>PVMK01119382.1_pt1 | contig 15772 bp, 18 predicted proteins | sample 1853481 | NCBI WGS metagenome assembly PVMK01 (sample SAMN08533507, study PRJNA380276) | Marine sediment metagenome, whole genome shotgun sequencing project.
AGGCAAAAATTGAATATGATTCTGAGCTTGATGAATTTCGCGGGGAAATTCTTGGGCTCAATGGAAGTGCAGATTTTTATGGTAAGGACGCAACAAGTCTCAGGCGTGAATTCAAAGCTTCATTAGCGGTGTTTCTAGAGGTTTGTGAGGAAAAGGGAATATATCCTACAAAAACTTATTCCGGGAAATTCAACCTCAGAATTTCTCCTGGATTGCATAGTGAAATTGCAAAACGCGCGACAGCTGAGAACAAGAGTATTAATCGGTGGGTATCTGAGGTTCTTGAGCATTCAGTAAGTGAATAAGCCGGCATATAACAATCGGGCAATGATATAAGTAATAGTATTGCCCGATCTTGCTCGATCCGATACGAGGGCTACTTTGTAACACCGTATAAATTATAATAAAACAGATTTATTACACCATTTATTTACATTAAAACAGAAAAATAGCACCCAATAATGTCATGGCAGTACTGGAGTGATCAGAATATTGGGGGGCTTTTGACTGTGTGTGGAAGAATGTGTAAGATTCTACACATGGCTACAAATCTGTCAATAGATCCGAAACTACTGGATCGTGCACTGGAAGTCAGCGGTGAAAAAACCAAGAAGGCGACCGTAACGATTGCATTGAAGGAGTTCATCGCCCGGCGCGAGCAGAAGCGGTTGCTTGAATTATTCGGAAATCTCGATTGGGATTCCGACTATGATTACAAGGCAGAACGCACCCGTAAATGAGTCTTTTTGTTGATACAAGCGTATGGTCGCTGGCGCTTCGGCGTGATAAACCACCAGATGGCAAGGAGGTAAAGCTGCTGTACCGGGCTTTGAGTGAGGGGGTCGCTGTTTTCACGACAGGCCTGGTATTACAGGAGTTATTGCAGGGATTTCTGGGCGCCAAAGCATCCAGTCAGATCATAGAACGTTTCGCTGCGCTGCCTTTTGTAATTCCTGATCGGGTGGATCATATCCAGGCCGCTGAGATTCGAAACTGTTGCCGTCGAAAAGGCATTCAGACAGGCACCATTGACGCGCTTTTGGCCCAGCTCTGCCTCCGGCATGATCTCGAATTACTCACTACAGACAACGATTTCAAACACATTTCCAAAATTTACCCGCTGCGATTGGTTTGAATAAGCGAAACCGGATTATTCTCCTCTTCTTGAATGACTAAAAAATCAACTGATAATAGGTAGCCGCACCCTGCCCATAACGGGCTATAAACTCTTTGTCCGCAAGGGTCTTTAACGATGCTGTTATCGTTCTTTTTGGCAAATCAGTCGCTTTCAGTAAATCTTTTGTTTTGATTTTTCCTTCTGCTTTATCTTTGAAACAAGTCAAAATGGTAATAGCAGACCCGGATAATTTTTTATAGGACTTTGCTCTTTTTGCATAGAAGTCTATGTCTTCCATTGCATCTTCGAGCACCTTAATCATGTATTTCAGGAAATAATGCATTTTATATTGAGTAGGATCAGCCTTGTATTCGCCATCTGAACACTGGTTTAGAACAATATAATATTCTTCCTTGTGTCGCTCAATATGGCGATCAATGGCAAGGTAATAAACAACTTCTGCAAGCTTTTCATTTGGTGAATGAAGCAGCGACATTAAAAAAAACGCCCTGCCCAGGCGGCCATTTCCATCCTGGAACGGATGTATTGCAAGAAATCTGTAAACAAACTCCACTGCAACTGCAATTGGCCAGGGTTCCTCTTGAATTGTTTTGTTATACCAGTCAATGAGGTCTTTCATGGCCATCTGGGTAATGATTCCCGGATCTGCTGTTTTAAAGATACTTTTTGTCTCCCCCGTATCGTGATTTTCCTCGACGACAGAATTAGGTTTGTCTTTGTATTCACCTTTTCTTATTCCGGGCGCCGTATGGTGACGGAGCAATTCATGGTGAAGTGACCTAACCGTAAATTCAGAAAGAGGAAGATATTCTTTTGCTTGCTCATAGACGAGAAGGAGGACTGTTCTGCAGCCAGCAACTTCCTCAATGCTTCTTTCTTTGTCCTTGGAAAGCTTATTTTCAATTTGTGATTTATGCGTATCCAAAGCCGTTTGCTTGCCGTCTTTAGCCAGAATTGAATCAAGCCAATCAATCTCACCATCGGTTAATATGGCATTCTCAATTCTGGTTGAGGCCCCAACCATGCTAATCCAGGCGTAGCGGTGGATATTCTCTTTTTCGTCTTTTGGCAGGCTTGCTAAAAAGGCATATTTCTCGGCAATGCGCTCATTAAGCGCTATAAGCTGTTTGGTAAGCTGATTATCCAACTGAAATGACAACATACTTGAGATTATCTCATATCAGGTTAAATCGAGCAAGATCGGGCAATGATATAGGTAATAGTATTGCCCGATCGAGCTCGATCCGACACATTGATTGAAGTGTTTTTATCGTACGTGATATAAATTAAAAAAAATCATTTTTCAGGGCGCTTTTATCACGTACGGTATAATTTTGTTGTTTTTTGGTGTTTCCGCGTGTTACTTTTTACCGTACGGTAAAAATTAGTGATCTCGCAATGACGAAACAAATTACCCAACATAGTGTAATCCGGTCTACCGAAGAGCTCGGCAAGTTGGCTCGCGCACATCGGAAAAATCGTAGATTGACCCTGGAAACTGTCGCAGGTCTCGGTAATCTGAGCACCCGCTTTTTGTCTGAATTCGAGCGTGGCAAAGAGACAGCAGAGATTGGTAAAGTCTTAAAAGCACTGCGCACCATCGGTCTGGAGGTGATTATCCAGCCCCGCAAGGGGCCACCACTGTCAAAACGAAAGGCTCGTACCAATGATTGACCCGGATGCTCTCAACATATGGAGCGACCAGAGCCTGGTGGGGTATTTGTGGCGAAATCCGCTGGGCTACATGGGCTTTCGTTACGACGATCAGTGGCTTATACAGAGTGGTTTTGCAATTTCTTATACGCTGCCATTAGGGCACAACGATTTCACCCCCGAGGATGGCATTGCCCATCGCTTCTTTGCCAACCTGCTGCCCGAGGGCGGCGCGCGGGAACAAATTGTTCGGGATTTGAAATTAGCAAATACGGATTTTGATTTGTTGCGCGCAATCGGGGGAGAGTGCGCTGGCGCCCTGTCTGCTCTGCCGGTTGAGCAACGACCGTCCACAGAATACAAATACCATCCCATTACGGATGAAGAGCTGGCCAACATGGTCGCCCGGCGCGGTCAGTGTACGCCTGGTCCGCAAGCGAAAGGCCTCGGCTTTCTCTGGCCGGTGCACAGAATAAGTGCCCGATCCTGGTACGAGAAGGAGCCTACCTGTTACCGCTGAAGGCGTCGCCTTCCAGCCATATTCTAAAATTTGAACTGGCGGATTACCGTCACCTTCCCTGCCTATGAAACCTTTACCACCCTGCTGGCGGGTGCTGCGGGACTACCCGTGGTAGATATACAGCTGAGAATAGTTGGCAAGACACACTATGTGCTGATTGAGCGGTATGACCGGCAGAGGGATGAGAATGGTCAATTGGTACGACTACATCAAGAAGATTTCTGTCAGGCTCTCGGCTACGGGTATGAGCGAAAATACCAGGAAGATGGCGGCCCGGGCTTTGCCGACTGTTATCGCCTGGTTCAGGATGTCTCCAGTGACCCGGCCAATGATTTACAGCATTTGTTGCATTGGCAGATATTCAATGTACTGGCAGGTAACTCCGATGGCCATGCCAAAAACCTTTCACTCCTCTATTTGACAAACGGTGAAATCCGTTTAGCCCCTTTCTACGATCTCGTCTGTACACGCGCCATTGAGCGCATTGATTACCATCTTGCGCTTGCAGTGGGCAATGAAAGAAACCCTGGCGCCATTACTCCGGAGCACTGGACAATTCTGGCCAGGCAATGTGATCTACGGCCCCAATTCCTCCTCAACCGGGTTCACGATATAGCAACCCGGCTTCAGGTTGCACTGGATAACACCAGGGCGGAATTCGAGGCCAGATTCGGAGAGTATCCAGCGCTGCAACGGATCGAATACGTTGTGATCAAACAATGCCAACGAACGTAGTCTGGCCTGTGTCAATGATCACCCATATAGCGTCATTCGAGGATCTTTCTAATGCCGGCTTAGCCCTGCCTTGTGATGGAACTCCGAAGCAGATTAGTACAAAGATGGTTAAGGCTTTCACCAGATTTTGCTGCTTTAATTGCCAGTGCTTTATGTAAATCTTTACCTACCCGGATAACAAATTTTCCGGAAAATGATTTACCGGCGAATGACTCAGGCAAGGGAAGCCCTTCTTGTTGATGAATATCCACCCATTCTTCGACAATACTGCAAAGTTGTTTATAAACCCTGGTTTCATCTTTGCCGTGACAGCAGGGGCCGATAAAACCTGGGGACGACCCCACATAGCACTGATCTTCTTCTGACCATTCAACTAACTTTATATATTGATCTGCGATTTTCATTTATTGGCCTCTGCAATTTTCGACTTGACTTCCTTCTCTTGATATTTAAGAGCGTCGTTACCGGGTTTCCCGGAAATAGTTACTTTTACGCCAGAAGGGTGAAGAAAATTTCGGTGACTACCTTTTCCGCCTCTATTAGTGAAACCGGATTTTTGCAGCATTGAGATCAACTCACGTATCTTCTTTGGCATGAGTGTATGATACTAGAGTAGTACTGCATGTCAATTATGGGGCTCGGCGAGGGTTAATCGGGTGGCTATACTCTTCCTTTAATTGGCGGCGGGTGGCTACACGCCCCCGTCATCCCGGATTTGCGCAGCAATATCCGAGATCCAGTCTGTGTGAAACAAACTGAAAAGTACGTGGCATTTCTGCTGCGGTTACTGGATTCCGGATGCGGCTACGCCGATCCGGAATGACGGGCGGGCGGCTTACTGGGAGTACCTCTGGATCAGGTTCTGCAGCTTTTCGTCGTGACCTTGTTGCTGATAATAACTGCCCAGGGCCGACACAATTTCCTGGTTACCCGGCTGTTTTTCCAGTGCTGCTTCCAGCACCGAGATGGCTTGTTCGTGTCGGCCGCTCTCGTATAAGGCGATTGCATAAACGTAGGAGTAGCGGACATTGGTGGGATCCAATTCGGCCGCTTTGCCCAGGAATTTGACCGCTTCATCCAGGTTCTTTTGCCGGACCAGCAACAAGCCCATCGAGTGGTGGGTGGCCGGGTCATCGGGCGCCATGCTGACCGCTTTTTGCAGCAGCGAGGCGGCCTGCTTGTCCAGGCCGTTTGCGCGATAAAGATCGGCCAGGTTGAGCAGTGCGGGTGTGAAAGCCGGTGATAATTTGATCGCGTGCCGGTAGGCCTGTTCCGCTTTCAGGCCATCACCTGTCGCGCTGTAATAATTCCCCAGGTTCATCTGGGATTCGGGCATATCCGCGTTCACATTCAGGGCTTCCAGGTATTCCTCCATCAGGGTGGTGAGTTCCAGGGCGTATTTCGGGGGTAGTTGAGCGGGGCGAAAATCCACCAACTGGCCGGCGACTTCCATGCGCACCGACTTGACGGGGTCGGTGATCAGGGGCTGGAGCATTTGATAACGCTGGGCTGCAGGCAGGAAATCCAGGGAGCGGGCTGCCGTTGCCCGGACCAGGTTGTTTTCGGAGCCCAGGTGTTGCTGCATCGCTTGCATGGTTTCTTGTGAAGGGCGTGCGCCGATCTCCAGTACAGCAGTTGCACGGATGATGCCGGGCACGGCCGGGTCATTGGCAAGCGCCATCAAGTCGGGCATCACGCTGGCATCGCCCAGCCAGGCACGGGCCAGTATGGGGGCGTTCCTGGCACGGATTTCAGAGGATACGCCCCAGTTATCCAGGGCCGTCAACGCCCAGCGGGCATCCTTGTCCTGGTGGCACTGGTTGCAGGTATTGGGTGTCCCCAATAACAGCGTCAGCCGGGGTTCTGGTACCCGGAAGCTGTGGTCGTGGCGGTCGTCGACCACCATGTAGGTTTTCACCGGCATGTGGCAGTTCACGCAGGATGAGCCGCTGCTTTGTTCAGGGTGATGGTGGTGCGCGGCATCGTTATAGGTTTTATTGTCGTGGCACTGGGTACACAGTGAATTGTCATCCGCCAGCACCTTGTTGCTGTGCGGGTCATGGCAATTGCTGCAGACCACGCCGGACCGGGCCATTTTGCTTTGCAGGAAGGAGCCGTAAACATAGACCTCATCGTTGATCTGGCCATCCGGAAAATAATAGCCATCCTCCAGCAGGAGAAGTTGAAACAGATCATCAAAGGCCTTGCCGGTATGGTCCTCGCTCATCTCGCTGCGGCGTGCATGGCAGGCGGCGCACATGCCGACCTGCCCCTGCGGCCGTTTTCCATCCAGCCGGACCAGTGTGTTTGCGACGCCTGTCTTTCCGGGCCCCCAGGCGCCACGGTCCGCCAGGCTGAAGGTGAAACCCGCATGTTTTGCATCTGCGGCTTCATCTCCGGTTTTTGCCGCCCAGGCCAGGTGGTCCGAGGCCGGGCCGTGGCAGGCTTCGCAGCCCACGTTGATTTCCGCCCAGCTGGTCTGGTAGCTGTCTGCTGTGCTGGAATAGTTTTTTTCCAGCCGCGTTGAGTGGCAGGTGGCGCAACGGCTGTTCCAGTTCTGGAACGCGCCCGTCCAGTGCAGACCGCTCTCATGTGTGATTGCCTCGCCGGGATAGAGATGAACCCAGCGTTGGCCGCCCTCTGCTTCAGGACGGCTGTCCCAGACGATGTTCAGGGCCTGGTAGCGGCCATTCGGAAAAGGGATCAGGTATTGTTGCAGTGGATAAAACCCGAAGGTGTAGCTGATTTCGAATTCCTGCAGTTCCCCCCTTGCATTATCGGTTTCTACCAGGAACTTCCCGTCTTTTTTGTAAAAGCGGCTGCGGATTCCGGCGTACTCGAATTCGCTGCCGGAAAAATCCCCGAGCACGGTTTCGTCGGAAGCGGGCAGCATGGCCTGGTAGTGATGCGAATCCTTCCACAGCTTGTATTGCTTCTGATGACAGGAGCGGCAGGATTCACTGCCGGTGTATTCGGCTGTCCCGCCGGCGATTGGCAGCAATACAAGGGCTAAAAAAAGCAGGCTGGCACGAAGATGATTTTTAGAATTCATGAATAAACCAAGGTGGGTTTTTAATTGGGCTAAAGGGGCCCTCTATTGTAATTGAAAAGATTCCCCACAAGGCGTCTGCCGTTAATTTATTCCAGTCATGTCACGCTCACTACCGTGGGTAATGGTGATGTGACGTGCCGCCATAAACGCACAGGTCGATGGCGCATTCAGATGGGTCGTCATTCTGAAGCTTGAGACCTCCCAAGTTGGGATAATTTTGCTTGCTCCCATGTTGGGAGCATGCTAGGATTTGTCAATGAGGGTGATCGCAAAGTCCAAGCTGAAGCAATTCTGGGAAAGTAATCCGAAATACAAGGATGCAAAGAAGCAAATGACGGAGTGGTACAACTTTTGTGCAAAGGCAAAATGGAGTACGTCTCACGAACTAAAGGCGGATTTGCGTAATGCGAGCATTTTAAAAAACAATCGTGTTGTATTTAATTTATGCGGCAACAAATACAGAATCGTAGTACTTATGGATTATATTCGGCACGGGATGCTTATTAGATTTGTTGGATCGCATAAGGAATATGATGAGATCGAGGATATTGAGCATATTTGAGGTTTATGATGAAACTGAAGCCGGTTAAAAATGACCGTGAGCTGAACCGCGCGATAAAGCGCATTGATGAGCTATGGGGCGCGAAGCCCAATACGGCAAGAGGCGATGAGCTAGATGTCTTAATGCTGATCGTTGAGAAGTATGAGGATGAAAATTTTGCAATTCCTTCATCAGACCCTATCGAGGCGATCAAATTCCTGATGGAGCAAAATAGCTTGTCGCGCAAGGATTTAGAGTTGTATATCGGGACGAGTGGGCGTGTGTCTGAGGTGTTGAATAAAAAGCGAAATTTGACGCTGGCAATGATAAAAAAATTACATGATGGCTTGAAGATTCCTTACGAATCCCTTATTGCCTAAACCGTGGCGCCTGGCAATCGTCAAGCTCTGACAGCCGGGTGCACAGCGTTTCGGTTTCCTCGCTGCTGGTGCAGTGGGAAAAGACAAAACGCGCCAGGTCGTCTCTGCCGGGCCAGGTCAGGAACTGTATGCCGGCTTCTTCCAGCTTTTGGAATCCCGCGGCTGTCCACTTGACGAATACTTCGTTGGCTTGCACCGGATACTCGAGGCTGGCACTGGAGTGCTGTACGACCACCTGGGAAAAATGGGCCGCCTGCTGGTTTGCATTTTTCGCCAGGTCCAGCCATAGGCCGTTTTCAATGTAGGCGAGTAGTTGTGCCGATACATAACGCATCTTGCTCAGCAAGTGCCCCGAGCGTTTGCGCAGCCGCTCTGCCTTTTCACGCAGTTCCGGGTGGTCGAAAAACAACAGTGCCTCGGCTGCCATGCAACCATTCTTGCTGGCGCCGAAAGACATCATCTGGATGCCTGCTTTCCAGCTCACGTCACCGGGGTGACAGCTCAGGGCGGCTATCGCGTTGCCGAAGCGGGCGCCGTCCAGGTGGGTGGCCATGCCTTTTTCAGCGGCCACTGCGCAGATGGAACTGATTTCTTCGGGCTGGTAAACCGTGCCGGACTCGGTGCTCTGGGTCAGGCTGACCGCGGAAGGGACATAGGCGTGCACACCGTGGCCTTCATTGGCGACGATGGTCTGTTGCAGGGCGCTGGGGGTAAATTTACCCTCGGGGCCATCCACAGGCACCAGGCGCAGGCCGTTGCCAAAAAACTCCGGGGCGCCACTTTCGTCATTGAAAATATGGGCATTGCGATGACAAAAAACGCTGCCCCATGGCGGTGTCACGCAGGCCAGTGCAATGCTGTTGGCCACGGTGCCGGTACTGAGGGGAACCACCGTGGTCCCAATGCCGAACAAGTCCGAAAAAGCTTCGTCCAGCCGTTCTGACAGGGCGTCTTCAGCATAGGCCCAGGCAGTACCGTGATTGGCATCGCTCAGGGCTGTCATGATGGCCGGAGCGGCCGGGGATTCATTGTCACTTCTGAAATTCAGTTCCATGGGTATTAATCAGCTATTTTTTCTACCAACCGCCCATCTACATATTTATGCAGAACACTCGAAACCAGCGTTTGATAGGGGATGCCTTCCTTAAGGGCACGGCTTTGAATGGCCCGAAGATCTCTCGATGACAGCCGTATGTTAATGCGGGCATCTTTCTTGAAAGTTGCCTCAGCAATGGCCCTGTGCTGTTTGATCTGCTCGGTTACCTTCTTGGATCGTTTGAGTTGACCCTTTTCAAAGGCTTCGAGAATTTCTCGCTCTTCTCTATCTAATTTACTCATATTTACCACCTAGATATTGTTTCGTTGCCTTCCTGCTTGGAATGATGGTTTTCAGGAAAATTTCTTCGTCGCTTTCGACAAATGGAACCAGGAACACGTAATCATCAACAATAACAACCGAAATTTTCTGACCAGGATAGCGATCTTGATTTGGGTGGTCGTAAATATCTACTTCATTACCCAAATGTATGTTAACAACGATATCTTCGAATGAGATATCTCGTTCACTATTAAGTCGCTCATTCTTTTCTGAATTCCATGCATAGGCCTTCATTTTAGAAGCATAGCAAAATGTGTGCCTATTGTCATCAAGTGGCTATTTGACCCGTCGGAGAGGGTAAGGCAACTCCTAATTCATGATAAAAAACAAATAAAGCAAAGGCCCCCTGGCCTTGGCCGGCAAACTGGTGCAATTTGGGGGATAATGCGCCGCCATGGACGCACCTGTCATTATGCGCGAAATCAGGAGTCAGCTGGACTCCATTATGGCCTCTGATGCGGCCTGGTGCCGCAAGCGCCTGCATGCGATTCAACGGCGCCAGAAAGAGCACAAACCGGTCGATCAGCTACTGGGCCAGGTAGTGCTCCGGGTAGATGAGTCGCGCAGGAAAGTCCTGCACAGGGAAACAGCCTTGCCCGTGCCTTCCTATGACGATGCGCTGCCCATTACGGCGCACCGCGAGGAAATCCTGAAGGCGCTGAAAGAACACCCGGTAATCGTGGTGGCGGGTGAAACCGGCTCCGGTAAAACCACCCAGTTGCCGAAGCTTTGTCTCGAGGCCGGCAGGGGAACACGGGGAATGATTGCCTGTACGCAGCCCAGGCGGATCGCGGCCCGCGCCATGGCCGAGCGGGTGTCCGAAGAGCTCGGCGTCGAACTCGGCGGTGTGGTGGGGTACCAGGTCCGCTTCCGGGACAGAAGCAGCGCGGACGGATACATCAAATTCATGACGGACGGCATCCTGCTGGCCGAAACCCTGCACGACCGCTTCCTGGATGCCTACGACACCATCATCATCGACGAGGCGCACGAGCGCAGCCTGAACATCGATTTCCTGCTGGGATACCTCAAGCGCCTGTTGGCCCGCCGCCGGGACCTGCGACTCATTATTACCTCGGCGACCATTGATACGGCAAAATTTTCAGCACATTTCGACCAGGCTCCTATCATTGAAGTGTCGGGCAGAAGTTACCCGGTTGAGATGATATATCAGCCCCTGGCGGCGGATGATGCCAGGGGGGAGCATGCAGGGGAGCGTGCAGACACCCACCTAAGCCGTGACCTTTACCGCGGCATAGCGGACGCGGTCGGCCGGCTCAGCCGCAAGGACCCCCGGGGCGACATTCTGGTATTTCTGTCCGGAGAGCGCGAGATCCGGGAAGCGGCTGATTACCTGGCCCGTCACAGCGTGGCGCACACCGAGATACTGCCCTTGTATTCCCGCTTGTCCTCGGCCGAGCAGAGGCGCGTATTTCATCCCGGTGCATTGCGCCGGATCATCCTCAGCACCAATGTGGCCGAGACTTCCCTGACGGTCCCGGGGTTCGTTTCGTGATTGATTCCGGCCTCGCACGGATCAGCCGTTATTCGCACCGCAGTCGTATCCAGCGGCTGCCCATTGAGGCCATTTCGCAGGCCAGCGCCAACCAGCGCGCCGGGCGTTGCGGGCGCCTGGGGCCCGGTATTTGTGTCCGCCTGTACAGCGAAGAGGACTTGCTTTCACGGCCTGAATACACCGAGCCTGAAATCCTGCGCACGTCGCTGGCCACGGTCATTCTGCGCATGTTGACGACGGGCCTGGGGGTGGTTGAAGAGTTTCCTTTTGTCGATCCGCCGGCGCCCCGCATGATCAACGACGCCTACCAACTGCTGTTTGAACTGAGTGCGGTGGATGAAGCGCGCTCACCGACAAAACTCGGCCATTCCCTGGTGCGCTGGCCCATGGATGTGCGCCTCGCCCGCATGGTGGTGGAAGGCTCCAAACAAGGCTGCCTGGAGGACATGCTGGTGCTGGCGGCTGCCCTCAGTATCCAGGATCCACGGGAGCGCCCCCTGGACGCCCAGGCCGCGGCGGATGAAGCGCATAGCCGTTTCAGTGACCCGAAATCTGATTTTGTCACTCTCCTCAGGCTTTGGCAGTATCTGCGCGAGCAACGCAGAAAAGTTTCCGGCAACCAGTTCCGCAAATTATGCCGCAGGGAGTTCCTCAACTGGCAGCGGGTGCTGGAGTGGTTCGATCTGTACCAGCAGTTGCGGGACCAGGCCCGCCAGTCCCGCTTGAAACTGAGTGGGAAGCATGGTGACTACGATCAGGTTCACCGGGCTCTTCTGTCCGGCTTGTTGAGCCATGTGGGTCTGAAGCATCCGGAAGACAGAAGTTACCAGGGGACCCGTTCCAGGAGCTTTCACATCTTCCCGGGTTCCGGACTGTTTGGCCGTTCGCCCAAGTGGCTGATGGCGGCCGAGATTGTTGAAACCACGAAAACCTGGGCACGCATCAATGCGGTCATCAAGCCGGAGTGGATCGAACAACAGGGCGGGCATTTACTCAAGCGGCATTATTTTGATCCGCACTGGTCCCGACGCCGGGGTGCCGTGATGTCCTGGGAGCAGGTGTCATTATTTGGCCTGGTGATCGTCGAAAAACGCCGGGTTCACTATGCGCCGTTTGATCCCGCGGAGGCGAGAAAGATTTTTATTACTGAAGCACTGGTCCGCAGCCGCCTCGACACGCGCGCCGCATTCATGCAACACAATGAAACCATCCGGGCGGAGGTGGAGGTACTCGAGCACAAACGCAGAAAGAGAGACGTGCTGGCCGATGAACATGCCCAGTTCGAATTTTTCGATGCCCGCATCCCCGATGATGTGAACAGCGCGGCCACCTTCGAGAAATGGCTGGTGGGTCTGGGTGATGAAGGCCGGGAATTGCTGTACCTGGGTCACGATGTGCTGATGCGGGAAGATGCCGGCCTGGCTCCGCAAGAGCTGTTTCCGGACAAGCTTGAGGTGGGTGGGCAGCTGTTTCCGCTGGAGTACCATTTCGAACCGGGGCATGAAGAAGACGGGGTCACCGTGACGGTGCCGCTGGAATTGCTGAACACACTGGATCCGGGAGGCTGCAGTGGCTGGTTCCGGGCTTGCTGCGGGACAAGCTGATCGCCTTGATCAGGCAACTGCCAAAACCGCAGCGGCGCTCACTGACACCGGTGCCAAGCTATGCGGATGCCTTGCTTGAAGCTCTGCAGGGTGCGCAGCAACGGCCATTGCTGGAGCAGTGCGCCAATGGCTTGAAGAAGATGACCGGCATGGAGATCAAGTCGCAGGATCTTGATGAGGAGGCAATTGCAGACCACTTCCGGTTTCGTATTTGCATAACGGATCAGGATGGCGGGGTCATTGCGCAGGGGCGGGATCTGCAGTCCCTGCAGGATGAACTGGGCAAAAAGGCCCAACGCCGGTTCATGGATCGCCAGGGTCAAAGCTTCAACCGGGACGGCGCCACAGCATGGGATTTTGGCAAGCTGGAAAGCTGTGTCACAACTCCCGATGGTGCGCGGGCCTGGCCTGCGCTGGTGGATCAGGAAACCGCGGCGGGCTTGCGCTTGTTCGATACCCCGGCCGAGGCGGCCCTGTCGCACATTGATGGCATCCGGCGCTTGCTTGCGCTCAAGCTGGCGGACAAGCTCAATTATCTGCACAAGCACCACGGCCTGACCCGGAACGCACTGCTGGTGTGGAGCTCCCTGGGCAGTACCGCGGATCTCATTCATGAGCTGGCCTGGAAAAGCCTGTGCGAAACTGCGGGCGATGTCAGCGCTATCCGGGATGAAGGGGCGTTTGAGGCGCTGTGTCACCGGGTGCGTAATGAAATGGGCCGTAGTTGCCTGCAGCTGGCCGGCCTGTTGAATGAATTGTTGCCGCTTTGCGGCGGGGTGTTTGGCAAGCTTTCCGGTGATACCGGAACCCGCTGGACGGATGTCAGTGCGGATATTGGCAGCCAGATGGAGGACCTGGTTTATCCGGGTTTCCTGGCTGATCTCGAACCCGGCCGCCTTGCTCATTATCCCCGTTACCTGAGGGGTATCATGGAGAGGCTGGATCAACTGGAGCAGAATCCGCAAAGGGACCGGCAGCGAATGACCCTGGTCGAGCCCTGGTGGCAGGCTTACCTGGGGGCCCTGGATGAGGGCGCCCCGTATGACGAGGCCCTGGATACTTTCCGCTGGCTGCTCGAGGAGTACAGGATATCGCTGTTCGCGCAAGGCCTGGGAACCGATGGCAAGGTGTCTGAAAAACGGTTGGACGCGGCCTGGAAAAAAGCCCTTTCCGGGCGCTGAATTTCAAACAACCCGTGATATATTTGTTATCCGTCATTATCGGGCTTGTAATTGTACGCGGGTGGTCTCCATCTAAATACCAGTGCAAATTTTGAACAGTGCGAATTCCATGGCATTGCTATAAAGAAACTCAATGAATAGTAGCGACAGCAAACAGACTCCCAAAGATAAGCAGGACGGGCTCAAAGCACTTGAGCTGTGGGTCGGTGCTTACCGGGAATCCGTGGGGCCTGCTGCAGAAGATTGCGTTGTTCTGCTGCAAGGCCTGCTGGCACAAAAGATACTGAAGCCGTCTTCGGGTGAACTGCTGGTCGAGTTGCTGGAAATTCTGGAAGGCCTCTCCGCTGATCCCATCACCGTCAGCTGCGCTCTGCTTCACGTCGCGGGGGAAGGGGGGAGTGAGCTCAACGGGATTGTGCAAGACCGTCCTGGAGATGTCCGCAAACAGTATGCGGAACTGAAAAAGCTGAAACTGTATGAATCCGACCCCTCGCTGAGCATCACCAAACGCAACGCCGAGGGACTCAGGCGCCTGTTGCTGGCGCTGGTGAATGATGTCCGTGTGGTGATGATCGACCTTGCCTGGCAGTTGGTGTTGCTGCGCCATGCCAGGGCCGATGACGAGTTGGCGAAGGAACTGGCGAGGGAAACCATGCTGATTCACGCTCCACTGGCCAACCGGCTGGGTATCTGGCAGCTGAAATGGGAGCTGGAGGACCTGGCATTCCGTTACCAGGACCCCGGTGCAATACCGGCGCATTGCGAAACTGGTTGCGGAGCATCGCACCGAGCGTGAACAGTTCATCCGGAGGTTTCATGGATAAACTTTCGGCTGCACTGGAAGAAGCCGGCATCCCGGGCCGAAGTGAAGGGGCGGCCCAAAGCACATATTCAGCATCTGGAGGAAGATGCAGCGCAAGGGGGTCGACTTTCACGAACTGTTCGATATCAGGGCAGTGCGGGTGCTGGTCGACGATCTGCCTGCCTGTTACAGCGCGTTGGGGCTGGTGCACACGTTCTGGCAGCCGATACCCGGGTGAATTCGACGACTACATTACCATGCCCAAGGGAAATAACTACCAGTCCCTGCACACTGCTGTGGCTGATCCCGAAGGAAAAGCGGTGGAAATCCAGATCCGGACCCACCAGATGCATGAGCATGCGGAACTGGGTGTGGCTGCGCACTGGCGCTACAAGGAAGGCGGTCCAACCGACCCGGCCTTCGACAACAAGATCGCGGTCATGCGCCAGTTGCTGGAATCCACCGATGAAGACCTGGATGACCAGAGCCTGCTCGACAGCTTCCAGTCTGCGACCACCGAAGATCGTGTCTACGTGCTGACACCAACTGGTCAGGTAGTGGACCTGGCAGCCGGATCAACCCCACTGGATTTTGCCTATCACGTGCACACCGAGGTTGGACACCGTTGCCGCGGCGCCAAGGTCAACGGGCGTATCGTACCCCTGACCCATGTTGTCAGCACTGGTGACCGGGTGGAAATCCTGACGGCGAAGCAGTCCAGGCCCAGTCGCGACTGGTTAAACCCGCGACTGGGTTACATCAACGGGGCGCGGGGACGCGCCAAGGTAAGGCAATGGTTCAAGCGTGAGAGCCGTGATGAGAACTTGCGGGCGGGTAAGGAGGCGGTGGAAACTGAAGCCTCCCGGATCGGATTTTCCCTCGCGGACTTCCCCCGGGTGGTGGAACGCTTCAGCCTGGGAAGCACGGATGACCTGTATGTTGCCGTTGGCAATGGAGATCTGACTCTCGGCCAGGTGGTCAATGCCTTCGACCGCTTGCGAGCTGAGCAGATCGAGCCGCAGGCTGAGGACCTGGTCACTCGCAAGCCCCGGCGGCAACGCAGCGAACGGTTTAAAAGCTCAGACGACGTGACCATCGAGGGCGTGGGCAACCTGATGACCACGGTTGCCAAGTGCTGTCAGCCGATTCCCGGCGATCCGGTAGTTGGTTACATCACGCGGGGGAGGGGTGTGACCATTCACCGTGATGACTGCCGGCAGGCGCTGCGCTGGCGAAGTGAGAATAACCCACGCCTGTTACAGGTCAGCTGGG
>PVMK01124371.1_pt1 | contig 15772 bp, 15 predicted proteins | sample 1853481 | NCBI WGS metagenome assembly PVMK01 (sample SAMN08533507, study PRJNA380276) | Marine sediment metagenome, whole genome shotgun sequencing project.
ACCAGCCAAATATACTACAGCCCACGGCGGCCAAAATTAAAGCCAGTATCAGGCTTTGCGTGTAGGTGTAAACGAGCAGGCCGAGATAGGCCCCGGATACGAACACCGCTGCGTGAGCGATGTGCAAAATACGCAAAATCCCATACACCATCGTCAACCCCACCGCTATAAGGGCATACAAACTTCCGATAATGATGCCGTTGACGACCTGCTGAAGCATTTGACCTTATCCAAATTCAATCAAGATGGCTATATGGCTGATGCATCCACTCCGAGGAGCTGGATAGGCCCCTCGGAGTGGAGTCACCGACCACCCGCGGGGCGGGTGGTACCGGGTGCAAAGCACCCGGTTTGAAAACACCCAATCAAGTTTTATGGCTGCAATACTTTTTGATCACTGATTACGCCGAAACGTCGGAACTTTCCTCCTTTGACGACCTGAAGTTCCACATCTTTTATAACTTCTCCATTCGGCGTAAACTCCTGAATCTTACCCGTAACGCCCTGCCAGCCCTTCATGGTCCGAAAAACCTGGACGATCTTTTCAGAATCTGTTCCAACCTTCTTGATTGCATCAATAATCATCAATAAGGCATCGTAGGTCGATGCGCCGGTCATATCTGGAGCGACCCCATATTTCTTTTCATAGTCATCCAAATATTTTCGGGTAATCGGTACCGTCGCGTCCCGATCCAGGTTGGTGGTAATAACAATTCCTTCGGCTGCCTTACCCGCCACTTCCAAAAAACCGATGGTGCTATCCAGGCCTTCAGATCCCATCTGTTTGGCTTTAATGCCCAGGTCAGCAGCCTGCTTGAGAATAAGAGCGCCGTCGTGTGGGTAAGCGGTATTGTAAATGAGATCGGGGTTGAGTTTTTTGATTTTTGTCAGGACAGGCGAGAACTCCTTTTCCCCCATTTTAAACTTATCGGCCGAAACGATTTTAAGGCCCAATTTTTCAGCATACATTCGAAAGCCTTTTGCCAGAGACTGACCAAAGTCGTTGTCCTGAATCAGCATGGAGACCGTCTTGACTCCCATCAGCTTGGCCGCGGCCATGCCACCGGCCTTGCCCTGAACGTGACCTAAAATGGTAACCCTAAAAACATAGGGTCCACCGGCAGTTACGGCCGGGTGAACGGCATAGCCCACAGAAAAAGGCACCTTATACTCTTGGAATACTTGAGCGGCGGCCCGACTTGTAAATGAGTAAGAGCCTGAGACGCCGGCCACAACCTTGTCGCCCTCGATCATCTTATGGGCAACGATTACCGCCTGCTTGGCATCAAACTGGTCATCGTATACAATCAATTTGATCTTGTTCCCATTGATCCGCCGGCGGCATTTATATTCTCTACCAGCATCTCACAGGACTGCTTAACAGACAGGCCATCGGCGGCGGCCGGTCCGGTCAATGGCGCCATGAGACCGATTTTAATCGGTTCAGCCTGTACCTCATGCCCGTAACCATAATAATGACCATGGCCAAAACCATGATTGATGCTCCCGCCCAACCTTTCTTGATGATAGCGAAAACCTTCATTTTTTGTCCCTCCTTTAGTTTTTAGGACCCATATTGGTCCTCAAATTACCATTTGATTTGGCCTCTTAAGTTTTAAATATTCTTTGAAATACATAATTTGAGAAGTATTTGCAACACGTACCTTTACAGCACCGAGTTAGTATCCTTAAAAGTAAATAATCCACTCCCTGGATTTTGCACGAGTCGGAGGCTTTCATCCCACAGCAGGTTTCCTGATTTACTTCTTTTTTAATCCACGCTTCACTGACTTTAGAATTTCGCCGGTTCGCATAAGCTCGACAATTGCTTCAATGTCCGGTGACAATTCGCGGTCTGATTCTAAGGGAGAAACTTTTTGGCGAAAGATCTTATAAGCCGGTGAGGTGCCCTTGCCCAGTTTTTCAGGGCCGCCAGGCCTCAGGTAGATCGCCTGAGCAGCGGTCAAAAATTCAATGGCAATGATATGGCGCACATTATCAATAATTTCTAAAGCGTGACGCGCGGCATTTGCTCCCATGCTCACGTGATCTTCCTGATTTGCACTGGAAGGAATCGAGTCCACACTGTCAGGATGGGCCAGGGTTTTATTATCAGATACCAGCGCGGCTGCGGTGTACTGCAGCATCATCAGACCGGTGTTGAGACCGGGCAATTTGACTAACATCGACGGCAGACCATTGTTGAGTTCGGGGCTCAGCATACGGAAAATTCTACGCTCGGCGATGCTACCCACTTCCGCCAGGCTAATGCCCAGGAAATCATGCCACATCGCCGGACCCTGACCGTGAAAATTACCACCGGATATCGATATGTAAGAAGCTTTGTCGGCAGGATCCTGAAAAATCAAAGGATTATCGGTAGCCCCATTGAGCACCCGTTCGAAGTTTGAGCGCACAAATGACAATACATGCCGCACGGGCCCCAGTACCTGAGGGATGCAGCGCAAGCTGTAAGCATCCTGAATCCGCTCCGGTGATGAATCAATCAAGCTGCTGTCCTGGATCAATTTCCTGATATTGGCGGCCGTTTCGCTTTGACCCATCATGCAGTTGACTTCATTTAAACCGGGATGCAGCGCAGCCGATAATGCGGTTAACCCTTCCAGGCTCATGGCAGCGGCTATTTCGGCATGCGCTAACAAACTTTCGGCTTCAAAAACCTCCAAGACTCCTGCGGCCACCATCATGGTGGTACCATTGGTCAAAGCCAATCCTTCTTTGGCCTGCGGCACCAGGCGGGGGATGCCTGCACGCTCCATAGCCTCGGCCCCGCTAAGGCGCTCGCCGTCAAACCATGCTTCGCCGCTATAGTCTGGGCCTTCGGTATCGGCATCCCGGGTCAAAACCACAGCCAAATGGGCTAGGGGCGCCAGGTCACCGCTGGCACCCAAAGAGCCCTTCCAGGGGATCACCGGTGTAACACCAGCGTTAAGCATATTGATAAACGTCTGCACGACCACCGGTCTGACGCCCGAATGGCCTTTGGTCAGCGTATTGGCGCGGATAATCATCATCGCTCTGACCATCTCCCTGGAAAGTGGTGGTCCAACGCCTGTTAGACATGCTAGAATCACATTGCGCGATAGTTCACTGGCCTGTTCTGCTCGAATACTGGTGGTGGCCAAAGGGCCAAAACCGGTATTGATACCATAGATCATTTTTTCTTTACGAACAGAATCTTCAACCCATGCCTGACTTTCTTGCATGCGCTGCTGTACAGCATCAGAAAGTGGCTCTACCGCCTCGTTGCGGCAGGCAACTTTTATAACTTCATCAATAGTTAATGACTCGCCGGTAAGATTAATCATACGCTGCTTGGTTTTTAATTTAGCTGAAAATTAAATTTTTAAAAATTAAGTCCCCTAACCCGGACAAGCCGGAACAAATTGCCACAAAGGCACCAAGACACAAAGCGAAACCTTAGGTTAATATTCATCTTTGCGTCTTTGTGTCTTGGTGGCGTAAATGTTTTGCCACAAAATGCAAAGAATTCACAACTAAGACTCTAACGAATTATTCTTGACGCTCGAAACAGATTTGGCCCCGCTTTATTACGGTCTCAGTGGCGTTGTTTCCTAAACGATAGATGAGATCCTCGAAAGTCGGGATGTCCCATATCTGGATATCTGCAAGTTTACCTGCCTCAAGCGTGCCTCTATCGTTATCAAGTTCGATCGCCCTGGCCGCCCCATGTGTTGAGGCCAGAAGTGCTTCTTCGGGTGACAGCTTATATAGCCGACACGCCAGCATCATGACAAATTGCATCGACTCAGTCCAGCAGCCGGGACAGATGTCCGTGGCCAATGCCAGGGTTAATCCTTCTTCGATTATGGCTCTGGCATCAAACGGCCGCGGATGGGCGACAGCAAAGTCTAAAGCCGGCATGATGACCGCAACTGTTCCGGCCTTGGCCAATTTGGCCATCTCTTCACGCCTGGTATAATTGAGATGATCGGCGGACACGGCCTGCAAGTCGGCTGCCAAACTTGAACCGCCGATGTTGGCATAGGCATCGACGTGAATCTTGGGTTTGAGTCCTGAAGCTAACCCGGCTTCCAATATGCGACGGGATTCATCGACGTTATAAACCCCCTGGTCGCAATAGACGTCACAGTAGGCAGCCAGGCCTTGCTCTGCGACCGCGGGAATCTGCTCTTGGATTACCTCTTCAACATAGCGTTCCCGGGGAACATCCGGGGGAAACTCATGGGCTCCCAGGAAGGTACTGATAATGTCCACGGGCTGAAGGTCCTGCAGGCGTCTGTTCACCTCAAGCTGCTTGATTTCATGCTCAAGACTCAGACCGTAACCGCTCTTGCTCTCTACTGTAGTAGTGCCCGCGGCAAGCATCCGCTGCAGGCGGTCAATGGCAGTCACGCTAAGTGTTTCAAGACTTTCCCTGCGGGTCATCTCTACGGTGGCTAAAATCCCTGTTGGAATTCCCATGGCCTTTATTTCAGCGGCAGTATGCGTCATGCGGGCGGCAAACTCACGCGCCCGGGAGCCTCCGAAAACCAGGTGCGTATGACAATCCACAAAGCCGGGGGCGACGATTTTGCCGGTGGCATCTATAACCTGAGCCGAAGTCACATCAGCTTGCGCGCTGACATCGCTTGCCGACCCCACCGCCGCAATGCGCTCACCTGCTATAGCCACAGCTCCATTCTTGATTCTGCCGATCAGATCGTCAGTTTGAGGCACACAGGTTAAAACCTCGCCGGCCCCAGTAATAAGCACATCAACGCGTTGTTTCATAGCCTTATTTTTCTTTGGCATGGGGTCCTAAACGATCTGTCGCAGTGTCTTCAGGTCCAAACGTGGCCTGGGGGCTCCACCATAAAGGCACTCTGATACTCTCTTTAGTCAGCCGGCCTTTGCCATCGGCAACAGCACGGGCCGTATCATAACCTGCCTGGGCGTGACGTACAACGCCGATACCCGAATCGGTAGTCATAGAGCATTCCAATCTGATGTCGGATTCCTCGGTACCATCGGCAATCATGGTAACACCGGTGTGTACCGCTTCTCCCATAGAGTAATTAGCCTGAATCGCCACCAAATCGGCCATGGCCGCTGTATTGAGCAGGGCGTTCAAATAAGGCCAGTCTGATATCAGATCGCTGCCGTCCTTCATCTTCTCTGATTCAAAAGTTGGGTTAACGATCGAGCCGGAGTCTAAATTGTCCCGCGAGAAAGCAACCGGTCCCGTCACTTTGCCAAGCTTGATCAGTTCATTTACCTTGAGAGCGAACTCCTTTCTCTCACCGAAGCCCAGATAGCATACGCGTGCCGGCAAGGCTTCAATGGGCAAATGTTCTCGGGCCAGATTTATCCACTTAACCGTAACCGTATCATGGGGGAACAAACCAATAATCAAATCATCCAGTGCAGCCAGGTCCGAGGCCTCTCCGGACATACATGTCCAGCGGAAAGGTCCGCGTCCCTCGCAAAACAAAGGTCGGATGTAAGCGGCTACAAAGCCGGGGATGGACATTGCTTCTTCTTCCGGCATCCCTGCGTCACGGCATTCCTTACGGATGGAAGTGCCATATTCAAACACCTGAACGCCTTTATCCTGGAAACCGATCATGGCACGAAGTTGTTTGACCATGGATTGTCTGGCCTTATCTAAATAAGTCAGTCGGTCGGCGGCACGCAATTCCCTGGCTTCTTCGACGCTGTAGCCCTCGGGGATGTAGGAAAGAGGATCGTGACAGGGACACATTTCTGTGACGATGTCGGGCAAAAAGCCTTTTTCAAGAGCTTCTGGAAAAAGCGTGGCCGCATTACCCGCCAGGCCGATACCCAAAGGTTTATTGGCCGCCGCAGCTTCTTTGGCGATTTTGACGGCTTCATCCAGGCTCTGAGCCTCGACGTCGCAAAACTTGAGCTCCATCCTTTTCTTGATGATGGCCGGATTTGCATCCACGTCGATGCAGACTCCACCATACATGGTCATGGCTCGGGGCTGGTTTGCACCCATGCCCCCCAGTCCGGCAGTGAGCAAAATCTTTCCGACCAACGAGCCTTCGAAGTGCTGTTCTGCAATGGCACCCAGGGTCTCAAAAGTGCCCTGGATAACGCCCTGTGTGCCGATATATTCCCAGGGTCCAGCGGTATACTGAGCAAACATCGTCAGGTTTTTGTCCTGAAGATCATAAAAAATGGGCCACGTCGCTTTCATGATATTGGTGTTGGCCATCACAACCCTGGGGGCAAAGCGATGGGTCTTGAAAACAGCCACCGGCATACCCGACTGAACAGCCAAAGTCTCGGTGTCCTCAAGACTTTTGAGTGCGTCAACGATGGCATGATAAGACTCCCAATTGCGGGCGCATTTGCCGATACCGCCATAGATGACAAGTCGTTCCGGGGTTTCGGCGTTTTCCATGTTATTTTCAAGCATACGCAGCAAAACTTCTTGTCGCCAACCCTTACAGCGCAAAGTTGATCCCCGCTGCGCCTTGACGGAATATAAAATTTCGGGATTCATTTTATTCCTCCTTTTTCTAACGATCTTATCAAGACTCAAACAGTTCAGTCCAGCGTATCCAATATGCTGTTCTCTATAATTTGAGACATGCAGAACTCGTGCACCTGTAAATAGTGCTTTAGCGGCTCTTCTAATGCTCCCAACGGCACCGGCCCGATGAGTTCCGAACCTGCCACGTTGACGCCATATCGGCGCGCTTCAGATCGTATGGTTTCCAGCACACGGGGTATCGGTGTTTTGAGATAGTTCGTGAGGTTCATTGAGACTTGAACCATGCCCTGGTCTTCAATCGTCAGTCCGATAGCCCGAACATATCGAAAACCGCCATTTATATGGCGAACGGCTTTAGCAATATTCTTAGCAATAGAGATATCATTGGTTCGCAGATTGACATTAAGTGCGATCAGTGGAAAGCGAGCTCCTGTAACTGTCGCTCCTGATCTGGAATTAAACTGTGCCGGACCCTCATCTGGAGTCCACTGGGGGTCTTTGAGTTTTTCCTCGAGTCCTTCATATTCTCCTTTACGGATACGGGTTAAAAGAATCCTTTCGGTGCGTGTCGCGGCGTCCTCGTAGTAAAAGACCGACACACCCAAACCCCCAAGGTATTTACCCAATTGTTGAGAAATCTTGACAGCTTCCTCAGTTTTGACTCCCCTCACGGGAATGAATGGAACCACATCCACAGCACCCATGCGTGGATGAGAACCATGGTGCTTGGACATGTCGATTAATTCGATCGCTTTTGCAGCCATGGCCTTAGAGGCGTTGAGTACGGCTTCAGGCTCGCCCAAATAGGTTAAAACAGAGCGATTGTGATCGGAGTCGGATGAATGATCGATGACCGAAGCCCCCTTGACCGATCGAATCTCATCAATAACCTGCTCGACCAGATTCAAGTCCTTGCCTTCACTGATATTCGGCACACACATTAAGATATTCATAAGAAATACTCCTTACCTGCTTCTAAAGCCCCTGGCTCGACCTGGGAAGGACAACGCCCTTTCAGTCCGGCACACTCAACTCGTCAACTTGCCTGGCGATATCAGCTGCCTGGGATTTATTTTTGAGACCGGGCAAATTTATTTTCACATTAGCCCTGCAGCCCAAAAGACCGGCTTTGGCTAAATGGCCGGCGCACTCAAGATCTGAGGCTGCATTGGGATTAAAATGGCCTTCTAATTTTTTTTTCAGAACCAGGACGTTTCGACAATTTTCGGCATTGACAAGCGGGATGCGCGTGGCATTGAGCATGGCTTCATCAATGGCTTGCCGCCTGACGGCCTGCTGTTCTTCCGTCTCCTTTGGCATTTTAAAGCCGGCCATAACATGCGCAAACGCTTCAGAATCCTTGCGGCTGCCCGTGAACAATTCGGTAGCTAACCGCTCAGCTTCTGCGATCAAGGTCTTGTAAAAGGATGCGGCTTGCGACCCCTCCCGACCGATGGACAAACGCGCTACCATGGCCACCAGGGCCGCAGCCATAGCTCCGGCCACTGCCGAGGCAGTGCCCCCCCCGGTAGAATTATCATTGGGATCAAGTACCTTTAAAAAAGAAGCAACATTAGGGTTCATTCGGCTATTCGATAAAAGGGATTGACAATTGAAGAAAATATGTTTAGACATGTCTATACAAGTTTATCAACCTTTGTCAAGGAAAAATGGAGCAACCAATGAAAAAAAAGAGTTCGAATAAGACGAACTCGATAAAATTTGAAAATCTGATGCCCGCCCCTATCCGGCTCGATAAAAACGGTTTCAAAACGGTCGGCTCTGCGGAGCCATTCGGTGCGCCTTACCAAAAAATTAAGAAATACATCATCGCACGGATCGAAGCAGGGGAATGGATGCCTGAGACACGCATCCCATCCGAAAACCATATTGCCAACTCTTTTGGTGTTTCCCGCGGTACTGCTAATCGCGCTCTACGGGAACTGACATCGGAAGGGTATTTGGTAAGTCTCCAAGGGATCGGTAGATTTGTCGCTAAAACCAAACAACACTCACCTCTTTTAGAGGTAAGACCCATTTCCCAGGAGATCGCCGAGCGTGGTGAAACCCACAGCGCTAAAGTGCATTTGCTCACTCAGGAGTCGGCAACCTCCGAACTGGCCATGACCCTGGGCCTGAATGTAGCTTCGCCTGTCTACCGATCGATCATCGTCCACAGTGCCAATGGCCGACCCGTCCAACTGGCCGACAGATACGTCAACCCACTCTTTGCGCCAGACTACCTTGACCAGGATTTTACGCGCATAACACCCAGTGAATACCTGTTTCAGCTGGGGCCCCTGACTGAGGTTGAACACATCATAGAGGCCGTATCACCTGACAGCCGCACCCAAAAATTACTCGAAATTAGCGCCACTGAACTCTGCCTTTTGATCCATAGAAGAACTTGGTCTAATGCGATTGTCGTCACCAAAGTCAACCTTCTCTATCCCGGATCTGGATTTCGACTAGGTGGCCGTTTTAAGCCAATGTCCCCGGCTAAACTGCTAGCAGCCTGATTATTTTATTCCACCGGAACCGACCTTTCAACTAAAGAATGACCCGGTTTGTGCCGATTATCACCTTATGATAATCGTTCCGGTAACCGGTAAAATCAGCCGCCGTAATTTGCCCCTGGTCACCATCGGCCTCATCCTGATTAACTGTTTGGTATATTTTATCTTTCAACTGAATGATGACCGGCGGAGTCATGAAGCCATCACGTTTTATTTTACATCCGGGCTGTCAGAAATCGAAATGTCCCATTTTATTGAATACCGCAACTCTGCCTCTGAAGCGAATTCCGAATGGCAGGATTTGGACAAGCTAAGTGATGAAGAGTTGTGGAGCCTCTTTCTTTCAATGAGGGGCGATACCGAATTTATTGAAAAACTTCGTAGTGAACAGATTATAACACCGCAAGACTCAGAGTATTCAGCATGGAGCCAGTTAAGAAATGAATATGAATATCTGGAGTCAAAGATTACATCTGCCAACTACGGATTAACCCCGGCCGAAGCAAAACCCTTGACCTTTTTCACCTATATGTTCTTACACGGGGGCTTTCAGCATCTGCTGGGGAATATGGTTTTTTTATGGCTGGTCGGCTGCATGATTGAAATGGGCAGCGGCAGGATCTTTTGCGGCGTCACTTATGTTCTAACCGGCCTTGGCGCAGCAATTTTATACTGGCTGATGAACCCCAACAGCAGCATCTATCTGGTCGGTGCTTCCGGATCGATTGCCGGATTGATGGGCGCATTCTGCGTGTTGTACGGCAGAAAAAAGATTAAATTTTTTTATTCATTGGGATTTTACTTTAATTATTTCAGAGCCCCGGCCATAATTATCCTGCCGGTCTGGATCGCCAAAGAAATCTACTTCCTCTATACCGACGACATCGGCAATGTGGCGTATGAGGCCCACCTGGGCGGATTGATTTCCGGGGCGGTGCTCGGTTTGATCGGTTTTGTTCTGTTTCGAAATATGATTGCGGATATGCTGCAGACGGATGAACAGGTAGATGAAATTTCTCCGCTGATTGAAAAGGCGTTGGAACGTGTCAGCCAGCTTGATATGGAGGCCGGCAGTCGTCTACTTGAACAGGTGCTGACAGAAGATCCCGGACATATCGCGGCCATGACCCATCTGTTTAACATTCATAAAAACAGCCCCCAGGATCCACGATTCCATGAAATTGCCCGACAATTGCTAAATCGCCTGACCATCGATAGCACCCAACACAAACAGGCCGGCCGGATTTTCGAACAATACACCAAACTGACGAGTCGTCCCTGTCTTTCGTCCGATCAGTATTTACGGATGATTTCGGTTCTATCCGGTTTGGGGTATCCGGAAAAGGCCGAACGCATCATGGCCATGTTTTTAAGACAAAAACCGAATTTGCCGGGTATACCGCAAGCTCTTTTAAAGCTGGCGGACGGATTTCGCCAGAAGGGAATTATGACAAAGTATCAAAGATGCTTAATTTTGATCGGAAAAAAATACCCCGATTCTGCGGAAGATCAAATCGCCCGTAAACATCTTCAAAAACCAGCCCAAGCACCCGGCGCGCCGGCCTGAGGTATAAATTCGAAATTATAGCGGTTGTCATAAATATGTTCCGTTTGCCGGATTTCCTAACAGAAGAAAATGTAATGTGTAACGGCTTGAAATTATTACAAACATGACAACCGCTATATTATTGTTTTTAACGTTGGGACAAAAAGGGAACAAAAACCCGTGTGACCTAAAATGGTGGTCATTTTCGCATGGCAACGTCGCAAAGCTACAAAATTGTCACCGCTGCCAACCAAAGTACTTACCACCCTATTCGCCCGACTTAAAGCCGATCGAGCGAATCCGGCTGACGATGAAAGCACCTTGGTTCAACAACCATGTTTGTAAAAATGAAGAAAAATTATTAGAGCGTTTGGATCAGGCTATTCTAGACGTTATTAATAATCCCAAAAAGACTCAAAAAACTGCCCGTATCGGAACGTTAATATGACAAACGCTCTAAGCGGCTATTTTTTATCCTTCAATAAGGTATCGAGATTGGCGAAGGGTTTATGGATGACAGTTGGCTCCTGCTCGCCGTCCGGCGTCAGCTCTTCATACCCATCCTGATCCAGATATCGCGAGTGCTCATTGTCGTGGCAGTAAAGACACAGCAGTTCCCAGTTGCTCCCATCGGGCGGATTGTAATCGTGGTTGTGGTCTTTGTGATGGACCGTGAGCTCACGAAGCTTCTTGCCTTGGAATTCGCGCCCGCAGCGCGCACATATCCAGGGATAAATCTTGAGCGCTTGCTCCCGATAACCCTGCTCTCGCTTCTGGAGGCTACGCCGGGCCTCATCGACAATCCGGTCCATTTTGTCTTTGTCTAATTTTGTTTTCTTCGATGGCATGGGCAAACGAATCGGTGGTGTATATTTAAACAGTAGATCATACCGTATGCGTTATCAAGTGTGAAATCTACGGCATAACATCACGGCTAAGATACATGCCCGATGCGCTTCATTTTAAGTTTTCACGCGATGGAAAAATTTGACTTCGAATGGCTCAGGTCCCGCGCTTGCCAGGGAGGGCTCGTTGCAGACTGATATCGATTATCCAATATTCGCCAGAAAATTTTCCACGTGAGGAATGATCTCATGATCCGGGTATTTCTTTTTTACCCCGGTAAGGATTTTTCTGGCGTTGTCGGGGCTCATTAAACGATCCTGGAATATTTGGGCCACACGGAAAAAGGCTTTGGGTACCAGCTTATGCTCCGGATACTCTTTTACCATGCGGTTGTAAGTGGCGATGGCCTCTTTGGGTTTTCCCATTTCGCTCATCCATCCCGCCAGCCTGAACAACGCATTGGCGTCCGGCAGAAAGTCCGGTTTAATTTTTTTACATTCAACATAGACCTTCAACGCTTTGGTTTTGTTGTTTTGGACCGCTAATAATTCCAGAAAATTTTCGGCATGCTTCAGCATTTCAGGGATTTTTTTCTTCATTTTCAACAGAGTGTAATACCGCTCGGCAAGATTAACGCCTCGTATGCCGGTCACCGCTGACATCCTTATGATCAGCGCGATGGCCGCATCCAATTTGCCTTCCTGAATCAACGGGTTAACGGCATTCAACACCTGTGCATCCGGATCAACCTGCTGCGGCCCGATGGCTTCCTCAGTGGGGTCCCGGAAATCATCCTGATCCACCTGATAACCCACCTCTTCATGATACTGCAAAATGACGTAACCCAATAAATGATAGGTAACTATCGTATAGAAACCCTGCGCAAAGGTCATCATGGGCACCTGCAGCGCTTCCGGAAAGTGCTTGATAATATAGTGGCCCAAAACAGTGGGCGCACTGCCTAAAATCGAAAAGAAAACGTACACCAGCAGATAGGCCCCGCCGATTCGAATGGCGATGCTGCCAACGGCCACTGGATTTAGCGCGTTTAACAGGCTTCCGCTGCTAACCAGAATAATAATCATCGCAGGAATCAGCAACCCGATAAAATACAGGTATGGATAGGCAATGAATGGGCCCCATGTAGCAAGCAGAAACCCAAACACAAAGTAGATCAGAAAAAACATCACACCCTGTTTTAGAACAGGAGCGATGTCTGAAGTAACGGTTTCGGCATTGACTTTGGGAGGCTTAAGGTTACCGCTGGCGGTTGCCTTGAGGGATTCGAATGAATACTTGAGGATCATCATCCCCAATAATCCGCGAACCACCAGGGAGAAGATACCCGGATTTGGAAAGAAGGCGCTGATCGCTGCAATAATGGTCACCAACACCAGGGGCCGCGGGTAAAATCCGTACGCGAAAATTTTGGGCAAGCGCTTCCAGAAAGGGTCGATCAAATTGCCGACACCGATCCATTCGGCCGGAAGATAGCACTTCGGACACAGATGGAGCTTCTGGCCCTTGGCATAACCTTCTTGATCACGCTGGGTAACACATGCGGGACATAAATTGACCCCGCATTTTTCACAGTTCCAGTGCGCAGGTTTGGTTGGATGATAGTCACAAAAGATTTTCATCAATGCCTCTTTTCGCCCGCTTTCGGACATATTCCATTAAATATCAGTTCCTTATAGAAAAAATAGAAATTCCTTATCGAACATTTCGGAACCCATATTTCTAAGTATTTTTAATATTTATCGGGAAACTAAGGCGGAAACTTAATAAAAAAAAGAGGCTGATGGCAGGATGGTCAAATGAGAGTTTGCAACCTTATTCTTTTTTTATAAAAATCTGTAAATAATGATCAGTCCCAACTTCCGTAAACCGTTCTTGTTTGAATCCGTATGCCGATACGATTTGATCAACTTCTTCAGGCGATAAGCGAACGGATTTTGGGGGTCCCGTAGGGCTGTCGATTTTATTATACTCTACAATGGATAGGGTTCCCTCCGGTTTCATGACCCTTACAATTTCTTGCATCACTCCCCGCTCGACTTTATCGCCTACAAAATCATGCAGCACCGTGGCCATCAGGCAAACATCTACCGCCTGATTCTCAACGGGAATGCTTTGGCTGGCATCGCTGACAAAAGACGTAATGTTTTGGATGTCTTTTAAGGCCGCCTTCTTTTTTAAACTGGTAATACCCTCTTCCCATAAATCAACAGCATATACCAGACCGTTGCGACCGATGATTTCTGAAGCTGCCAGCGAATAGCCCCCCCAGCCGCAGGCGACATCTAAAAATGTAATCCCCTTTTTTAACTTCAGCTCACGAAAAAACTTGGTTGAATCGATTCGCTCAAAACTACTTTTACCGGCCCCGGTCGGTTTGGTTTCATGATGTTTCGTCATTGTCATTCCTCTGATCGATCAATAGATCGTCAACTTTTAGTTAAAGGAAAAAATAAAGATACCGTCGTTCCCTCTTCTGGCCTGCTTAGCACTTCAATTTTACCGTCATGGGCCTCCATGATGGTCTTGCATAAGCTCAAGCCCAACCCATAGCCGCCGGTATCCTTGGAGCGGGACTTATCCACACGATAAAACGGCTCAAAAATATGAGACAACTCCTCTTCAGGGATTCCAATCCCTTTATCCGTAATCCGGATGACGGCATAGGATTCCTGTCTTTTGCAGGAAACCTGGATCGGCTCACTTTCAGGTTTAGAATATTTTACGGCATTGTTCAATACATTCTCGAAAACCGTTTTAATCTGTTCAGGATCTACCTCTGCCTTCACCTCCAGGAGAAGATCAACACCCTCAACCCCGGGTGGCTGGTTTTCGAATGCCGCTAATGTCTGTTTTAAAAGATCAGCCAGGTTGGTGGGCTGTTTCTTCAAATTTTCATATTTATGATGCCTGCGGGCCGTTTCCAGAATCTCGCTTACCATTTTTTCCATTTCTTCAATGTCGGCCTGAAGGCTTTGTTTGGCCTGGCTGTCTTCTAAAAATTCGAGCGCAACTTTCATTCGCGTAACCGGCGTTCGCAGCTCATGGCTGACATCTAAAAGCAGCTGCTCTTTGGTGTGCAGCATATCCCGAATCCGCTCTGTCATGTTATTAAATGCAGCCGCCAGATCCCGGAGCTCATCTGACCTTTTCAGCGGCACCCGGTGTTTCAAATTCCCCCGACTAACTTCCTGAACGCCCTTATTTAGCCATTTCACCGGTCGCAAAATGTATCGAATCGCAAAAAATGCACCTGCCAAAATTACCGTTAAAAGGACAAACATGATGACAACCAGCCGCTTGCGCTCACTGTCGACCGGCAAATTTTGCGACAGGCCAAAAATAAAGCGGCCCGCTTCCTTGTCGACTTCGATTACATGTCGACCCCGATACTTTCCAAGGCGAACATCGGGGTTTTGGCGCCAGGCAATAAACCGGCCCTTGAAAGCTGATGGCAGATCATCGGATGTGGTCCAGCTAAGATCCGGACTTTCGTAACGAATTTCCAGGAAGGACTGGCGGGCAATTTCTCGAGCGCGGTCCAGGTTTGGGGGGCTGCCCATATCGGCAATCAGATAATTGAGGTATTGGACAATATTTTTATGAAACGGGCCGCCGGACAGTTTGCGATAGTGCCAGAAAAATCCGCCCACCACCAGGTTAATGCAGAGGCCGGTGAGGATGATAACCACCAGAAGCTTGGTGAATACCGAACGTATGATTCTGTTAAAAAAATTAATCCGCATGTTTATCCGCGATAAACACATATCCGGTTCCCCAAACCGTCTTAATAAATCCAGGAGATTTGGGATTATCTTTAAGCTTTTGACGCAGGCGACTGACGGCAATGTCAACGGAGCGATTGAAGGCATCACAGTCCATACCTCGCAGCTCCTGCAGAATCTGGTCACGATTCAAAACTTTCCCGGCATTTCTGGCCAGCAATGCCAAAGTGGTAAACTCATTGGTTGTCAGGTCAACGGGATTACCATCCAGCAGGGCAATGCGTTTATCCAGATCGATGGTCAGCCGGTCAAACGTCAGGGTCTGATTATCGCTGAGTTGCTGTGTGCGGCGCAAAACAGATTGAATCCGAGCCACCAGTTCACGGGGTTCAAAGGGCTTTGCCAGGTAATCATCAGCCCCGGCTCCAGCCCAACCACCTTATCCGTGACTTCCCCCCTGGCGGTCAACATGATGATCGGAATGTTGCTGGTCTGGCGAATCGCTCTGCAGACTTCAAAACCGTCCATATCCGGCAGCATGATGTCCAGAATAACCAGATCGGGCGACGCCTGCTTTAATTTTTTCAAGCCTCGGGCCGGATGGGTTTCCGCGAGG
>PVMK01188591.1_pt1 | contig 15772 bp, 17 predicted proteins | sample 1853481 | NCBI WGS metagenome assembly PVMK01 (sample SAMN08533507, study PRJNA380276) | Marine sediment metagenome, whole genome shotgun sequencing project.
GGCGGTGACAAGGTCGCGGGGTGTTGCGGTCCCGGGTCGACAGGTGGAACACTGTGGATGCATGGAGGCACAACGTCAGGGCGGGGCGAATTGGCAGTTGTTGTTGACAGTGGGCATCGCGCTGGCCGTCGGCCTTCGTGTCTGGTCGCTGTGGGCGCAACTGCCCGACACCATGGCCTCGCACTACGGCCTCAGCGGCCGCGCTGACTCGTACATGTCCAAAGAAGGCTTCTTCCTCGTCCTCGCGCTCGTCGGCGGTGGCGCCCTGGCGGCGATCTTTGCATCTCCAACATTGATGCGCCGGTTCCCACCAAGCCTGATCAACATTCCCAATCGCACCTACTGGCTCGCCAATGACGAACGGCGAGAGATCGCGATCGAGCGCGTGGCGCACCTGCTCGGAGGGATGGGCGTGGCCACTGCCGCTCTCCTGGCAGCGGTCACTGAGCTCGTCATGCAGGCCAACCTCAATCGAACCAACCTCGACAACCGCACATTCGTGATCGTCATGGTCGCGTACTTGGGGTTTGCGGCGCATGTGTTCTTTCGGAGGAGGCGTCTCCTCGAGCTGCCAGAGGATCCCCCGAGTTGACACTGGGGTTCTCCACGTGTGAGAACCGTTGCGATCATTCAACGCACCCGTGAGGAACACGCCAATGCCCAGAATCGAACGCTTTCCTTCAGCGCTACTGCCTGTCGCAGTCTTCACGGGGCTGAGCCTCTTCATTCTCGGCTGCACGCCGCCCAACCCTGAAGCGGAGGCACCAGCACCGGCCGAACCGCAAGAGCCGTCAGCGACAGGCGAAGCTGCGGCACAGGAACCGCCCGCGGCAGAGGCGGACACCGGCGCGGCCAGTCAGTACTCGCCGGTCAAGGCCCGCGCACGCGACTTCTACGCACCGAACAGCGAGGACCTCGGCCCGGACGAGATGCGGCTGATCGCGTGCGGCACGGGGATGCCCACCGCTCGTCCGAAGCAAGCGGCGTCGTGCTGGCTGCTCGAGCTGGGCAACGGCGACAAATTTATCTTCGACGTCGGCACTGGGTCCGCCGAGCGCATCGCGGCGCTTCAGATCCCGTACAACTATCTCGACAAGGTCTTCCTGAGCCACTTGCATACCGATCACTTCGGCGACCTAGACGCCTTGTTTGTCGGCGGTGCGCTGGCCGGTCGCCAAAAGCCGTTGCGAGTGTGGGGCCCGAGCGGCGGGACGCCCGAGAGAGGGACGAAGTACGCGCTCGAGCACCTGCGCAAAGCGCTCACCTGGGACCTCGACGGGCGCCAGGGGCCTCACCGATCCCCGTGGATACCATTTGGATGTCACCGAGTTCGACTATACATGGGCGTCACGCCATCGTCTACCAGGAGAACGGGCGTCACGATTCGTACGCTCCCGGCCATCCACGCTCTGGACGGCCCGGTGAGCTTCATCGTCGAGTGGAATGCTTTCAAATTCGTGTTCGGCGGGGATACCTATCCCAACAAGTGGTACGCGAAGTACGCAACGAGCGCCGACCTCGCGATTCACGAATGCTTCGTTGCCGTGCCCGACATGATCGAGAAATTCAAGTTCACGCCGGCAAGCGCCCTGGCTGTGGGCACCCAAATCCACACCGCGCCGGAAGCGTTCGGCAAGGTGATGTCGATCATCAAGCCCCGCATGGCGGTCGCGTATCATTTCTTCAAGGACTTCGACACCACGGCGGCGATCAACGATCGTATCCGCACCACCTACGACGGTCCGCTGAGCCTTTCCATCGATTACATGGTCTGGAACATCACCAAGGACGATATTCGCGTGCGGATGGCGATCGTCGACGAGGACGTCTGGCCGCCGCCCGCCACCGACAAGCCGCAACTTCCCGATCCATCGAAGAGGATCCCTTACTCCGACCTGATCTCGAACGGCCGGCTCGACATGAAGAAGGTCCTTCAGCCCACATACGACGAGATCAACAAGCAATACGGGACCCACGAAACCCAGGAGTGACGACCGATATTGAGGATCGCGCCTGAAAAACAGGGGTTGACGTCTTGACCGAGCGGTCTAGTAGTGGGGTATGGCGAATGTCGACACCCGGCAGCGACTCATCGAGGCGGCCGCCCAGTTGGTGCACTCCCGGGGCTACAACGCCGTCGGCGTAAAGGAGGTCTGCGAAGCCGCGGACGCCAACAAGGGGAGCTTCTATCACTTCTTCGACGCGAAGGAGGCGCTCATGGGCGCCGTCCTTTCCCAGCATCGAGATAGACTTCGCGCCGTCCGCGAAGCCCTTCCGCGGAACGCACGCGGGAATCGAGCAGCTTCCGATGATGTACGATGCGGCCACCTCCCAGATTGTCGCGCAGTACGAACAGTCCGGGCACGTGCAGGGCTGCCCGATCGGCAGCGTCGGCGCCGAGATTGCCACCCAAAGCGAAACGATCCGTCAAGCGGTCGCCGACACATTCGACGAAATGACCTCCGCTGTCGAGGAGCTCGTAGAGCGAGCGGTCGAAGAAGGCGACCTCGACCGCGGGACAGCCGCCAAGGCCCTGGCTCAACGACTGCTCGCCTACCTCCAGGGCGCCATCTTGCTGGCCAAATCCAAGAATGACCCCGGCATGATGCAGGAGCTCCGGAACGGCTACCTGCAATTGCTCGGACTCGATGCCAACAACCCCAAACGTCAGAGATCGTCATGACCGAACCCACGATGCCGACGAACGGACACCGCGTCCGAGCCTACATAGACTTCCTGTTCAAATGGCGATGGCTCGTCCTCGTCGGCACGCTCGGCATCGGCGCACTCGCGGCAAGCGGGGGTCGCTTCATCGAATTCAAGAACGACTATCAGTACTTCTTCCGCGAGGACAATCCGCAGCTGCGGGCCTTCGAGGACCTGCAGGACATCTACACCAAAAACGACAACATCCTGATCGTCGTGGCGCCCGACTCGGGCAAGGTGTTCGGGCCCGACACGCTCGCGGCCGTGGGCGAGATCACCGACCGTGCATGGCAACTGCCGTTCGCCACGCGGGTCGATTCGATCACGAACTTCCAGTACTCGCACGCTGAAGAGGACGATTTGATCGTCGACGACCTAGTCGACTTCGAGCGAGAATACACGCCCGACGAGCTCGCTGAGCTCGAAGCGATCGCCCTTGCGGAACCCCTTCTCAAGCGCCGACTGATCTCGGACGAAGCGCATGTCACCGCGATCTTCGTCCGGCACACCCTTCCCCAGGGAGAAATCCGACGAGGCGACCCTCGCCGCGCTCGCTACGCGAGAGCTCGCTGCCGACATCGAGAGTAAGTACCCGGGCCACTCGGTGTACCTCACCGGGGGCGTGATGCTGTCGAACGCATTCTTCGAAGCCTCGGTTCAAGACCTGTCGACGCTAGTCCCCCTCATGTACCTGGTTCTCCTGATCACCGCGCTTCTATTCCTGCGTTCGTTCTGGGGAATGCTGATCACGCTCGTGATCATCATGCTCTCGGCGTCCACAGCCATGGGGATCGCGGGCTGGATTGGCATCCCGCTCACGCCGCCAAGCTCGGGCGCTCCGACGGTGATCATGACGCTAGCGGTCGCCGACAGCATTCACCTCCTCGTCACGCTCTTCCAATCGATGAAAAAGGGGTTGAGCAAGAAGGAGGCGATGACGGAGAGTCTCCGAATCAACCTGGGGCCCGTGTTTCTGACTAGCCTCACGACCTGCATCGGGCTCTTGGGCCTGAACTTGAGTGACGTCCGCCCGTTCAACGATCTCGGCAACATCGCGACGATGGGCGTGACAGCCGCGTTTATCTACACCCTGGTTGTATTGCCAGTCTTGGTTGCGATTTTCCCCATTCGCGCGAGCAAGAAGGTGGTCGCAGAGCGTTCGACTCCGGTCGTCAAGCTCGGCGAGTTCGTCATCGCCAAACGAAGGGGCCTCCTGGGGTTTGGCGTCATCGCGATCGCTTTCCTCAGCATCATGGTCACGCGCAACGAGCTCAACGACGAGTTCGTCAAATACTTCGATGAGAGCTTCGCGTTCCGGACCGACACCGACTTCACGAGCGAGAACCTTTCGGGCATCTACACCATGGAGTTTTCGCTGGGGTCGGGCGAAGAAGGCGGCATCGCGAACCCGGACTACCTCGCAGACGTGGACGCCTTCGCCAACTGGGCGAGACAGCAGCCCGACGTCCAACACGTCTTCACGATCACCGATACGTTCAAGCGTCTCAACAAGAACATGCACGCGGACGACCCCGAATGGTACGCCTTGCCCAAGGAGCGTGACCTCGCCGCGCAGTATCTGCTGCTCTATGAGATGTCCCTGCCCTACGGGCTCGACCTCAACGACACGATCAACATCCAGAAGTCATCGACCCGGTTGATCGTCACTGTCGACAATGTGACGGCTGTCCGTATGCGAGAGCTGCAGGTCCAATCCGAGGAATGGCTGCATGCCAACACACCCGAACACATGTGGACCGTCCCCGCCTCGACGAATCTCATGTTCTCACACATCTCCGAGCGCAACATCAAAAGCTCGCTCATCGCGGCCTTCATCGCACTCGGGCTGATCGCCATCATCCTAATGATTGCGTTCCGAAGCGTGAAGTTCGGCGCGCTGAGTATCCTGCCCAACTTGGCCCCTGCACTGATGGCGTTCGGGATTTGGGGCATGGCTGTCGGGAAGATCGACGTCGGCAACGCGATCGTCACCACCATGGCACTCGGCATCATCGTCGACGACAGCGTTCACTTTCTGAGCAAGTACCTCCGCGCGCTGACGCTGAGGGCGGCATGAGCTCCGAGGAAGCTGTCCGCTACGCTTTTTCCACCGTGGGTACCGCCCTGGTCGTGACCTCGTTCATCCTCGTCGCCGGATTCTTGATCCTCAGCCTTTCCCCGTTCGGCCTCAACGCTGGCATGGGCGTGTTGACCGCCATCGTCCTGCTCGTTGCGCTTGGTGCGGACCTCCTATTCTTGCCGCCACTGCTCATGCAGATCGACAAAGCCCCAAGCTTGTCTCCGAAGTCCGTTCCCTCACACGCCGGGGCGCCCGCCCAATGATTGCAACAAGGAGAAGTTCGATGAAGCGTTCGATTGCCCCGTTTGTGCTCGTTGCGATGCTCGTCCCGACCCTGGCCCTCGCTGGCCCTGCCGAAGACAAGGGCCTCGAGATCGCCACCGAAGCCGACCGTCGGGATACCGGCTTTGGCGACACTACGTCGGACATGCTGATGGTCCTCCGCAACAAGCGGGGTCAAGAAAGCAGGCGCGAGCTCGAGATCCGGACACTCGAAGTCGATGGAGACGGCGACAAGTCGTTGACGATCTTCCATAGCCCGCGTGATGTGCGGGGCACCGCCTTGCTGACGTACTCGCACGGGGTGAAGGCGGACGACCAGTGGCTCTACCTGCCGGCGCTTCGGCGGGTAAAACGTATCGCCTCGAACAACAAGTCTGGTCCGTTCATGGGCTCCGAGTTCGCGTACGAGGATCTCTCTTCGCAGGAAATCGAGAAGTACACGTACAAGTACATCAAGGACGAGAAAGTCCGAGGCATCGATTGCTTCCTCATCGAACGCTACCCCGTCGATAAGGATTCCGGATACACCAAGCAGCAGGTGTGGCTCGACAAGGACGAGTACCGTGCACGCAAGATCGACTACTACGACCGCAAGGGACAGCTCCTCAAAACCCTCACGCCCACCAAGTACGGCAAGTTTCTCGGCAAGTATTGGCGTGCCCACAAGATGCACATGGTCAACCACCAAACCGGCAAGAGCACCGACCTCGTCTGGAGCAAGTTCAAGTTCAAGACCGGCCTCAAGGATGACGATTTCACCCGCACGCGCCTGACCCAGGTCCTTTGAGCCCGAGCGGACACGACGGAGAACGCGTGCCAGTGCCGATGACCTTGTGGTTTCTGACAGCCCTGCTCTGCCTTGGTGGGACCGCACGGGCGTTGGCCCAAGATGCGGAGGCAGAGGCCGACCAAGAAGTGCGCGAGCTTCAGGAACCGGCGCCCGAGGCGGTCGAGCTCGAGATGACCAGCCCGACTACCACGACGGATGAGGTCGAATGGGAGGATTCGGCGGGGGACGAGGTCGAGTGGGAGGATTCGGCCGACGGAGAAGAGGTCGACGAGGATCACGACGAAGGTCCGGAAACCTTCGGAGACCGTTTCAAGCGCGGAGACCTCTTCGGGTACTTCGATGCACAAGCCCGCTTCTTCCCGCAAACCGCGACATCCCCAGTGCCGGGAGCTCCCCCTCTGAACGACTACTGGTTCAACGGCTCACTCGCCTGGGAGCCGGGATTCTTCATGAACGTCACCGACAACATGAACTTCGAGCTCATCTTGTTCGGACGCATCGACCAGCACGACCGCAACCGCACGCACGGTGACATCCGCGAAGGATTTTTCGAGCTCTTCTTCGACGAGTGGACCTTCGGCTTCGGCATTCACAAAGTATTCTGGGGCGTGACCGAGTCCCGCCACTTGGTCGACATCATCAACCAAACCGACCTCGTCGAAGACTTCGACACCGACATCAAGCTCGGCCAGGCGATGGTCACCACCTCGTACACGAACGACAAGGCCGGAGCGTTTTCGCTCTACGTGATGAGCTGGGCGCGGCCGTTGGTGTTCCCGGGCCCACAAGGCCGCCCCACCCTTCCGCTGCCCGTCGACAACGATCTCCGCGTCTACGAGTCGCGTATGAAGCAAGGCCAAATCGACGCCGCGTTCCGATGGTCCCACGCCATGGCCGGCTTCGATTGGGGTTTGAGCTATTTCTTCGGCACCGCCCGTGAACCGCAACTCTTCCCCGTCACCGACGCTGGGGGCAACCCGTTTGCCTTGCAGCCCTTCTACGCGCTCATCCACCAAGGCGGCCTCGACGTGCAGTACACCGTCGAGAGCTGGCTCTTCAAAGTCGAGTCGATCGTGCGCGGCGCTCAAGGCCCTACCTTCGGCGCCGTGACTGGCGGTTTCGAATACACCTTCTATCAAGTCAGCGGAAGCATCGTCGACGTCGGCCTCATCCTCGAATACAGCTACGACGGCCGAGACAACAATACGTTCATTCTCTTCGACAATGACTTCTTCACAGGCGTTCGTCTGTCATTGAGCGACGTGGGGAGCACCGAGTTTCTCGTCGGCTCGTTCATCGACGCCAAGGACGGCTCCGTCTTCATTGCAGCCGAAGCCTCGCGACGCTTCGGCGATAGCTGGAAAATCCTGCTCGAAGGCCGCGGCTACATCCCGCAGGCCAACAACATTCTTCGGGCCTTCCAGAACGACGCGCAGATCCAAGTCGACATCGAGTACCACTACTGATTGGCCCCGTGCCCATAGGCCAGCTTTGCTGTTACCATTGCGCCCAATAGCAGGAGTTGACACCCCATGACGCGATTCGAGTATGTCAAAACCCGACGTGAAGATGTTCGGGAAATCCCGGTCAAGCACGAGAAGTTCGTCCGGTTTGCGACGAAGCTGTTCGGTAAGATCAACGTCGCAGTCTACAAAATGAGTGGCGGTCGGTTGATGAACAAAGGGCCCGCCAACAAGCCGATCTGCCTGGTCACGATGACCGGGCGCAAGACCGGAAAGACGCGGGAGATCCCGCTGATGCACGTGCCGCACGGCGAGCAGAAGATCTTGGTCGCCTCTCTCGGCGGCATCTCCAAGAACCCGGTCTGGTACTACAACCTCAAAGCGACGCCCGACATCACGATCCAGGCAGACGGCGTCCGCCGTGCGTACCGCGCCCGCCAGGTGAGCCCGGAGGAAAAAGCAACGCTGTGGCCCGTCATCGTCGACGCCTACCCGCCGTACGACGAATATCAGGCGCGCAGCGACCGAGACATTCCCGTCTTTGTCTGCGACCCGCTGGACTGACCCTCCGACACAGAACGGCAGCCAACCAACGGTAAAACACATGCATGACAGGCGACCCGGTCAACGGGGACACGCTCCCGCCCCGCAAGCCTCCTTCTTTCAACTGCTTACGACCCACACCGCGAAAACCCAAGCCGGGCCGAGCTGAAGCTCGCCTTCGCGGGATGGACGGAGTCCCGCGAGAGGCTGGAGCAACACCGCAGGGAAATCGGGTCAGCGGGTTGACACCCTATTGGTTCTGCAACGTGTCGGCGAGACGCATCATCGGGCTTTGATCGACGCGTAGAACGCCGCGCTGAGGCCGGTCGAGGTCGAGCGCCACGCAGAACACAACGGAGAAGGCGACAATGAGAGGAATCATCGCCCTCGCTCTCCTCGACCCGAGAAGGGACGCCTGGTAGCCCATCGTGACCATGCCTAGCGCCGTGACGATCGCGAGGCTGACCCACACAAAGAAGGGAACGTGGTCGTGCACGCCCATGGTCACTCGCTCGGCGTGTACGTTCTTCAAGCGACTCAGTGCGTCCATGTAGAACCGGACGTGCGTGTGCTCTCGATGCGCGACGGCCTGCTGCCATAACTCGTGTTGAATGTCTGTCGACCTAGCAATGATGGTCGCGATGGGTACATCGGGTCGCGAGAACGTGTCGAAAGCGCGGATGCGAGCGTACTCGATGAGCTTCTCGTGCGCGGTCTCGGCCGCTTCGGGCGGCAAGAGCATCGCACGGTCATAGGCCATTTGAATCGCTTTGACGTCCTCACGCACCAGCGCCTTTCGGCCGCTGTGCTTGGTGTGCGCCATGTTGAATGCCATCGCGAGCGTGAATGCGAGTAGCCCGAGGGTGGCACCCACCACCGAACCCACAGGCCCCTCGTGCTCTCGATCGTCACGCTGCGCTTCCCGCGCGCCCAGCCACCGACCGAGCGAGAACGCGAGCCACGACGCGAACACGGCCAAGCTCAGGGCCCCAGCAAATCCTGCGATTGCACTCAAAGTTACCAAGCTCATCCGACTCGACTTGGCGTTCTAGCACAGTGCCGGCGCAAAATGGGAACACGCATGCTCCTAGAACTCTACTGCTCTGGCGGCTCGACCGTTCGGCGGCCCACCATGTTCATGCGAGTGCGGCGAATCGTTGCCGCCTCGACGATGCGACCGTCGTCGTACCGGAAACGCAGCGCGTCCTCAGGGCACTGCACGATACATGCTCCGCATTGAATGCATTGCTCGGGTCGTCTGATTTCGACTTTTCTGCGATGTCCGTTCATCGCCAAGACGTCTCGGGGGCAGACCTGCACGCACTCGGCGGCGCCCGTGCAACGTTCTTCCACGAGATCCACGTGCGCCTCGTTGTGAAACGTGTTGATGTAGCTGCCGTACCAGGGCGTAGTCCCAGCGAGATCGGTGGAAAGTACGGCGGTCGCGACAATCGCAGCACCAGCCGCCAGCCAGAGGTGCGGCGAGGTTGCCGATCCAAGCGCGGCAAGGACGCCCACACCCACCCCGAAACCGACTGCAGCGAATGCGCCAAAGGTAAGCCAGCGTCTTGGACCCGTGACGACGAGCCAAGGCAGTGCAGCGAATATCCCTCCCACGATAGAAACGATGACCGCGACCGCACACAGGCCGACCGCCCAGCTGTCGATTCCCCATGCGACCAGTGCAGCGACCGCAACGAGCCCCCACGACCACATGAAGGCCATCTCCATGCGCTCCCAGAGCGGAAAGCGAACAAACCGCTCGCCTTTGATCACGCGGAGCCGTCGCCCCAGAAACCCTGGGATGTCCTCCAGGCGTGCCGGGCCCCAGCGGACCGACCACCCAGTGACTTCGGCGATCTTGCGCCGCTCGACGCCGGTTGCGCAGAGCTGGGGCAAGACGAGCTCCCGATGATCGACCTGCTCGCCGATCCGTGACGTTCGCACAACGGAGATGACGTCGTGATGGGTGAGGTGGCCACCGCCCGCCGCGCACCAAACGTTGATGCCTTTACTGTTCGCGCACAGAAGCCAGGCGTCGTGACCACTCAGCACGTTGATCAACCGTCGAATCGTGAGCGTGAAGTTGCCAGTGACGAGCACGGGGGAGTTGCGTCCCGGATTTCCGACTCGGACGAGCCCGGTGGGTGCGCGATGCGGGAACATCCGCAGCATGGTGTCTCGCAGCCAATGTGGGAGCTGCGACAGCTTCATCGTCCGCCATCCTCACGCACCGCATGTGCGACGAAAAACGTATCCCCCCAAAGCCGCGCTTCTTGAACCCGTCCGAATCCCGCATCACGAATACGATCGGCCACGCGCTCGACCGGTCGCGTGCTCGCTTGGGTCAGGATGTAGGTGGCCGCGGTCAGAGGAAGCCGGCGCATCTGGTACCACAAGCGCCGGGGGCGCGACGAGGGCAGAGTCTCATCGGCAATGACCAAACATCCAGCAGACACCAACCGGGAGCGTGCGATGTCGAGCGCGTAGGCCTGTTCGTCGGGCGAAAGCTCACTGAACACGAGACAGAATACGATAGCGTCGAACTGTGCTTCACCGAATCGATCTTCGATTTCGGCGAGACCGAGCTCGATCCACTCGATGTCACCGCCCCGAGCAGCTGGAACGGGACTTCGCGCGCGCGATGTCGAGCATCCCGGCGTTTGAATCAATCGCGACCACGTGTGCCCCCCTTGCGGCACAAGCAATTGAAACCCCACCTGTGCCGCAGCCAACGTCGAGCACGCGTTTGCCAGGTGAAGCCACGTGCTCGGCAATCTGCTCGTAGACATCCGCGATGCGCCCCCCGGATAAAAGCTCGACGCCTCGGTCATAACGCTCAGGCGCAGATTCGAGGAACTTCATCCAGACAAAGCTGCTCATCACTCGGTCCCGGGGGGAAGACCCTCGAGCGACGCGACTTCATCTTCGCGCCCCCGGACAACTCGCTTGCCGACGAGGGGTCCGCGGTACTCGGTGACGATGGTGCACTGGCCCTCGTGGGCCGTCGCGTTCGAAGTAGACCACCACCCAATCTCGGACGCGGCCTAGCTCGTGGGCTCGGTCGGTGTTGGAAAACAACGTGGTGAAGTGCCAGCCATCTTCGTAGCTGTGCAGGACCGGGCAGCCAGGCGGCGCCCTCGGGGTTGTTCCGCTTCGGCGCGATGCGGGGGAGCTCGTCCGCTTCGACCTTCTCTCGGTATTCTCGATCGAGATCGAGCAAGAGGCGGACATCCGGTCTCGCTTCCGGCGTCTCAGGCGCGCTGACTTGGGCTCCCGCCTGCCGTAGCTCCTCGAACCTGCGTGCTCTCCCGCGCGCCGATCGCGTGAGCATCGTCGCCAAGATATCGCGTATCGCTTCGAGTCGGCGCGGGCCAAAGCCGGCAACCGCATCGAGCCGTCCATCGTGCGCCGCCACTTCCAGCGCTTCGAGCGTATCGATGTCGAGCTCCCGGTGGATCCGCTCGGCGAGCTCTTCGCCGATCCCCGGAACCGTCTTGAACAGCTCGACGGGGGACAGTGTGCCGTCGAGCCGCTCGAGTAAACGAAGCCGTCCCCGCATGCGCGATCTCGTCGATCGAGGCGGAGAGACTCGAACCGATCTGCGGCAGCGCGTCGAGGCCTGCGCGTCCTTCGGTGAGCGCCAGGTCCTGAATGCTCGTCTCGTGCTTCCGAACCACCGCAGCACCGGCTCGATACGCGTCGATTCGATAGATGTTTGCGTGCTGCGCTTCGAGGCGGTCGGCCACCTGCTCGAGGATGTCCGCGATCTGCGCGTTGGTCACGCCTGGCGGCCCGGGAGTTCACGGCCGCATCAAGCCACCAGATGGAAGCGGGCGCAATAGCCCGGCAACGGCAACGGCAACCGAGGCCGCCCCACCTTCGACTACAACCGCTAGCCGCCAGACGCCGGGCGCGGCTGTCACCTTGAAACGCCCGGGCTTTGGCCCGCTGAAAAACGTTTTCATGAAAAGCTGGGGTGTGAGAGGAGCCTGCCCGGTTCCACGGGAAGAGGTAGATCATCCGAGATAGCGGGCACCAGCCGAAAAGAAGATTCGCTCCAAGTCCGACCATGGTCACGTACATCATCCAGGTCATGTGGGGGACAAAGGTCCCGATGGCGACCCAGGCCACGTAGACAAGTGCGCAGCTGCGTGGGAAACACCATCGGCTGGAAGCCGAAAAGTACGAGGAAGAGCGCGGCGTGGAAGATCGAAAACCAAACCACCCATTGCCAGTAGAGCGGGTCCACAAACGCCCCAGCAATCAGGCCCGCCTCGACGATGAGATATAACACCCTGGATCAGGACCCTTCGCGAACCAGGCGAAAGCCGACTCATCAAAGTCCCCGAAGGCTCCAATGTGCTTTCATATGAAAAAACAGACATGGGCTTCTCCTGATCCGATGGCCTCGAACGACGTTTACCACCAACTCACTTGCACCGTAAACCAGGTGCTCGTGGCCTCGCTCGAGGGTCGCCCCACAACCGGCCAGCAAGACGCCAATGAGGAGGACTCCCGAATGAGCAAATCTAGACATGAGGTAACCTCGCTTTCCTGACTTGGCCCAACCTGGGTCGCAGGGCCCACGGGGTCAGGCCAAGGCGGCGGGCCGTCTCGATGGGTGGCCCCTGGGCACGTTGATCTTGTCTGAGTCTCCGGCGTAGCATCCGCCGATGGGGAAGATCGTCATGAGACTCGTGTGGGCGGTCGTCGCCCTACTCCTTCTCGTCGTCGTCGGAGGCGGGGTCGCGTGGTGGCGCCTGCATCCGTCTGCACCGGGGCTCCAAGTTTGGACCAACGGGCACGTGCTCACGATGGATGCGGACGGTCGACAGGCAACGGCTCTCGTGATCGAAGACGACCGAATCGTTGCCGTGGGCAGCGACGAAGACGTGCAGCAGTGGGCTTCCAAAGCCGACGTCGAGATCGACCTCGACGGTCGCACGGTCGTTCCCGGGTTCATCGAAGCGCACGGACACTTCCCGGGCGCAGGCCTTGTCGCGATCGCAGCCGACCTGAACAGCCCACCGATCGGCACCGTCAAGACGATTCCTGAGGCGCTGGAGGTCCTCAAAGAGGTAGATGCGGAGCAACCGGGAGACGGTTGGCTGATCGGCTTTGGGTACGACGACACGATGCTGGAGGAGATGCGACATTTCACCAGCGCGGAGCTCGACAGTGTGTCCACGACTCGCCCCATCCTCGCCATGCACATCTCGGCGCACATGGCGGTCGTGAATTCGCTGGCTCTAGAGCGCTTCAACATCACGGCCGAGACGCCCGACCCTCCTGGGGGCGAGATCCGCAAGGACCCGGAGACGGGGAAGCCCACCGGCTTGCTACTCGAGACGGCATCGAGGCCCGTGCAACTCGCGGCGCTCCACATGCCACCGCTGCAACAGATCGCGGTCGTCCGGTCCGCCGCGGAGATCTACGCCGCGCAAGGGTTCACGACCGTGGAGAACGGACTTGCAACGCTCGAGCAAATCAAAGGAATGAGCGGAGCCTCGAAGCTTGGGCTAATCCCCCAGCGATTGGTGCTGTGGCCCAAGGACGAGCTAGGTCTCGAAGCGGCCGAGGGGACGATCGATCTGCAGCAGTACGGGAGCGACCGTGTCTACATCGGCGCCACGAAACTAGTGGGGGACGGATCGATCCAGGGGTACACCGGCTTCCTCAGCAAGCCGTACTACAAGCCCGGCGAACATCCGGCTGACTACCGCGGATACCCGAACATCGATGCCGACACGTTGAAGGCCCAAGTGAAGGCGATTCACTGCGCCGGCCAGCAGGTCGCGGTGCACGAGAACGGCGACGCCGGGATCGACCTGTTTCTCGACGCGTGGGAGGCTGCGCTCGAGGCCTGCCCCGCACACGACGCGCGCCCGATTCTCATTCACGCACAGATGTCGCGCCCCGACCAGCTGGAACGCATGAAAAAACTTGGCGTGACTCCAAGCTTCTTTAGCGCCCACGTCTACTACTGGGGCGACCGACACCGCGATCTGTTCCTCGGTCCCGAACGCGCTGCGGCAATGAACCCGGCGGCGAGCGCAGTCGCCCTAGGGATTCGGTTCACGACTCATCTCGACACGCCGATTGTCCCGATCGACTCGATGTTGCAACTCTGGACACCGGTCGCCCGGGAGACATCAAGCGGGAAATCCCTCGGCCCCGAGGAGCGCATCTCGGTGGAAAGGGCTCTGCGCGCAATGACGTCCGACGCGGCCTGGCAGCTCGGCCTCGAAGACCGGATCGGGTCGATAGAGCCGGGCAAGCAGGCAGACCTCGTGATCCTGTCCGCCAACCCCCTCGATCACGACGGCGATCTGCGCAGTATCGAAATCGAGCGAACGCTCGTGGGCGGAGTGATGATCTACGAAAAGCCCGACTAGCGCGGTCCACGCGACGGTTCTCTAACCCTCGTCGGCCAGACAGTTCACATTGGCCCACGACAAATCGATCCTGAGAAAAGAGGTTGAGTCGTAGGCAACTCTCGCAAAATTGACCCTCAGCCGGTCAAAGCGAGTGCTGATGTCGCCGCTTCCGACCTCGACATTGCTGACCTCGCGGTCGACGGTCGCCGAGGTAAAAATCGGGTCGCCGCACTTCCGCGCAAAGTAAAGCACGTACCCCTCGAATGCGGCGCTCGGAAACCGACCCCGGCTCTCTACGTTGGAGAAGTCGATACCAGCGCCCGACGGGGGCCCATTGCAATTGGCTCGTGCATGACCGCATCTGCATTGCAGTCGCCGTGCCAAGTACGATTCGCGCTCGTTACGGCAGGTCAATGGACGAGCAACCTCGTTTCGCTGACGACCGTCGTCGATTTCCGACCCCTATCGTCAGAATCCCGTTTGCTCCGCTCCATCGATATTCTCGTGGCCAACCGAATGAATCGCCCCGGGTTTCTCGGAGACTCTAGTGTGCCCCGGCTTTGACGTAGGGAGATAACTGGAAAGACCTTCGCTGGTTGAAGGTCGACGGGGGGTGCCTTCGGTCCGTCACACCATTTCACTTGATTTCACATCGCTACGTCAACGTCAGGTCAACGAGGGGAGCCGACCGACTTCCACGTCTTGGCCTGGCATTTTAGTTGAGCGCTCACTTGTCTAGATGGGGCTCACCCGGTGGGCTCTTTTAACTCGGCCCTGGCCGTTTTCGCGGCCTCGCCCATCCGAGTAGCGAAATCTTCGTTGCCAAGCGCCGTGGTGGCGCGGGCCGTTTGTGTCGTCGGGCGTGAACTCGATGAGTTCGAGGCGCGCACGCGACGGGCCGGTTGGGCTACAGGCTGACATCAGTCCAGCGACGATAATGAGCGATTGAATTTGAAAACGAGTCATGATGCCTCCACGTCGATAGTCATTGTCTGTGACCTCGCGAACGCCAAGGGGCGTCGTGTTAGCGTCCCCCTATGAATACGAACCCGGCTCAAGTCGCCCTCCTTTTCGCCGTTTGCCTGCCCTTTTTGGCCGGCTGCGATAAATCCTACCCCGAGTGTGTTGAGGTCGCCGCGGCCGTCGGAAGGATCGGATTGTCGGAAGCCGCAAAGACCTACGACGCCGACAGCAAAGAGATGAAGTCACTCAAGGAACAAGTCGCCGCGCAGCAAGCGAAAGTCACAAAGGACTGCAACGCCAAAATCGCCGGCAACAAATCGATCTGGCTTCCCTGGGCCAAATGTATGGCGGGCGTGTCCACAGCTGACGAGGCGAGAAAATGCAAGGACGTGGGAAAGTGAAGGCATCTTTTGGAGTCGCGCTCACTCAGCTCCTGAATGGCGCAGAAGGTCCTATACGTAAACTCGTCGGGACCAAGAAAGGGCTTTCATACTCGCTATCTGCGATGGCCCGGTATCAATAGAATTGCTTACACCATTTGCGGAACAGATGGATGTTGCCGTCA
>PVMK01129407.1_pt1 | contig 15771 bp, 14 predicted proteins | sample 1853481 | NCBI WGS metagenome assembly PVMK01 (sample SAMN08533507, study PRJNA380276) | Marine sediment metagenome, whole genome shotgun sequencing project.
CCCATGAATTGCTCGTGACGTTCCAGGCCTTCCCGCCGCCTCCGGTCGCCATGATCACAGCCGAGGCTCGAAACAGGACAAATCTGCCTGTATCACGCCAATAACCCGCCACTCCTGCGATCCGCCCTCCATCGACGAGCAGCCGGAGGGCCGTGCATTCCATGTGAAAGTGAATGCCCTGGTGGACCCCGTGATCCTGGAGCGTGCGGATGAGCTCGAGCCCGGTGCGGTCGCCGACATGGGCTAGCCGCGGGTACCGATGGCCGCCGAAGTTCCGCTGATTGATCAGGCCATCGGGGGTGCGATCGAACACCGCGCCCCACTCTTCGAGCTCACGCACGCGCTCGGGAGCCTGCTTCGCATGGAGCTCTGCCATGCGCCACTGATTCAAGAACTTCCCGCCACGCATCGTGTCGCGAAAGTGGATCTTCCAGTTGTCCCGGCGGTCGACGTTGCCAAGTGACGCGGCCATGCCACCTTCAGCCATGACCGTGTGAGCCTTACCGAGAAGGCTCTTGGAGATGACCCCTGTGTTGAGCCCGCGCGCGCTGCACTCGATGGCAGCGCGGAGACCGGCTCCGCCTGCGCCAATGACGAGCACGTCGTGTTCGAAAGTCTGAATCTCGCTGACGTTCATCGATCGTTAGGTCGTCCAAGTATTGAAATCGGTGATCACGCCCATCGAGACCAATCGCACGTACACATCGGTGAACCCGACCCAGACGAGGCTCGTCCAGGCGAAGTTGGGGTGCCGAGCGTTGAGCCAGCTCACTCTCTTCCACGCGCCGTATCGAACGGTTTGCTCGCCGCACGACATGCAGTCCATGCCGCCACCGATCAGGTGCCGAAACGCGTGACAGCCGAACGTGTATCCCGCGAGAAACGTGGCGTTGAGGAAGAGCACGACGGAGCCGACACCGATGCCAAACTCCCCGTTTCTGAAGAGTGAGATGAGGGCGTCATAGTAGAGGATGAAGATATACCCGACGGCGAAGTAGAGCGCGTAGCGATGGAGGTTCTGGAAGAGGAGCCACGCGGTTTCGCCGCGGTAGGTGCGGCTCGCGACCGGGTTCACGGCGCATGCAGGAGGCGACCCGGTGAACGCCCGGTAGTATGCCTTGCGGTAGTAGTAACAGGTGAATCGGAAGGCTCCGGGGAACACGAGAATGAGGAGCGCCGGAGACGCAGGCAGGAAACTCGGCCACCAGCTGGGCCATGCACCCAACCACGCGTGCGCGATCGGGGCCGCGCCTGCCACGGAAGGATCGGTGTAGAGGACCGGCGAATAGAGTGGGCTTAGGTAGGGGTTCGCGTAGTAATTGTCGCCCTGAAACGCAGCCCAGGTGACGTAGACGGAAAAGGCGCTGAGCACGACGAGGGTCGTTAGGGGGGAGACCCACCAGTTGTCTTTTCGGGTCGTGCCGGCTGGTCCCGCAGGATGACCGCCGAGTACACTGAGTTGTTGGGTGGGCATGGGCTCGGCGGACTATACAGAAAGCGCCACACCGAACAAGGATTTCCGGAGAGGGTCAGGCCATGAAAACGCTGATTTTGACGCGGGCCGACGTCGAGCAGGTCGCGACGATGGAGCTGGCCGTGACGGCAGTGGAGCGAGCATTCGCCCGATTCGGTCGTGGCGAGGGAATCATGCCACCCAAGGTATACCTGCCGATCGAGGACCACGACGGCGACTTTCGCGCGATGCCGGCACGGCTTGGAGACTCCGCGGGCATCAAGTGGGTGAACGTACACGCCCAGAATCGCAAGCGCTATGGGCTGCCGACGGTGATGGCGGTCTACGTCCTCAGCGATCCCGCGAACGCCTTCCCGCTTGCAGTCATGGACGGCACGCTCCTCACCGCACTGCGCACCGGAGCGGCAGGCGCGGTCGCCTCGAAGCATCTCGCCAACGACGCTCCGAAAACGGTCGGCTTCATCGGTTGCGGGGCACAAGCCTACACACTGCACGGCACGCACCAGGTCGTGTTCAGCGGGTTCGAGAGCCTCGCGCACGATCGCAACACGAGTACGGCGCAACGCTTCGCCGACCGGGTGGGGGCGCGCGTCGTGAGCTTGGAAGAGGCCGCAGGTGCAGACATCGTGTGCACGGCGACCCCATCCCGCGCTCCGTTCTTGCAAGCCCAATGGGTCCGGCCTGGCGCCCACATCAATGCGATCGGTGCGGACGCTCCAGGCAAACGCGAGCTGAGCACCGAGACGCTCAAGGGAGCGGCGGTGTACATCGACGACATCCATCAAGCGATGGCAAGTGGGGAGATCAACGTTCCCTTGGCGGAGGGTGACTTCACGTTGGACGACATCGCGGGCACCTTGGGCGAAGTCGTTGCGGGCGTGCTGCCCAGGCCAGCCGGCGCCGTGACCACCGTATTCGACTCCACGGGCCTGGCCATCCAGGACGTTGCGCTGGCCCGCGCGATCTACGACGCGGCCCGGTCCCACTCGGTCGGTCACGAGGTCGATCTGATCGGCTTCGAACCACGCGCGAACCGCTAGTTTGGCCTAAAAGTGGGGGTTTCGGACCAGCCAGCAGTAGGCTTCCGAGGTGCCGCGCCTCGCCTCCATCGTCCTCCTTCTGACCCTGGTCTGCCCTCTGCTCGGCTCTTCGCAGGAGCCGCCGGATGCATTCCTAGGGCAGCCGGATGCCGATCGGATCGCTGCCTTACGGACAGCAGAGATCGCTGAGGTGACCAAGGGTAAGGGTGGCCGAAGCTTGGCCTTCAAGATCACCCTCACGGACGGAACGCGTGGCTACTTCAAACCCAAGCAAAGCTTCTCGGCGGCCCATTGGTACTCGGAGGTGGCCGCGTACTACTTGGACCGCGAGCTCGGGCTCGACCGGGTGCCGCCCACGACGGGCCGCGTCTTTCGGTGGAGCGAGCTCGAGGCGGCGGCCAGGCGGGACGAGCGAGTCTCGGAGCTCGGGATCGCCGAGAACGGGACCGTGAAGGGGGCATTCATCTGGTGGATACCGGAGCCACTGAAACGCATACGCATGGGGCGAAAGTGGGAACGTTGGGTGCGGGTTCAGAAGTCACTCCCCGTCACCCCGTACCAGCGGCCGGTCGACTATCGCGCCGACCTCAATCGCCGCCCAGGCGTTCGCGAAGCCACCGATCCAAGCCGCCCCGTCGCGCGGGCCCCCGACACCGAAGGGCGCCCTGCGGAGCTCTCCGACCTGATCGTCTTCGACTACCTCACGCAGAACGTCGACCGATGGGGCGGAGACTTCACCAACGTCCGATCCCGCGGGCCAAGCGGACCGCTGATCTACCTGGACAACGGGGCCGGCTTCTGGCTCGGGGAGCAACGGCTGGGTTTGATGGAGGCGCGATTGAAGGCGCTCCAACGGTTTCGGCGGTCGACCATCGAGGCCGTGCGAACGCTCGATATCGGGCGGTTTTCGGCCCGGTTGCAGACTGATCCACTCTCTCCGGCTCTCAACGAGAAGCAGTTGGACGGCCTCGCACAGCGACGCGACGCCGTCCTCCGGCATGTCGACGCCATGGTCACCAGGTTCGGTGAGGCTCGGGTGTTCGCGTGGTAGGTTCGGTCCGTGAAGGAACGACTTCGGCTGCCAGCTGAGTGGGAGCCGCACGCCGCCTGATGGCTCGCGTTTCCACATTTATCGGAAGAGTGGCCCGGCCATCTGCTCGAGGCGCAACGCTCCATCGCGGCCTTGTCGCTCGCGATCGCAGAAGCAGGCAACGAACCTGTGCGCCTCCTGGTGAAGAACGACGAGATCGAGGAGCGTGCCCGCAGTTTGGTTGGCGAGTCGGACAACATTCGGTACGTCACCGCCGATTACGGCGACTGCTGGGTGCGCGACACCGCGCCTCTACTCGGACATACCGCCGGCGGCACGCTCGGCGCCCTGTGCTTTGGCTTCAACGCGTGGGGTGGCAGGTACGAGATGGCCTTCGATGAAAAGGTCAGCAAGTGGCTGACCGATCGGCTCCACGCGAAACGATTTGAATGTCCTGTGATTTTGGAAGGCGGCGCGCTCGAGACCGACGGTCAAGGAACCTTCCTGACGACCGCATCTTGCGCGCTCAACCCAAACCGAAACCCGGGTTTGACGCGGGAGGCCTTCGAGGTGGCGTTGGGCGAAGCGGTTTCGCTGGAGCGTCTGGTCTGGCTCGACCGGGGTTTGGAGCACGATCACACCGACGGGCACATCGACATGATCGCGCGTTTCGCAGCTCCGAATACCGTGTTCTGCATGAAGGCGGCCCAGGGGGCTCCCAACGCAGAAGTGCTCGATTCGATTGCACGAAACCTGCACGCGAACGGCTTGAATGTGCTCGAGCTGCCAGCGCCCCATGGAGTCACGGCCCCCGACGGCACCCCACTACCGGCCAGCTACTGTAACTTTTACATCGCCAACGAGGCGGTGATCGTGCCCGTGTACGAGATCCCGGAAGACCGAGCCGCCCTCCAGAAGATCGCAGACGCGTTTCCGGGCCGCGAGGTGATCGGCTTGCCGGCTCGAGACCTGCTAAGGGGAGGCGGAGCGTTTCACTGCGTCATCCAAGCTCAGCCCACCACGCCATGACCCCTTCTTCTTTGTCGATCGGCATCGTCCAGTGCGCCCTCGACGGCACGCGCGAAGAGAACGTCGCACGCGTCGAAGCTCTCGTCCGCGAGGCGGCGAAGCAGGGCGCGCAGGTCGTGCTGACCCCCGAGCTCTTCGAGGACCCCTACTTCCCGCAGACCGAGGACGAGCGGGCGTTCGACTTGGCCGCACCGCTCGACGGACACCCAACGGTGGTGCGTATGCAGGCCCTTGCCGCAGAGCTCGAGGTCGTCCTCCCTGTTTCATTCTTCGAGCGGTCCGGCCAGAACTACTACAACAGCCTCGTGGCGATCGACGCCGACGGCACCGCGCTGGGAATCTATCGAAAGAGTCACATCCCGGACGGCCCGGGGTACGAGGAGAAGTTCTACTTTCGGCCTGGGGACACCGGTTTTCAGGTGTGGAATACACGCCACGGCCGCATCGGAGTCGGTATTTGCTGGGATCAATGGTTCCCTGAAGCCGCGCGGAGCATGGCGCTTCAAGGTGCCGAGGTCTTGCTCTACCCCACTGCAATTGGCAGCGAGCCCGGCGAACCGGACGCGGACACCAAAGCGCCTTGGCAGCGCGCGATGGTCGGACACGCGGTGGTCAACGCCATGCCGGTCGCCGCGGCCAACCGCATCGGCACCGAAGGCAGGCTGACGTTCTACGGGAGCTCGTTCGTGTGCGATCAGCGCGGGGACGTAAAGGTGGAGCTCGGTCGGGAAGACGCGGGCGTGGCGGTCGCTTCATTCGACCGCGAGGCGCTGCGCCGCTACCGCGCCAACTGGGGATTCTTCCGCGATCGCCGCCCGGATCTATACGGCAGGCTTACTGGAGACGAGCCCGTTGATTGATTCGCTCTATGCGATCGTCGACGCAGGGGTCGCGGACCGACCTCTCGCACTCGCTTTCCAGGCCTTGAATGCGGGCTGTGCCATCGTGCAGTTTCGCGCCAAGCGGCTCGACGACGTCTCATTCCTCGAAATCGCCGAGCGTGTCCGGTCCGCGTGCTCCCACGCAGGGATTCCATTCGTCGTCAACGATCGAGCAGATGTCGCGCGCCTCGTTCGCGCCGACGGGCTGCACCTGGGACAAGATGATCTCTCGATCGAGGACGCGCGGCGAATCGTCGGTGACATGCAGATCGGGGTCTCGACGCACACGCTCGAGCAAGCTGCTACGGCAGAAGCTCGAGGCGCAGACCTCATCGCCTTTGGCCCTGTCTTCGAAACCAGGACCAAAGAGAACCCCGACCCCGTGGTGGGCCTCCGAACCCTCGAAGCGGTCTGCAAAACCGTGTCTCGCCCGGTCGTCGCAATAGGCGGAATTACCCCAGAAAATGCTGCCGAGACACGGCTTGCGGGGGCACGCTACATCGCCGCTATCTCGGCGTTGCCACGCTTCTTCGAAGACGCGTCCTAGCGCTGGTCTTCGTCGAAGTGCTGAATCGCCGTTTCGATCGCCGCGCCGAGCGCCTGGTTCACGAGGATCGCAGTCGCGTCTTCACCGCTTCGAAGTGCTTCGTAGTAACGCTGCCGCTCGGTCGCGTGGATGACGACAGGCGGGTAGCCCGCGCGCATGAGGATGAGATTCATCACCAGGCGCGCGACCTTTCCACTGTGTCGCGGGAACGGATAAATGTGCAGCAACTGGTAGTGCACTTTGCTCGCGATGCGAACGGGGTGCATCGTCTTCTTGGTTTCGGGCGCCGACAGCCACTGGACCAGCTGACGCATGCGGTAGCTGATCTTGTCGGGCCGCGAGATCTCGTGGAAGTAAAGCCGGTGAAGCGGCATGTCCTTGCGGTACTTCGGTGGAGTCTTCCCTTCGATCTCCTCGGGCGCGAGCTGCGCGAACAGCTTCTTGATCACCTCGAGGTTGGGCGAGAAGCGCCGGCGCGAGGCCATCTCGCGGATCATCTCGATCGCGCCCATGTGGTTCCGGATCTCGTCGTAGACCGGGATGAGCGTGGGATCGGTCACGGCCTCGTCGTAGATGGCGGCCCTGAGCTCATCCATCGAATAGACGACGCCTTCGAGCGCGCTGTCGTGATAGATCCAAGCGATGTCGAAGCGCTCTTGATACTCTTGACGCGCCTGCGGGCTCGCCGAATCCAGCAGCTCTTGCAGCTGGGCAACTCGCTCGTCTAAGCTTGGACCTTGAAGCGCTTGAACCAAGGAATTTCCTCCACTCCCGGGGGATCTACACCATCAGCCCCGCGCGGCCGGCGAAACTAACAGCGGGGCACCAACCCGTCAACTGTGCCCGATTTCGGCTAGTTAAGCGCGTTGGAAATGGCCCCGCGGAGTCGCATCTTGCTAGGAACGCCGGTCGAGGCCCAGCGAACCAGGCCATCCCGGCCGACGATGATGACGGTCGGGAGCATCTGGATAGCGTATCGTCGTTGAACCGTTCCGGCTCGATCGTGGAGAGAGGGAAATTCCGTTCCGAACGCCGCATGAGCAGCTTGCAGGCGCTGCCGGTCGATCGGCTCGACGTTCACCGCGTAGAAGGCGACTCCCTGCCCGGCGAACTCCTCATGGAGATCGTTGAGGATCGGCGTCGTCCGGCGACAGGCGCCGCACCAGCTCGCCCAGAAATCGAGGACCACCACCTGCCCGTCCATGTCCGACAAGGTGACCTTCGTCGGCGCTCCGGGCTCCGCCCCCGCCGCAACTGGGAGGGTCAAGTCGGGCGCGGGCTCGCCCATCAGCGGGGAGGCATTGCCGCGAGTCATCCAAGCATAGAGCGCGACGGCGACCATCGCGGTCACGAGCCAACGAACCCATCTCATCGCGCGCCCATCAACGGAAGCTCGATGTTGAACCTCGCACCACCTTCGGGCGCGCGGTCGAGTCGGACTTGCCCGTCGTGCTCCAAGACCACCTTCTTCACGATCGCCAACCCCAAGCCCGTGCCTTCCGCTTTGCTCGTGTAGTAGGGGTCGAAGACGCGATCCCAGTCTTCCTTGGGAATGCCGGGGCCGTTATCCCGAACCTCGATGAATCCAGCGGTGTCCGTGCAGTAGGCCCGCACCAACACGCGGCCGCCGCCGGAGGGGTGCTCCTCGTAGACCGCCTGGATTGCATTTCGCAGGATGTTATCGACACCGCGCTTGAGCATCATGGGGTCCATACGCACACGGATGGGTTCCGTTGCACAACTCACCCGTACTTCCACGGGAGCTGGGGTGCCCCGGCCCACGTCTTCGAGGATGGCGGGGACCGAATCATGAATGCTGTGCGCGAGATCACAGAGGTCCGAAGGCGTTAGATCCGCGCGCGGAAGCTTGGCGAAGGCGCTGAACTCGCCGACGAGACGACGCAAGGTAGCCACCTCCTCTTCGATGATCGCGCGGGCGTGTTTGAGCTTCTTCCGGTACGCCTCGTTCTCGCCATCATAGGTATCGTCCAGTTCTTGCGCAGCGAGTTGAATCGGCGTGAGCGGGTTCTTGATCTCGTGGGCGAGGCGTCGTGCGAAGTCCTGCCATGCGCTGATGCGCTGGAGGTACTCGATGCGGGTGCGTGAGTCGCGCAGGTCGCGAACCATGTCGTTGAAGGCTTGGGTTAGCTCCGTGACCTCGTCCGTCGAGCCCGTGGGGAGCGTCACCGTGAGGTCGCCCGCCCCGACCTTGCGAGAGGCTTCGGCCAACGCGGTCACGCGACGGGTCACCCGGCGCGATACGACGGCACCGATCAAGAACGCGACCACGATGACGAGGAACGCCATGAGTCCGAAAACCCATACGTACACATCGGAGACCGATGCGCTCTGACGCTGCAGTCGTGAGTATACGTCCGCCACCGCACCCGCTTGTTGCAGACGCTCGAAGTACACCTCAGGAACGGCCACCTCGACGGCAATCCGCAGCTTCCCTCCGCTCGTTTCGACCTCTCGGTCGCGAGTCGTGGTTCGCATGACGGCGCCCGATGGATCTGCTTCGCGAGCCACACTCGCGACCTCGTGGCCCGCTTCGTCATCGACACGGATACCTTGCACCATGGCGTATCGGCCGAGGAGATCCTGCAACAGCGCGTCGAGCTTCGAGGTGTGGCGGCTCTTGGCCAGCTCCGCCTCGACCGCCCATTCGACGGCGTCTGCCGCTTGCTCCGATCCCGATCGGAGCGCCATCAACTGTCCGCGCCGAGCCTCCACGCCATGCACCAACTCGGCGCCGAATCGCTCGTTCACGCCCACCCGATACACCTCGCGCAACGCTCCCCGGGCAAGGAAGATACTCCCCCCGAGGGTCAGAAACACCGACAAGCCAATGGCGAACAGGATTTTTCGCTCAAAGCGGCTCATTCGGGCACCTTCAAATACTCGCTGCGGAACTCGATGGTGCGCTCGGCTCGACAGATCCGGCGTCGCACGATGTTGATGGTGATCGGGCCGATCGGATCACTGCCGGTGCTCGGCCGTATCAGCTCGCTGCACTGCTTCTTCGAGATCGGGTTGAACTCCGCCTTCACGACGAAGTACATCTCCCTGCCTTTCTGCGGTTCGTAGCTCTTCGGTTCGCCGGCGAATAAACCCTCGACGACGAGGCATCGGTTGAGCACGTCATCGAGTGTCTTGAGCCGTTCACTGTGGGTGCCGATACGGACGAGATAGTCGTCACCCCAAAGATCGAGAGTCACGTCGCAGCCGAACTGGCGCACGGTCATCCGCCAGTTGGAGCTCTTGAGGTGTGATCCCACGGTCACTACCAGGCGCTTGCGCAATCCACTCGACAGCTCCTGGCGAACACGCTCGTCGGCGAGGTCCTTCGCCGAAAAAGACACCTTTGGGGCGCCGCGCGACCAGGTAACGCCGAAGTCGCGCTGCGGCATCTGCGCATACGCAACCGTCGCGGTCAGCAAGATCAGTGCTGCAAGCCAGGTTCTCACAGTCGGGTGAACCCCAGCAGCGTCGAGAACCCCACTTGGAAGACGCCAACTCGCGTGTCGAACCGGAAGCCAAAATCAAAGGTCAGGTCGATCGGAAAACGGGAAAGACCTGAGTACCCGCTTAGGCCGGTGCGGGGGTCTCGAAGGTCGGCAAGCCCATACAGGCCGATGAGCGTGTAGAGATTGACTTCGCGCAAACCCCGGTCGCGAACGCGTTCGTAGACGGGAATGTTGTAGCCGATGTCGAGACGCCACGCGAGCTCACCTAGGTAGTTGTTCTCGATCGAAGTGTTCAGCAGATTGGGTGGCTGGCGCGCATCGAGCTGCATCTCCAGGAAGCGCGACGGGATGAGATCGGTCAGGTCGGAGGTGTGAAAGAGGTAGAAGAACGGCGTGTTGCCAAAGGCGGCGCCGCCAAACGCCCCAATCCGGATCGTGTGGTTCCAGGGGAGTCGCCACCATCTTCGCACCCATGCTTCGAGCTGAAGAAAGTCGTAGTCGCTGCCGAGGAAACGCGTGCCGGCGGTGACGACGCCGCGAAAGATCACGCCCTCTTTGGTGAGGCCTGGGTCGTCTCGCTTGTCGAACACCAATGCGAACCGGATGGAGGACGCGAAACTCCGGCCGTCCTGAATCGCGAAGTCGATTGGCGCGATGTCGTTACCTGTGCGCTCGCTCGCGGCCTCGGGACGGTCGAGGACGCTCACGATGTCACCCACCCAATCGAGGGTGTAGCGGAGCTTGCTGGTGAAGTCCTTCTCGGTGCCAACCATGAAGCCACCACGTCGATAGCGAACCAGCGCGTTTTGAACGATCGACGTGCCCGGACAGGTCGGCAACCCGCAGGGGACGCTCACCAAAGGGCGGTTCCCGTAGAACTCCCGTCCATTGAGAAAAAAGGTGCCAAACCGGATCCCGTACTCGCTCTTGATGAGCTTGGGATACCGGAGGTCCAGCCGTCCGCCTTGCTGGAACTCGCTCAGCAACGCGGTCCCGGAGAGTCGGATGCCCAAGCCGGCGAGGTTGGTCTCGGTGATCTTGAAACCAAGCCAAGGGAACAGAGTTCGCCCGCGGTCGGTGGTCCTTCTAACACCCTCGGACAAGCCTGCAACCAATTGCTCGATGATGACCGTGTTGCGTTCTCTGACTTCGACGACGAGCACCACGTAACCGCGCTCAGCGCCGCGCTCGAGTCGAAGGTCGACACTGTCGAACCAACCCGTCCCCATCAACCGCCACTCGGTAGCCACCAGCTCGGGTGACTCTGGATCTAGAAAATCACCCCGCTTCAAAGGAATGAACTTGCGAACGGTGTGCGCCTTGGTGCGCTTGTTGCCGATGACGACGATGCCCTCGAGCACGTAGCGAACCTGAGAGGAGATCTGATCGGCATGGCGAGCTTCGCTGGCCACGCCATAGGGATCACGGAACTCCTCGTCCTCGCCTTCCTGGGGTTCGTCGACGCTTTCGTCGGCGGCGGGCGCGGCCACCACGTCGCCCGGGCGGTACGGCTCCCCTTTGGGATCGGAGCCCTGCGCACTCGCGATCACCGGGAAGCTCAAGGCCAGATGCAAAAGAAGACAATGAGAGCCAATAAGGCGATCAGGCGGGCGATTTGGCTCGGAAGCCGGCAACTCGGTCGCAAGCGCGGGCTCACGACGGCCAGACTACTCCAGTGGCGGGAGCGCCGAAAGAAGCCAGAGGCACCCGGCCACCACCACGAAAACCACGCTCACCCATCCGAGCGTGGGCCAGAAACCGATCTGCCTTCCGTCGTCCTTCGACCTCACGGGGCTACTTGTATCAGATTCCTGCGGGAAGGAGGGAGAATAGTCGAGAGCGTGCCAGGACTCGGAGCGCTGATCTCGATCGTTCTCGCCGGGCCGCCGAATGATGCGGATCGTGGCGTCCTCGTCCGCGTCTTCCATGCGCGGGCGGAGCCCCGAAACCGGTGTGGTGTCGGACCGGTCCAGAGCCGCGAGGCCCTCCTCGAAGGCCTGTAGGAGCGGGAGCGCCGTTGGATTCTTTGGAGGCGCTTGGGATGTCTTGTCGCGAAGCGCCGGCGGCAAGGTCTCTCGAGGCGGCGGCACTGCGTCCACGCGAAACGTCCCATCGGTCCATTCGAGCGCGATGACGAAGTCGGCTGCCGTCCCGCCGTCGATGCTCACGTCGCTGAGCTCGCCCTTCTCATAGTACCCGATCGCGAGTCGCCCTCGGAGCTCGAGTAAGAGCCTCCCGGTGAGGCCCGCGTTCTCGCAGTAGCGCATCAAGTCGGCAGGCGGGTGTACCGCGAGCGAGCCTCGACGCGTCGTGTCCGTGCCGCGCGAGACGGGCAGGTGTGGGAGCTTCGGGTAGACCGCAAACTCGCCGTCCCGCAGTGAGAGCAAGACCTCGAGCGCGTGTTCTTCGTCTTCGGTCGTCGAAGCGTCCGCGACCTGTCCGTGCACGAGGCGGATCGAGCCGGAGCCGGAGGCGCTTTGGAACGCGAGCACACCGGTCGTGCCGATCTCTTCCAGACCGCCGAGCAAGTCCCCGACGCCTTCAGCCGGGATAGCTCCTTCGAACACCGCCTCTGCAACCATGACTCTTGCAAGTGATTGTGCGGGGCCGAATTGTCAAGGCGTTTGCGTGTCGTCCGTCGTCGCACACAGGTCCAGAATTTCCAGAAAATCTAGGGGAAAATGCCGCGTTCCTCGTACGAGGTCGCAAGGCTTTCGAGCGCTAGAGCGTACGCAGCGATGCGCGGATTGACCTTCTTTTCCGCGGCGTAGAACATCGTGCGTTGATACGCTCGACGCATCATGTGGAGCAGCCGCCGCTGCACTTCTTCAGCGTCCCAGTGCTCGCTGTTCCGATTCTGCACCCATTCGAAGTAACTGACGGTCACGCCGCCGGAGTTCGCCAAGATGTCGGGGATGACGGGAACGCCGCGATCGGCAAGAACGGCCACCCCTTCGGGATTGATTGGTCCGTTCGCGCCTTCTGCGATCAGCCGAACACCGAGCTTGGTTGCTTCCTTCTCACCGACCTGGTTCTCGAGCGCGGCCGGAATGAACAGGTCCGCCTTGGTTTCGAAGAACTCGTCCCGCGAGATCTTCTCGCCTCGTGGGTAACCTGTGATCGACCCGTTGACGCGCACGTAGTCCTGGAGCTTGTGCGCGTTGAAGCCCTCGTCATTCCGCAGGTAGCCGGTGTGGTCCCCCATCGCGATCGTAGACACCCCGAGCTTGGAAAGCAGAAGAGACGTGTTGGAGCCGACGTTGCCGAAGCCTTGAACGATGGCGGTGGCGCCTTCGAGGTCGAAGCGTGCTTCTCTCGCCCATTCCTTGATGCAGTGGACCACGCCCTGCCCAGTCGCCGCCTCCCGGCCCTCGGACCCGCCTGCATTGATGGTTTTTCCGGTCACCACCGCGCGCTGGTCGTTCTTCTCGTAGGTCGGCCCGGTGTTGATGTAGGTATCCATCATCCAGACCATCGTTTGGGCATTGGTCCCCATGTCCGGTGCAGGAATGTCGTGCGAGGGACCAATGTTGGTGCCGAGGGCGTGCGTGAACCGCCTGGTAATCCGCTGAAGCTCGTCGTGCGAGTGCTCGCGCGGGTTGAACTTGATTCCGCCTTTGCCGCCGCCGAACGGAACCCCCAGCAATGCACACTTCCAGGTCATCTGCGTCGCAAGCGCTTTGAGCTCATTGAGGCCGACCTGTTCATGATACCTCATGCCGCCCTTGTAAGGACCCATCACGTTGTTGTGCTGGATGCGGTATCCCTTGAACAAACGGGTTTCCCCGTTGTCCATCCGTACCGGGAAATGTATGATGAACTCGTTCTGTGGCTCGGCGAGGATTCGCCTCACGTGCGTCGGAAGGTCGGTCAGCTCGGCGGCCTCTTCCATGTAGCCCTGCACGACCTCGAAAAAGCGGAACTCTTTGGCAACAGAGGACATCTACGTACGATGCTACCTGAGCGTCCGTCGCCCACCAAGATCGGCGCAAATCCTGCGCATCGAAGCCCACAAACGAAAGAACCGCGTGCCGTATAGAAAAGAGATCTCAACAGCAACGATAGGCTTGTTTCTCTCGGTTTTATCGCGGTAGAGTCCCGTCGAGCGGCGGCTGTCAAGCGTGCTGCCGCGACCTTAGCTTTCGAACGGCAAGGAGGACGCGATGGATGAACCGGGAAGCGACTTTCGTCGTGAGCTAGAAGCGCGCGGCGTATCACGCCGCGAGTTCATGGGCTTCTGCTCCGCGATGGCAGTGATGTTTGGTTTGCCGAAAGGCGCGACGGCCATGATCGCTGACGCGCTCGAAAACAAACCCAAGCCCACATTGGTGTGGCTCAACTTCCAAGATTGCGCGGGCAACACCGAATCGTTCCTGCGCGCGAGCAAGCCTACCGCAGCGGAGGTGATCCTCGATCTGCTCTCGATCGACTACCACGAGGTGATCATGGCGGCAGCCGGTCACCAGGCGGAGGAGAACCTTCGCTCGGTCGTCGAGAATCAGAAGGGCGCATACCTCGCCGTCGTCGAGGGCTCGATCCCGACGGGAGCCAACGGCGCGTACTGCACCATCGGCGGCAGGTCGGCGCTTCAAATCGCCAACGAGGTCTGCGGCAACGCACTGGCGACGATTGCAGTCGGCACCTGCGCCTCGTTCGGCGGAATTCCCGCAGCATCGCCGAACCCGACGGGCGCGCTGGGCGTCTCCGATGCGGTTCCCGGAATCAACACGTTGATCAACCTTTCGGCCTGTCCCGTGAACGCGCAGAACCTCACCGCAACGCTCGTCTACTTCCTGACCTATGGAAGGTTCCCTGCCCTCGACAAGCTGAATCGTCCGATTTTCGCGTATGGAAAGTCGATTCACGACAACTGCGAGCGACGCGCGCACTACGACTCGGGGCAATACGTCGAGCAATGGGGCGACGAAGCGCATCGCGACGGCCAATGCCTCTACAAGATGGGCTGCAAGGGCCCGGTGTCGTTCCAGAACTGCCCCAACGTCGGCTGGAACGACAACACGAGCTGGCCGGTGGCATGCGGCCACGGTTGCATCGGCTGCGCAGAGCCGGACTTCTGGGACAAGATGACGCCGTTCTACGCGCACCTGCCAGGGTTCCCGGCTTCGGCACGGCTCCGACATCGACAAGGTTGGCTTCTGGGCAACCATCGGTGTCACTACCGCGTTTGCCACGCACACCTTGGTACATCTCGGAAAGAAGCTCGTTGGAACGGGGGGCGACCATGCACCCGAGGGGCCGCCTGCGCGGACCGATGAAGGAGGCGAAGGATGACCCATATCGTTGTCGACCCAGTGACTCGCATCGAAGGCCACCTGCGCATCGAGGCGGAAGTCGACGGAGGTCAGGTCAAAGACGCTTGGTCTTCATCGACCATGTTCCGGGGGATCGAGATCATCCTCCAAGGCCGCGACCCCGTGACGCCTGGGCTTTCACTCAGCGCATCTGCGGCGTGTGCACGACCGTGCACGCGATCGCTTCGATCCGGGCGGTAGAGGACGCGATCGGCGCCAAGCCGCCGCCCAATGCGCGGATATTGCGCAATCTGATCATGGCGTCCCAGTGCATCCAGGACCACGTGATCCACTTCTATCACCTGCACGCCTCGACTGGGTCGACATCGTGTCGGCGCTCGGCGCGGACCCGAAGGAGACCGCGGCGCTCGCGCAATCGATTTCGAATTGGCCCCTGTCCAGCGCCACGTATTTCAAAGGCATCCAGGACCGCGTCAAGGCGCTGGTCGATCGCGGGCAGCTCGGACCCTTCGCCAACGCGTATTGGGGGCACCCGCGTACAAGCTTCCGCCGGCCGCCAACCTCATGGCGCTCGCGCACTATCTCGAAGCGCTCGACTGGCAGCGGGAGTTCATCAAGATGCACGCCATCCTCGGCGGCAAGAACCCTCACCTCCAGAGCTTCCTGGTCGGCGGCATGGCGACTCCGTCGACCCGACGCGCAGGCCTCGCTCAACATTCACACGATCGCATCGTTCAAGGAGATCATCGCCAAAGCCCAGCAGTTCGTGAGCCAGGTGTACATCCCGGACGTGCTCGCGGTCGCCTCGTTCTACAAAGACTGGGCTGGGTACGGTGCCGGCGTCGGCAACTACATGGTGTACGGCGAGTACCCGCTCGACGACGAAGCAAAGCCGGAGCTCTACATTCCCTCCGGCATCATTCGCGCTCGGGACATCTCGAAGGTGGAAGAGTTCGATCCATCGAAAATCACCGAGCAGATCACGCACTCCTGGTACGACTACGAAGGGGGAGCTGACCAAGCGCTTCAT
>PVMK01142836.1_pt1 | contig 15771 bp, 12 predicted proteins | sample 1853481 | NCBI WGS metagenome assembly PVMK01 (sample SAMN08533507, study PRJNA380276) | Marine sediment metagenome, whole genome shotgun sequencing project.
CATCGCCGCCCTTCGACAGGCCGCTTCGAGCTAGATACCCGGCGGCCTCCGCTGGCGAATCCTGCGGTTTCGCTTTGCCGCGTCTCGAACCCCCATTCTGGCGCCACGCTCCTACGCAGCGTCAGCGCTCTCGTGCGCTCGGTGGTCCGAGCGCACGAGAATGGGCATACTGACGGGGTCCCTAGCGGATTTGGTTTCGGGGCGTAGCGCAGCTTGGTAGCGCGCTTCGTTCGGGACGAAGAGGTCGCTGGTTCAAATCCAGTCGCCCCGACCAAATTCTCGCCACTCGGCACAGAAAGTACGAACCCAAAGATTCGCACTTTTCCCCGACTGCTCCCAGAAAAACGGGAAATCGAAAACCAACACGCAACTCGTGCGTTGACTCTCTGATTCACTTCAGGAAGTGGATACTCGAGCTAGTCGGAAACACACCTCGGTTGCCGCCTCCCGAACGCGCACGAGCGCTACACTTGGAATCGCTGCGCTCGAGTAAAATCTCTAAATCGAAGACTCTCGTCGATTGCTTCGTTGACATCAGCTTTACCGGGTGTCAGGATGCTCTTCGCTCCGTCGGTGTGTGCGCGTGTGCAAGACACACGCGACCTCTCTGGCGTCTATCGTGGGTACAGCACATGGCGATCTTCGACATACCTAGCGACAACCTCGGGCGGTCAGAACTCGCATGGGAGCTGGTTGAGCTCTTCGGTGAACTGCCCACCGATCAGATCAACGAAGTTCTCGCGAAAAATGTTCCACTCGAAACACTTGAATTCTTTGCATCGTATGCGGAAGACTTCGGGGCGTCCGAGGAAATCAAGGGCAATACCCTGAAGCGCCTGCCGAACCTGCTGCTTCTCGGTTATCTGCTGCGAGTCTTGGAAGACCGCCTCATCGAAGGCGAGAGCCTCGACAGCTGAATTTCACAGGTAACGCACCACCAGACGTCTCAGATTCACGGCGTTGATCCCGACGTGGGCCACGATCGGAGCCACGAGATTGCCCGTGGATTCGAACAATGCACCGAGCACCAATCCCGCAGCCAGTGCAAAGCCCGTCCACGGAAGCAGTTCTCGTTTGGGCACAAGATGGACGAGCCCAAAGATCAGACTCGCCAGCAACCATCCCAGCGCGGGCTGCAAGACACCCCTGAAGAAGGCCTCTTCGGCCACACCGCTCGCGACGGCGAGCACGATGCAATCGCGTAACGATCGCTTCCCGACCAATTCGGCGAGCGAGCGCCCCATCACATCGCCCCATTGGGTGCGCTCGGTGATCTGCCGAGACAGCCCGATCGTCGCAGCTGCGACCACGAGACCCAGCACGGTGTCCAGCAGCGGCGCAACCCCTTCCTCAGCGGCTGTCTGGGACGCGTAGAAGACCGAACGGCCGCTCCAAGTCGACCACGCCAGCGCGACCGCGAATAGCGCTCCGTAGAAGAACAGCGCCAACTTGACGACGGGGACAACGGTTCCCCCGGGGGCGGGAGACCGCACCTCTGAATTATTCTCCGATTCGGGGTTCAAGCGCTCAGAGCCTCGTTGCAGGAGTTCCTGCGGGGGGGTAGCTTGATGCGAAGCCGACGCCCTCCCTAGGAGGCGTCGGATTTTCGCATTCGGACCGGATTGTAACCGGTCATCTGCGCGCAGAGGCGATAGGGCTCATGGCCGACCGCATCCCGATGACGCCGAGCGGCTACGTGAAGCTCGAAGCCGAGCTAAAACAGCTCAAAACCGTCGAACGCCGAAAGATCTCGAGTGAAATCGAGGTCGCGCGAGCCCATGGCGACATCTCCGAAAATGCGGAGTTTCACGCCGCCAAGGAGAAACAGAGCCACGTCGAGGGCCGGATCCGCATCGTCGAGGACAAGCTCGCGCGAGCCCAGGTCATCGAAACCGGTGGAAATCCGCCCGAAACCGTGCGTTTCGGGGTTACAGTAGAGCTGTCCGACGATGACACCGGGGAAGAAGTCCAATATACGATCACGGGTGAAGACGAATCCGATGTCTCGGTGGGACTGATCTCGGTGACGTCTCCGGTGGCGCGTGCGCTGCTCGGAAAACGCGTGGGGGACGAAGTGACGGTCCGGGTGCCCAAGGGCAATCGGTCGTTCGAGATTCTGGAGATCCGCTTCGACTAGGAGTTCATGGGCCACGCGGTCGCGCGAGCTCCTAGTGGAAGTGACGATGTCCAACCAGGAGCACGACCCGAGATTCGGGTTCGCGCGATGATGCAGAATCTACTGCCACAGGCCAACGCGTAGCTAGTCCCGCTGAGCAGCGCCCCGCACCCCCGCAGAATGCAGTCGAGTCAGTTGCGGAGGGGCGGTCGCTCTTCGCAAGTACGAGGCTCCCCGATTGCGATCGCTCCAGATTAAATTCAGCGCACTCGTCGTCACCCTGCTCGTTGTGGCCTCGGTCAGCCTCGCGATAATCGCGACGCAACACGAGCGCGGCGCGCTCGAGGCCGAGGTCGAAAAGCGCGGCCGCGCGGTGGCGAAGCATCTAGCGGGCGCTGCCAAAGAACCGCTGCTGAGTGTCGAACAAGGCGATTTCGGTCATGAGCTGACCCTCGAACAACTCGTCGAGGACGTGGGCACGGGCGAGGGCGTCGTGGCTGCGCGCCTGTTGAATCACGAAGGACGGATCGCGGCCTCACTCGATCCAGTCGAGCGCGACACGATTATCGCACCCCGGGCCGGAGCAGCGACCGCGGAGGATGACTCGCTTCGGGTATCGAGGGATGGGGCGAAGCTGCTGGTCGCGGCCCCAATCTTTTACAGCGGCGTTCGCGTCGGAGAAGCACACGTCGAATTCGACCTGACCGTGCTCGTGGATCCCGTCGTGCGGAGCAATACCGAGCAACTCACGGCGGCCGCGATCGCGGTGGTGATGTTCGGTGTGCTTGCCGGGATCGCATTCGTAGCCCTGCTCGTTGGACCACTGCGTAGGCTCCGCATCGGAGTCGAACAACTCAGCAGTGGGAACCTCTCCGTCAGGGTTCCGCCCACCTCGCGCGATGAGGTGGGAGAATTGACCCGCGCGTTCAACAAGATGGGAGACTCGATCCAGCAGAAAGAGCGCATCCAAACCGCCTTTGGCCGCTACGTGAGCGATTACGTCCTGAGCCAACTACTGGAAAATTCCGACGGCGAACCGCAGAGTGGAATCGAGCGCGAAGTCACGGTGCTCTTCGTGGACGTCCGCCGCTTCACCCGCCTCGCAGAAGGGCTGCAGGCACCGCGTGTCGTTTCACTGCTCAACGAGATCTTTCAATTGGTGACAGATCGCATCCTCGACTACGGAGGGACGGTCGACAAATTCATCGGTGACTCGGTGATGGCTTATTTCGGCGCCCCGATTCCCAATGCGAACCACCCCATACAGGCAGTCTCCACAGCGATCGAAATCCGAAACGCGATCGCCGCGCGAAACCAGCAAATCAAGATTGACGATACGCCCGAGCGGTTGGCGGTCAATCTCGGCATCGGAATTCACACGGGGCCCGTCGTGGTCGGAAACATCGGTTCGGATCACCGGACGGATTTCACGGCGATCGGCGATGCTGTAAATGTTGCCCAACGACTCGAAAAACTGGCGCGCCCGGCCGAGATCCTCGTATCGGAAGCCGTCCAGCGTCGCGTTCGGAGCGTTGTGCCGATGCGCTTCGAGGGAGAGCGGCAGCTTTCGGGCAGAGCAGAGCCCGTTCACGTTTATTCGATTCACGCCGAAGCCAAAGCGGTTTCTCCATCGGAATCGGCCTCTGGAACGAATTCGACTCCGCCGCCCAGATCTACGTCTCAACCGTGAAGCGAATCGCCTGCGCACTGCTCGCACTCTCGTGGGCCGGTTGTGGAACGCCGCTCACGGCCGGCGAGCGGCTGTATCGCGAAGGGGATCGCCTCGCGGCGCTCGAAACCTGGCGAGCGATTCCGGATGACGACGCAAGTCACGAGAAGGCTCTGGAGCGAATTGCGGTCGTCGAAGAGGAGTTCCACCAGCTCGTCGTTCGCTACAAGCAACGCGCGCGCTACTTCGAGGCAAAGGAGCGGCTGGCGGAGTCCATTATCAACTACCGACTCGCGCTCAAACTGCAACCCGACGATGCCGAGACGCTGGCCCACGTACAAGATCTGGCCAGAGAGGTCGTCCGCGAGAAACTAGCGCTGAGAACCCAGTACCGGGCGGATTTCGAAGCGGGTGATCTCGCGAAGGCCGGTGCGAGCCTAAATCAGCTGCGCCTCCTCGACCCATTCGATCCCGAGCTTCAGGCAGAAGAACGCGATCTCCATGCGGGATTGCAGCAATCGATCACGCAGCTACTCGCAGTGGGCCGACGCGGATTCAGCGACGGAAACCACCTGGCCGCGGAGCGCGCCTTCCAATCGGTGCTTGCGATTGACCCGAACAACGAGTCCGCGCGCGGCTATCTGTCCTACATCGAAACGATCCGGCGTGCAAGTCAGGCGGCTGGCGGCGAACCCGCCGCCTTCGAGCCACCGGAGGCCTTCGCGTCCGATGCCGAAATCCGGGCAGAGGGATTTCACCAGAACGCGCTGGCCGCAGAGGCCTCGGGGGATCGCTACGCGGCGATCGGCCACGACCTGCAGGCGCTGAATGCCTTTTCGGGCCACGCAGGTGCGCGCCGACACCTGGCTGAGGTCCGACGGCAACTGGCTCCACAGGTGGACGCCTTGATCGAAGAGGGTCGCACCCACTTCCGAAATGAAGACCTCCAATCCGCACTCGATTCCTGGCGGCGTGCGTTGCTCGTCGACCCGGGCAATGAACGCGCTCAAGCGTATGCGAAGCGCGCCGTACGCCAGCTAGAGAACCTGGAGCGGCTGCGGTCGGAACCCGAAGTCGCAAGCGGGGCGCGCTGATCCATGCCGGGTGTTCGCACACATCGGGGAGCCTGCGCGATCGCATTGGGGATGTCGCTATCGGGATGCGCGATGGACTTCGGGTGGTTGTCCGAAGCCAAAAGGGATACCCCGCCGGAAGTGTCGGAACTCGCCGTAGATCCTGCCGCCGACCTCCAGGCTCCGGAAGGGCTGCACGCTGCCAGCGGAGAATTGCGCATGGTTCCCCTGAAATGGGAACCGCTGTTGGTGGACGATGTCGGCGGCTACGTGGTCGAGCGCGCATCCGAGCGCGACGGCCACTTCGAGCAGCTGGCAAGAATCCCCGGGCACCTCACGACGACCTACCTCGACCGGGAAACCGTTCCAGCGGATCCACCCGCCGCGGGTGTACCCGACAGCGAACCGATTCTCAGCGAAAGCAAGGCGAGCCAGGACGGCATCACCTGGTTCTATCGGGTCCGCGCCTATTCGTCGGATGGGAGCCTTGCCGCCCGGGCCTCTCCGTTGGCGGTAGCGACCACCGCGCTTCCACCGGAAGCCCCCGAGGATCTCCGGGCCTACAGCCGCCAGCCCCGCGCGGTTCCGCTGAGTTGGCGGGCGTCCGACGATCCCGACGTGGTCGGGTATCGAGTGGAGCGCAGCCCGGCCGCGAGCGGACCCTTCGAACTGCTCACGGAAACCGATGGCCGCCACCAGACCACCTACGTCGATCGCGGCCTCGGAGACCTTCGCGTCTTCTACTATCGGGTAATCTCCGTGAACGCAGCCGGTGGCCTCGGTGCCGCCACCACTCAGCCCGTGCACGCCGTCACCAAACCCGAGCCACTTCCCCCGATCGGGCTCCGCACCGTTGACCAGCGCCTGGGCGCCAACGTGCTGGCGTGGGATCTCAATGTCGAGGAGGACATCGTCGGATATCGGCTGTACCGCACCCTCGAGGGGGAAGACTCTCCCACGCTAATTGCGAGTCTGAGCGCCGATGAGACCACGGCTGTCGACGCCGCGGTAGAGGCAGGACAGCGGGTTTCCTACACGCTGATCGCGATCGATCGAGATGGCCTGGAAAGCGGCCCCGCCAATCCCATCGAAGTCGAGAGTGAGCGCTACGGACTGTCTGCAACGGTTCGGCCCGATGGCGTTCACCTCGAGTGGAACGACCGCGCCGATGAAGGTTTCCGGGGCAGCCACATCTTTCGGACGGCACTTCTGCAAAACAAGAATCTCGGATTTTCACTCGGAAACAGCTTCGTCGATACCGAGGTCAGAGCCGGCGCGACCTACAGCTACACAGTCGTTCTGGAGAGAACCGATCAGAGCCTGGCGCCTCGATCAGCGCCGGTCGAAATATCGATACCAGAGCGACCGGCGGATTGATTCTCGGGGCCTCTCCTCTAGAATCCGAGCCCTTGAGTATTCCCCGGTAGCTCAGTTGGTAGAGCGGGCGGCTGTTAACCGCCAAGTCGTAGGTTCGAGTCCTACCCGGGGAGCCACGCACCCTTCGCGATGTGGCAGGGATGATATGACCGATCCAGACCGTTATGAGCCCGTTCTGAGCAAACCCACACGGCAGCGGCCAAATTCAGTTGGCCATCTCACTCTGCGCACGTTACTGCCGCTCGCCGTGATGGTCCTGACGGCTCTTTCAGCAACCTCCGGCCAGGCCCAGGAAGCCTGGGTGATGGATAAAAAAGTCAGTTTGACGCTTCGCACCGGTGCCGGCACGCAATATCGGATCATCGGCAACCTCACGACGGGCGACGTGGCGAAAATCCTGACCCGCGGTGACGGCTGGACGAAGGTCCGAACCGCTGACGGAAAAGAAGGTTGGGTGTCCGCGGGATTTCTGCAGGCGAGCCCGCCCGCGCGGATCAAACTCGAGCGCCTGGGGCGCGAAGCAGAAGAACTCCGCCGGCAGGTTACCGAGCTTTCTGAAAAGACCACCGATCTGCGCGCCACCAAAGACGAACTCGAGAGCGACGAAGAAGCGCGGCGGATCGAGATCGATCGACTCACCCGCGAGAATTACGAACTGCGCGCGGGCGCCCGCTGGCCCGAGTGGATCACCGGCGCTGGGGTCGTCCTCGTCGGGATGGCGCTGGGTGCACTGCTCGGTCGCAACGCGGGCCGGCGACGGCAACCGCGCGTGCGCCTCTAAGCCCGCGCAGACCGTTCCTCATGAGTGGGCTTCTACTGGCGGGGCCCAGTTGGCCGGGTCGACGCCGGAAGATCCGTTCCCTTCTGAGGGGGCTCTGCTTGGCGGGGGCCCGTTGGCCGGGCAGGTTGACAGGGCGTTGTCGTTCAGGGGGTGTTAGGCGCGCCAGAATTTTGGTTGAAGCAGAATGAGTATTGTGAAGATGTCGAGCCTTCCGGCCAGCATGCAGAAACAAAGGCCGTACTTCGCGTAGTCTGGAAAGTCAGCAAAATGGCTACCCGGACCCGCTGCGCCCAGCGCGGGGCCGACGTTGGAAGTCACGCTGAGTGCGACAGATATTGCGGTGACCAGGTCGTAACCCGCCGATGCGACGATCACTGCAGCGAACCCCGACGATTGCAAAAAACGCGGTCAAGAACGCCCAGATGGCGGCGACGACTTCGTCTGGAACGGCTCTCCCAGCGTACTTTACGCGATGCACCGCATGGGGGTGAATCAGCATCGTGAAGGAATGCCGAAGCGCGCGAATTCCTATCAGCAAGCGCAGACTTTTGATGCCACCCGTCGTCGAGCCTGACATCCCACCGAGTACCATCAGGCCCAACAGGATCAGTTGGGCAAAGCCACCCCAGCCCGTGTAGTCCGCGCTGTAATAGCCCGTGCCGGAGAGCATCGACAAGGTTTGGAAGATCGCCGGGCGTGCAACGTCAACCGAGGCATTGGCGCCACCGGAGATCGACCAACCCACAAGAGCACTTGCAACCGCGATCGCACCCACGTAATAGCGGAACTCTCCGTCGTGCCAGAGTTTCGGCTCCCGCCGGCTGGCAATCCGGTAGTGGATCACGAAGTTGGTCGCACCGAGGAACATCACGACGACCATCACCCATTCCACAGCTCGGGAGCCGAAGCTACCCACTGATCCGTCACGGGTTGAAAAACCGCCTGTGGACACACTCGTCAGCGCATGACAGAAGGCGTCGAAAGATTCGAGTCCCGCAAAGACGAGGAGTGCAAAAGCGAGTACGGTCAGACCCAAATAGACCCCGAACAGGCGACGCGCGACCGCAGCGAAACGGGGGCGGCCGGAATCGGCAGTGCTCCGCGCTTCATCGCTCACGAACAACTGCATGCCTCCGACACCCAAAAATGGAAGTAGCGCCACCGAGACGATCAGAACCCCCATTCCACCAATCCATTGGGTCATGGAACGCCACAGCAGAAGCGCGCGGGGAAGACCTTCGACCGACCTCACCACACTAGACGCAGTGGTCGTGAACCCCGCGACGCTCTCGAAGAACGCGTCGAGTGGATGCAGGGCGCCGGTCATCACGTACGGAAGCGCTCCGAAAAACGCAGCCAGCAGCCACGCGCCGGACGCCAAGACGAAGCCGTCGCGAATCCGCAAGCGATCGTGGGTCGGCTGGCTCGCGCGAGCGACCAGCAATCCAGGGACCGCAGCGGCAATCGCACTCGCGAAAAAAGGAAGTGACGGCTCTCCCCAGGCCAGCGCCATCACCGCGGGAATCAACTGGGCGGCTGCGATCACGACCAGCAGCCAGCCCAGAATCTGCAGATTGCGCAGTACGTTCACCGGATGCGGCTCGAGCTCACTTCCTCTACTCGGAGAGGAAATCAGCGAGCTTGGAAGCATTCTCGGTGGTCGAGATCAGCAACACGCGATCACCGGGTTGGGCCTGATCTGCACCTCTCGGAACGAGCAACCGGTCGCCGCGTTTGAGCGCCGCAACCAACACACCACGGGGAAGTTTGATTTCGGAGAGGGTCCCCTTGGCGAGCGTACTGCGCTTGCCGATTTCGGCCTCCACGATCTCGATCCGATCCTCGAGCAATTGCGCAACCGTTCGCACGCGTCCACCGCGAATGTGTTGCAGGGCGAGTCCGATCACCAAAACGCGCGGGCTGATGATCGCATCGATCCCGATTTCTCCAACCAGATCGACGAGCGCGGGATTATCGACGAGCACCACGGCGCGACCCGCTCCTAGGCGTTTGGCGAGCAGCCCTCCGACGAGATTGGTCTCGTGATCCGGCGTCACGGCAACGAAAGTAGACACCCGATCAATGTCCTCCTCTTCCAGCAGCGCCTGATCGGTCGCGTGTCCCTTCACGACCAGGGTTTCGCTCAGCTGCTCGGAGGCTTCCTGGGCGAGCTCCTCATCACTTTCGATCAAGACCGTCCGACCATCGGCGGTCTCCAGTCGACGCGCGAGTTCCAGACCGATCGGCCCCGCACCTGCGATCATGATCGTGCGGCGATCGTCTTTCGGAGCGCCGACCAGCGGAAGCACATCGTTCAAGTGTTCGCGCGCGATCGCGAAATAGACGAGATCTCCGATCGTGATCTCCTCTCCTCCGTGGGGAATGATCCAATCGTCGTTGCGGTGAATCGCGACCGCCAGGGTCGGGGTTGCGGCGAAGAGCAAGTTGAGATCCGACACCCGAACACCGACGAAATCCGATGTGGCACCGATTCGGAAGCCGGCGACGACCAGCTCGCCGTCCATGAAGGAGACCACGTCGACGGCACCCGGCACTTCGAGCAGCGAGGCGATCCGATCCACTGCCGCCACGTCCGGATTCACCCAGACGTGCTCACCGGGGTGATCCTGCCCGATCAAGTCGAACCCCTCGGCGTGATCGGCGTCGCGCAGTCGAACCACGATCCGCGGCACGTTAAAGGCGAACGACGCCAAAAGGCCAACTACCATGTTGGCCTCATCGTGGTCGGTCACCGCGACGACGAGGTTCGCCTTTTCAATCCCCGCCTGGCGCAGTATGGGCGCTGTCGCCCCGTTTCCCTCGATTAGCTGAACATCGAGCGTCTCCGAGAGCGCCCGCACCTTGGCCGAATCGGCTTCGATCAAGGACACATCGTGCCCGTCGCGCGCAAGCTTCTCGGCCAGGGTCTGTCCCACCCGGCCAGCCCCTACGATGGCGATGTTCATGCGTTTCCGCCCCCCGAACCGATTCTCGCGGCCCGCCGCAGAGGTTATGACATTCTGGGGGCAGTTACAGGTGAGGCGAGATCAGCCACATCGCGATGAGCGTGACCACAAAACAGGCCAGGGCGACGATGAACGTGTAGCCGACGATGTCTCCAAAGCGCAGCCTCGTGACCGCCAGAATCGGGATCGCGAAAAAGGGCTGGATCAAATTGGTGGTGGAATCCCCGTAGGCGTATGCGAGCAGCACGGTGACGACCGAGACGTCGAGTTGCAAAAAGGGCGGCGACCGACAGCTACGTCACAGTAATGCGATGGGACCCGCTTCTCCCCGCAATGCTGCGCGGGCCACCGCCGCGCCGAAATCCGCGGCGCAAATCACGGTCGCCATATCGAGCGACGCCGGAAGATCCGAAGCCAGCCGTTGGTTGCGCGGCAACCCGTCAGCCTCGAGTGAAATCAACGACAGAGCCAGGAAACCTCCACGCACCGCTACTCCGCCGTCCGTATCCTCAGGCCAATCGACGGGCGTCAGCTCTCCGAACAACCCACTCGCCGATACCCGGCGCGCCAGCTCCATGAGCTGCGAGAAGTACGCGGTGTCACCGAGAGGTCCCTCTCTGCGAACGTAGTGGAGCGCGCCACCGCCCACGCACTTGAAATTGATGAAGAGTGTGTGTTCGGGAGACCAATCCCGATGCTCGTCGACGAACGCCCGCATGCCGCTGCAGCCGGCACCTCCCGCGCCGCTGCCGACGACCCAGAGTTCGACGCCCCGCGGTAGAATCGCGAGCAGTTGCTCGGCAGCCGTTAGCATCGCGGCGACCCCAGAGGCGTTGTCGTTTGCGCCGGGTGCGCGCACCGCTCGGGCCTGCCGGAGCGAAAACAAAGCCCCCGCGGCGAGCGCGATGCCGGCCGACATCGTGGCGGCTGCAAGCAGAAATCCGCTCGCGCCGAGCCAACGGGCAATGACCGCGGCGGACGCCGACCAGAGCAGAACCTCGGCGACGGCGGCTGGTCCTCGGGCGGCTCGAGACGAGGGCGTTGGATCCACCCGTCGGGCGTTCCAGCCCGCGAGAAATTCGGAGAAGATCCAGCCGGGCTGCCGGGCATCCAGCTGAGCGCACAAAACGACGCGCTGGCTCGGCGAGTTCGACCCGATCCGCCCGATCACGTTGAGCGATTGCGCGGCGGGCAGCCAGCGGGAGAAGAGCGACTCCCGCGCGCGCAGTTCGCGGCTGAACGAGTATGCGGTGGCACCCGCGACGACCACACCCAACGCGCCCCCGAGTGCGCAAGCGATCGCTCCGAGACCGAGATGCAGCCCCGCCACCCAAGCCGGGCGCAGCCGACCGCGCACCGGCTGTGAGCTGATCTCCTCGATCCCGATCTCACGCATCCACGCCTCGACCCGATCGGCGGCCTCCCGCTCCTCGCGCGAACCCGCGAGACGACCGGGCAATTCGGCGATCAGCCGGACCCAGTGGAACGCGCGCATCTGGCGCTCGAGGCTCTTTTCGCGTTCGACTTTCACGAAACCCCCGCGATGCATGCAGCGGGGGTTGTACCAGACCGGCCGGGTTCTGGTAAACGGGCAATCCGCCTCTCGAAGTTTCGTAGGGAATTACCTACATCTATTCAGCAACGCCCCTGCTGGCGCCAGCGGCGGCGCTGGTCGAGCAGCGCGAGAAGCATCACGCCCGCCGCCAGGCTCAGCGTGACGCTCGGCTCAGGAAGGCGGATGTCCGCTTCCATCGCCTGAGCGGAGACTCGCCGCCAGGGGCCGTGCGCGGGGTTCGGGGGCGGAGTGATCCCGACTTGTGTCACTGAGTAGGGGGCGTAGAGGACCCGCGCCCGCCAGCGGTAGAGGTCGTGCTCACTGAGACCGCTGATCGTTTCGGTGAGAGCCACGCCACCACTCGTGGCCGTCACGTCTGTCCAACTCGCTCCCGTGTGGAGCGCGCAGCTCGCGTCGCCGAACGGTAGGGCTGTCGCACAGGTTTCGACTTCGAGCTTCACGCGACCTCGGCTGCCGGGGTCGGTCGCCTGCACGCGTACTGTGAAGGAATCGGCTTCGTAGGAACGACCCCAGGGTTCGACCGGCGTGCCGCTGCCGTCGCCGCGGAGCTGCTGCGCGACCACAGGCCGGCCGTCGCCATTGCCGTTGCCCAGGAACACGAGCGCGACACCCTCGTCACTCTGGCCCTTGGTGTAGTAGGGGGCTCCAACGATCACGTCCGCGTAGCCGTCTCCGTTCACATCTCCGGCCGCGGAGACACTGACGCCCAAGTTCGCGTTCGCCTTATTCGACTCCAGCCGTGCGGCTGCATTTGAAGGGGTACCATCTGCGATTCCAAAAGCACTGCCCAGAAATAGGAAAGCGGCCCCTTCGTCGGTACTTCCCGCATTATACAAATAGGCGCCCACGATCACGTCGGCGTAACCGTCGCCGTTGACGTCCCCAGCTCCAGAAACACTTTCGCCCAGGTACGCGTCGGTCTGGTTCGACTCCAGCTGAGCGTTCGCAGTCGCGGGATTCCCGTCCGCGACCCCAGATGCGCTGCCCAGGAACACGAACGCCGCCCCCTCGTTGTTCCTGCCCGCGTCGTAGCCAGGGGCGCCGACGATGACATCCGCATAGCCATCGCCGTTCACGTCCCCCGCTCCCGAAACACTCCAGCCCAAACCCGCGTCTGCCTGGTCGGACTCGAGCTGTGCGGCCGCAGTCGCAGGGGTCCCATCCGCGACTCCCGAGGAGCCGCCGTGGAAGATAAAAGCGGAGCCCTCGGCGTGCCCCTCGCCCGCGTCGTAGCCGTTCGCTCCAACAATCACATCCGAGTAACCGTCGCCGTTCACATCCCCAGCGCCCGATACGCTGTAGCCCAGAGTCGCGTTGGCCTGATCCGACTCGAGCTGCGCGGCCGCAGTGGAAGGGTCTCCATCGTCGACGCCCGTTGCACTGCCCAAAAAGACGAACGCCGCGCCCTCGTTGCTCTGGCCGGAGTCATAGTTCTTCGCACCGACGATCACATCCGCGTAGCCGTCTCCATTCACGTCCCCCGCTCCGGAAACGCTCCAGCCCAGGTACCCGTTCAACTGGTCCGATTCGAGCTGAGCGGCCGCAGTGGAGGGGTTCCCATCCGCGATACCCGACGCGCTGCCCAGAAAGACGAAGGCCGCACCCTCACCGCTTTCGCCCGAATCGTATTGGTATGCGCCGACGATCACGTCCGCGTAGCCGTCACCGTTTACGTCTCCAGCGCCGGCGACTGCGTTACCCAGGTTCGCATTCATCTGGTTGGATTCGAGCTGCGCGGCTGCCGTCGTGGGGTCGCTGTCCGCGATGCCCACGCTGCTGCCCAGGAATACGAACGCGGCCCCTTCGCCGTCCTGACCCGCGTCGTACCACGTAGCTCCCACGATCACGTCCGCGTAGCCATCTGCGTTCACGTCTCCCGCCCCGGAGACGCTGTAACCCAGATACGCGTCGACCTGATCGGACTCCAGCAGGGTCGCTGCCGAGTTGGCGGTACCATTTTCGATCCCGGAAGCGCCGCCCAGGTAGACGAACGCGGCTCCCCCATCGGAAAGACCGTACAACGGAGCGCCTACGATCACGTCCGAATAGCCGTCTCCGTTCACGTCCCCCGCGCCGGCCACCTGGACGCCGAGATCCGCACCCGATTCGTCAGAATCCAGCCGCGCGTCCGCATCCGCAGGGCCGCCGTCCGGGATCCCCGCGGAGCGACCCAGATAGAGGAACGCGGCGCCGTTGCCCAAGAGATTGTATGCGGGGGCGCCGACGATCACATCCGCGTAGCCGTCGCCATTCACATCCCCGGCGCCGGCGACCGAGCCGAACTCCGAATCCGTCTCCGCTGACACGAGTTCAGTCGCGGCGCTGGTGGGATTGCCATCTGCAATCCCCGAAGCGCTGCCGGAAAAGATGAAAGCAGCCCCCTTGTCGATGAACCCGTAGACGGGTGCCCCGACGATCACCTCCGAATAGCCATCTCCATTGACGTCCCCGGCACCCGACACGCTGGACCCGAAGTTCGCACCCGTCTCGTTCGACTCGAGCTGCGTCGCCGCAGTCGCGGGGTTTGCGTCTGCGATCCCCGACGCGTCGCCGAGAAACACGAAGGCGGCACCTTCGCCCGTCTGTCCGGAAGCGAATTCATTAGAACCCACGATTACATCTGCGTAACCATCGCCGTCTACGTCCCCGGCGCCCGATACGCTGATACCGAAATTCGAGCCCGACTGGTTCGATTCGAGCTGCGTGGCCGCCGTCACCGGGGTGCCATTCGCAACACCCGACCCACTGCCGAGGAATATGAAGGCGGCCCCTTCGGAGGCTTGGCCGGCCGTATATTTCTCTGCGCCCACGATCACGTCCGCATAACCGTCGCCATCTACATCGCCCGCGCCCGACACGCTGACGCCCAGGTTCGCGCTCCCTTGATTCGACTGAAGCAGCGTCGCGGCCGTTCCGGGATTGCCATCGGGAATCCCCGATGCACCACCCAGGAAAATCAACGCAGCGCCTTCGAAGATCTGGCCCAAGCTGTATCGGTTGGCGCCCACGATCACGTCGGAATAGCCGTCGCCGTTGACATCCCCGGCGCCCGACACGCTGACCCCGAGATTCGCGCCCGACTGGTTCGACTCGAGCTGTGTCGCGGCAGTCGCAGGGCTTCCATCTGCGATTCCCGCAGCGCTGCCGAGAAAGATAAACGCAGCTCCCTCATCGAATTCGCCGGCATCGTAGTCTTCCGCGCCCACGATCACGTCCGCATAGCCGTCACCGTTCACGTCTCCCGCGGCGGCCACGCTGATGCCCAGAAACGAGTTGGATTGACTCGACTCGAGGATCGTGTCGTCCGTCTCGGTGAGCAACGGGTCTACGATTACGGGGTAGGTGGCGGATTCATCTTCCAGCACGATGCGCAACCGTCCCGTATTGGGAACTTCGAGCCGCGCCCGAAGCTCGCGGCCTGTCGCATCGACGACCGCGAGTTTTCCATACGCCAAACGCCGACCGGCCGCGGTCGCGAAGATCACTCGCCGGCCACGGAGTGACGCACTCGCGCCCTCGACCACCAGTTCGAGCGCCAACGCACCCTTCCCTTTCGGCCGCTCGAGCAACGTAAAGCCCTGCTCCAGCCCCCTTGGAGAATTCACGTACCACTCGATCAGTTTTGGGCGTCGGATCTCGATCCGAGCGCCCTCAGCGACCACATCGCCGGGAGGAATCGGAACGAGAGGCCCGCCGCGCCCAACTCCGACGAGTGAGAGGCCAAGCAATGGAGAGTTCCCGGGCGCAGTGCGGCCACGCACCCGAATCCCCGAAGCTTCGAAGTAGGTACGAAGATTGTGTCGGCGGTTGGGAGCTTGCAGGCCCTCGCCGTTCTGGCTCGCTTGATACTCCCGCTCAGCGATGCCCTGCTGGGCTCGCGAAAGCCAATCCGAGTCGCCTGTGGAAAATGAAGGCTCCACTGCGGGATCTATGCCGGCAGGAGCCAACCCGGGCGCGACGAGTAACGTTACCAGCGAGATCAGCAATCGAGCGGAAGCGCTGTTTCGGTCCACGTGGATTACCTCGAATCGGCTGTGCACAGCGATCGCCCCGCTCGCTCATCGGCGTGAAATGAGGGCTGCATGAGTCGATTTGGCGATGGGTACGGCTGAATGTGGGCCGCCGCGGTACCCAACGCACGCGCTGCGAAAGCGTGTAACCGAATCGGTCGATTTCCACGGCCAGTGGCCAACACGAGCCAGTTCAAATCGGC
>PVMK01125070.1_pt1 | contig 15768 bp, 22 predicted proteins | sample 1853481 | NCBI WGS metagenome assembly PVMK01 (sample SAMN08533507, study PRJNA380276) | Marine sediment metagenome, whole genome shotgun sequencing project.
TGGTCCTCTTGGCGAAAAAGGTTCTCCTGGTCCACTTGGTGACAAAGGTCCACTTGGTCCACCAGGCCCACTTGGTGACAAAGGATTAACTGGTCCAAAAGGAATTTTTGGTGACAAAGGTCCACTTGGTCCACCAGGTCCACTTGGTGACAAAGGAAACAAAGGTCCTGAAGGAACAATTGGTGACAAAGGTCCACAAGGTCCACAAGGTCCTGCAGGTTCCAAAGGACTCACAGGAGTTCCTGGACCTCAAGGAGAAAAAGGAGAAAAAGGTCCACTTGGACATATTGGCGAAAAAGGTTCTACGGGTTCAACTGGTCCATTTGGCGAAAAAGGTTCACAAGGCCCACAAGGTTCTCAGGGTGAACGTGGAGTAACTGGTCCACCCGGAGAAAAAGGTCCACAAGGACCAGAAGGAATTCAAGGTCCACAAGGTGAACGTGGTCCAAATGGTCCAATAGGTTCAATTGGTGAACAAGGCCCAATTGGAGGAGAAGGCCCAGTAGGTCAACCAGGTCCGAGAGGTCCACCAGGTCCACCCGGAGAAAAAGGTCCTTCAGGTGGAATGTCTTCTGAACAAAAAGCACTTTTCAAAGAATTGTTAGAAATTTTAACAAACAAAAATGCAATTAGTACTGAAGAGCAAATCAAATTGATGAGCTATCTTTACTAATTAATTTAAATAATTTTTACAACCAACAAATATTCAAATTAAATATACCGTGTAATTCTTTAACGTTTTATTTTATCTAATTATAATATTAAATTAAAAAATTTAATGATGTTCAAAATTTTAATTATTTTTATTTTGATTAACATGTCATAATCTAAAATAGAATTTTTTGTAAAATACAGATTAAAGAAAATAGTTTTTTTACAATTCATTAATAGTTAACACTACTTTAAAATTCAGAAAAAGGAAAACAATTCGTCTTCTAAATGACGATTGTTAGTGTACTAACGATATTATCGTCTTTTTGCTGCTTTTCTCTTTGGAGCGGCTTTGCGTTTAGTTGCTGCCTTTCTCTTTGGAGCTGCTTTTCTCTTTGGAGCGGCTTTGCGTTTAGTTGCTGCCTTTCTCTTTGGAGCTGCTTTTCTGGTTGCAGTTTTTCTTTTAGGTGCTGCTTTGGTAGATTTTCTAGTTGATCTACGTTTAGTTGCAGCTTTTCTTTTTGTAGCCATTACTGAATCGACATTTTCATTGTTTTTCAGTGGTTAAACTAAAAAAAATTACACAAATTGATAACAATTAGTCAAGTAATTTCTTTTGAAGAAATTTTTTCCCGATCACTAAATTTTTTCTGATCGTAATGTTTTCAACAAAATTTTATTTTTTATTTTTGAATTTGTATATTTTATTCTGAGTTATACTTCATTTCACGCTTGAATATTGTTATATTTGAAAAAAAAATAAATTTATTTTATTTTTTCTACATAAATTTACTAACACATGTTTTATTTTACGATCTGAATTGTATTTTTTTATAAAATTACATTCCACGTCTTTTGATAATTGTTAACACATCTTCATCTTGTAAAATGTGATTCAAACCTACTCTTTGCCCGCCAAATTTTACACTTTTACCCCAAACCAAAGCATATCTGAATTCTCTTTTTAATCTACGATGAAGTTTGTTACAAATATCTTCAACTGAATCTCCCTCTCTTGCAATAAATGGTTCTTTGAAATCTGTTTCTTCTCCTTTTGGACGCATGTAAATTCTAATGAATTTCAGTTTTTCATAAATTTTTTCTTTTAATAATTCAATATTGATATCTGAGTTTGCAGATACTTCTATCACCTCTGATTTTATTTTTGTCTTTAAATCTTTTAAAAATTCTTCATCCACCAAATCAATTTTATTTAAAATTGTTAATGCTTTGGAGTAACTAATATTTCCTGCAATGTGGTCTGCTAATTGTTCTGATGTTACATCTTCTCTTACCACAACACGTGCGCTAACAATTCCATAAAGATGTAAAATAGCTTTGAGATGATCCACTGAAATTTTTGTAAGCTTTACTTGTTGAGCAACTGCAATTCCTCCCATTGATGCTTTCTCAATTGTTAAATTTGGTGGTAATTGATTTAATCTGATTCCAATATTTCCTAACTCATTTACTAATACATCCTCATGGAATGGCTGAAAAACATCTAACATCAATAACACTAAATCTGCAGTTCTTGCAACTGAAAGAATTCGTTTTCCTAATCCCTTACCTGTTGATGCACCTTTGATTATTCCTGGAAGATCCAAAACCTGAATTTTTGCACCCCTATACGCATCATCCTGGAACTACCGTTAAAGTTGTAAATGTAAAAGCACCTACGGTTGAGTTTGCACTAGTCATTTTGTTTAGTAATGTAGATTTTCCAACACTTGGTAATCCAATAAACACAACTGTTGCATCTCCACTCCTTCTAACATCAAAGCCATCTTGCTTCATGCCTGATTTTTTAGTGGCAATAGATTCTTGTTCTCTTTTGAGTTTGGCTATCTTTGCTTTTAGTAAACCCACATGTTTCTCAGTAGCTTTATTGATCTGAGTTTTTGCCATCTCATCTTGGATGGCTTTAATTTTTTCAGGAATTCCCAATACTGTTCATTTCATGCAACATTCTTTACAAATAAAACCGTATTACTTTACTTACGTAGCAAATATTATTCGGTTTACAAAACAATTTTTGTGAAAAAGAGAACATTTGCTGTAGATATTGATGGAACGATCACTGAAAATGGTGGAGGAAGAATACATTTGGATGCACTCGATGCATTAGACGTCTTACCACTATGGGACATAATGTGATTTTTGTTACTGGCCGTTCCTCAATTGAAGGATTTTTGTTATCTGTATTTGGTGGCACTACTAAAATTGCAGTTGGTGAAAATGGTGGCTGTCTTACATTTGATACTAATGAACATGTTTTATTGGGAAATCTTGAAGAATGTAAAAATGCATTTAAAATTATACAAAACAATATTGATAATGTTAAAGAAAAACCTGTTTTTCCTAGAATGACTGAAGTTGTTTTAGAGAGAACTTTCGATCTAAATATTGCCAGAAAAATTCTTGCTGAAAATAATCTTGATGTGGAATTATCTGACAGCCAATATGCTTTTCATATCAATTCTTCTGGAATTGATAAAGGAACAGGTTTTAGTAAAATCATGAATAAACTCAATATTTTACGTGATGACGTAATTGCTATTGGTGATAGTGCTACTGATATTCCATTGTTTAAAGTAGCAAAAACTAGTATTGCTTTGGGTAATGCCTCTGAACAAGTAAAATCTGAGGCAACTATGATTGTTTCAGCAAATGCTGGGGATGGTGTTCTTGAAGCATTAGATAAATTAGCACCTAAATTATCTGAGATGTAAGATGACATTCAAATCAATTATTGATGAAATTGAAAACAATCTCAAAAAAATAGTTGATGACATGTCTATATCTGATGTAAAATTTTCTGTAGAGCCTGCAAAACCTGGTTTTGGTGACGTTAGCTCCAATGTTTCATTCTTACTTTCAAAACAACTCAAGAAAAGTCCAAAAGATATCGCTGAAATCATATCTGAAAAATATTCACATTTTTCTAAAATGCTAGTTTTAAAAAGTGAAGCACATCCATCTGGATATCTTAATTTTTATGCTGATTGGACAAAATTGAGTCAATTAATAATTTCTGAATCTTATCTTGATACATTTGGTGATGTTGATGTTGGACATAATTCCACTATTGTAGTTGAACACACAAGTGTTAATCCTAACAAGGCTCTTCACATAGGTCACATCAGAAATATCATTATTGGTGACACTGTATCTAGAATTTTAGAAAAAGCAAATTACAATGTTCGTGTTTTAAACTATATTGATGATTCTGGCCTTCAAGTTGCAGATATTATAGTTGGATTCAAACATTTTGGATTTTCTTTAGAACCACCAAATGAGAAGAAATTTGATCATTATTGTGGAGATGATGTTTATGTAAAAACAACAGAAAAATATGATGCAGATCCAAGTCTTGAAGAAATTAGAAAAAGTGTTCTAAAGGAACTTGAAGACGGTACTTCTGAAACTGCAAAATTTGCAGACAAAATCACTAAAAGAGTTTTGAGTAGTCAATTAGAAACATGTTGGAATTTAGGAGTTTCTTATGATTGCTTGAATTTTGAATCACAAATAATTCGTTCTGGATTATGGAGTAAAATCTTTGAAAAACTCAAAAAAATGAATTTGATAGAATTTGAAAATGATGGTAAAAATGCTGGATGTTGGGTGATTAGAGGTGAAGATAAAGAAGAAGACAAGATAATTGTTAGAAGTAATGGCACTGCCACATACATTGCAAAAGATATTCCATATGCTGCATGGAAATTAGGATTACTTGAAGATCCGTTTAATTATGAAAAATATGAAAAAGAACAACCAAATTCAAGAATTTTATGGCAAACTACTTTGAATAAAAATAACCCCATCTCTAAAAATTTTACAGGCGAAAAAGTTGTCACTGTAATTGATTCACGTCAAGCTAGATTACAAAAGATCATCACTTCATTGATGAGTAAATTCAAATCAATTTCAGACACTTACGTTCATCTTGGTTATGAATCAGTAACTTTGAGTTCGGATACTGCAAAAACCATTGGTTTGGATACTGGTGGAAAACAAGCTCAAATGTCTGGTCGAAAAGGATTGTACGTTAATGCTGATTCTGTATATGATTCACTCAAAGAAAAAACAATAGAAGAAACACAAAAGAGACATTCTGAGATGGGTATTTTGGAAATTGAAACTATTGCTCATAGTGTTTCAGTTGGAACTTTACGTTATGAAATGATAAAACAAGATTTAGACAAAATTATTACATTTGATTTAACAAAATCCCTCAGTCTAGAAGGTGATACATCCCCCTACATTCAATACTCACATGCTAGAGCCTCAAGAATTTTAGAAAAATCTGAATACGCCCCTTCTATTGATGTTGATTTTTCATTATTATCTGAAAAATCTGAATTAGAATTAGTAAAAATTATTGGATTATTTGGAATCAATGTTATGGATGCTGCAAATAATCTTTCTCCAAAAGTGATTGCTAGATATTGCCATGATCTTGCAGTTGCATTCAATTCTTTTTATGAACATGTCAAAGTGCTTGGGAATTGGAGATGAAAAATTAGAAAAATCTCGACTATGTTTGGTAAATTCATTCAAAATGACTTTAGTAAAATCTCTTAATTTGTTGGGTATTACTGCACCTGATAGAATGTAATGTCCTAGAGATACAACAATGCCATCTCTCTGGTAATGGCTCTTTGATGGACTAAAAGGTTCAAACATTGGCAGACATGTTATGTAGGGTAGGTTTTGATATTGAATAATGTGTAAGAAATATGGCTTTTGATTCAAATTCCAATTGTTCACGCTGTGGAAAAAAATCCATGTTAATTGATGAAGTTACGGGCGAACAATTTTGTGGAAAATGTGGTTATGTGATTTCTGAAAAAGTAGATGAATCAGGACCAGAGCGTAAATCATATTCAACCCCTGGAGGTATTGATACTTCAAGAACTGGTGCCCCAACATCCCTTACAAGGCACGATAAGGGACTATCAACTGTAATCAACCCAGCTAATCGAGATGCATCTGGAAGACCTCTTTCAGCATCAATGAAAACCACCATTACAAGGCTTCGAACATGGGATAGTAGAAGTCAATCTCATGCTTCTGCAGATAGAAATCTTAGATTGGCTTTCAGTGAGTTGGATAGACTAAAAGATAAACTAGCAATTTCTTCAATTACACTTGAAAAAGCAGCTTACATTTACAGAAAAGCATTGGAGAAAAAATTAGTTCGTGGTAGATCTATTTCTGCAATGATTGCAGCATCACTTTATGCTGCATGTAGAGATACAGAAATACCTAGAACACTAAAAGATGTTACAGAAGCCTCTAATGTTAAACGAAAAGATATTTCACGATGTTATAGAATATTACATCAAGAATTAGAACTCAAAATGCCAGTAGTTGATTCAATTCAATGTATTGCAAAAATTTCAAGTAAACTAAAGATGACAGAAAAAACAAAACGTCATGCAATTAAAATTATTAAAGAAGTACAAGAGCAAAATGAATCTGCAGGAAAAGATCCTATGGGACTAGCTGCATCAGCATTGTATTTGTCGTGTGTTCAAACTGGAGTATCTGTCACTCAACGAGATATTGCAGAAGCTGCAGGAGTTACAGAAGTTACAATAAGAAATCGTTACAAGGGAATAAAAGAAATGTATCTGTCCGAATCAGATTTGTAATGTATCTATTTTTGGTAACATTTGCCTATTGGAATTTTTGTTGTATTAGAAAATGTCGCTAGCACCCGAAGGTGCTAACGGAAGAATTCACGTCTGATGACCGAAGCCACCAACTCGAAAATCACTTCTTGGCGTGCAAACCAATTATCGTTAATTGAAAATAATTAAGTCATAAATGTACCTATTTTGAATTATCCGTACATTGACTTGTCTATAGTTTCATCAGACGAGTTGGTTTGTGATGAAAAACTACTAAAATTTGTTCGTAATATTTTTTGTACATGTCCTGATACTCTGGCCACATTATCCCAAACATTGTGAAATGTCACTCTGTCTAGATTTTCTTCATCAACGTGTGAGAATATGGCTAACCCTGCAATTATTTCACCACTTTTAATCCACTGATGACCTATTCCACATGTTGTACAAATTTCACTAATTCCCATAATCGCTTTTGAGAATGATGGATTTTTAATTATCAGTAATTTTGAATCTTCAGGTGGGAATCTCATATTCACATTAAGATGTATTCTGTCTGCTCTATTCGTATTTTTACTAATTATGACATTTGTTCCTACACGAAATTGCCATTCTATCATTTTACTTTTCTCTCTGACTTTTTCTGTTTGGTCTTCATAATTGATGTTAGTTATTTTGATAAAATCTTCAACCAATACCTTCATTTCTTCTGAAGTTTTTGTCATATTTTCAACTAAAACTTGTTCAATATATGCATGCTATAGAAAAAAAAATACTCAGTGGCTGTGTCCACAACCACATGAATCGTGACCTTCATGTCCTGCTGATTCTTGTCCTGCACATTTTGAACATTTGTTTGAATCTGTTGGTGAGAAAAATCCTATCCCACAAGAGATACATTTTTGATTTGCCATGTTATTTCTAAAAAATTACTGTATTTATTGAATGCGCATTACAAGTATTAGAAAATTAATTAGCTTTTTGAAATCATTCAGAAGGTTTGGCTTTTCCAACTTCAACTGATTCATCATTCTTTTTGAATACTCTGTATTCACCAATTATCGAATTACATTTTTCACATGTGTATTGTCCTCTCTCTACTAGAATCAAATTATCTGCAACTTCTTCATTGGTATTTTCCTCTAACTGAATTTTAGGTGGGTTATCAAATTCTGTTTCACAATTATTACAATAATGTTTAGACATTTTTTCTGCTTCAAGTTTTCCAACTGGCGCTAAAAATAATTTTCCTACGCCTAAATCTGCTTTTTTAGCCTGCTCATCAGTTAATTCAGCAATAACATATCCGCCAGAACCTTGAAGTTTGATTTCTGCCATTTTCTTTTGGTGCATTATTGGCATTAAAATACTGTTTGTGTTGGATCTGTTTTTGATATTACTGAGGCATCTGTTCACTGTTTTACATTTAAAATGTGGTTTATGACGAGTGTTATGATGGGGAAAACGTCACTTTGGTGTAAGATTGGATTTCATGACATGTGCTCAAAAGATTGTAAATGCTCTTGCCATGAACCACAAAAATTAACTGGTGGATTTTAAGAATTATATTTTTAAAATTTACAAATGTAAAAAGAATAGATTCTTATCTAAAATTTTTAGGGAAAATCTATGAGCTTAATAAAGAATAATTCCCCCGTATTGTTTTACTTTAATCATTCAAAAAAGTGGTTGATGAAAATTTCAAAAAAAGAATCATTTCATACTCATATTGGGGTAATCAAACATTCTGATGCAATTGGAAAAGAATATGGTTCTAGATTAATTACTAACAAGGACAAGTACGTCTATCTTCTAAAACCTACCATGTTTGATTATGTGATGAAACTTCAACATGGTACACAAATTGTTTATCCAAAAGATATTGGATATATTATTGCACGAGCAGGAATTGGAAGTGGACAAAAAATTTTAGAGATTGGAACTGGAAGTGGTGCACTTACTTCTTTTGTGGCTAGTGTGGTAAAACCCCGTGGCCATGTGTATACTTTTGATGTTGATGAAAATTTTATGGCAATCGCAGAAAAAAATATCAAAAAAGCTGGAGTTTCAAAATATGTTACACAACACAATTTTGATATTAAAACTGAAAAAAACATGCCTCTAAAAGATATGGATGTGGCACTAATTGATTTGGGTGACCCTTGGACTGTAATCCCTAAAGTACGTCAAATGCTAAAGGGTAGTGGATCCATTTTTGCAATTTGTCCCTACTATGAATCAATTAGAAAAATTAACCATGGCTTTAGTTGAAAATGAATTTACTGATATAGAATCTACCGAACACATTATACGTACAATTGAAGCAAGAGAAGGGAAGAACTAGACATTCTTTTCAAGGTATAGGCCATACTACCTATCTTTGTTTTGCAAGAAAAGCATTTTTTGACAGAGGCTCAAGAAAAATTTCTAAAAAAGCAAAAACAACTAAAACCGTTAAAAAAACAAGCAAAACCGTTAAAAAAACAAGTAAGATTGTTAAAAAACCTCGTAAAAAATCATCATAACTCTTTATCAAAACTACAAAACAAGATTTATTCCTCTACTCTTTAGAGAATATCCTATTGATACGAAAAAACCTTTCAACTTCTATTGTTAAAAAATTTATTCCCTGCACGAAAATCTAACTCTCGAAAAGGTGACAATGGTATTGTTCTGGTGATTGGAGGAAGTTACATCTATCATGGTGCTCCAATTCTATCCTCTATTGCAGCACTCCGTTGTGGAACTGATTTGGTTTACACATCTGTTCCAAAAATTAATGTTACACCGACACGTGCAATTTCCCCCAATCTGATTGTTATTCCTTTAGTTGATCAAAAATTGACCCGTGGAGCTGTAAACAAACTAGTTGGTGCAATCCCTCGAAATTTACATTCTGCAACAATTGGAATGGGTCTTGCAATACAAGAAAAAAATTCATTATTACTCCTCGTAACATCCCTCTTGGATAGGGATGTCAGATTATCTTTGGATGCCAGTGCTTTGATTCCCTGAGGTTTTACCACTTTTAGAAAAGAAAAACGTTGTAGTTACCCCCCATGCTGGGAGAATTCAAGCGATTGTTTGGTGAATCCCCCATCAACATCAAAAAATGAACGAATCAAACTGGTAGAAAAGAATGCAAAAAAATATGGGAATTACTGTTTTACTAAAAGGATCTACAGATGTTATTTCAGATGGTTCTACTACGTATCTATATGAGAAAAAAATTCCCCTGCAATGACTGTTGGTGGAACTGGAGATGTTTTATCTGGATTAGTTGCAGGATTACTTGCTAAAAATCGAAATCCTTTGGAATCTGCAGCAGCTGCCACTTTCATTAATGGGTTAGCAGGCAAAGCAGTTCAAAAGAAATTAGGATTGCATATGACTTCTATGGATCTTTTAGATGAAATTCCAAATGTAATGAAGCCTTTTGATAAAATTGTGTAACTAACATGAATGCACTAAAATATGTAGATAGTAATATGGATAATCTAATTTTAGATTTACAAATTTTGATTAGACAACCTAGTGTGTCTGCAAAAAATGAGGGGATTGAAAAATGCTGCAAAACTTGTACAAAAATTATTGAAAAAATCTGGAATAAACTCTGAAATTTTGAGATTAAAAAAAGGAATAGCACCTATTGTTTATGGGAGAAATAAAATCAAAACAAAACCCGAAAAAAAACTCTGTTATTTTATAATCACTATGATGTCCAACCAGCTGAACCATTTGATTTATGGGATGACCCACCATTTAGCGGAATCCGAAAAGGAAATAAGATTTTTGGTAGAGGTGCAACTGATGATAAAGGCGAATTGATTACAAGAATCAAAGCAGTTGAAGCGTGCTTAAAGACAACTGGTGATGTACCTTGTAACATAAAATTTGTAATTGAAGGGGAAGAAGAAACTGGGAGTGCACATATTGAAAAATATCTAAAAAAATACAAAAAGAAATTTTCTAATGATGGTGTGATCTGGGAATTTGGATATGTTGATGCAAAAAATAGACCTATTATCGGTCTTGGAATGAAAGGTTTACTATTTGTTGAATTATCTGTAAAAGAGTCTATTCAAGATGCACATTCTAGTTTAGCGGTTTTAATAAAAAATCCTGCATGGAGATTAATTGATGCAGTAAAAACACTTCGGGATTCAAGTGGGAAGATTCTCATAAAAGATTGGTACAAGGAAGTTACTTCATTATCAAAACAAGACCTAGAATTAATTCAAAAAGAACCATTTGATGAAAATGTCTTTAAAAAAGAATTTGGTATCAAATCTTTTGTTGGTAACAAGAAAGGTATGGATGCCAAAAAGGCTTTAGTTGCTGGAGCAACTTGCAATATTGCTGGATTTGTATCTGGATATATTGGGGATGGTGCAAAAACTGTTCTTCCATCTGATGCTCTAATCAAAATTGATTTTAGATTAATCCCTAAAATGGATCCGAAGAAACAGGTGACTCGATTAAAAAGCCATCTTAAATCAAAAGGTTTTGGAGATGTCAAAATCAAAATATTTCATGGTGAAGCAGCTGCTCGAACTGATTCATCAGATCCCTTTGTAAGTCAAGTTAAAGATGCAGCTGACAAATCATTTGGGACATCTATTCTGAATGTTTCAAATGCTGGAACTGGACCCATGTATCCATTTGTTGATATTCTAAAAGCACCATGTATTTCCATAGGCAGCACATACATGTTCTCAAGAATTCATTCACCAAATGAATTTGCTAGAGTTGATTTGTTAAAGAAAACAACCAAGTGTATTTGTCTGATAATGCAAAACTTTGGGGAAAACTAGTAAAAATCGTTAAATTTTCAATATAATTATTTTACCCATAAATCTTGCATGAAATGTAGAAAGCCCTTTATTATGCTGCAAAATTATTTGAAATATGTCAATGTATATGCCAGGGGCAACTGCTGTTGGAATTACTTTTGATGATGGTGTGGTTTTTGTCAGTGAAAAAAGGATCGCATTTGGAAACTTTCTTGTAAGTAAATCCACAAAGAAAACATTTTCTATTACTTCTAAGGTAGGCGCAGCTTGTGCTGGTCTTGTGGCTGATATGCAAATACTCACTTTACAAATAGCAGCTCTTGCAAAAATCAGAAAAATGGAGATAAAAAGAGATGTACCTCCAAACACAGTTGCAAAAATGATGTCTAATATGATGTATGAAAGAAGATACTTTCCATTATTGACACAAGTAATTGTTGGCGGTGTTGTTGATAAACCAATAATGTATACTCTTGACCCATTGGGTTCAGTTCTTCCTGATGAATATGCAGCAGTTGGAACTGGTGCTGAAATGGCATTAGGTGTTTTAGATCCTCAATTCAAACCAAACATGAGTAAAGATGAAGCAATTGATTTGGCTAAACGAGCAGTTCGTTCAGCAGCACTAAGAGATTCTGCAAGTGGTGACGGTTTAGATATTCTTGTGATTACTAAAGATGGTACCGAAGAATTCACTGACTCGATAAAATAATTTCAAGTTTTTCTGTATTAATCATATATCGTTTTTCCAGTTTCCCAAAAATTATCTGAAATATAGTGCATATTTTTTATAACTTCACCTTTTTCCATTTCTTCTAATTCTGAACTAGACACCATTGCTTTTCCAACAGCTAAAAATTTATGTTGTGATTCTTCTATAATACAAACAAGCTTGTCCTTTTCAAATTCAGTGAATTTTTTAATTCCAGGCCTCATCAAATTTGCGCCTTTACACATGAATTTAACAGCACCCATGTCTACTGTGACATTTGGAAATTTTTCCAAAGTTTCTGTCTCAGATAAGAATGGCAAATAATCATCATTAATTTTTAAAATCTTTATCCCTTCACCCTGTGATAATTTGTGCATCATTTGTAATTTGATGAACTTAAGATTTTTTATTTTAGGAAATTCTATTTCCCATCTTTTCTGAAACTATTTTTAAAAGTGATGTTGTCTCACTTTTTGAAATTAAATTAGATTTCAATCTCTCGCAATCTCTTTTCTAATGTCTAACAAATCTCTTAGAATGGAACTGGCAGTTTCCGTACCTCCTGCACCTTTTCCAATAATTGTTTGAGTTCCTGAATGCTCTGATGTAAACGCAATTGCATTTAGTGTTCCATTGACACACAATGGATCATTATTTGATATTTCTTTTGGTTCTACTATCAATTTTTTATTGCATGATGAAATCAATTTAATGGAACAATTGTTTTTTGCTGCTTTTTTAATATCATCTGTAGTTACTTTTCGTATTCCTGTACAGTCAATATCTGGCATTGTTACTTTCATACCCATAATCCAGTTTGCAAGAATCACTAATTTTGCTGCAGCGTCCAATCCGTCTAAATCTAATGATTCATCTGCTTCAACATACCCTTTATTTTTTGCATCTTTTAGCGCATCTTCAAAAGACAACCCTGTAGTCATATTTGATAGAATGTAATTTGTGGTCCCATTAAGAATTCCAGCAAATGATGTAATTCTTTCACCACTTAAACTATTTTTTGCATAATCTAAAATGGGTGTGCCTCCTCCTACAGTTCCACTAAATTTGAACATAACTCGATTATATGTTGCAAGTTCCATTAATGATGGAAATGCTAATGCTAAGGGACCTTTATTTACAGAAATAACATGCATACCTTTTTTCATAGCTGTTATGATGTGAGACATACCAGGTTCTGCATCTTTGTAGTTACTTGCTGTAGTTTCAATTAATACATCTGCCTCAACATTTTTCAACATTTCAATTCCTGACCATGAATTTTTTGTTTCTGCATAATTTTTTACAGTACCAAACTTTTTCTTTACTTCTACAAGCTTTCTTAACTCTAGACCTGATGAGCTTACAGCACTTCCTTTACTATCAAAAACCCCTACTATTCTTGGTTTTAATCCGTATTTTGCATAAAGATCTTCTGATCTAGAATCAAATAGTTTCACTAAACTTTGACCTACTACTCCAAACCCACATAGTATAATTCTCAAAATATTTCATTCCTTTTAGTTGTATGATTGCAGTTCATCTATTCTCTCTCGATTTTCTTATCATTAATTGTGTTTAATGTACCCTGTTTCGTCCTGTACTGTTCTAATGATATTTTCATCATGGAATAATCCACGCGAATACTTTCATAAATATTCTTAGTCAAAATTTCTACATTTTTGATCAATTTTGAGGCTGAAATTGGATTTAGAATTCATCATGATGGTCATTATATCCAATCAGTAATCGGACAACTCTTTCTTCTTCAAAATAAGATTACATCAACAGAAATTCTGAGTAATGTACACTTTGTCATCAGATGAAATTGCCACCCCAATTCCTTCTTTGTCATATGTATTTGTGAGAATATTTTCTCTATGACCAGGTGAGTCCATCCAACCATCTACAGTTGATGTGGCAAGATCATTTAGATCATTCCAATCATAGGATGTTGGAATTCCATTAGTGTACCAAACAGTATCATACAGATTATTTTGGAAGATATTCTCAGCAATTCCACTGTAAATCAAATTTCCAATTCTCTTTTGACAATGATAGCCTTGGGATGTGCCTCTATCTGTAGGATCTTTTCCTTCAGGGGTATCATGTGAAAAATAATTCCTTGATGCCATATCTTGACTATGATTTCTTGCAACATTTGATAAATTGTCATCCCATGCTAATGTTTGAAGACCATGTTGAGAACGATATTGATTTGTAAGAATGTGTACTTGTTTTTCTAATTTGATTTTGTCAATGATTGGTTTTTTGTTAATGGGTGTTTTTTCTTGAATTGTTTTTGGAATATTTTTGATTTCATCAATTATTACATCTACGGATTCTAACTGTACATTATCTAGTTGTTGTTCCAGGGTTTCTCTCAGAATTGTTGTAGTATCTTCTGCAAAGTCTTTAGCAGTTTCTCCAGCATCTTGAATGCTTTGGGGCATGTTTTGTAATGATTTATCTAAATTGTCTTGATTAATCTCAAAGATTCCATTTGAGAATGCAAAAAATGCAATGCCAATTACTGCCACCATAGTTACTCCTACTGCAATTTGCTTCCCTTGTTTTTTCTTGTATGATCTTCCATAGGATCTTTTGTGACATTTCGTGCACACAAAATATCCTTGAGTAAAAACATAGTTGTGACTACAACCCATAAGTATAGAAATTTTGTATGAACTTAAGCGTATTGAAGTTTAGAATTTGTTTTCTTTACTGAGTTGTTTATTAGTGGCTCTATCATCATCCGTGTTTGTTACAGCCCATTTTACAATATCATCTGTCTCAATCTTTGCTTGTGCTAACTTTCTTATTTTTTTAAATCTCTGATTAAACGCTTTTTTGATTTTTTTAATTTCTTCCTGACTGATGAAAGATTCTGTTACTCGCTGTTTCCAATAATCATTCAGGTCTTTTTCTAAATTATCCTCACCAAGTAAATTTTCATACATCATGACAAAGGTATCATCAGAAGTATCAGGATGTTTTATGAGATGTTGAACGAATTCAAAAGATGTCCATTCGCTGTTAGAATCCTCTTTTTTCTTCTTTTTTCTTCCAAACAAACCCATATCACAAACTCTGGAATCTCATTTAGTTAAGCATTTTCTTAGAAGAAGTTGTTTAATCTGAACAACCTGTCTCTTATGAGTAAATTAATGTTAAAATAACTCATGCATGAACTATTTAGTCAAATCATGAGTGATTCATTTGATGAATCAATGATGGCAGAACTCAAAGAAGAGATTGAGAAATTAATGGAATAATTAAAAGAAATTCTCTAATCTTACTAAATGTGCGATATGCCAAACACACTTTCTATGATACCAATTTTCATACCTAAATCACACTTCATTAAACTGCATTTGTTTGTGGCAACAAGCACACAATACTATCATGACTCATAGGTCATTATTAGAATTAAGGATCTTTAGGTTATTGTGGAATAGAATTTAGAATTACTTGAAGCTCTCTTTCTGTCTTATTCTGTTACATCGCTCACAGAGATTAAGGTTTTTACCAACACCTCTTGAACTTCTACAACTACATCCACATCTTTTACAAAGGTAATCCATGTGTAGATGATTTAGATTACAAACTTAAGCATATTGGGGTTTAGAATTTAGATTTATAGGAATATTGGAAAAAGCCCAAGTAATCCCATGATCAAACCAACAAGATTTCGTTTGTCAATTACAATACGATCAGTATCAAACGATTTACTGCTAAAATCACTAGTAAAATCACTTTTACGAAGTCTAAACACAAAGAAAAAAGCAATAGGAATACCTGCCCCAACACCCAAACTTCTAAGAAATTCAGATAGCATTACGGCTTCCAAGTTGAATTTACTACCTGAATTATGAACTTAAGAGTATGGGAGTTTAGAATCTAAGGCTTTTTCTTAATTTTCGATAATGCTTTTCAATTGACTTCTTAACATCAGATAATGCTCTTCATCTAACAA
>PVMK01144125.1_pt1 | contig 15768 bp, 23 predicted proteins | sample 1853481 | NCBI WGS metagenome assembly PVMK01 (sample SAMN08533507, study PRJNA380276) | Marine sediment metagenome, whole genome shotgun sequencing project.
AGTTTGCCTTCAAGCCTTGGTCCAAGTTCGTCGCTGAAGACGATATCGGCGAGATCTTCGACTAAGCTGTGATTTCCTTTTATCCTCCGCCCCAAAGCCCACCTGTGCAGCATTTCACAATCTGCTACAATAGCGCGGCCAAGCCCACCCACTACGGAGGCCCCGAATGACCAGCGCGACCAAGTCTCTGAACGGCCCCAGACTCTGGCTGCAGGCGCTCTACACGATCCCCCGCATCGACCCGGCTGAGGTCGATCCGATCGGGCGCTGGATGGTGCTTGGCCGCGTCTCCGTCGCCATGATGAGCTTGATTTCGGCGATCATTGGCGGCCTGCTGGCGCTTTACGACGACCAGTTCAGCATCGGGCTCCTGCTGCTGCTCGCGCTCGGCCTGACGCTGGCGCACACGGGCAGCAACCTCGTCAACGACTTCTGGGACTACCGCAACGGCATCGACACACCGGACTCGCCGCGGGCGAAGTACGGCCCACACCCATTCGTCGGCGAGAAGAAGAACACGCGCGAGTTCCTGCTCGTCACGGGGATCGTCCTGGCGGCGGCGACAGCGATCGGCATCTACCTGACGATCACGGCCGGGCTATGGGTGCTGGCGTTCGCACTGGGCGGCGCCTTCGTCCTGCTCGCCTACTCCGGAGGGCCGCTGCCGCTCAAATACTTCGGGATGGGTGAAATCGCCGTCTTCTTCGTCTGGGGGCCGCTGATGATCGGCGGCTCGTTCTACGTCATGACGGAGACGCTGCCGGGCTGGGTGCTGCTGGCTTCGGTGCCGTACGGCCTGGGCGTGACCACCGTGCTCTTCGGCAAGCACCTGGACAAGGTCGACTTCGACAGCTCCAAGGGCATCCGCACGATGCCGATCGTCCTCGGCGAAAGCTTGGCGCGCCAGGTGACAATGGTGCTCAGCGTCCTGATGTACGTCTCAGCCGGAGCGCTGGCCGTGTGGCAGGAGATGTGGGCGCTCGTGATCGTCATCGGCGCGCTGCCGCTGCTCTGGCAGATGTACCAGTTCTACCGCTCGCCAAAGCCGGAAGAGGCACCGAAGGGGTATCCCGGCTGGCCGCTCTGGTTCGTCGCCATCGCCTTCATCCATAACCGGCGCTTCGGAATGCTCTTCATCGCCGGCCTGGCGATTACGATCGCCATCAACGAAGTCGTCTAGCGCGACCGGCTATACTCGCGCCGTGCACGCCTTTATCTGCCGCACCTGCGGCGTTCAGTATCCGCCGTCCGCAGAACCGCCGGCGAGCTGCCTTATCTGCGAGGACGAGCGACAGTACGTCGGACGAGGCGGCCAGCAGTGGACGACGCTCGAACAGCTCCGTGCGGGCGATTTCGCCAATCAGGTGGTGCCGACGGATCCCGGAGTCACCAGCATCTTCACGGTCCCGCGCATCGCCATCGGCCAGCGCGCGATCCTCGTGCAGACGGAGGGCGGCAACTTCCTCTGGGACTCCGTCTCCTACATCGACGACGAGACGATCGAGGCAGTATCGTCGCTGGGCGGCGTACAAGGGATCTCGGTCTCGCACCCACACTTCTACGCCGCCGTCGGCGCCTGGAGCGAGGCCTTCGGCGCGCCGATTTACTTGCCCGCGGCGGACCGCGAGTACTTCGTGCGCACCGACACCGACGTCACGTGGTACGAGGGCACGCACAAGCTCTGGCCGGGGCTGACGCTGGTGCAGACCGGCGGCCACTTTGAGGGCAGCGCGGTCCTGCACTGGGCCCGCGGTGCCGAGGGGCGGGGCGCGCTCTTCACGGGAGATAGCATCTCGACCGCGGCAGACAGGCGCTGGGTGACGTTCATGCGCAGCTACCCGAACTTCATCCCGCTGCCGCCAGCGAGCGTCAAAGGCATAGTCGCCTCGCTGGAAGGCTACGAGTTCGACCGCATCTATGGCGGCTGGTTCGGAAACGACGTGCGCGAAGACGCCCGGGCGGCGCTCGAGAGGTCGGCGGAGCGCTACATTCGCTGGAGCGGCGGCTAGGCTCCCTTTTTCAGCGTTCGGGAAGGGTGCACATCGCCGCGAACCCGTCCGATCAACGCTTCATCCACAGCTTGTCGACAGGTTATACTCGCGCCACGCACCCAGGAGAGAGTGCCCCAACTCTCAGTAGGAAGGCCCGCCCCCGATGGACTATCGCCATCTCTACCCAAGTGAATCGCGGATCACGCTCACGTCGATTCTGCTCCTCGCCATCTTTGTTTCGGCGGCTGCATTCATCGTTTCGGCGATCGTCTGGCAACCGTGGAACGCGGACGAGCAGGTCAGCATCATCGCGCCATTGACCGAGAACACGGTGATCGTGGAGCCAGCGCCCGATAACCTCGACGTCCTCGTCCAACCGGCGACCGAATAACGCCCGACTGGAAGAGGGTTCGGCCCGACCCGTACAATGGCGCCGTGACCGACTGCTTGTTCTGCAAGATCATCGAGGGGGAAGTCCCGTCCGATAAGCTGTACGACGACGATCTTGTCGTCGTCATCCTCGACATCAACCCGCGCGCACCGAGGCACTTTCTCGTCATTCCGCGGGAGCACATCGGCACGGTGAAGGACGTGCGCGGCGAGCACGGGCCGATCCTCACCCGTATGTTCACGGCGGCGTCCAATGTGGCGAAAGACGAAGGCATCGCGGAGAGCGGCTTCCGCATCTCCATCAACGTCGGCGACGACGCCGGCATGACGGTGAACCACCTGCACATGCACGTCCTGGGCGGCCGCCAGCTCGGCCCCGAAGGGTAGGGCGCCGCCCCGCCAGTCGCGCGCCAAAGCCACGCCCAGTACGGACCCTCACGTCGGCGTATCCTCGGCTGACATTACCTTGTTGACCTTCTAGAACGCTTGTTCTACTATAGCTCCCTGCCCGCGTCCATAGCTGGGGATATCACGAGGGGGAGGATGCGGTGGATGGGAGGAAGGTCGTGACTATTTCCTGGCGCGCCGCCGCGGCGGCGCTGGACGCGGGAACAGCCGTTTTCGCCGCCGTCAATACGGTCTATTTCGTCACGCGCCTCACCGGCTCCGGCCCAGAGCCGAGCGGGCGGCGTGCGGCGGTCTTCGTCCTCGCCGTCGTCGGCCTGGCCGCGCTCATCGAGGCGCTGCTCCTGCTGGCGGCTCTCGCGGCGGACGATAACTCGCCCCTCCTCTCGTCCCCACAGTGGGCCGCGACGCGCCTACTGGCCTGCGTTGGCAGCGGCTGCATCTGCGCGCTGATCCTGCGCCGCTCCGCGGAGGAGCGTTGATATGAATGAAGCAGGAGTCCTTCACCGCGCGATCGATGCCCGGCAATGGGAGACTGCAGCTCTCTGCCTTCTGGTCGCCGTAGCCGAGGCTGCCGACCGCTTGCCGCCACAAGCGCTGGAGGAGATGCTTGAGATGCTGGCCGCGAAGGCGCCGACGGACCGTCCGCGCCGGAAAAGGCGCTAGTGGGGACGCGAAAGAGCGCCGCCCGCGTCCGCGACTTCTACGCCTCCGCCCTGACCGACGCCGAACGTCTGGAACTGGCCGACGCCCGCCGCGTCGACGGCCTGGACGAGGAGATCGCGCTCTTGCGGCTGCGGCTACGCACGGCGCTGGAGCAGCGGCCCGAGGACTTCGACCTCCTGCGCGACGGCATCGCGCTGCTCGTGCGTGCGGTCGCCACGCAATACCGCCTGTCGCCGAAAGCCCGCAAGGACCTGGCCGACCGCATGGCGGCCGTCCTCAACAGCATCGGCGACCAGATCTTGCCCGCCGACGGAGGGGACAAGTGACGGGACGAACGCCTGGCCGGCCCACGTTCCGCGCTTCTGGGCTCGTGACGTGGCAACGATTTTCGAACAAATGTCCTGCTCTTGACCATAAGTGTATTGACAGGCCAGAACGCCCGTTCTATCCTGCTCCGCACAGATGTTCGCAATGAGCCGGTCACTCGAACGAGCCCTCCAGCGCTTCCGCACTCGCGGGGCCGACGGGGATCCCAACGGGACTGTAGGACGAGTGGACGTTGCCAGCCACGTTTCGACAGCCACCTTCCGGGCGACGACCGGCGAGCGCCTACGCAACCTGGAGCGCGATATGAGCGACATCAAGAACCGAGTGCACGGTCTCATCTTCCTGGTGGCGGCAGCCGTCATCACACAGCTGCTCGTGAGGGTGATGGCGTGGTAACGGCCCCGCTGCCCGCGCTGCGCCCCTACCAGGCCGAGGCGGCACGCGCGATCACGGACTCGGTGATTAATGGGCGCGGCCTCACCTTCAGTGTGGTCATGGCCCGCCAGGCCGGCAAGAACGAACTCTCGGCGCAGATCGAGCTCTATCTCCTCCTGAAGCATGCCCGCCGTAGCGTCGATGGCATCAAGTGCGCGCCCACGTTCAAGCCGCAGTGCCAGCTGAGCCTGCGCCGTCTTTGGTCGCGCATCGGCCAGGCAGGACTGGACGATATATCCTCCCGCGAGGGAGGGCGCGCCGTCCGCCTGGGTCGCGCGCGCATCGTCTTCCTCTCCGCCGAGCCGGGCGCCAACGTCGTCGGCCACACGGCTGGGCTCATGCTGGAGGTGGACGAGGCGCAGGGCATCGATCCCGATAAGTTCGATCGCGACTTCCGGCCGATGGCCGCGCCCACCGGCGCCACAATCGTCTACTACGGAACCCCATGGGACGAATCGACACTGCTGGAACGCGCCGCAGATCAGCATGTGGGCCTCGAAAAGCGCGATGGCATCCGCCGCCACTTCACCGCCGACTGGACAACCGTCGCCCGATACAACCCGGCCTACAGACGCTTCGTTGAGGCAGAGCGCGAGCGGCTGGGCGAGGATCACCCGCTCTTCCGCACGCAGTTCGCTCTACAACCGGTGCCCGGCAGCGGCCGCCTCTTTTCGGCGACTCAGCGCGCGCAGCTGCAGGGCCACCACCCACGGCAATACGCACCGCGCGACGGCGAAATCTACGTCGCGGGGCTGGATATCGGCGGACAGGACTTTGGCTCTGGCCGCGACAACGACCGCACGGTGCTCACCATAGCCCGCGTCGTCACGCCCTCCGCTGGTGCCACGGTGCAGGAGCCTCACCTGGAAGTCGTCGAGCACGTGACGGAGGCCGGCGCGGCACACGACGTGTTGCTCGCCCGCCTCTCGGATCTCCTTGGCGAAGTCTGGCATGTGAGCCGAGTGACCGTAGACGCGACCGGCGTCGGCGAGACGATCGCGACGGTGCTGGCGCGTCGCCTAGGGGAGGACGTCGTGCGGCCGCTGCGCTTCTCGGCGGAGGCGAAGTCCCGCCTGGGCTTCGGCCTTCTGGCAGCGGTCAACGGCGGCCGCCTCAAGTGCTACGCCGCCGATGGTTCACCGGAGCACGCCACCTTCCTCCGCGAAATCGAACTAGCGCGCGTCGGCTATCGCCCGGGCGAGCGGATGACCTTCTACGTCGACGCCGCCGATGGACACGACGACTATCTTTCGAGCCTAGCGCTCGCTGTAGAAGCCGGACGCGACGGGATACCGCAACCGCGCGTCGCCCGGGGCCGCGCCCCGGTCCTAGCCAGGTAAGAGCACGTAAGGAGGGAATGCGATGACCACAACGGTGATGCCGCAGACAGAGACGGAGCAACTCAGGTTGCCGATGCGAGACGTGGCCAAACCACGTGTACGATCCGACGCCCTGCCGGAGTTCACACGATACCGGGACAACGGCTGCGACGTGCACCCAAGCTGCCTGAGCTGCCCGCTGCCTCGCTGCCGCTACGAGGAGCCGGGGGGCCTGCGCGCGCTCCTCAACAAGACGCGCGACGAGCAGATCGTCAGCCAGCGCGCGTCGGGCGTGCCAGTGGCCGAGCTGGCGACTCGCTTCGGTGTTTCGCGGCGCACCGTCTTTCGCGTCCTCGGCAACAAATCGCGGCAACCGATACCGATCCGTCAGCAAGACGCGGCCCCAACCAACGGCCAAACGAGAAGGGAGGCGAACTGTGCGTAGCATGATCACGGCAACGATTCACACCGCCGGATACCTGGCGCTAACGAGCAGCGCGCTCTGGATGCTCTTCCGCTTCGCGCCCTAGCCGGGCCCCAACGGGTCCATAGGACGAGCGGAGGTTGCCCGGGGAGGCCGGGCCCAATGGGAGGAGGAGGACGAAGTGGAAATAGCAACGACGCAGGTGCTAGCGGATGTACCGCTGCCGCAGCGGCTGACCACGCTGGACAGCGAACGAATGCGCGCCTATCACGGGAACCTGGAGTTCTACGAGGGGCGCCAGTGGACGGAATCCCAGCGGCGACGCGACCGCCGGCTGACGTTCAATTACGCCCGCACGATCATCGAGAAGACCGCCTCATACACGATGTCCGGCCTGTCGTCGGTCGTCGATCCGGCGGATGGGTCGCCGGAAGCAGCCGAGGCGGCGCGCCGATCGGAGCAAGCGCTGCGCGAGGTCTACGACGCCAATGCGCTCGACCAACTGGACTTCGACAACGAGATCGACTGCTCGGTGCTCGGCGACGCCGCGTACAAGGTGACGTGGGACGCCGTCGAAGAACGCGTTCGCGTTTCGGCACCGGACGTCCAGGGGCTCTTCGCCTGGTGGCTGGCCGACGATCCGTCACGCGTCTGGCGCGTGGCGTCGCGCTACACGCTGGCGGGAGACGAATCGGCGGCGCCCTTCGACATTCCGGCATCGACGGCCGCCGAGCGCAGCGTGGTCGAAGTCTGGACGAACGACACGTTCGAGCTGTGGCTCGACGGCGTCCTCGCACAGTCGGCGGACAACCCGTACGGCTTCATCCCGTTTGTGATCTACCCGAACATCCGGGAGCCGAGCAGTTCTGGGGCGTCTCTGACCTCATCGCCGTCAAGGAGCCATTGCGCGAGTTGAATCGCGCTCTCACGCAGCTCTCGACGATCCTCGAGATGTCGGGGAACCCGATCGCGGTGCTGGAGAACGTGACCGATGCGCAGGACATCGCCGTCCAGCCGGGCGCGGTCTGGGAGATTCCGGAGAAAGCCCGCGCTTACCTGCTCGACCTGCTGCAGGGCGGCGGCGCCAGCCTGCACGTCGAATACGCCAACCTTGTCTTGCGCACCATGCACGACCTGGCGGAGGTGCCGCGCAGCGCCTTCGGCGACAACCGCCAGGCGCTCTCTGGCGTGGCGCTCCAGTTGGAGCTGGACCCGCTGCTGAAGAAAGTCTCACGCAAACGCCTGATCCGCGGCGCCGCTTTGCGCCGGCGCAACGAGATGGTGCTGCGAATCCTGGAGGGCCAGACCGGTGAGAGCTTCGCGCCGTTCCGCAGCCGCATCGCCTGGGCGCCCGTCCTGCCGCAGGATCGCTCGCGGATAGTCGAGGACGAGACGCGGCTCGTCGCCTCTGGCATTCACTCGCGGCGCACTGCCGCGGGCTTGCTCGACGTCGCGGACCCGGACAGTGAGTGGGCGCGCTGGCTCAGCGAAGAGTCGGCGTCGAGCGAAGACGGCGGTGGATGATGACGAACGAACCGTTGGGCCTGCCGAGGGGAAGTGTGCGCGCCGTGATGTCTGTCGCGGTGGTGCTGGTGGCTGGCGCGATCGTTGCCTACCTGCTCGTGCGTGACCCGTCGTCCGACCTGACGATGATGGTTGTCGGCGGCTGGGCGACGGCGCTGGGAAACGTGATCGGGTTTTACTTCGGGGCGCGCGGCACGGAGCAGTAACGTCAGGCGTCGCCTACGGACCCGTCGGAGCGGGCGGCCAGGTGCCGCTCCCAGGCCTGGCGGAAGATGGCGAGTCCCCAGCGGTAGCCCCAGGCGTCGCCGAGGCTGTTCGCCACGTTAGCGGAGAAGATGTAGAAGAAGATCATCACGCCGAAGAAGGCTGTGAAGGACCACCACGTTACGCCGGCGAAGGCCAACGGTACTAGCGCCAGCACAACACCGATCGTCAGGCCGATCCAGGCGATGCTGCGGACGACGGTACCCTCGCGGCCCCGCCGCCGGCGGTGGGCTTCGATGATCTCCAGCGGCACGCTCTCCACGGTGCCGGCTCCGGCGGCGGACGTTCCGCAGTGCGGACAATCGTCGTCCTTGGCCTGGCGCGGGTGATAGCAGTTGCCGCAGAAGCGGCCAGCGTTGGGAGCGCGGCCGGCGAGCACCGCGTCCAGCCAGGCGACGAGGCGCGCCGAGACGATCTCGTCGTCCCGGTCGCCCGCGGAGGACTCGGATCTGGTATTCTGCTCGCCGGACTTTGCCTGTGTCATTACTCGTCCGTCATCATGCCGAAGACCTTGTCCGGCCTGATCACGAAGAGCAGCCGCTGCTCGCCAGGCTTCAGGTTCGGATACTCGTCGAGGCCCATGTACTTCTTGGCGAGCTTGTGGATGTTCTCGACAGCGCCCTCCGTCCGCATCTCGACCACCTCGCCCTGGATCGCCGCCGATTTGTACGGCGCGTCTTGGTCGTAGATCGAGATCGCGACGCGGGGGTCGCGGCGGACGTTGCGGGGCTTGATACGCCCGTCTGCTGTGTTCACGAGGATATTGTCGCCCTCGACGTCGACCCAGACGACGCTAACCTGCGGCGAGCCATCGGGCATTATCGTGGCCAGGTGACCGAAGTTCTTTCCTTCAAAGAGAGCGCGGACACCGGGAGTAAGGTCTGCCATCGTAATCAGTTCCTTCTTTCTAGCCTTCAGTCAGTCACAGCCTATCGTAGCAGCGGCCCGAAGGTTAGGCCCCGGTTAGGGAGCCGGAGAGATTGCGTCAATCGGCGCCAGAAACGCCCCTCGGCCGTATCGTCGGGCGACAACCGGCGTCTGACATATTACGAGGACCGGTGCACGTCTCCGGCCCACGAAACCGAATCAAGCAGCCGGCGCCGCGAGTGGTAAATCGCCCTCCCTTCGCCGCGGCGATGGCACAAGAAGGAGCCCGAGATGGCGTGGTTGACATCGCTTCTCAATAAGCCGGAGACCATCGAAGACGAGCGCGAGGCGTCCGCAGAGGACGCCGCAGTCGTGGATGAGAACGGCGCGCAGCCTCCACCCATAGCGGACGGCCCACAGCTGGCGATCCTGGCACCGGACATCGCCGGGATCAGTTCGTTCGGCCTGCGCTTCTTCGCGGACGCCGCCACCGCCGCCGCAGAAATCGAGCAACTGCCGCCGGAGATGCGCCGCGGCACACACGCCTTCTGGGCGCTGCACGACGAGCCGATCGTCGGGCCGGACGATCACCGCGAAGCGCTCGTCCTCATCCGGGCCAGCCAGGACTCCGGCGTCGTCTATGCTGTCTCGTTCGTCGACATGGAGAGCGCTTGGTCGTTCGCTCGCTTCGAGGCCAAGCGCGGCCTTGATGTCTCCGACCTCACCATCCTCTGGGCCGCCTTCGTCACCGTTCGCGAAGAGCTGGACGGCGTAAGCATCCTACCCGCTGCCGCACCGGCGACCAAAGCGAACGCCACGACCTCCGAGCAGAGCGCCGCCGTGCTTGAGCCCATCGAGCCCGCGCGCCGCGATGAGCCAATGATCAGCGCCAGCACCGCAGCCGTAGAGACGCCCGCCCCGCCGAAGCCGGCAGAGACCGAGACCGCCCGCCGCGACGCAGAACGCCGCGAGGCGGAAGAGGCAACCCGCCTAGCCGAACAGGCGCAGGATGAGCTGCGAGAAGCGCGCGCGGCTGCCGACGCCGCCCGTGCCCAGGTGGAATCCGAGACGAGACTCCTCCATGAGGCCGAGCGCCGCCTGGAGAAGCAGCAGGCCGCCGCGGACGCTGCCAGCTCTCGGGATCTTGCGGAAGCCAGGAATTCTTCCGCCGCCGAGGTAGGGACACTCACGGAAGACGTTCTTGAAGAGCACGCGGCACGCGGCACAATTTTCGCGCACGCTTCAGCGACCGAGACCGAAGAGGGTACAGCAGCTCCGACGCTAGACGCGTTCGACATCGCCGATGAAGTGGCGCGGCTGCTGGAGAACCGGCGCTGGGACAAGCGGGAGGAGCCGTTCCACGGCTTCGACTCGCCGCCCGGCAAATTCTAGCGGCTAGTCGTGACCGATCTTGCGGTCCGGGTCGATGCGGTCCCGGATCGCTCGCTTGACGTCGGTCGGTTCCGGCATCTGCTTCGTCTCGCGGTTCGTGGCGATTACCTCGCCACCGAGAGTCACTTCGAAGATCCCACCGCTGCCCGGCACGATCGCGACTTCCCCAAGGTCAGCGCCGAACGTCGTCAACAGCTCCTGCGCCATCCATGACGCACGCAGCAGGAAGCGACACTTCGTGCAGTAAGTGATCTCGATGCGCGGCGCCATCATCACCTTAGTCGATGACTAACGAGTCAGCCATGGCTCATTCCAGCGGCCGCATGCTGATCGCCTGCTCGCGCTCCGGACCAACGGAGATCAGGCAGATGGGCACACCCAGCTTCTCCTGAATGTACAGAACGTAGGCCTGCGCCGCCTCGGGCAGGTCTTCGAAACGACGGACGCCGGCGGTCTCCGACCGCCAGCCCGGCAACTCCTCGTACACAGGCTCTGCGCGTGCCAGGTCGAATCCGCTCGCCGGCATCGTCTTGATGGTCCGCGAGCCAATGCGGTAGGCGGTGCAGACCTTTATCGTGTCGAACTGGTCGAGCACGTCGAGCCGCGTCAGCGCCGCGCCGCCGATGCCGTTGGCCTGCGCAGTGTAGCGGGCGGCGACGCCGTCGAACCAGCCGCAACGGCGCGGACGACCAGTCGTCGAGCCGTACTCTGGTCGCGGGCCGCCCTCACGCAGCATGTTGCCGGTCTCGTCGAAGAGTTCCGTCGGGAAGGGGCCGTTGCCGACCCGGGTGCAGTAGGTCTTGTAGACGCCAAGCACGGTGTCGATGTGCGTCGGGCCGATGCCCATGCCGACCGCCGCGCCCGCCGCCAGCGACGATGGCACCGATGAAGTCACGTACTCGTACGTGCCGAGGTCGAGGTCCAGAAGCGAGCCTTGCGCGCCTTCCAGCAGAACGTCCTGGCCTGCCTCCAGCGCCTTATGTATGAGCACATTCGTGTCAGTAATGTATGGAGCGAGCCGTTGGCCGTAGTCCGCATACTCTTCGAGGATGGCCTCCGCGCTCAAGCCCTCGGTGTCGTATAGCTTTTCGAGCACGGCGTTTTTGTAAGGCACGAGGAAGTCGAACAGGTTGGAAAGCGCCTCGCGATCGGCGATGTCGGCGACGCGGACGCCTGCGCGGCCGACCTTGTCGATAAAGGCGGGGCCAACACCACGGCCTGTCGTGCCGATAGCGCCCTCTCCGCGTAGCTCTTCGTCCTTGACGTCGATCAGCCGGTGCCACGGCATGAGGACGTGCGCCCGGTCGCTCAGGAAGAGACGATCTTTGACCTGCACGCCGCGTTCAGCGAGGTGCTCGATCTCTTTCAGAAGCTCGATAGGATCGACGACGCAGCCGTTGCCGATGAGGCAGATCTTGTCCGGATAGAAGATGCCAGCAGGTACGAGATGCAGCTTGAACTCGCCCAGGTCGTTGATGATCGTGTGCCCGGCGTTGTTGCCAGCCGAGTAGCGGGCGACGATGTGCGCCTTCTCGGCAAGGAGGTCGATAATCCGCCCCTTGCCTTCGTCTCCCCACTGACCGCCGATAACGACTGTGACTGACATAGAACCGGGGCCGTCCTTGCGGCCCCTTCTCCTTTCGGCTTTGAAACCTCAGGAAGTATAAGGGCGCGTGCCTGAGCGGAGCAAGGCGGCCAGGGAAACCGCCGCGCCCGCGTCGACGTATCGCCTGCAAGACGCGAATCCGCCTTGAGGAGGTACCGAATGCCCTGGAGACTGCTTGTAGTGCCTGTGCTTGCACTTGCCCTGGCTGGCGTCGCTGCCTGTGGCGACGACGATGGCGACAGCGACAACGGACCCACCGAAACCGCGGCGCCCGCGGACACCGACGCTCCCACGGACGGCGCGACAACATTGCAGGCGATCGACAACGCCTTCGACAAGGCGTCTATCGGCGGCGAGGCTGGCTCGACCATCGAGATCGACGTCTCGAACGATGGCCTGGCTGCCCACACGTTCACCGTCGACGAAATTGATGTCGATCTCGTGCTCGGTGGCGGCGAGAGCGGCGCGGTCCAGTTCACGTTCCCGGACGAAAGCTTCGAGTTCTACTGCCGCTTCCACCCGACAGAGATGCGCGGCACGCTGGAGCCCGGCGGCTAGTCGCGGCGGCGCCAGCGCGTCCCGCCCTGCACGTCCTCTAGCGTGATGCCGAGTTCCAGCAGGCGGTCGCGTACCTTGTCGGAGAGCGCAAACCGCTTCTCGTCGCGCACGTCGCTGCGCAGCTCGACGAGCAGGTCGATGAAGGCGTCCGCACCCTGCGCCGTCTCCCGCTCGCGCAGCGTGAGGCCCAGGATTGCCGCCAGCTCTCGCAGCGTCGCCTGCGCTTCGTCAACGGCACGGCCATCGTCGCGGGCGCGGTTGATCTCGCGGGCCATGTCGAAGAGGGAGGCCAGCGCGCCGGCCGTGTTCAGGTCGTCGTCCATGGATGCGCCAAAGCGTCACGGTATTCGTCGCCGGGGATGTCCGCGGCCGGCCATCGCCGCCCGGCACGGAGGCCGCCAGATGCAGCCGCTCCGCTGCGCGCTTGCCGGCCTCCATCGCCTCCTCGGAGTAGGCGAGCGGCGCACGATAGTGCGAGGTCATCACGAAGATGCGGATGCCGTCGCTGCCGTAGCGATCCAGCGCCTCGCGGATCGTAATGATGTTGCCGATCGACTTGCTCATCTTCTCTTCATCCAGAGTCAGCCAGCCGTTGTGCAGCCAGTGGCGGACGAACGGCTTGACGCCGGTGAAGCCCTCCGCCTGGGCGATCTCGTTCTCGTGGTGCGGAAAGATCAGGTCCTGGCCGCCGCCGTGCATGTCCAGCGTTGCGCCGAGGTAGCGATAGGACATAGCCGAGCATTCGATGTGCCAGCCCGGCCTGCCCGGACCCCACGGGCTCTCCCACGACGGCTCGCCGGGCTTCGCGGCCTTCCAGAGCGCGAAGTCGGCGGGGTCGTGCTTCTCTTCGCCCGGCTCAACGCGCGCACCCGCCCGCATGGAGTCGACGTCGCGGCCCGAGAGCTTCCCGTATCCGGGGTCGCTGCGCACGTCGAAATAGACGTCGCCGCTTTCTACGGGGTAGGCGCGGCCCTTTTCGATCAGCCCCTGCACCATCTCGATGATCTGCGGTATCTCTTGTGTGGCGCGCGGGTAGACGTCTGCGGGCAGGATGTTCAGCTCCCGCATCTCGTCCTCGTATTCCGCGATGTAGCCGGCGGCGAGTTCGTCATAGGTAACGCCCCGCTCGGCAGCGCGTTCGATGATGCGATCGTCGATGTCCGTATAGTTCTGGACGTGCTTCACCTTGAAGCCGCGGTACTCGAGAAAGCGCCTCAGCACGTCGAAGATGATGTAGCTCATCGCGTGGCCGATGTGGGAGTGGTCGTACGGCGTGATCCCGCAGACGTAGATCTTGAGCGCGTCGTCAGGCTGCTTCACCTCTTCAACGCGCCGGGACATCGTGTTGTAAAGGCGCAGGGTCATTCGGAAGCCGCCGGCTTGGGCCTGGCCTTCGGCGTGGTGCGGCGACGCGGGGGCGTCGGCTTCTCCAGCGCTTTCAGGCGCGCTTCCAGCTCCTCGATCCGGCCCTCCAGCTCCTGAATGATGTCCCATTCCGGGTCGGGCAGCCTCAGTACGGTGTCGTCGCCGGGATCGGCGAAGGCGACGATGTGTCCCGGGACGCCGACTACGGTGGCGTTCGGCGGCACGTTGGTGACGACGACGGAGCCAGCGCCGATCTTGGCGTTCTCGCCGATAGTGACGTCGCCGATCACCTTGGCGCCCGCGCCGACGACGACGTTGTCGCCGAGCGTCGGGTGACGCTTGGCCCGGCGCGTGCTCGTTCCACCGAGGGTGACGCCCTGGAAGAGGTGCACGTTGTCGCCGATGATCGTCGTCTCGCCCACCACGACGCCCATGCCGTGATCGATGAAGAACCTCTCGCCGATCAGCGCGCCGGGGTGAATCTCGATGCCCGTGAGAAAACGCCCGACGTGCGAGAGTATGCGCGCGGGGACGTCGGCCCCCCTCTGGTTCAGCGCGTGAGCGAGGCGATGGATCTGGCGGGCGTGAAAGCCCGGATACGTGAGTATGACTTCGAGGTCGTTGACGGCGGCGGGGTCGCGATCGCGGGCCGCCTGGATATCGCCTTCAATCTGCCTTAAGAGCCCCATGGCTCGTCTCTCCCTTCCCTTAGTCTGATCGAGCATGCCGGTCAGGCCCCATCGTCCGCACCAGGCGAACCGGGGCCCCGATACAGACGCAGGCCGGGCAGATGCTGCGCCCTGCGGATCCGTGGGACCGGCTGCTCGCAGCCAGAAGAGACATCGTTCGCATGGGAAACATTATAGGCGTCGCGAGCGGCTGTACCACACTGACCACCCATCGCTGATGTGCTAATTTTGTTCCGAACCGATCCCTCCAGGAGATGCACTTGGACAATCGCTTCCGCCGCGCCACGCCTTCCGTCGCTCGCCACGTGAGCTTCGACCCAATACGCCGAGCCGTCCGGGCTTAGCGGGTATCGTCCCATGGACGCTTCGGACGGCGCTGACCACGGCTTCGACTGGCACTCGCTGCTACCGCACCTCAGCCGCCGCGACTTGATGGAGGGCGCGATCATCGCTATCGCCTTCCTGCTGTACTTCTGGGTGCGCGGCGCCGTCGTCGACCGACCCGAGGCCGCCTACTGGAACGCGCGAGACCTGATCGACATCCAGCGATCGCTGGGCTTCTTCTGGGAAGACAACGTCAACGAGTGGATCGCCGACCGCAAGTTCTGGGCGCAGTCCATGAACGTCGTCTACTTCTACCTGCACTTCCCGCTGATCATCCTCTTCGGCATCTGGCTTTACTTCTACCGCCGCCACCAGTACACGTTCGTCCGCGACTCGTTCCTCGCCTCCGGCGCGATCGCGCTGGTCATCTACTGGCTCTACCCGGTGGCGCCGCCGCGAGAGCTGCCGGAGTTGGCCGCGCAGTTCGACGCCGCCGCACCGACGTACATCCTCGGCTTCTTCGACACGATGGAGACCTACCTCGGTTACGCCTACGACACGCAATCCACGCGCGCCTTCGTCAACCCCTACGCCGCGATGCCCAGCCTGCACTTCGGTTGGGATCTCCTTCTGGGGATCGCCATCATCGCCCCCTTCCGCCGGACGCCGCTGGCCTGGCTCGCCGTGGCGATCGGTGTGGCTTTGCCGCTGCTGCAGATCGTCGCCATCACGACGACGGCGAACCATTACCTGATCGACGCCGTCGCCGGCGGCATCGTTGCGATGGCCGGAATCGGCATAGCGCTGGCGCTGCGCAAGTGGGGTTATCCCTGGCTCGTGGAGCAGATTCGGCGGCTGCCGTGGACGTCGGCGCGGCGCCTGCTGCTGGGCGACGCGGCCTAGTTCGAGTGGTGGAAGACCGACAGCGGCCCGAGCACGGCGTAGACCTCGACCGTGACCTCGGCAACGTGCTCGGCCCAGACTTCCCAGTCGCGCCGCGCTGTGTCCGCCTGGGGGCTGGTGATCGCCTTCTGAACCGAGGCGTCGTCCGACATCTCGTACAGCGCCGTCCAGTTGACGCCGCGGCGATGGCACGTGACGCGGTATGCCTTGACGACGCCCGGAATCGCCATGACGTGGGGCAGATGCTCGCGGCAATACCAGCGTTCGAACTCCTCCATGATCGAGGGCTCGACGCTGGCGCGTCCTTTAGAGGCTCTGA
>PVMK01122529.1_pt1 | contig 15762 bp, 16 predicted proteins | sample 1853481 | NCBI WGS metagenome assembly PVMK01 (sample SAMN08533507, study PRJNA380276) | Marine sediment metagenome, whole genome shotgun sequencing project.
GGAATATTTACGCTTCAGGCGCTGGGCGGAAAGGGTGATCGGTGTGAGTGGATTTTTTACCTCATGGGCAATCCGGCGGGCAACTTCCCGCCAGGCGGCCATTCGTTGACCCTTCTCCAGTTCAGTTAAGTCATCGAAAACCATCACGATTCCCATATGCTGACCGGTATCGTCTCTCAGGGCACTCACCGTGATTAAAAAACTGCGGGGTCTTCCCTCGACGATAAGTTTTAACGGCACCTCGATCGCTGCCTCCCGGGCCAGAGACAAATTCTCCATTATTTCATCTGCCAGATCTTTATTCTGGACGGTCAACATCTTATCGAAGCTTTTTTTCAGGACCTCCTCGGATTTGACACCGAGCATTTTTTCTGCTGATTTGTTTATGGTGGAAACCATCCCCTTGGCATCCAGGGTGACCACACCGGCAGAGACGTTTTTGAGAACGAATTCTATATAATGGCGTTTTTCTTCAATCTCGATGTTTTGATCCCTGAGTTTGCGCGCGGACAGTTCCAGTTGCTCTCGGCTGGTTCGAAGATCCCGGGTCATTTTATTAAATGAGTCCACCAGGCTTCCAATTTCATCATCGGCAACGGAACCGATGGTGAAACCAAGCTCACCCTCGGCAACCCTGCGGGTTCCTTCGGCCAGATCCCTGATGGGTATGCTGATGGTCTTGGCCAGATAAAATCCAAACCAGATGGCACAAAACAAAACCAGCAATGCCACTATGGAAAGAGAAATAAAATAAGTAATCTGAACCGGTTTTTTATACAGTTTAATTTGCTGGTATTCTTCAAAACCGTCTGATATGGATTGCAGATTCTGATACAGATCCGGCGGGATCAGAATGGTCACCACCACAAAGCCGTCAGCCTCCGATGCTTTGACACCAAAAGGAATCGTGCCGATCGTTTTAATCAATTCACCGTAGGGAATTTCCTGGGTGATGGATCGTACGCCGTTGCCGAATGTCTCCTTTTGCAGATTTTCTGCTGAAACAAGACCAACATCTTCGTTTCCCAGTTTCGGGGCCAGCGAAAACGAGAGGCGTTGAGTGTTGGCGGCATAAACTTCAACCCCGTCAAGATTAAATTCCCGCTGGACCACCTCGATGTACTGGGACAGGGCTTTTTCTTTCTTGGGGGCAAGCAGCTTCTTGGCTTTTATCTGGTATGAAATTCTTTCCAGAAAAAACAGATTGTTATCCTCAACCCGGTCATAGACCTTGCCGCCGACCCGCAGGGAGTTTTCGAGGGCCTGCTCGACGGGAACATTGAACCAGAATTCAATGCTGCTTGTAATAAAGTTGATTGAAAAGAAAAATAATACACCCGTCGGAACAATTGTCAGCACGATGAATGCCACAACAAGTCTGGTTCGAAGCTTGGCCCCCATGACCTTGCGCCGACGGTCATAAAGCAATTTTACTAGATTCCTGAAAACCAAAAATATCAGCAAAATAAGCAGCAACAGGTTGATATTGATCAGGGTAAACATCAGAATGGCGTTGGAGACGGGAATATCGGCACCAAAACGAATGGTTCTGGTTTCGACAAACGTCAGCAGGGCGACAACCAATATGATAACAATGATGAGAATGCCTTCACGCCTCCGGCGTTTGCTGTCGGCATCTCTAACAGGTCTTTTATTTCTTCTAAATATAGAGCTGATCTTCATTTTTGCGGGAGGGACAGCGCTTTGTAATTATACATCTCGGAATTTCTACAACTATTAATAGATGAAATCAATCGTATACCAATCCGTTTCAATATCCCAAAAAGAGACAAAAAACAGGACATAATGCAGATAATAAGGAAGGGTTTGCTTGCTCACCTCAGCCCTGGTTCTTAGCTGATATTGCAGTCCCTTTTCCAGTTGACCCAGTGGTATGATTTTCAGACTATTGACTTCGGTCATCCATTTTTGTGCTTCACCAAATGATTTGGTCACCTCAGGCTCATTGTTTCTCCACGATCGCCGAACAATAAATTCTTTCTTCAGATTGTCGTATTTTATGGTATGGGTGACGGTAATGTCGGCAATATCCTTGTCGAACCACATATTACGAACCCTGTTCAGTTTGGCTAAAAAGGAAAAAGTTGCCGGCACGCCGCTTAATATCACCTTTTTCAGCTTTTCACTGAAGGCACCTTCCAGATTCAGGTATAAGAGCAGGTCGTCACGGGTATTGGACACGGTAATATTGGTTAGCGACGCCTCCTGTGCAAATGCAGCCCCATGGCTGACCAGAAACATCACGGTCACGAGGGCACATATTATCTGCTTCCTGAACAAAAATGCCATAAAAATAAGCTATACCGTAAACTGTGTTTCAATCCCCGATTCTTTTGAAAACCGCACACCGGCCTGCAGGTAATACCTGAATCTTGCATGAAAATTAATGAGAAGTTAGAATAACAAACGCCACTGTAAACCACCAGCGGCAATTAGAGGTATTTCAAATATATTTCAAAAGCTTATGCCGAATAAAATGGTGGCTGCATACAAGGTAGTATCCAAACGGCCTTTTCTCCGATATCGGCTGATTTCGGAAATTGATCGTGGCAGGGATTGCAATAGTGAGAAATCGGAAACGAACAAGTCACGCTCAAGCGCCCGCCAAAGGCGGATTGGATATGATACTGATCCCGATTCCACCCCTATTTATTAATATAAGAATCCAACCTAAATAGCAAGTGATTTTACTGTCTTGGAAGGTACGGTGGCGGGTTCTTGCAGGGTTTGGGTTTGCCAGGACGCCTTTTCATTGAAGAATCTTTCAAGGAAGGCATGATTGAATGCGTGCCCCGATTTTCTGGTGACGATATGACCCAAAATCGGCATGCCGAGCAGGGAGAAATCACCGATACAGTCCAACAATTTGTGGCGAACAAACTCGTCGTGGTATCGCAGCCCCTCATCGTTTAATACATTTTTTTCGTCGATTACCACCGCGTTATCCAGCGACCCGCCCCGGGCGAATCCGTAACGCTTCATGTACTCGACCTCATGTAGAAAACCAAATGTCCGGGCGCTGGAAATTTCACGTTCGAATACATGATCAACGACTTCTATGGTGCAAGATTGGCTGCCGATGAGGGGATGCTCGAAATCTATATTGCAGGTTATTTTAAAAGTGGCGGCCGGATAGACGCCGACAAATTTACCATCCTCCTCCAGCTCGATGGGTTCTTTGAGCACAAAAAAGTGCCGCGGGGCATCAAGTTCGCGGATACCTGCTTCCAGTATCATCCGGGTGAACGGTCCCGCACTGCCGTCCATTACCGGTACTTCGTATGAGTCGAGCTCGACAACGACATTGTCAATGGATAAACCGGCGAAACCGGCCATCAAATGCTCAATGGTGGACACAATTACACCATCTGAACCGATAACCGTGGCCAGGCTGGTGTCCACTACGCAATTAAAGCGGGCCGAGATGGAGGGGTTGTCAGGCAGGTCTCTTCTGATAAATTTTATCCCGTGGTTGGGAAATGCCGGTTTCAGCGTCAAATGAACGGCCTTGCCGGAATGAAGTCCGATACCGGAACAGCTAACCGCTTTTGCAAGGGTCCTTTGATAGATGGGAAGGGTCATTTATTATATATATTCAGCGACGGTTTTAATTCGAGACCTTCGCAAAATGGTAATTTTTCAAGGGTCTCAGTTTTACAAAACAGTCGATAAAGGCAAATTTCCTTAAGTGTTGGAACATATTAACCCCTTTGGCTGGAAAGTCAATAAAAAGGTTGCTGATAAGTAGTTCCCGTCAGCAGTATGATAATAATGGGATAACATATTTAAAAACCGTGATAATTACAGGCTTTATCTTACTTTAGCTTAATCCCAAACTACTGATATTGAGAGTAACACAGTTTTGCCAATTTTTCAGATTTGAATATGAAATGGATATCCAATGGAATCAGGCCCAAATTTTACGGTATCAAAAGCTGACATTTCTTGCCATCACTTAATCAACCGGCTATTGTTTACTCTTCAGAAACTTCCCCGGCTTTCGACCTTCGGTCGGTGGTCCGGCATAGGCCTGGGCTATCGACATCCATTGCTGCGCAGTTTCTCCGTTGATAATCAAATCTGTGTCGGCCACATGCCGTCGTTGAACCACCACTAAACAGAAATCTTCAGCCAGGCCCTTTACCATATCTTTCGCTTCTTCAGGCCCCCAGCTCCAGACGTCGCCTGAAGGCCCGGTGAGTTCCACACGAACCGGTGTGTCAGGTACCTCCATTTTACGGCTGGTATAACTCCATCCTAATGTACTCGCCCCAAGATGGGCAATATGACGCAAGCGCTCTGTCGGTTTACGTCTAATACCCAAGGCATCCACAATATCCTGTCCATGCGCCCAGGTCTCCATCAGACGCGCGGTGGCAAAAGACATGGCACTCATAGCAGGACCATACCAGGGCAATCGCTTCTTGCGATCCATTTTTGCTAAGACTTCAAGCAACGCTCTGCGTTCTTCCCGCCACCATTTCAGGGTTCCTCCAGCAGTCAAATCTTTTCCCGTAGTCTCCATATGCCTCGTCATTGTATTTGGATCTTGCAGCATTTCTTCAAACCACTTTTTAAAGTCCTCCGGATTCGAGGCAGCCAGTTTGGCTCTATTCTCAAAATACGCTAAATGACGAATTTGTTCCTTGATATCCCAGCCCTTAGCGGGGGTCATGGTCTCCCATCCGGCTTCATCCAGATTTGCCACGACAGCATCCAACTCCTGTTGTTCCATTGCCAGGTCATTACATATTTGTTCCATGGTCAGACTCCCTGTCAGTTTTGTATTGGTATCGAATCGGCTTACTTTGTGCTACAGGCCCCCTGCTCTTCTATTAAGCTGACACCGCTGGTCGCCGTTGGGCTCATATCAGCGACGTCAACAGCTGTGCTGCTAGTTGAAAAAGGATGGCCTTTGTCGCCTTTCCCCGGCCTCTAATTTTACGAAGGTACAAATAGATCATTCAGATAAAATTCGTTATATCAAACTCGTAATCCTTAAACAAGCGTAAGGCTCAAAACAATCTTTCGCACCCATTAGGACATTTTGAGTAATGGCCGCTGTTGTCGTGTACTCACACCATCTAACACAATGGCGCTCAACACAATGACTCCGCCGGCTACGGTAAGTACACTCGGCACTTCGTGAATACCAAAAATTGGAATGTACACCCAGAGGACTCCCCCAACCACCTCCACCATCGATAACAATGTCAGTTGTGCAGCCGGTAAAAATTTGGATCCCAAAGAAAATAAAATTAAACCGAATCCGAGGATAAGACCGTGCAAGATGCTCAGATACACGTTTCGAAGTGGCATCGCCAGTGTGTCATTATCCAAAAAAATTATGACCAAAGCGACCAGCGCACAAAGTATACCTCCAAGTGCAACCGTAGTAAATTTCGGTGTTTCCTTGCGAAACCGAAGACTCACCGAAAAGACGGCGAAACCCAATGCTGAAACTAACGCCATCAGTTTTCCAAAAAAATTGCCTGCCTCCAATCCCTCCAAAACCATTATTAGGATGCCAAAAAACGCGATGATCATTGCTACCCATGTAATATATCGAACCTTCTCCTGCAGCAGCACTATACCTAAAAGCGCAGCAATGAAAGGTGCGGCGGCTAGCATAAAAAGTGTGTTAGCCACCGTTGTTACAGTAATGGACAAAATATAACCACTGAAAGCAGCCACAAGTCCGCAAGCGCCAAGTAATTCCGCTAATCCGGTCCTTTTAAAATTGTCAACAACAGCAATACCCTCTCTTGTCAGAATATAAATTAAAAGAACAATCGCGACAGTCATACCCCTGAAAAACAGATACTGCCACTGATAACTTTGTGCTGCCTCCATGTAACGGACGAGCAAAGCACCAAATGACCAAATGGTTCCGGCAAACAAAACCAGAAAAAAAGCCTTGAGATAATCCCGGTTATAGGATCTTTGCATGGTTGCTTCTCCCGTGTTTGGAGCTACTACGAGACTGAGTCCTTCCATGATTCTGGAGCAGGTATTTCTATGCTTATATTGATCTTAAAGCAAGCATATTGGCATATTGGGGTCACGATGAACGTTTGGTAATTAAGGATTAATGCCCAAAAAAAGATATTCGTCCTGACGCGGCCCTAAATAGCCATAGCAAACAAAAAGATTGTCCTGTAAACAGCTATTTGTTATAGGTTCAAACTGCCTGGAATCGTCGCCTGTGGATTTACGCGGTTTGTTCCGGAGGAATGGAGAAAATTTGCTATCCAAAGTTTTCAGCAGTGCGGTACTTGGAATAGACGCCTATCGGGTGGAAGTGGAAATTGACATCACCCCGGGGCTGCCGACATACACTACGGTCGGGCTGCCGGAGGCTTCCGTCAAAGAAAGCAAGGAACGGGTAAAATCGGCCATCGGCAACTCGGGTTATCGCTTCCCAGACGACCGCATTACCGTTAATCTGGCCCCGGCCGCCATATAAAAAGAAGGCACCGGCTTTGATCTGCCGATTGCCTTAGGGATTCTGGCGGCAACCGGCATCATCCCCCAGGAGGTCATTTCTCAATATCTTATCCTTGGTGAGCTCTCATTAGATGGCCGTGTAAAACCGGTAAGAGGGTCCCTGCCCATGGCCCTGGCGGCCAGAGAAGCCGGTTATAAGGCCATCATGGTTCCCTTTGAAAATAGCCGTGAAGCATCGGTGGTCACCGCTATAGACGTGCTGCCGGTCAAAACCCTGTCCCAGGTGGTCGCCTTTTTAACCGGTTTTTCCCGGATAGCACCGGAAAAACCGGAGATCAACAACCTATTTTTGCTAAATCTCGTGCTGAGAGGCCCAAACCGAAACCGCCAATATAGTATCCTTGCGGGTCTTGATGCCAATAGGCTGATTGTATCCCTAACGGTTCAAAAAGGTTTTTCTTTGCAAAATCCAACGTGCTGGTATTAGTCGACTTTGACAGAATTATTGACAGAAGATGTGATGTCGATGAATTGTAATTAAATACGTCCCCCGGATTATTTTCCTGCGGGAGTTGAATCGTGAATTTTGCCCAGTTCGAAGAAGTATACCAGTTCCGCATTACAGGCCCTCTATCGTTCCACCTAAAACCTGAACTCATTGTCAAAAGTTGTTTAAGACTGATCTCCTTTTTCCTCGGATCAAGGTCGTATGTGATATATTCAGGAAAAAATTCGATTAGTTTTTGATCCACACTGTTAAGATAACCTTTGTCCATTGCTATACCAATTAGGGCTGAGGTAACACTTTTGGTAACGGAATGAACGACAGCATATTTTTCAGGACTTCCCCACGAGTAGTATTTCTCAAAAACTAAATAGCCGTTCTTAATAACCAGCAAACTAAAAGCATCGGGAAGTCTATTTTGGATAAATTCGTCTGCTATCAATAGTTTAGCGGAATCCATACCCTGCATCTCCGGGGTAGAAGATCTCCAACCACTGGTGGGCCAGTATTCCCGTTTTTTGGGTTGTTCGCAAAATGCATTTTCAGTCAAGAATGCAACAAGGGAAAAAATAAGGATACAAATTACTTTTTTTCTAGAACTCAAATTAAATATTTTCATTTTTTCCCTCCTTTCTGCTGAAACTATGACCCACAAAACAGGTCATTTTGTCTTAACAATCATTGTGATACTAATTTGCGATACATAATAAGTGTTTTATCCATAGTCCCGCAGAAAACCGATAAGAGATTAAGGGCTTCTTTCATCTTCTCAATAAACGTTTTACTTCCGACAGCAATGCTTTGTGTCCACTTGTTTTCTTTATCTCTATTGTCAGTCTGCATTGCACTGTCTACCCATTTATGGTGAGCATCTTTTAAATCATCATAGTTTTCAGCAGCAAGTCCATCTGTCGGCAAATCAATAATGACTCTCGCTTTGGCACTCGGTGGAGTTTCATTATATCGTTAAACCTCCATTGTGTGTGTGCTCATCGGTGGGTATATGCCAGACATAGCCGGGGATATAATGTCTTTTTGCACGAGCCACTTTTCGTCGATTCTCTTAACAGGGCAGTTTTGGAGGAAAACCGGTCGATTAAGACCGTTTCAGAGACGGTTTTATGCCATTTTATTTGCAATGTCTATTACTTAGCGTGGCCCGGCCCCCGCTCTACGGGTGATTTTCGGATCAGAGTGAGGTGGAGCTCAAAATGAGGTTATGAATTTGTGTCGGGTGTGCTGGAATTGGAACTTTGCGCTTCCAGGGTAACATGAGTGTTCTAATTGGATTTTAAATATCACAGATGGTTCTGGTTTTCAAGAGGAAACTAGTCAGGGAAGGAAAGAGGGGCGAACAAAAAGCGAACAAGATCTGCCGGGGTTGAGCGGTTTGATATCACAGATTTTGTTAGCCCTTAATTTTTGCCGAATACGTTGTATCTGCAATTTCCCCTACTGAACGTTTATCCACCATTCTTTATTTTCAGTCGTACTCTCTATATTAACAAACTCACCAATAAATGGGGTTGTTAGCCGGACATTATTTTCTTTTGCAGCCTTTACTGTTCTAATAATTGGTTCATCCCATGGATGTAACGCAAGATTGAATGTTGCCCAATGAACTGGCAAGAGTAGTTTTCCCTTCACCTCGATATGTGCTTGTACTGCTTCTTCCGGGTTGATATGAATCTCCGGCCATTGCTCTCCATATGCCCCAACTTTAATTATGGTCAAATCAAAAGGCCCATAAGCCTCCCCTATTGCCTTGAAATGGTCAGCATATCCAGTGTCTCCACTGATGTACACACGTTTAGAGTTGCTTTGGATGACCCAGCCTGCCCACAGGGTTTTATCGCTATCAAAAAGCCCCCTTCCTGAAAAGTGTCTGGCAGGTACACATGTCAATGACAAGTTTTTATATCTTGTTTGTTGCCACCACGTGAACTCTTCTATTTTTTTCTTAGGTATCCCCCAATCCCTGAGATGATCGCCTACTCCTTGTGGTACAAGGAAATAACATCCCCGTCTTGACAATATTTTTACAGCATTTTTATCCAGGTGGTCATAATGATCATGGGTAATCAGAACAATATCAACTTTAGGAAAGTTGTCTGCGGTTATAGGTGATTTACTGAATCGCTTAACAAATAATGGTATCGGAGATGCGTATTTTGAGAATACAGGGTCAATCAAAACCCGGTATCCTGAAATTTCAAGAAATACGCTGGAATGACCCAACCACCGGAGAAGGTAAGACCTTCATGAACTGTTTCTGGAAATGATTTCTTGTTCAATGCCACAACGGGAATATCGCCATTCGGTGTAGTTCTTTCTCCTCCCTTTATCCACTCCCATGTTGCGGACAAGTAGTTCCCTTCAGCGATTTTCTGTGTAGAAATCCAATTTTTGTATTTATCTCCTGACTTTACAGGTGTGATAACATGATTTGATTCGACTTTTTTATTCATATCGTCATCTGCGTATACGTGTTCTGAAATCAAAGTAGACAATACGATTATCAGCAGTATGATAATTAAGCGGGATAACATATTTAAAAACCGTTATAATTACAGGATTTATCTTACTTTAGCTTAATCCCAAACAAAATATATTGAGGCTATCAAAGTTTTTACAATTTTTCCGATATGAAATGGGTATCCAATGGAATCAGGCCCAAATTTTACGGTATCAAAAGATGACATTTCTTGCCATCACTTAATCAACTGGCTATTGTTTACTCTTCAGAAACTCCCCCGGCTTTCGACCTTCGGTCGGTGGTCCGGCATAGGCCTGGGCTATCGACATCCATTGCTGCGCAGTTTCTCCGTTGATAATCAAATCTGTGTCGGCCACATGCCGTCGTTGAACCACCACTAAACAGAAATCTTCAGCCATACCCTTTACCATATCTTTCGCTTCTTCAGGCCCCCAGCTCCACACGTCGCCTGAAGGCCCGGTGAGTTCCACACGAACCGGTGTGTCAGGTACCTCCATTTTACGGCTGGTATAACTCCATCCTAATGTACTCGCCCCTAGATGGGCAATATGACGCAAGCGCTCTGTCGGTTTACGTCTAATACCCAATGCATCCACAATATCCTGTCCATGCGCCCAGGTCTCCATCAGACGCGCCGTGGCAAAAGACATGGCACTCAAAGCATGACCATACCAGGGCAGTCGCTTCTTGCGATCCATTTTTGCTAAGACTTCAAGCAACGCTCTGCGTTCTTCCCGCCACCATTTCAGGGTTCCTCCAGCAGTCAAATCTTTTCCCTTAGTCTCCATATGCCTCGTCATTGTATTTGGATCTTGCAGCATTTCTTCAAACCACTGTTTAAAGGCCTCCGGATTTGAGGCAGCCAGTTTGGCTCTATTCTCAAAATACGCTAAATGACGAATTTGTTCCTTGATATCCCAGCCTTTAGAGGGGGTCATGGTCTCCCATCCGGCTTCATCCAGATTTGCCACGACAGCATCCAACTCCTGTTGTTCCATAGCCAGGTCATTACATATTTGTTCCATGGTCAGACTCCCTGTCAGTTTTGTATTGGTCTCGAATCGGCTTACTTTGTGCTACAGGCCCCCCGCTCTTCTATTAAGCTGACACCGATGGTCGCCGTTGGGCTCATATCCGCGACGTCAGCAGCTGTGCTGCTAGTTAAAAAAAGATGGCTCCCTTTCAAATAACATGAGCCAAAACTTTTCATCTTATGCATTAAGAATCAAGCATGCCCAAACCTGTAAGATCTTGCCAGTATCCCATGTCGGCATCAACCTGTGATTTATTGACTATCATAGTTTTCTCAGTTTTGCAGATAAAAAATGGGTATCACATTGTTTAGGGCATTCATCGGGTGATCATAATTTGCTGATGATCGGCCCCCCCGGATCGGGCAAAACCATGCTGGCTAAACGTTTGCCGACCATTTTAATTTAATTGAGAGTGTCTTTTTATATCTCAACCTTCTAAACTTGTGATATCAGAATACGATATCTGAATTTTTGCAAGAGTTGAGGTTCATCTACGTATCTGGAATTTAGCCATTTTGCATGTATCTCAATGTATCACCACCTGACGGATTCCTCAATTTAATTGACTAAAACCCTTCGATTTGGGTATAAATTCATATGATCTATTTCTGATTCTCTATTACAACTGACCTGAACCGGTTCTCCATTCGTAGAATCGAATCTTACTTTTCATCTAATTTTGCGTTCCTTTGAATAATCTATATACTCAGTTCCTCTGTTTGAAACCTTAAAAGGGGGTTAAAGATGAACGACCAGATCGCTTCCATTGGGGTATCCTTAGGGCAGTTTATACGAACGGAGGCATCCACTCGAAAAACAAAAAAGGCAGCCCAAAGGCTCGCTAAAGAATACGGACCTATTTTGGATAACTTTAGCGATGTCGTATTCATTACAGATAAGGCGGGCCACTTTGTATTTGTAAATAAGGCCAGCGAGCAAAGAACCGGGATACCAACGGAAATATTCATAGGCCGGCATTTTTTGGAATTAATTGACCCAAAATACCACGAATTTGCCCAAAGTAGTTTTCAAAAAGCCCTGAGCGGGGAGAAAGTAGTGCCGGCAATTGAGATGGAAAGGCAGACAGCATCTGGAGAAAAGATCACTTTAGAGATTAATTGGAAAATCCTCTCTGAGGACAATGTTGTGGTGGGTTTTCTGGGAGTCTCTCGCGATGTGACGGATCGTAAACGCGCAGAGGAAGCGCTCAAAAGAGCCCGTGACGAACTGGAAATGCGAGTAAAGGATCGCACTGCAGAATTGCAAAAAGCAAACGAGATGCTGAAGAAGCAAATTAAAGAACGGATACGGGCCGATGAGAAACTGAAGGAAAGCGAAGAGAAATACAGAAGCCTCTTTGAAAATTCCGGTGATGCCATCTTTATTGTGGACATAAATACCGGAATTATCTTGGATGCCAACCGCCAGGCAGAACGACTCACCGGACGTCCCAGACAAGAGGTCATCGGCATGCACCAATCCCGGCTCCATTCTGCTCAAGATGCCGAATATTATAAAAAAAAATTCCAGAAGCATATTAAGAATGAGCTGGTTTTCGATCTGGAAGCGGAAGTCGTTAAAAAAGATGGCTCCGTTGTTCCTGTGTTTATTTGCACAAGCCTGATCGATCTCCAGGGGGAAAAGGTCATCCAGGGGATATTCAGAGATATCTCCAAAGAAAAAATGATATCGGATTTAAAGGGAGAGCTGGCAGCCAAGAGGTTGGTAAACAGGGCAAAGGCAATTATTGCAAATCACTATAAAATCAATGATAATGATGCGATGAATCTGTTACAGAGAGAAAGTAGAAAGCAACGTCGAAAGATCAAAGAGGTGGCCCAGGCCGTTCTCTCATCAAAATTTATTCTGGATTGACATTTTTTGTTGACTTTTGTTTTACGTTTGAGCTAAAGGTCAACGATAATACCCTAAGTCCAAGACAGCCCGAAAGGCTTGAGGCAGGTATTTTCAGGGTCCATGACAGACCCGGCCCGCTTTGCGGGACTGATGATTGCAATATCCACCTTTTAGATTACCCTAAGTCCGCTCTGTTGACTCGCTGAGCGGGAAGAGACAGAGGGCCGGTAATCAAAGAGGAAGGCTTTTAAAGGCCTTCAAAGGACACCACGGCTGTGTCCCTTGGAGGCCTTTTTGTTTTGAGATTGATCTTTTTGTACCAACACTGGTGCTGATACCAACAAGCGAATAATTCAACCCCTTAGGATTTTTCCAGAGGTTGATATGGTGTTTATAGCGTTAGTTTGGTTTTTGTTGAAATCAAAGAAACAAACAAGTAAGAGGGAATTTGACGATGAGCGGTTTAGATGAATTACTACCATTGATCGATAATGGGGGGAGACGCTCGTACTGTGAAAGGCGACGATATTCAAAATTAGTCCTGATTCCAGAGAAAAGGAGAAATAATGATCGCCGAATTAATTATGATCGCAGAAAGACTCAAAATAGAGAACGACTAATGGGTCCAGAACGCAGAGCAGTGTTTGAATGAATTGCTGACACTTTAGGACTCCTTACCTAGCTTTCCATTAAAATAGTTTTTAAGCCTTTTTGAAATAAAGCCGATAAAAAGAATAGGAATTTCAATAATCAGAATTAGCCGTATATTTGAAAAATGATTAAATCCGGCAAATCACTTCCAATAACAGTTGAACAGGCCGTAGAATGGCTTATTTCAGAATTACCTTTAGAGGAAAAGGCGAGGATTGCAAATACAGGTGAATGGAATTTGATGGGTCTTTATTTTTCCCTAATTGTAGATATAGAAAATAAATTTTGCCTCCCCTGGGAAAATAAGGCTCTAGTTGAATCCTGCCGCGTGGTATCAGGAGACGAATATTTTTTTTCTGATGAAGGTTCCTATATAATAATCACGGAACTCTGGAAACAATTACAGAGATTCTACAAATCAAATGTTGTTGAATAATGAACATTAAATTACAGAATATAGTAGTTCTTAAGTTTCTATCGTAAAACCTGTGATCTCCAACGTAATTGAAAAATATTCGACCCTGAAAAATTGCAGATACTGTAAACAAAAACCAACTATCTGGCGTCCTGATTTTTTACAGATACTGTAAACTTATATGCAGAATTGACCGACCTTCAAAATCTGTGATATCAAATTCTGTTATCTGTATTCACCGTTACCTGATGGTATTCTCAATTTATCAGTATTTTTAATACAAAAAGATAACCATAACATGTTGATTGCGGCTTATTCTTTCTGTGAGAAAAGCAATGAATAAATCTGAAAAATACTTCCTAAAGACAAGCCGCTTAGGATTCCGTCAATGGCGTGAAGATGATCTCAGCAATGCAATAGGTCTTTGGGGGGATTATGAGGTCACAAAGTATTTTGATGCGCGTGGCAAATTATCCCACGATGAGGTTCAAGAACGCCTTGCCAAGGAAATAATGAGTCAAAAAAAACACAGCGTACAATACTGGCCGATATTTCTCTTAGAATCGAATGTGCATGTGGGTTGCTGTGGACTCAAGCCATACGATTTGTCACAGCAGATTTATGAGATTGGCTTTCACATCCGTTCTAACCAATGGCGGCGTGGATACGGCCGCGAAGCCGCGGTTGCCATAATTGAGTATGCTTTCAATACGCTTAAAGCAAATGCTCTCTTCGCTGGCCACAATCCCAAAAATGATATTTCGCGGCACCTTTTAGAACAGCTTGATTTTTGCTACACCCACGACGAGTATTATCCTCCGACGGGCCTTAATCACCTATCTTATTTGCTTAAAGCTAACGAATACCTCGGCAATAGACAGGCATAGAGAAGGATATCGTTTTTTCTTGGTTATTTCCAACATCTTGCGGTATCAAGTTTCAATTCAAAAGCTGCGCCATCTCCAATGTATCGGCATAATTACTTTGTGTGAAAAAGTTGTGACATATAGCATATCAGAGTCAGGAGATGAAAAATGAATACGGAAGACTTAGGAAATTCAAAGTTTTTGAATTTGCTTTTCAAACCAGCTGGAGTGATGATGGGGAGCAGGTTTCGACGGTGGCTCATGAACCCCGTGAAAACCCTGCGAGGTGCTGATATTCAACCTGGGCAGACCGTTTTAGAAGTGGGATGCGGCACAGGGTTTTTCACTATACCGGCTGCAAAGCTGATTGGCGATGAAGGTTGCTTGGTGGCGATGGATGCTTTATCAGATTTTATCAAACAGGTATCAAAAAAAGTACAGTCAGCTGATTTAAAAAACGTCCGCGTGGTAAAACGTGATGCTCTGAATACGGGGTTGGGTGTCGCAAGCATAGACACGGCACTGTTGTTTGGTGTGCTTCCTTGGCCTGCATTGCCCTTAAATCTGCTTTTGCCCGAAATGCACCGCGTCCTGAAACCAGAAGGGAGGTTGGCAGTATGGATGTTTCCGGTTTCTGGTTGGGTACCAACATCGATCCTTCGTTCTGGGTTATTCACGTATATGAGCAAACAAAACGGTGTGTATAATTACAGGCGATGTTAAATGAGTTGCAATAAATAGCCCCTTCAAGGATACAGATACCATCTACGTATCTGTATTTTCACGATTTTATATATAGTCTCATTTTATCTGTGTTTTTTTGCGATAGACTCCGACCACATTATGTTGATGTTCGCGATTTCTTTTTCAGTTAGTGGTCGGGGGTCGCCACAGTAACATATTGAAAAATCAATAAAAGATACCTAAAAACACCAGTATTTCAGTCTTAATCGATCAATTTTCATGCAAAAACTGTCCGATTAAAGAACGGGCCCTGATCACCCGGCGGCCGTTTCGTTCTCCCCATCACACCATCTCCGATGCCGGACTTATCGGCGGCGGACACATTCCACGTCCCGGCGAGGTGAGCCTGGCGCACAACGGGGTATTATTTCTGGATGAGCTTCCCGAATTTAAAAAGCATGTGCTGGAAGTTCTGCGCCAGCCCCTGGAAGATTTAAAAGTCACCATCTCCAGGGCCTCAACTACCCTTACCTACCCGGCGAGCTTTATGCTGGTGGCCGCCATGAATCCCTGTCCCTGCGGGTACTTCTCGGACCCCAAACATGCCTGCCGCTGCACCTACCAGCAAATTCACCGCTATCGATCCAAGATATCCGGCCCGTTGTTGGACCGCATCGACATCCATGTGGAAGTGCCGGCCGTGCCTTACAAAGACCTGATGACCGAATCGACCGCCGAGCCGTCAGCCGATATCGGCCGGCGGGTGGCTGCTGCCCGCAACATTC
>PVMK01171688.1_pt1 | contig 15761 bp, 15 predicted proteins | sample 1853481 | NCBI WGS metagenome assembly PVMK01 (sample SAMN08533507, study PRJNA380276) | Marine sediment metagenome, whole genome shotgun sequencing project.
GGTCTCTTTGGCGCCAAGATCACCGCTCACGAAGCCCGGCGTGTGGTGGAGGGAAAGTTACCCGGCGGCGCCGAAATCCCGGTTTTTTCATTCGACGAATTCAAACAGGGCGTCGCCAACCTGCCACGCCGTTACGCGGTCGTCATGGATTTCGAATTGGCACGGACATCGAAATGCGGCTACGCATCGTTTGATGAACTGAAAGATGACCCTTTGATGGTTGTCCGCGCCGGCGGTTACGAAGCGGCAGCAGCGTATCTCGACAAAGCCCGGGGCTATTACGGCACGCAAGAGATGGGCGGGTGGCACCGGTTCAACCATATGAATCCGGATCAACCCCAGACCTACGTGCAGTTCCTGTATGACTGTCTTGGCGGGGACAGCAGTAAAGACCGGATTGACCCCCGGAGCCGGCTGCAGGGGGACTCAGACAGCTGGTTCACTCATTACCGGGTCTCGAGAGACTCGGGATTCGGTCTGCGTGGTGATTCGGCCATGATAAACACGGCCCGTTACGTTGCGGTCGCGCCGCGGAATGGGTCCACGAGTGTGCGGAATCTGCCGTTTGTGGCTTGAGCTGGCAGCTCGGGAACCAAGAGCGAAATATGAATTCAGGCAATCAAAAAATGGAAGCGGAAGTCTTTTACGATTCCTACCTCCCCGACGCCTTACGACGGGCCCTCGACTACGCGGGAGACGATGGATTTGTTGCGTCCCTGCCGGCTTTGCTGCACGCAAGAGCGAATGCTGACTATGACAATATTATCTGGAATACCTGGTTCAACCCAAATTCCGAGGAAAATGTGCTCACGACACCACAGGGAAATCTGGTTGTGGTGACCGTTCATGGTGGTGGCATCTTCGCGTCGCCGGAAAGATTCGAGAGACTGTTCCATGCGAACGCGAACCGCTTCTGCCAGGAGGGTTTTACCGGCCTGTTTGCTGGCAAGATCAGCCAACGTGAAGCTCTTGATGTGCTGGATGGCAAATTGCCCGACGGTTCCGAAATACCCGTTTTCCCTTTCGACGAGTTCAGATCGGGTGTTACGGATTTGCCGCGCCACTATGCCGTTGTCCTGGACTATCAAACGGCGAAAAAATGCAGTAGCGGCTATGAAGCATTCGAAAAACTGAAAGATGACCCTCTGATGATCATTCGAGCAGGTGGTTACGAACCATTGGCCGCTTATCTCGACCAGGCAAGACGCCGTCACAACACGGCCAAAATGGGGAGTTGGCACCCGTTCAACAGCATCAAGGACCTGTCACAGCCGCAGACTCGCGTACCTGCCCTGGCCGGCAACAAGGGTGGTTTTGGCACCGAGGACGATGACGGTCATCTTTATGGATACGATGCGGAGTACGGCATGGGTGGCGACTCCAGTATCCACAACACCAGCATGATCAACGTTGCCCGCTATGTCGCGGTCGCGCCAAAGATTGCATCGACGAGTGTACGGCATCTGACCTTCAACAGATGAAAGAAACCAGGACCAAAACATATTCGAGACATCCATCTGATTAATCAGGGGAGGGACAGACATTGGAAACCGTCAAATTTGGGCGCACCGGCCTGAAAGTCAGCAGGCTGTGTTTTGGTACGATGGGTGTCGGTTCGAGCAAGTGGAAACCCTGGGTGCTGGACGAGGCCGACTCGAAACCGCTCCTCAAACGATGCCTCGATCTCGGCATCACCTTCTTCGACATGGCGGACTGGTACTCGATCGGTGAGAGCGAGCGACTGGTTAGCTCGCTGCTCACCTCGATGGTGCCGCGCGATCAGCTCGTATTCACCACCAAGGCCAGGTACGCCATGAGCGAGGACCCAAATGACCAGGGTCTTTCACGCAAGCACCTGATGTCCGCCATCGATGGGAGCCTGTCTCGAATGGGTACTGAATATGTCGACATTTTTATGGCGCATGCTTTTGACCCCGATACTCCGATCGAAGAGACGATGGAGGCCTTGCACGACAGCGTACGATCCGGCAAAGCCCGCTATCTGGGCGCGTCCACGATGTATGCCTGGCAGTTCGCCCAAATGAACGCCGTGGCACAGGAGAATGGCTGGACACCATTCATTAACATGCAATGCCAATACAACTTGCTTTACCGCGAAGAAGAGCGGGAGATGCTCCCTTATTGTCGAGACCAGGGGATTGCCGTGACCTGTTTCAGCCCGTTGGCCCGCGGTTGGCTGGCAGGAAGTAAGGATACCCGTTCGGAAACCGATTTCTACTTTTCCAAGAATTATGGTGATGCGGTGGACCTGGAAATCATCGACCGCGTCAACGCCATTGCCGCGGATCACAAAACGACGATGGCCGAAGTGGGCCTGGCCTGGGTATGCGCCAAGGAAGCCATCTGCAGCCCGATTATCAGTGCGGCGTCGGTAGGCCAATTGGAAGATAACGTCAAAGCGCTTGATCTTGAACTCACACAAGACGAAATCGAGTCGCTCGACCAGTTATACCGCCCGCGTGATGTGGTGAACGACTATGTTCCCGTCCCGATGCCAAGGCACCTGGGCGGTGTTCTGAAAGCGGAATAGCAATGGAAACAATTTCATTTGGCCACACCGGCCTGAAGGTCAGCCAATTGTGTTTTGGCACAATGACCATCGGCTCCAGTGAATGGAAACCCTGGGTGCTCGACGAGGCGGATGCGCGGCCGGTTCTCAAACGATGCCTTGAACTTGGGATCACCTTTTTCGACACCGCAAACTGGTACTCCACTGGCGCAAGCGAGCGTGTCGTGGCCACAACGCTGACATCCATGGTTCCCCGTGATCACCTGGTGCTGGCTACAAAAGCTTATTACCCCATGAGTGACGATTCAAATGACCGGGGCCTGTCCCGTAAGCATCTATTGGCTTCCATAGACGAAAGCTTGAGTCGAATGCATACCGACTATGTCGATCTTTTCGTGATCCATGCATTTGACCCCGGCACACCGATCGAGGAGACCATGGAAGCCCTCCACGACATCGTAAAATCCGGCAAGGCACGCTACCTGGGCGCCTCGACGATGTTTGCCTGGCAATTCGAGCAAATGAACCACGTGGCCAGGCAGAACAACTGGACACCCTTCGTGAATATGCAATGCCAGTACAATCTGCTGTATCGCGAAGAGGAGCGTGAGATGATCCCCTATTGTCGCGATCAGGGGATCGCTGTCACGGCTTTCAGCCCGCTCGCCAGAGGCTGGCTGTCGGGTAGCAAAAAGGTCCGTTCACAAACCGATGCCTCTTTCATGGCATTTCACGGCGATGCGCTGGATCTTGTAATCATTACCGAGGTAGAGGCCATCGCGAAAAAACACGAGGCGACCATGGCCGGGGTCGCCCTGGCCTGGCTTTATTCCAAAGATGCCATCTGCTGCCCGATCATCGGCGCCAGTTCGGTCAGCCAACTGGAGAACAATGTTAATGCGCTGGATCTCGTACTCACCGCGGGCGAAATCCAGGGGCTCGATGATTTGTACAGGCCGCGCGATGTGATAAACGATCACGTTCCCGAGCCAATGCCGCGCTATTTGGAGACGAAATAAATGGAACCGGATGTCATCAATCGCTCGACATTGGACCTGGTCGGTGCTGTGCGGGAAATCTTTGAGGCTGAAGCCGCCAAAGAGGATGCCAGCGCCCCGCAACTGAGAAACGTGCTCACCTTGATGCAGGAACTCCGGCCGGACCCGGAATCATCCGAGCCCCGGGAAGTTCCGGGATGCCGTCACCTTGCACGCGCACTTGATCTGGGCGAAGCCGGCCCGACAGCCGCTGTGGCAACGGCAATACGGAACCTGGAGCCCACCCTCACATGGGCCCAAAACCCGCGTTACAACGCGGAAAACAAAGGTGCCGATTTTATGGATAACTATGGCTGGAGCGCTTTGGGTCTTAGCGGCAGCAGCACCATGGCGTTTGGCGTGCTGTTGCTCGGCCCGGGGATCATCTACCCTCCGACCAGTTATGAGTCAGAAGGCGTTTTTCTTGTGATCGGCGGATCACCGGAATGGAAATCAGGCGAAGAACCCTGGCAACGCGTTGAAGCCGGCAGCATCATCTGCCGTCCATTTGGCGGCTCGGAGGGTAAACGACCGGGCAAGGAACCCATGCTGGCCCTTTACGCCTGGATGTACCACTGAGGCGGGGCCACCGGGACCATGGTATCCAACGACCCTTTATTGCAACCATATCAATTGCGTCATCTGACGCTCAAGAACCGGATCATGAGCACCAGTCATACGATGTTGTATGCCGTCGACGGTGCGCCCCAGCAGCGTTACCAGCTCTACCATGAGGAAAAAGCCAGAGGTGGCATCGCGCTGACCATGTTCGGTGGCTCGTCCAGTGTGACAGCGGACTCGGCCACCGCCTCCGGTGTTGTAAATCTCACGAGTGATTCGGTTATACCTCACTTTCAGGAATTCGCCGAGCGCATCCATCGTTACGACTGTGCGCTCATGTGTCAGATAACCCATCTGGGGCGCCGGGCCAACGCCAGGACCTGGGACTGGTTGCCAACGGTTTCACCATCCCGTAGCCGCGAGGTTGACGGCACCTTCCCCAAAGTCATGGATCATCATGATATTCATCGTATTGTCAGGTCCTATGGCGAAGCTGCGTTACGTTGCAAGGAAGGTGGTCTGGATGGCGTTGAAGTGGTTGGCCAGGCCCATCTTCTTGAACAGTTCTGGTCTCCGGCATCCAACTGGAGAACCGACGAATTCGGCGGGTCGCTGGAGAATCGCCTGCGATTTGGGCTGATGGTTCTTGAAGAAATTCGACGCCGGGTTGGCGATGAATTCATCGTCGGTATCCGCACCGGTATGGATCAGAATCTCAAAGGCGGTCTGTCAAAAGAGGAATGTCTGGAAATAGCCCGGATTCACGAGAATTCCGGCCTGATCGACTTCATCAATCTCAATTACGGGCGCGTAGACACCGAAATCGCTTACATCAACCTGATGCCCGGTATGTCCGCGCCGACGGCCACCTATCTGGATCTGGTTCAGGGGTTTGGCCGTGAGATCAAACTGCCGGTTTTCCACGCCTGCCGTATCATTGACGCGGCCACGGCGCGACATGCAATAAGCGAGGGGATTGTCGATATGGTGGGCATGACACGCGCGCACATAGCGGACCCACATATTGTCGAAAAAATCATGACCGGACAGGAGTCCCGTATTCGCCCCTGCGTGGGCGCCACCTTTTGCATGGACCACCGGCTGTGCATTCACAACCCTTCTACCGGGCGCGAGGCATCTCTGCCACACGCGGTGTCTGACTCGGGCGCCCGCAAACGGGTGGTCGTAGTCGGCGGCGGCCCTGCTGGCCTCGAGGCTGCCCGGGTATGCGCCTTACGTGGTCATCAGGTCATTCTTATCGAGGCGCTCGACCGTCTTGGAGGACAGGTTGTCCTGGGGGCAAAGGCGGAATGGCGTCGCGAGCTCCTCGCAGTTACCGACTGGCTCGGCGCAGAAGTCAAGCACCTCGGTGTGGATGTACGATTTGGGGTCTACGCTGAACACGAAACCGTGATGGACCTGGATCCGGATGTTGTTGTGATCGCAACGGGCGGGCTTCCCGATCTGGAATGGCTCGAGGGGCACGAGCACTGTCACAGTGTTTGGGATATCCTCAGTGGCGGTGTGAAAATCAGGGATTCGGTTATTCTCTACGACGAACTAGGCGATCACGCGGGAGCCTGCTGTGCTGAAGTATTGGCCGATGAAGGGGGCAGGGTTGAACTCGCTTTCCGAGGCCATCAGGCGGCCCAAAAGTCAGGCTATTGCAACTACCCTGTGTACCTCAAACATTTTTATGAGAAGGGTGTCGTGCTGACACCCGATCGCCGCCTGGAAAAGGTCGAGAAAATTGACGGGCAGCTACGCTCCACTTTTGAAAACGAGCTGACCGGACAGGTAGAAGAACGGTTGACCGACCAGGTGGTTGTCGAGCACGGCACCGTTCCGCTTGACGGTCTTTACGATGCGTTAAAAGCCGGGTCGTGCAACAACGGAAGCGTGGATATGGACAAACTGCTGGCAGGACAAGTGCAAACCTCTGCGAATGAGCACGCAGACGGATATGAACTCTTCAGAGTGGGTGATGCTGTATCTTGCAGAGACATTCATTGCGCCATTCTTGATTCGCGGCGCCTTTGCAGGGATCTGTGATCGTGATCGGGGCAAAGATGAACCGCCTGATCGAAGCCTTTGAAGGACTGTTTGCCGCTGCGGCCACCCAATCCGGTGATGCAGTGGCGAAAACAGCAGCATTCACGCTGGAAAATGTGAACTGGAACCAACCACTGTTTAAGCCCGAAGCAACGAGTCTTCACACTGTGGATCAATATCTTGAAGAGGCTTGCGCCAACTCGGGTAAGTGCGGGTCGATCTCTCGTGGCGTCGCAGAAGCCTTGTTGGCCGTGGCGGATCAGTTGGCATGGCGTAGCTCCTCAAAAGACCCGGCAGATGGACCCGATGTTGCGGTCTTTTCACGTAATTTTGCTGTCGCCACGATCATCGGCGAGGGCGGCTTACTGCCATCAAAAAATGTCTATGGGGGATTCAGCCTGCAGGGACGTGACACCTATTATCCAACACATGCCCATTATGCCGAGGAAAGTTACTGGATCATCGGCGGCGATGGTGATTGGAGGGTGGGTGCGAAGCCGTGGTTCGCGGTGAAACCGGGCGATTCCATCTATCACGAATCACAAGCCCGTCATGCCATGCAGACCAACCAGCAACCCTTGCTGACGGTCTGGCTGTGGACCAGCCACCTGGATTCCGAAGTGGTGATTGTCAGGGGCTAATCTCGCTTCAACAGTACCACGGACTCGTCCGAAAAACTGAGCCAGACCGTCCGGCCGGATTCGGCAGGCCCTGCCCCTGCCACCGATCGCTCCATGTTCTGCACCGCCACGGCCACCGGCTGCTCGCGCCCGGTGAGAAAGACATGGAAGTGGCTGCGGTCGCCCAGGTAGGCCGCCGGACCCATGCGGCCTTCGATGACATTGGTGCCTTCGACAGGTGCATCGAAATTGAGTTTAAATTTCTCCGGGCGAATCGCGACCAGAACGTCCGCACCATTTTCCTCACCCTCCCCGCCAGCATTGATCGTTCCCAGGGGACCGGCATCGACGATCGTGCTGCCGTTCTCCAGATTCCGGACCCGGCCATCGAAGAAATTCATGTTGCCGATAAAATCCGCAACGAAACGGGAATTGGGTCGTTCATAAAGACCGATGGGCGACTCCACCTGGAGCACCCTGCCCTTCGACATGACTGCAACACGGTCCGACAGGGTAAGCGCCTCTTCCTGGTCATGGGTGACGAAGAAAAAAGTGATGCCCACTGATTTCTGGAGGTCCCGAAGTTCAAATTGCATCTGTTCACGCAGTTTCTTGTCCAGCGCACCCAGCGGCTCATCGAGCAGCAGCACTTTTGGCCGCTTGATCAGCGCCCGGGCCAGGGCGATGCGCTGACGCTCACCACCGGAGAGTTCCGTAGCCCCCCGCCCGGCATAACCCGGCAGTTTGATCAGGTCCAGCATTTCCTCAACTTTGGTATTGATTTCCGCTTTCGAGAGACCCGACTTGCGCAGGCCGAAGGCAATATTGCCGCGAACATCCAGGTGCGGAAATATGGCGTAATTCTGGAACACCATGTTTACCGGCCTGCGGTAAGCGGGAATTGCCGACATGGGTTGATCGTCGATGTAAATCTCGCCACTGCCTGGAGCCTCCAGACCCGCCAGCATGCGTAACAGGGTTGTCTTGCCGCAGCCCGAAGGACCCAGCAGTGAAAAGAATTCACCGCGCTGGATTTCCAGGTCCACGTCGTCGACTGCGTGCACTTCGCCAAAATGCTTGGAGACTCCGCGGATCGAAATAATGGCTCGTTCGTTCATATTTAAAGACTGTCCAGGCTTTCCATTTTACATGGGCGCCGCGCAGGCGAACCCGTTTGGCGACAATGATGGGGGAGTGCAAATGGCTCCTTCAAATTTATGCCAATATTGGCATAAACAGCGCCCGACCGCGAGTCCTGCCCGGTACTGCCGGGAAAGGCTGTGCCTCGGTCCCGGTCGAGCCGGATTGGCGAGGTTCCGAAGTTGCAAAATCCTGGTTTGTCCATTGGGTTGGCGCCGCTTTCCGGATTCAATGGCAGGATGGGTTGAAATCTGCGATGATTTCAAGCAATTTTCGGGTCCATACAGAAGAACAATCAGTCCCCATGAGCATCAGCCTCCCAACATTCATCGCAACATCAGTGGTGCGTGGCAGTCAGCAAGGTGAAAGTCATGGTGGGGTGTTCACGATCGATTTCGAAAACCAGGTGTGTGAACAGCACGTTGACTGGAATACCAGCCAGATTGATTTCGAAGGCCGTGGCGCAGACCGTGGTCTGCGCGGAATTGAATTCGATGGCGACGATATTTTCGTTGCGGCGAGTGACGAGCTCTTCTGTTATGACCGTGGTTTCAAGATTCAATCGTCTTATCGCAATCACTATCTGAAGCACTGCCACGAAATTTTTCGCAGTGAACACCTGCTTTTTGTCACCTCCACGGGTTTCGACAGTTTGCTGGTATTCGACCTGGAGCAGAGAAAATTTGTCTGGGGTTTCCACCTGATGAAAGTCCGCGACCAGTGGAGCGGCTTCACATTCGATCCGCAATCGGACAACGGACCACTGCCAATTGACAATTTTCATATCAACAGCGTCTATGTCGACGACAGCGGTATTTATTTCAGCGGTCTGAGAACATCGGCCTTGCTGCACCTCGACAGCAAGTACGAAGTGTCGGAAGTCTGTACGCTGCCGCAGGGGACCCACAACGCCCGGCCGTTCAGGGAAGGGATTCTTTTCAACGATACGGAAAGTGATGCCATACGTTATGTTGGCCGCGATGCCAGAAGCCAGGCGTTTCAAATAAAGACCTACCCCGAATCGGAGATCCAGTTCTCGGGTATCGATGACTCCAAAATCGCGCGGCAGGGGTTCGGACGTGGCCTGTGCCCGGTCGGCGACCGCTTTATCGCCGGCGGTTCATCACCATCGACCATTACCCTGTATGACCTGGAAGCTGACCGGGTCGTCGCATCGGTCAACGTGTCGATGGACATACGCAACGCGATACATGGCCTCGAACTGTGGCCGTACGATGTGTGAAAATTGAGACTGGCTTAATCTAAGTTATATATTGTATAACTTAAATATATACTTCGAAGAGTCTGACAGGGACCGTTATTTGTAATATTAATCGACCAGGCTGTGAGATGTATGTAGATTTGTAGTAAAATTCATCTGCCTTCTTGCAATTATTATTCCGATTGGCGGTGTATATTGTATAGTGCCTGTAAGGAGGAGAAGACAATTTACGGCCGCTAGTCTCAAAAAGGACGATATCAGAATGGCTGTGCTTCAATTGGGTGGTATCACTGTTCAGCGCATCCTCGAGCATGAGATTCCCGTCTACCATCCCTCTGATTTCTTCAACGAGGCGACTGCCGAAGCCGTCGAGCCCTATCGGGAGTGGCTCGAGCCCAGGGCGCTGTGTCCACAGACTGGCCTCATGATCATGCCGGTTCAGTCCTATCTGGTGCGGACACGACACCATTGTATTCTGATTGACACCTGTGTCGGTTGCCGCAAGTCGTACGCGGAACCGCCTGAGTGGCACCAGCCTCACAATTCAGTCTGGCTGCGCAATCTCGAGGCGGCCGGTGTACACCCTGCAGACATCGATTATGTGTTCTGCACCCATCTGCACTCGGATCACTGTGGCTGGAACACGCGTCTGGTTGATGGACGCTGGATACCGACATTTCCAAACGCAAAGTACATGTTTGCGCGTGATGAATATCGGGCCATGGAAGAGGAGAACCACCCGATATTCATCGACAACGTACTGCCGATCATGGAGGCCAGGCAGGCGGTCCTGGTAGATCTGGACTACGCCCTGGACGACGAGATCTGGCTTGAGTCCACTCCGGGTCACTCGGCAGGCCACGTGGCGATTCATCTCAAATCCGGCCAACATCATAGCGTGATGTGCGGAGACCTGATACACACCCCGCTGCAGCTCGCAGAGCCGGGCTGGACTCCGACCTTCGAATACGATGTGGCCGCTTCGACCAAAACGCGCAAGACGTTCCTCGATACACACTGCGAAAGTGACACCCTGATTCTCACGGCACACTTCCCTTCGCCTTCGATCGGTCACATCATTCCACGCAGAAGTGGCTACGACTTTGCGTATATCTGAGATCAGCGAGTGCGTTGCTTTGACCTCCGACGCCAATAAGAACAGTCAGCGGGACCCGGCCGTGATCGAAGTTTACGACCCGGGTAACCGCGAATTGCTTGGCGAAGTTCCAAGCGCCAGTTTTGAGGATGTGGAACGGGTGTTGGCCACGGCCAGCAAGGCGAGCGAAATCGCCCGCAAGATGCCAACCCATCTGCGTATCAGCGTATTGCGCCAGGTAGCCGGGCAACTACTGGAGTGCCACGAGGAATTTGCCCGGGTCATTGCCAGAGAGGGTATCAAGACCATTCGAGAGGCCCGCAAGGAGGTAACACGTTGTGTCGAAACCTTGCGAATCAGCGCGGAAGAGGCCCGCCGCCTGGGCGGGGAAACCATTCCCTTTGACCAGGTGCCAGGTTCAGAAAACCGGTTTGGTTATTTCAAACGACTGCCAGTCGGGGTCGTGCTCGCCATCACACCCTATAACGACCCGCTCAATCTGGTGGCTCACAAGATCGGGCCCGCCATCGCGGCCGGTAACGCAGTGATCCTCAAGCCACATTCCTCAACTCCCCTATCCGCCCGGAAACTGGTGGAATTGTTTGAGGCGACCGAACTGCCAACCGGAGTCCTGCAGTTGGTCACCGGTCCAGGCGCCATCATCGGGGACCAGTTGGTTTCCGACCACCGGGTACGCATGGTGTCCTTCACCGGCGGACCCAGGATAGGCCGCAAGGTATTGGCACAGGCCGGTCTGAAAAAAATCAGCATGGAACTGGGCAGTAACTGCCCCAGCATCGTGGTGGCTGATGCCGACCTGGAACTGGCAGTGGAAGCGACTGTCAGCGGCGGCTTCTGGGCAGCCGGTCAGAATTGCCTGCATGTGCAGCGCATATATATACAGAAAGATCATTTCGAAGATTTTTCGAAGCGCTTCGTAGCACGCACCAGACGTCTGAAAGTGGGCGACAAATTGGATGAAGCCACGGACATGGGACCCATGATCAGCGATGCAGCTACGCTCAAGGTAAGTGAGTTTGTACAGGATGCTGTAAGCCGTGGCGCCCGGATATTGACGGGTGGTGAATGTGAGGGCCGTTACTACCAGCCAACGGTTCTGGACAAGGTCTCCGCCGACTGTCGTATCTCCAGGGAAGAAGTCTTTGGCCCCGTTGTCGCTCTCTACGCATTCGGAGCAATACAGGAAGCGATTGACCTGGCCAACGACGTCGATTATGGCCTGCAGGCAGGAGTATTCACGCGTGATCTGGCTACCGCCCACAGGATAGCCGACGCCTTGAATTGCGGCGGTGTCATGATAAATGACAGTAGTGACTACCGAATTGACGCCATGCCATTTGGCGGCACAAGAGGTTCTGGCATCGGCCGCGAAGGAGTGGCTCACGCCATCTTCGAGATGACCGATCCGAAAGCCTATTGCTTCAACCTTTAGGGATCCTCTGATCTGTTCATGAACTCGTATCCTGCGTCCGGAATAAATCAAGGTTCCCTTGTCACATGAAAGGCGACACTGACCATGAAATATGACCTGGCATTGATCGGTTTTGGCAATGTAGGCCAGGGCCTGGCGGAAATCCTGTCAGAAAAGAGCCCGGTGTTGCGCGAGAAATTTGATGCCGATATCCGTATTGTTGCTATCTGCGACCTGTACAAAGGCAGCATCGCCGACCCCAATGGCTTTGATCCTCGGGCCTTGCTGGATCACATTTCTGACAAAGGCGACCTGAAAGAATTTCCAGCTCCCGACAAGGGCTGGGATGCCCATGAAACAATAGAAAAAAGCGGCGCCAATGTGTTAGTGGAATTGTCTTTTACCGACCTGAAGACAGGTGAGCCGGCTCTGAGCCACATGATCCAGGCGCTGGCGTCGGGTATGAATGTCTCCACCACCAACAAGGGTCCGGCGGCATTGCATTTTCCAAAATTGCTGGAGCTGAGTAAATCCAACGGCAGCGAAATCGGTGTGGAGGGCACCGTGATGAGCGGTACACCCACTCTGGCCCTGGGCATGAACATGCTGGCCGCGGCCGGTGTCACACGCATCCAGGGTATTCTCAACGGGACAAGCAACTATATTCTTGGAGAGATGGAGAAAGGCGCGGACTTTGCAGATGCCTTGAAAGATGCCCAGGCAAAAGGTTACGCGGAAGCAAATCCCACCGGCGATGTCGACGGCCACGATGCCGCCGCCAAAGTCGTTATTCTGGCCAATCTGGTGATGGGTCAAAGCATGTCCATGGAGGATGTCAGTTGCATCGGCATCAGCGGGATTACCCGCGCCCAGGTCCAATCGGCGCAGGCTGAGAACCAGAGATGGAAATTGATCGGAACACTGGAGAGCGAAAATGACCGGATCCACGGTTCCGTCAAACCGGTCAAGCTGGATGCCACACACCCGTTGTTTGGTGTGGGTGGTGCGACCAACGCGATAACTTACGAAACAGAACTACTGGGCGATATCACCCTGATCGGTCCGGGTGCAGGCAGAATTGAAACCGGATACGCAATCATCGGCGACATTCTGTCCTTTTCCCGATAGGGCTCGTTTAAACCTGCAGAAGTCCGCTGTCAGAGTGGCGGAACGAGAATCGAACCTCGCTCGCCTGCGCGTGCGGAATCGAAGACATGATTCCGCACGCCGGTTACGCCGTCGAATCCGTCGGTGTATTCATCATCATCGCGGGCTCTATCTGGGCCACGGCGCAGGCTCTTAAAAACCGCGAGAAACTGGCTGGCGAAGCCCGTTACCTGGCCTATCGCCGCGTCATCCACGACTGACTCAGGTAATTGACTAATAAATTTTCGCCATCAATACTGGTGAGACAGTCCCCGATTGCTCATTGTGCAGGAGATCCGGAAGATGAAAGCTGCATTGCTGGCCCCGTCAATTTTGTTGCTCCTCGTCGTGATCACCCTGTTGCCCCCTGATGTTAATGGATTAGAGTGAACACAGTTGGACAAATAGACTAAAGAAAAAGCCCACTGTTATGCGGGCTTCAGGACTTCGTTGGATCTTGTTGATACTTAATTTGGTGGTGATGGGTGTCCCCACATTATAGTCATAACTAATTGAATATATGTATTTAAAAATCTTTAGGTAATCGTAGTTACCCCAATATGTTACCCCAACTTGAGTAGAAAATCATGAGATTTTACCCTCGCGCACGTGAGGAGATGGTGAGGACACATAAGCCCCGGTCACAATAATACTTGGTCAATCAGAAGAACCGGAAACAATTTCCGCAACTTCTCCCTCGCCAAATCGCATGGAAGCCTTGGAATTACTCTGGTTGTCCTCTGTAGTCAGCATTCATTAAAGACCCAACGAAGCTGATTAGGTTTCAGTTTATTCGTTCCGTTTTGTGCTCATTTCTATTTATCAGTGTACAGCTTTACTCAGCCTACTAATTTCCAGGCCCTTCTCTCGCCCTTGGCAGAGTCAAAGATTGATTTTGGGTATACATTTGGTTTTAGTCTAAGGAGTGCGAGGTATTGGAAACACTATGAGTCAGAAAAAGCCAAGCGACAAATCTGCAATACCAGACTACTCAAGAGAAAAACTGTTGGAATTGCTTGAATCTGGACGCCATGCAAAACGTGATGGGCAATTCCTTTGCCACAAAACGAACGCGATGATGAAAGCTCGCCTCAATGGGACGTGGAAGCCTGAATCTGAGCCTGAGAGTAAATGACCGGGGCTTTTAACGTGGACACTCAAGAGCCTCAAATAGAGACACGTGTGAGGCTCAAATTTGCGTGAGTGAGTATGGAAACACCCGGGGGCACTTCGGATTGTTGTCCACCTACCCCCCCACCCCCGGTATCACAAACCAAAGATGACCTTGCAGCCACCTTCCAATGGGGCCAGGCTCAATCTCTGCTTTTCACCAGAAAGCGGAACTTGACCAGCCCCTGAATTCAGTGCCAATTATCTCCGCTTTCGGCCAGATATAGGTACTCCGTTCCACTTTCCGTGATACTGGACACAGCTGGCAGGTAGCTGTCAGTGGAAGCGGGACATGCGCCCGCGGATTACGAATATTTCGGCCATAACACTTGATGTTTACTGCTTCAGCTTCGAATCCGCGGGTGCGCTTGGGTTCGATAACGAATACTCAGGGTTCGCCGTCAAGCCGGCTCACTATATTACCTTCGCAGAACCCAGGCATCGCACGTCCCCAAGCCATACTTTAGCACTTAAGGAGATGCATGATGAAGCCAAGCAACGCTGAATTTACTGCCTTTGTGGGTCTTGATTGGGCCGATGCCAAGCACGACGTCTGTGTGCAGGCCGCAGGCTGCGAGGAAAGGGAGTTCGACCGCTTTGCGCACCACCCGGAGCACATCGAGCAATGGGCGCACTCGCTACACCAGCGCTTTGGCGGTCGTATCGCAGTGGCCTTGGAACTCGCCAAAGGTCCCATCGTTTATGCCTTGCAGAAGTACCACTTCCTGGTGCTGTATCCCATCAACCCATCACCCTGGCCAAGTACCGCCAGGCGTTCAAGCCCAGCCGCGCCAAAGATGATCCCACCGATGCGGAACTGGCACTGGATCTGCTGCTGCGCCATCGCGATCGGTTCCAGCCACTCAAGCCCCAAAGTGTGCCGATGCGCAAGCTGTGCCTGTTGGTCGAACAGCGCCGCCGGCTGGTCGGGGATAAGACCCGCTGCGTCAACCGCTTGTGCTACACGCTCAAGCAGTACTACCCTCAGGCGCTGGAGTGGTTCGAGCAGCGTGATACGGCGTTGTTCTGTGATTTTATCTCCCGCTGGCCGACGCTCAAACAGGTCAGGGCGTGCACGCCAAACCACTCTGATCATCTTCTTCAAGGCCCACAATGTGCGCTTTGAGCGGGTGATCGAAGCGCGTCTGTGTGCCATCAAAGCTGCGACACCGCTGACTCAGGACGCGGCCGTCATCGAGGCACATCAGCTGCTGGCTGAAGTGCTGGTCGAACATCTGCGCCTCACGCTTAAGAGCCATCGCTCGCTTTGATCAGGAGATCGCCGCCACGGCCGCCAAGCTGCCTGATTACGCCCTCTTGTTCGAGCCACTCCCGGGTGCCGGCCCGGCCCTGGCACCACGGCTGTTAGCCGCTTTCGGCGAAGACCGTCAGCGCTACGCTGCGCCGGGCAACTGCAGATGTACTCCGGCGTCGCCCCGGTGACCGAACGCAGTGGCAACAAGACCTGGGTGCACTGGCGCTGGCAATGTCCCACCTTCTTACGCCAGAGTCTGGTCGAGTGGGCCGGACAGACGGTTAACAAGTCCTTCTGGGCCGGTGCTTATTATCGCCAGCAAATGGCCAAAGGGTCTTCCCATCAGGCGGCGGTACGGGCCCTGGCCTTCAAGTGGGTGCGGATTCTGTACCGCTGCTGGCAGACGCGTACACCGTATGACGAATCAAAGTACCTGGAGGCGTTGCGACGGCGTGGTTCGCCCCTGCTAAAACAACTTGGTGAAACTATGCAATAAACTT
>PVMK01122165.1_pt1 | contig 15760 bp, 11 predicted proteins | sample 1853481 | NCBI WGS metagenome assembly PVMK01 (sample SAMN08533507, study PRJNA380276) | Marine sediment metagenome, whole genome shotgun sequencing project.
GAGATGCAATCATTGCGTCAATAAGTTCTCCTCGCGACAGGTCATTGTTATCCAGGCCAAGTGATTTGTACTCGTCTTCATTCTTCCTCATCAGGTCACGTGGTTCCATGCCCAGGCCCCTCAGTATGCTGTCGAGTTGCTGGTGATCCGGCGGCGTGAGGAGGTATTCCACGATGACCGGATCCAGCCCCCTGTCTGTCAGCAGCGCAAGCGTCTGGCGTGATTTCGAGCAGCGAGGATTATGATAGATAGTGATTTGCATGAGCTTGATTGCCTTTCAACGGTTCGCGGGCAAGTATAGCGCATGGCCGGGGTCGACGTAGGGCAGTATAATTGTCTCTGGTAAAATTGGCGCACCCGGCAGCTACGGATAACAAGTCAAAATGAACTGGCAATCTCAAATCAGTCAACTGGCAGATTTTTCGGTCCGTATCTTTCACCGATTTGGCGAGGACAGGTGTACCCGGCACGCGGCTGCGCTGTCATTCAACATACTGCTGGCATTGGCGCCGATGATTGCGATTGCATTTGCGATGCTGTCGATGTTTGCGGCAACCCAGGGTTGGGAAGAGGGGCTGGAAAATATAATCTCGAACTACCTTGTTCCAACGGTAGGTGAGGATATCCAGAAATACCTGGAAACCTTCGCGGGCCAGGCAGGAAAGCTCACGGCGGTCGGTCTCGTGTTTTTCCTGTTAACTGCATTGATGATGCTGTTCTATATAGAGGACTCCTTCAACGATATCTGGCGCGTTCACAAGGGCCGGCCCTTTGGGCAGAGAGTTACGGTTTACTGGGCAATGGTTACGCTGGGGCCATTACTAATGGGCGCCAGTCTGTCTTTATCGACATACCTGATGTCGGTATCGATTGCCGGCAACCAACTGGGGGATAATGTCGGTAACCTGTGGCTCGGTATTTTGCCTTTTGTGCTGGAGATATTCGCCTTCACGATGTTGTATACCATCATGCCGAATGTACGGGTGTCTGTACGCTCGGCGATCATCGGCGCCGTCGTCGCCACTATCCTGTTCGAGATCAGCAAGAAGGTTTTTGGCCTGTTCGTGGTTAATTTTGACAGTTACGAAATCATCTACGGCGCGCTGGCGACGATCCCGATATTGCTGATCTGGATCTATGTGTCATGGGTGATTGCGCTGATCGGTGCAGAGATTGTTGCGGAGTTAGGGTCGCAGAATTAGGGAACCCCTGAATCAAGGGGTTGGAAATCCGGAGATCGACCGGTTTTTTATCAGCCCTGGACCAGGGTCTGTAAGGTATCAATAATGTCCGATATTTCCAGGTCCCGGGAGTCTGCTCCGGACCTGTATTTGTATTCGATCACGCCACGTTCCAAGCCGCGATCACCAATCACCAGGCGGTGCGGAATCCCGATCAGCTCGGAATCCGCAAACATGATTCCCGGCCTTTCATTGCGGTCATCAAGCAGGACCTCGACGCCCATTTCGAGCAGCTTGCTGTACACATCCTCGGCGAGATCGCGAACCGGTTCTGACTTATGCATTCCGATAGGGATGATGATGACTTCGAAAGGCGCCATCGCGCTCGGCCATATGATGCCGTTTTCATCGTGATTCTGCTCTATGGCGGCCGCCACAATACGTGATACACCAATGCCGTAACAACCCATGGGCATGATGGTTGCCTTCCCCTCCCTGTCCAGGCAGGTGGCGTTCATGGCCTCGCTGTACCTGGTCCCAAGCTGGAATATATGTCCGACCTCGATCCCTCTTCGGATGGTAAGACGCGCCTCCGGGTCGGTTGGATCGCTGGCGAGGACACAAAGGTCTCCCTCGTTAACATTGCGCAGATCAAACACCTCCGGTTCGGGCAGATCTCGTCCCCAGTTTACCCCGGTCAGGTGTACACCTTCCTTGTTTGCACCGCACACAAAGTCGGCCATGACCGCCGCAGACCGATCTGCGATGACAGGGATATCCAGTCCGACCGGGCCAATTGAACCGGCGCCGCATCCGGCCGTGCCAAGAATAGAGGTTTCATCCGCGAAGGTCAGTGGTGAAGCGACAAGCGGATGCTTCTCTGCTTTGACGAGATTCAATTCGTGATCGCCACGCAAGATCAGTGCGACGATGCCATCTTGTCCCTGCACCAGCATCGTCTTGACCAAATGCTCCTCGGGGATGCTCAGGAATGTTGCGACATCCTTGATGGACTGCTGCCCCGGGGTCTTAACGGTCCCCATTTCTGCCGTGGCTTCCGGTCGTGCCGTGCGCTCCGCAGTCGCCTCCGCCAGATCCACGTTTGCGGCATAATCCAGCTTGTCGCACACGGCGATCCGGTCTTCTCCGGAATCTGCCAATACGTGAAACTCGAGTGACGAACTGCCCCCTATACTGCCGCTGTCGGCATCGACCGGTCGGAACTCCAGGCCGAGCCGGGTAAATATTCGACAGTAGGTGTCGTGCATGACCTGGTAGGTCTCATTCAGCGATTCCATGTCGAGGTGAAAAGAATAGGCGTCTTTCATCAGGAATTCACGTGAACGCATCACACCGAACCGGGGCCTTATCTCGTCGCGGAACTTGGTCTGAATCTGGTAGAAATTTGCAGGCAATTGACGGTAGCTGCGGATTTCGTTTCGTATCAGCGCGGTGACAATCTCTTCATGCGTAGGACCAAGACAAAAATTCCGGTTATGCCGGTCCTGGAATCGCAACAGTTCGGGGCCGTATTCTTCCCAGCGACCCGACTCCTGCCACAATTCAGATGGCTGGACCGCGGGCATCAATATCTCTTGGGCCCCGGTGGCATCCATCTCCTCGCGTACGATGTTTTCGACCTTTCGGAGCACCCGTAGCCCAAGCGGCAGCCAGGTATAGAGGCCCGACGCAACCCGGCGGATCAAGCCTGCACGGAGCATTAACTGGTGGCTGATAATCTCGGCATCGGCCGGCGTCTCTTTCACCGTTGAGAGCAGGAATGTCGAAGTACGCATCTGGTATCATTCTGTGTAGTCGATCGAAGCGCGTTATGATACAGCGAAACGCTGCGCAAGGCACAGAGCGGTACTAATCTCCAACAAGTTCTCGAGGGGATTCACCGGAAGGACCCCGGGTATGGTTTAGATTATGACAACAATCAGGCAAGACGATTTTATAGACAGTGTTTTCGATGCACTGCAGTTTATTCCTATTATCACCCGATTGATTTCATCCAGGCGATGCATGCTGCCTACCTCAAAGAAGAGTCAAAGGCAGCGAAGGACGCCATCGCGCAAATCCTGGTCAACTCGCGTATGTGTGCGGAAGGCCACCGACCCATATGCCAGGACACAGGGATTGTGACCGTCTTTATTCGTATTGGTATGGACGTGCAATGGGAGACGGAAATGAGTGTGGCCGACATGATCAACGAGGGAGTCAGGCGCGCCTACCTGCATCCTGATAATGTGCTGCGCGCGTCCATCCTCGATGATCCGGCAGGGACGAGAAAGAATACCGGTGACAATACCCCGGCGACCATACACATGGAGGTGGTGAAGGGTAACGAGGTTGAGGTAGACATTGCCGCCAAGGGCGGCGGATCGGAGAACAAGGCAAAACTCGCGATGCTCAACCCGGCGACAGCATCGTCGACTGGGTATTGGAAACCGTACCAACGATGGGGGCCGGGTGGTGTCCGCCGGGTATGCTTGGTATTGGAATTGGCGGAACGGCAGAGAAGGCCGTCGTTATGGCAAAAGAGGTTCTGATGGATTCGATTGATATCCAGGATCTGATAGAGCGCGGGCCCGAAACCGGGTCGACGAGTTGCGAATTGAACTCTTTGAGAAGGTCAATAATCTCGGTATCGGTGCGCAGGGTCTGGGTGGGCTGACGACGGTACTGGACGTGAAGATCAAGGACTATCCCACGCACGCTGCGAGCAAGCCGATCGCGATCATCCGAACTGTGCCGCCACACGGCACGCACATTTCGTGCTCGATGGTTCCGGCCCCTCTCTGCAGACCCCGCCGAACCTCGATTTGTGGCCCGAGATAAGCTGGGACGCAGGACCGACTGCCCGACGGGTGAATTTGGATACGATTACCCGCGCAGACCTGGCTGAATGGAAACCGGGTGAGACGGTGCTTCTCTCGGGCAAGCTTCTAACCGGGCGCGACGCGGCACACATGCGAATCCAGGCGTTACTTGATAAAGGGGAACCCTTGCCGGAAGGTGTGGATTTTGCAAATCGCTTTATCTATTACGTCGGCCCGGTGGATGCCGTGCGCGACGAGGTTGTGGGTCCGGCCGGGCCGACTACCGCAACCCGGATGGACAAGTTCACCGAGATGATGCTGTCCGAAACCGGCCTGATCGGCATGATCGGCAAGGCTGAACGCGGTCCGGCAACCCTCGAGTCGATCAGGAAACACAAGGCCGTCTACCTGATGGCCGTTGGTGGTGCGGCTTACCTCGTTTCAAAGGCGATCTCGGCCTCGAGAATCATCGCTTTCGAAGACATGGGCATGGAGGCAATTCGCGAGTTCGAGGTTCGGGATATGCCGGTCACCGTCGCCGTGGATGTGAATGGTGTATCTGTACACAACACCGGACCCGGCGAGTGGAAAAAAATCATCTTTGACAGGATGTCTGCCTGACAGCATCACGCCGGGAAAGCCCTTCAGGACTTGTTTTTTGCATGATCGCCATCGCTGTAGAACTCCATTGGCGGACAGCTGCATATAAGGTGGCGGTCGCCGTGAACGTTATCGATCCTTCCCACGGGCGGCCAGTACTTGTCGGCCGTACTCGCATCCGGGTCCGGGCAGACGGCGGTCCGTGCCGTATACGCCGGGTCACTTACATTGTTTAACAGGAACTCCAGGGTGTGCGGCGCATTGCTGAGGGGGTTATCACCGTTCTCCCAATGGCCTGTGCGGACTTTCTCATACTCGGTGTGGATTATCATCATCGCACGGCACAAGCGGTCCAGTTCCCGTCTGGATTCGCTTTCGGTAGGTTCGATCATTAGCGTACCCGGGACAGGAAAAGACATGGTCGGGGCGTGGAATCCAAAATCGATCAGGCGTTTGGCAATGTCTTCCACGGTAATACCTCCCTCGTCTTTCATCCAGCGCGTATCGATGATGCACTCATGTGCTACGAGTTGTCGGTTACCCGTGTAAAGGATGGGAAACTTCTGCTTGAGTTGATGGGCCACGTAGTTGGCGTTCAGGATGGCTACCTGGGTTGCCAGGCGCAGTCCGTCGCCACCCATCATTCGAATATACATCCACGATATAGGCAGGATTCCCGCGCTGCCGAAGGGGGCCCCGCTGATTGCCGGTCCCTGGCGGTCCTGGTTGATCCCATCCCTGGGGAGGAAAGGCGCCAGGTGCTCCCTGACGGCGACCGGTCCCACGCCGGGTCCGCCGCCACCGTGCGGGATACAGAAAGTCTTGTGCAGATTCAGGTGAGATACATCGCCGCCAAAATGTCCCGGGCCGGCCACGCCGACCAGGGCATTCAGGTTGGCGCCATCTATGTACACCTGGCCTCCCGCATCGTGGACAAGGTCACAAACCCGGGTTACTTCTTCCTCGAACACGCCGTGCGTAGACGGATAGGTGATCATGATGGCGGCTATTTGCCCGGGGTTATCGGCGATACACCTCTCTAGATCGGCGATGTCTATGTTGCCCCGGTCGTCGCATTTGACGACGACGACCTTCATGTTTGCCATTTGTGCGCTGGCCGGATTCGTGCCATGCGCCGAACTGGGGATCAGGCAGATATCACGCTTCCCGTCTCCTGTCGATTCATGGAAGCGCTTGATCGCGAGGAGGCCGGCAAACTCACCCTGTGAGCCGGCATTGGGTTGCAATGATACCGAGTCGTAACCGGTGCAGGCGCACAGCATATCTTCCAGCTGAGAAATCATCTTGCGATAGCCGGACCACTGCTCCGGTGGGGCAAAGGGGTGAATACGAGCAAACTCCGGCCAGCTTACCGGTGTCATCTCGCTTGCGGCGTTCAGCTTCATGGTACAGGAGCCCAGTGCGATCATGGAGCGATCCAGTGCGATGTCCCTGTCCGCGAGACGCTTCAAGTAGCGCATCATCTCTGTCTCACTGTAATAGCGATGAAACACCTCTTGCGTCAGAATCGTGTCGGATCGCAAATGGGTGTCCGTCAGCATCTCGCTCGCCCCGAATGCCGCGTTGATGTCCTGGCAACCCACCAGCGAGAGCAGTGTCTCAACATCCCCACGCGTGGTGGTCTCATCGAGGGCAATGGCGATTTTCTGCTCGGACAACCGCCGCAGGTTGTAACCCGCGTCCAGCGCGGCTTGCATCAGCCCATCTGCGCCGCCGTCCATATCTACCGATATGGTATCGAATGCAGGCGCGGCGCCCGTGTCGAGTCCCGTGCTCCCGATACCGTGCCGGAGCGCACTGGCGAGGTCGTGCACGCGCGTGGCGATCTTTCTGAGGCCTTCCGGGCCGTGGTGACAGGCGTATAGCGTTGCCATGATCGCCAACAGCGCCTGCGCCGTACATATATTTGATGTGGCCTTTTCCCGGCGAATATGTTGTTCGCGTGTCTGTAGCGCCAGCCTGTATGCCGGGTTGCCATGCACGTCGATGGACAGGCCTACCAGGCGTCCCGGCATGGTGCGTTTGTAGGCATCCCGCGTGGCAAAGAACCCGGCGTGCGGCCCGCCCATGCCCAGCGGTACACCGAAGCGCTGTGAATTTCCGACCACGACATCGGCGCCAAGTTCACCCGGGGACCGCAGCAGCATCAGTGCAAGCAGGTCCGTTGCCACGACAACCAGGGCCTGGTTGTCGTGGGCGGCTTTCACCAGGGGCCCCAGTTCGTGAATACTGCCATCGGTGCAGGGATACTGTACGAGAACCCCGAATACATCGGTCCAGTCCTGCGTGGAACCGGTTTCATCCCATTCTATGATGTCTATTCCCATTGCTCCGGCACGTGTGTGCAAGACATCGAGTGTCTGGGGATGGCAATGGCGTGACGCGAGAAAGCGTGATTTTTTGCCGCGGGTTGCCCGGTGACACAGGGTCATTGCTTCCGCAGCCGCCGTTGCCTCATCCAGCAGGGAAGCATTGGCGATATCCATGCCGCAAATCTCGGTGATCATGGTCTGGAAATAGAACAGTACCTCCAGCCTTCCCTGGGAGATCTCCGGTTGATATGGCGTATAGGACGTGTACCAGGCGGGATTCTCGAGCACGTTTCGCTGGATCACACGCGGTGTATAGGTGTCGTGATATCCCTGGCCGATGAAGGACCGGAGCACCTGGTTCTCAGAGGCCAGCTGCCTTAGTTCTGAGAGTGCCTCTTCCTCGTCTACGCCGGCAGGTATATCGAGAGGAGTATCGTCATAAATGCTGTCGGGAACAACGGTGCGTGCAAGCTCATCAAGGCTGGGGTACCCCAGAATGTGCAGCATATCTTTAACATCGTCCGCAGTAGGACCAATATGCCTTTGGGTAAAAGGACTACTCGGGTTTTCTTGCATGTGGTCTGACTCTTGTTTGGCCGGCGTTTAAAGGAATCCGGCGTTGCCGGGTTGGGGGCTAAGCCTGGTCAGGGACACAGGATTTGCCATTGCGAACAAAGGGATATTTGACTGAACGAACCGGCAGTTGTTTGCCGCGAATGTCTACCTCTATACCGTCGGCGGGTAAGCGTGAAACACGAGCCAGTGCGATCGACCTCTCCAACGTGGGTGAGAAAGTCCCACTCGTAATCTCGCCGATCTGTTCTCCTTCGTGAGACAGTTGCTGGTGCGCCCGGAGCACGCCGCGCGTCTCCAGTACCAGGCCGGTCATTGTACAGGCAGATCCACTCTTTTTTTGACTCAACAGGGTATCCCGTCCGATGAAGTCCCGCGTAGTATCGTCCAGCGAGACCGTCCAGCCGAGACCCGAGTCGAGTGGCGTGTATTCCTCTGACAGATCTGAACCATATAGTGACAACCCCGCTTCGAGGCGAAGTGTGTCACGCGCACCGAGACCACAGGGCCGAACCCCGGATTCACGCAACTCCTCCCAAAACCCCGGTACATCATCAGCCGGCAATATGACCTCAAAGCCATCCTCGCCGGTGTATCCTGTGCGACCGACATACCATTCCCGGTACCCACAGGCGCTGAACCTCGCCAACCGGCCGGCCTGATCTGCCAGCGGGGAGGGAAATAAGGCGAGGGCGCCCTCTCTTGCGTCCGGCCCCTGGATGGCGACGATAGCGAGGTCCGGACGTTCTGACAATTCAACTGAAAATGGATCCGATTGCTGCTCCATCCATGCCACATCCTTGTTGCGCGTCGCGGCGTTGGTGACCATGCGGCAATACTCCGCCGATTCATGATAGACAATAAGGTCGTCGATGACGCCGCCGTCCTGGTTGAGCATGCAGCTGTATATCGCTTTGCCGGATGGTGTGCCGAACGAAGGGGTGATCCGGGCTATGTCGTTCGCCAATAGCCGGCGCAGGAACGGGATGGTGTCCTTACCACGTATATCTGTCACCGTCATATGAGACACATCAAACATCCCTGCGGTGCGGCGAACCGAGTGATGCTCTTCCAACTGCGATCCGTAGTGCACCGGCAGCGCCCAGCCACCGAAATCGACGACCCTGGCGCCCGCGTGAATATGCGCGTCGTAGAGGGGGGTTTTCAGCAGCGTGGTGTGGCTGGCAACATCGGGCATGGTTCAGGCTCTCACAGGCAACGGGACAATAGCCAACCCGCCCGGTATTCGGCAACCGGGCCGATCTCTTGCCCCTCTGTCCATTTACCTGAGAGATCTCGGCAGATTGGTTGATCGGGGATCATGTCCACGCAACCCGCGCTGCCTTACCCCTTCGGTGGATCTCTCGTTCGCAGCGCCTACAGCCATTTGAGCCAGTACGCTGCGCACCGGAATCACTCTCCAGAGATGGTGTATCAATCCCGCGGTCCGTTTGCCTGAGCGGTTACGGACGCGTTGCGCCTTCGGCGTTCCGGTCGGGCCGGAATCTCTCCCGCAGGATTTTCACCAGTGCCCGGAGTATATCCGACCACTGCCGCCGAAACCAATGGATCCCTACAAAAAAATAAGCCAGATCAGGAGGGCAAACAGGGAGTATTTGAGCGTGTAGTAGAAAGTGCGATTCCAGCGTTTGATCTTTTTACCGACCAGCCGAACGTGGTATACCACGCCAAATACCTTGTTCAGGACACCGATTTTCTCACTGTCGGTGTTGCGGGACGCAGCCGATTTGATGAGGTTACGGCTCACCCATCGGTTGATGGTGTCGGCCCAGCCAAATCGCATGGGTCGCTGTACATCGCAAAACAGTATTACCCGCTGCTCGTCCGTCTTGTTTTCAGCCGTGTGAACATAGGTTTCGTCAAATATAACGCCTTCGCCATCTTTCCAGTGGTAGTCAATTCCGTCGACAAGGATATGGCAATCGCCGGAATTTGGTGTAATCAGTCCCAGGTGGTAGCGCAGGGAGCCGGCAAACGGGTCACGATGTGTCGGCAGGACGGCGCCCGGGGGAAGAGAAGCAAACATGACCGCATTGAGTGACGGCATCTGCCGGATCAGCTCTACAGTACGGGGGCAATGTTCCAGTGCCGAAGGGAGCACCTCGTCATACCACTTCAGGTAGAATCGGCCCCACCCGGTGCGAAAAAAGGAATTGAAGGACGCATCGTCATACTTGTCAGAACCCCGGATGCTTTCTGATCTCAACAGCGCCAATCCTTCGTCCCTGATCGTCTCCCAGTTCTCCTCCAGCAGGGATAATTCGGGAAAGTGCTCCTTGCCGGGAAACGGTGTATTCGGAATGCCGGAAAACAGGTACACAAAGACGTTGTAGGGCGCAGTAAGATTGGTATGGCTGGTCAGTTGCCGGCCGAAGGAGTACCTTACCTTGCCGCGGAAATGAACTATTGCCCCGGACAATACGAACAGGATAAGCAGGAAGATTCCGATATTGTGTGCCACGTCGTTGAACTTTTATACAGTCTGCCTGTGTGGTACCTATTATATTAGGTAAATCCTGAAGCACCACCTTCCCTTATGCCGTTATCGCGAAAAAGTGCCGCCTCGAGGTGGTGACGGTTAAGCAGCCTGTAAAACTCGGTGCGGTTGCGCTTGGCCATCTTGGCCGCCTGCGTGACGTTGCCCTGCGTGATTTGCAGCAGCTTAACGAGGTAATCGCGCTCAAAATTGGAGTGGGCGACGCCAAGCGGGAGAATTTCGCCCGTTTGTCCGCGCAAGGCCCGATTTACCATGCTGGCGGGAATGATCTCTGTCGTTGTAAGTATCACGCATTGTTCCACAACGTTAAGCAGTTGCCGCACGTTTCCGGGCCAGGGTGCTGATACAAGTTGCTCCATCGACTCCGGAGAGAATCTCAGGCCGGTCTTCTGGCCGGGCTGGATACATTTGGACAAGTGATGATTTGCGATGGGGGGGACATCCTCGCGTCGATCACGGAGCGGCGGAAGCTCCAGCATAAGGACGTTCAGCCTGTAGTACAGATCCTCCCGGAATGTTCCAAGGCGCACATTCTCCTCCAGGTGTTGATTGGTGGCCGAAATCAAGCGGACGTCAATCTGGTGTGCCTCTGTAGAGCCTACGGGCCGTACCTGGTTGTCCTGTAAAACCCTGAGCAGCTTCGCCTGAAAACCAATGGGCATATCACCTATTTCATCCAGAAAGATTGTGCCCCGGTGCGCCGATCGAAACAGGCCGACGTGATTCCTGGTTGCGCCGGTGAACGCCCCTTTTACATGGCCGAAGAGCTCGGACTCAAGTAACTGTTCAGGTATGGCGGCGCAGTTCACCGGAACGAAGGGTTGCTCGCGGCGCGGGCTCGAATTGTGAATCGCTGCTGCAAGCAACTCCTTTCCGGTACCGCTTTCACTCTGGATCAGGATGGCCGCATCACTGACTGCCACCTTTTTGGCCTGATTCAAAAGATCGTCCATCGCCTGGCTGCGCGAAATAATTTTCTGCCGCCAGCCTGGCTGTTCCGAGGACCCCTGTATATTCCGGTTGCCTGACATTCGTAATACATTGTCTATATTCTCGAGGAGTACCTGGCTGTCGAATGGCTTCGTCAGGAAACTGGCTACCCCATTGCGGGTCGCATTAACCGCATCGGGTATCGTGCCGTGCGCGGTCAGGATAATGACAGGGAGCGTGGGGTGATCATCATGGATCGAGTTGAATAGCTCCATGCCACCCATACCATCCATTTGCAGATCGGTAATGACCAGGTCCGGCTGTGATGCGGACAATATCCCGAGCGCCTGCTCACCGCTTATCGCACAGTCGATCGCGTAGCCCGCCGCCTTCAGCCGAAAACTCATCAGGCGCAACAGGTCACCATCATCATCCACGACCAGAATCCGGGCCTTTTTATCTTTGTGTTGGCCATCCTGCGTGCTGACGGCCTGCATGGCATGTTGGTTCATGGCGTATTACTCCCAAGAAGAGATTCTTCAATCTGTTTGAGGCGTTCCAACTGGCGTTCCAGTCTTTCCCGTGCGGAATTTTCCTGCGCAAGTTGCGCCTCCAGGGCGCCCAGTTTTACCTGTTGCTGACTTCGAAGCCGGTCACCGCTGATACGGCCCCGCAGGGATGTTCGGAGAAGCAAGGCAAAGGCATAGGTGTCGCTGGCTGGATCACCATGGTCAAGGTAATACTCGACCAGTGTGTCTGCGGTTGCCAGGTCTTCGGGTCTGTCACGACTCCGAGTCAGAATGATTGCTTGCCTTAGCTGGTCATCCGGTGTGTGTGGGCTGCGGATCCGGTCTGCCCGGTCCTCCCGAATCCATACACATTGTTCATCACTGAGGGTTTCGAGCCAGCCGTAAAACCTGGCCGTACTCCCATCCTGTTCCCAGTAATCCATGTCAGCAGAGAGTTGGTGCCGGTCGCAGAGCTGGTCACAAAGTTTCACGCTCTCCACTGGTTCAAGGATTCCACAACCGCTGAGTCCCATTACAAGGAGCGCCATTGCCAGCATTAGTGGCTGGCGAAATAACCCGTTCTTTACCCCGGCCCGCTGCATGATCATACTGCGATTTTTCCTTGTTGGCTGGTTCTTGGCAGTATCAGGCGAAAGTGAGCCCCCCCCGCCTTGTCATCCACGATGGTGATGGTCCCATGATGGAGATGCGCGATCTGTTGTGCGATTGCCAGTCCCAGTCCAGTGCCTTTCATAAAGCCTGTTGGTTTACTCTTTCCCTTGAAAAATGCCTCGAATACACGGTCGCGGTCCGTCGGATTGATGCCTGGTCCATCGTCCATGACATCGAAATGAATCTGATCGTGTTTGTATCGCAGGAGGAGTTTTATCGTTCCCCTGCGCGGGGAAAACTTGATCGCATTTGACAACAGGTTACCGGCTATAGTCTTTAGCTGTTCGGCATCCGCGTTGACAGTGATCGGATGTAGCTTGCACTTCACCTTTAGTTCCCTTGCCCTTATCGGCAGCTTTTGCTCTGAAACCAGGTTGCGAACGAGTATGTGCATATCCACCGGAAACTTCCGGGCGGTGTCGGCTTCAGCCAGTACTTCGTTAAACCTGAGCAGATCCTCGACCTGCCGCTGGAGTTCGGCTGTACTGGATTTCAAAATACCTGCGATTTCCTGCTGCTCATGTGAGAGTTCTCCAACGATCCCGTCGTGTAATAACTCTGCTCCCTCCCGGATCGACGTAAGCGGGGTCTTTAACTCATGCGATACTTGCTGAAGAAACCTGGATTTTTGTTCCTCCAGCCCTTTCAGTCGGCTTCTCAGCCACTCCAGCGTCTCACCCAGCCGTTGAAGGTCGTTGGGGCCTGAGACCTTGATTGGCGTCGAGAACTCGTTATTGCCGAGGCGGTGGATCGCGAGCCGCAACTCGTTCAGCGGTCTGCTGATGATGAATCCGAACCCCACAACGATGAGCAACGCCGCCGGTATCAATGCCAGGGCAATCAAAACCAGGGTCTTTTGCACCTGCATGCTCTGAATATTTATCGCATTCGACTTGTCGGTAATGTATTCATTGATGTCGCTTGTCAATGGCCGCAGGTCGTTCCGGATATCCGAAAACCTCTCGAAGGCGGCCATTGCCTCGACTGAATCGGGAGGATACAACCCAAGTGTTTCATCAATGATGAACGCATCCTTTCGTACCTCGGTTAGCGTGGCATGAAGCGTATCGGGCAGTTCACTTTCCAGAAGGCTTATTATCGCAGCATGGAAAAGCTCGTATTGCTTGCGGAAGCCCTGGTAGATCTCTGCATCCAGCAATACACCGTATTGTCGGGCACTGCGTTCCATTCTTTCCACTTGCGAAGTCAACTGGCGACTGGACTCGATGGTTTCCATGGAATTCTGAATAACGGTTTGCATGTTGCCCGCCAGCACTTCAACCTGGTAGACCGAGTAGATAAGGCCAATACTGAGGGGAATGACCACGATGGAAAATCCAATCATGGTGAGTTGAGTGATCGATTTCAGGAGACGGGGTTTCACGTTGTTCGGAGGATGTCGCCAGGCATGGACGGATACGGCATTGTCGCTGTTGCCACCACCATATCGCAATTGTCGCTATTTGGCGACACTGAAAAGTGTATAAAATACAGCGGCTTAAGTAAATGATGACAATATTGCGTCGCTTGCAGGCAACGCAATTGTGGATTTGGCGAGGGCAGGAATGCTACTGAATCATAAGATAGATTTTAAGTGTTTGAATTGTAACACTAAAAATAAGTTGGCACGGGGTTTGCATTGCATATCAACAGATTTAAGGAACCTCTGATCTATTCATGAACTCGTATCTCACGCCCAAAATGTCCAGCTACTTTGTTGCAAATCTTCGCAATAGCCAGCTATTACGTGCGATTCGCGCCTCGAATCTGAACATTTTGGATCGCGACCTACTTCGTCCAGAATAAATCAGAGGTTCCTTAAGTAAAACCAGTTTCTTCTGACCCCCCTCAGATATTCTCCCTTTCGTTCCTACTAACCCCGGGGCGAAAGGGTTTTTTTTGGCCTGCCGTTCGTCTCATACCCCCGCCTGGATGATATATTCTCGGCGTGTCACAGCGATATGGCATCCCTTCAACAGGTCTGAGATACTGTCAATCCAAATTAATTGTGGGTAGAGAGAATATGCACGAAACCGTCCGGGAATATTACGGCAAGGTCCTGAACAGTAATGAGGACCTCCAGACAAACGCCTGCTGTAGTGATGACACCATGCCCGGGTTTATCAAGGAGGCTCTCGCACTTGTGCATGACGAGGTGTTGGTCAAGTACTACGGTTGCGGCCTGGTGGTGCCCGGTGAATTGTCGGGGCTGAAAGTCCTCGATCTCGGCAGCGGTTCCGGAAGGGATTGCTACGTGTTGTCGCAACTGGTGGGGGAAGACGGTGAGGTGGTCGGTGTTGATATGACGGATGAGCAGCTTGCCGTGGCCGAACGACATGTGGATTACCATCGTCAACAATATGGCTATAGCAAATCAAATATCCGGTTTCTAAAGGGATATATCGAAAATCTCGACGATCTCGACCTTGAGCCCGGCAGTTTTGACCTCATCGTGTCGAACTGCGTGATCAACCTGTCTCCCGACAAGGAGGCGGTTTTTCGGCAGGCATGGAAGCTGTTAAAACCGGGTGGTGAGATGTTCTTCTCGGATGTGTATGCCGACCGCCGTGTGCCGGACTCACTGGCCAGGGATCCGGTGTTATACGGGGAGTGTCTTGGCGGTGCGTTGTACTGGAACGATTTCATGAACCTTGCCAGGAAGGCCGGTTTTGCGGACCCGCGGCTGGTGGAGGATCGCCCCCTGACCATCGATAACCCGTCAGTTGCGGAACGGGTCAGGCCAATTCGTTTTTACTCGGCTACCTACAGGTTGTTCAAGATAGAGTCCCTGGAACCGGCCTGTGAAGACTACGGGCAGGCGGTGGTGTATCGCGGCAGTATGGAGAACAGCCCCGATAAATTTGTGCTTGATAAGCACCACCACATTGAGACAGGCCGCATGTTCCCGGTTTGCGGTAATACATGGAGGATGCTGAAGGACACGCGGTTCGCCGGACATTTCGAGTTCCACGGTGACTGGAGCAGACACTTTGGCCTGTTCGCCGGGTGTGGTGACCAGTTACCCTACGACGAGCAGTTCAAGTCCGGCGAGGAAACCGGTTGTGGGAACGAGCACTAGCAGTGGCGCCTGCTGCTGAGAACCCGGACCTGGCGAGTATCAGTTCGGGCCTAACACCGGGCGCGGACGGAATCTGGTACTCAGCCGAACACTCGGCGGTGTCTTTTACCGAAGGGGGTCATGCGGAGTGTCTCCGGGTAGAGGACTCGTCCTTCTGGTTTCGGCACCGCAATCGGTGCATCCTGGAGTTGATTTCATTATATCCGCCGTTGAGTGGCAGGAGCGTATTTGATGTAGGTGGCGGAAATGGATGTGTTTCAAAGTTTCTGCGAGAGCATGGGATTGGTGTCGTGCTGGTCGAACCGGGCCTGGCCGGAGCGCAAAGCGCCAGGGCCAGGGGTATAGAGCGTATCGTCTGTGGAACAATGGAAGAAGCTGGTTTCCGATCAGGATCACTTGGTGCGTAATGACGGCGCTGTCGTCCGGTGAGGTGACGAAAATAAAAAACGGGTCGCGAGTAGGGTTTGGCGGGAGCATCCTTGTCGCGGCCTCGGCCGTCTGAATTACTGCTGGTTCCCGTTTCTTGAGCGGGGGTTTCTTCCC
>PVMK01129591.1_pt1 | contig 15759 bp, 14 predicted proteins | sample 1853481 | NCBI WGS metagenome assembly PVMK01 (sample SAMN08533507, study PRJNA380276) | Marine sediment metagenome, whole genome shotgun sequencing project.
TCCAATCGGGGATCGTGCCCGTCTCGTTGCCGTTTCGCTCGGCGCCGACCGGGGTCAGGTCTTCTGAAAGCCGATGGATTTCATCCGGCTTCGCCCCGGCCAGGCAAAGCATCGGTAACGCAATGATGAGCAAAAACAGTGCCAGTCGGGCTGACACCTGCATTAGCTAGTGCGCTGCCTTTATCATATCTGCCGCTTTTTCAGCAATCATGATCGCAGGTGCATTGGTGTTGCCGCCTGTAAGCGTCGGCATAATCGAGGCGTCCACAACTCGCAACCCTTCAACGCCATATACCTTTAATTCGGCGTCAACTACAGCCATAGAATCATTTTGCGGGCCCATTTTACAGGTGCCTACCGGGTGATACTGGGTGTCGGCGCGGTTGCGAATGTCTTGCTCCATTGCTTCCCTGTCACCCTGTTTGACCGGGTATAACATCTTGCCACGAACCTCGTCATAGAACTCACTTTCGAGGATCTTCTGCATTTTCTCTGCGCCATTAAGCATTACCTGCATGTCCTCATCCTTGTCAAAGAACTTTGGATCAATATCTGGCGGCTCAAAAGGATCGCTGCTGCGCAACTTCACTTCACCGGTGCTTGCAGGGCGTAACAAGGTGATATGACAGCTATAACCATGGCCCATGTTGAGCTTCCTGGCATGGTCATCAACGATGCCTGCAACCCACACCAATTGCACATCGGGAATTTCAACATCATCGTTTGACTTAAAGAAAGCACCGGATTCGGCCAGTGTGCTGGTGATTTTACCAGTCCTGGACTTTTTCCACTGCAGCATGGCACCCAACATTTTTGCCCCACCGGTCGCGCTGATGCCAAAGGTTTCCTCGCTGGCAGCCACTTTAAAGGTTTGCACGTAGTCAATGTGGTCTTGCAGGTTTTGCCCTACACCCGGTAAATCATGTATCACATCAATCTTGTGTTGTTGCAGATGTTCCGCCGGCCCTATGCCTGACAACATCAGGATTTGTGGTGAACCAAACGCACCGCTGCTGATGACAATTTCTTTTTTTGCTTTAACAGTTTGCTGTTGACCCTTGGTTGAAAACTGAACGGCTACGGCTTTGTTACCTTCAAACAGCACTTTTTCCGTGTGAGCATGCGTGATAACCGTCAGGTTGGGCCTGTCCAGGTGTGGAGTCAGGAATGCTGTGGCTGCACTACAACGTTCACCGTTAATCACGTTACGTTGATACATGAAACAGCCTTCCTGCTGCGCGCCGTTATAGTCATCATTTCTGGAGATGCCAAACTTTTCACATGCCGCCAGGAAGGGTTGGTTAAGCTCACTGGCATCTGTCGCATCGGATACATTCAGCGGGCCGCTTTGACCATGATACTCATCGTCAAAGTGCTCGTTATGTTCAGATTTCTTAAACAAAGGCAGGACTTCCCGGTAGCTCCAGCCGGGGTTGCCCAGTGAGGCCCAGTGGTCATAATCCCACTTGTGGCCGCGTACATACAACATGGCATTGGTTGATGAACTGCCTCCCAGGACCTTGCCCCTGGGCTGGTAACCTTTGCGGCCATTCAATCCGGGTTGAGGCACGGTTTCAAATGCCCAGTTATTAATCTTGGTTGGCATCATGACCGCTACCCCTATAGGGGCGCGGACCAATACACTGCTGTCTTTTCCACCGGCTTCAAGCAGGCAAACACTTATATTCTTGTCTTCTGATAGTCGTGAAGCCACTACACAACCGGCAGAGCCGGCTCCTACGACGATATAATCAAACTCATGTTGCATTGCAGTATCCTCAGGTCAAATAACGCATCGCTGCCTGTATCAATTTACGCACTCTGGGCGTATAGGGCGGAAACATCAAGTGGCCCATGCTGAATTTGTCCTGGATCACCGCGCGCTCATTGGAAAACGATTTGAACCCATGAACACCGTGCGCCTTGCCGATGCCTGATTCGTTGACGCCGCCAAAGGGGAGGTTTTCCTGCAGAAAGTGAATAACACTGGTATTGATGCAGGTGCCGCCGGCCGATGTTTTATTGATTGTCTGCTTGATAAATTGCTTGTCCCCGGAAAAAATGTAGAGCGCAAGTGGTTTCGGACGGGCATTGATCTCAGCAATGACTTTATCGATATCCCGGAATGGCAATACCGGCATGATCGGGCCGAAAATTTCCTGCTGCATGATCGCCGAATCAACGCTGACGTTACGCAGGAGCGTGGGCGCGATAAACCGTTCTTCGGCGTCGGTTTCACCACCAAATACAACCTCTGCGCCGCCCTGGACTGCATCGTCTATCAGGCCCGACAGACGCTCGAAGTGCTTCCGGTTGACGATACGGCAATAATCCGGGCTGTTTGACTGATCCTGGATGGTTTTTCCGTAGCTGTGCTGCACGCGTTCTTCCACCGCCGCACAAAACTCGTCGATGATATCTTCATGCGCATAAACATGATCGGGGCTGATGCAGGTCTGGCCATTGTTGAGAAACTTGCTCCAGGCCAGGTTACGGGCGGTCTTTTTAATGTTGGCGGTCTTATCGATGACGGTTGGCGATTTCCGCCAGTTCCAGCGTGATGGAAGTCAGGTTTTTTGCGGCGGCTGCCATGACAATCCTTCCCACCATGGGACTGCCGGTAAAGAAAATATGATCAAAAGGCAAATCTAACAGGGCCGTGGATGTCTCAATGCCTCCTTCAAAAACGGCAACGTCCTGTTCATCAAAGGTGGACTCCAGTATCTGGCGAATCACGGATGACATATTGGGTGTCATTTCCGAGGGTTTGATGATGGCAGTATTGCCTGCTGCGATGGCCGAGACCAGCGGGCCAAAACTGAGCGTAAAAGGATAGTTCCAGGGAGATATGATCAGCGTGGTTCCCTTGGGCTCGTAATGAACATGGCTGCTCGTGCCGATCAGGGAACGCACCACTGTTACACTCTTGGGCTTCATCCACTTGCGCAGGTGGGAAATGGCATGATTAACCTGTGAAAGCACTGCGAAAATTTCGGCAACTCCACTTCCGCAGGCGTCTTCCTGAAATCGGCCCAGGCTGCTTCACACATTTTTTCCTGGTTATCCAGAACCGCCTGCTTCAGCTTTTTAAGCTTTGACAGCCTTTCCTCAACGGTAGACGTTCTGAGCTTAAGGGCGTGTTCTTTTTGTTTGTGGAAAACCGCTTCAATAGAAGCGGCTTGATGGGTCAATTGTTCCGTGGATTCCAACATCGTTTCAACTCCAGCAAGCAACTCTGCTAGTCTAACATTTTGTATTCAGGGAATAATTGAAGAAAGGTGCAAATAAGACAAATTGGGGAGGAACAACGGACAGAGCATATTAGTCGCCTTGTTGTTCTTCTGATCTGCCGTACAATATATCGATTAATGAGATAGTGAATTTATCTATAGAGTAAAAAGATTATGAATGACAAATCGGTTGACTATATTATCATCGGTGCAGGTTCTGCTGGTTGTGTAATGGCAAATCGACTTTCAGAAAATGGAAAATATACTGTTTGTATATTGGAAGCGGGTCCAAAAAACAGAAACCCCTTTATAAGAATTCCAGGGGCATTTTCCTATTTTATGTTTTCAAAAAAATATAACTGGGGATTTAACGCAAAAGTTAATAAAGAAATCCGAGATGGTGTTCCCATTTTTGTACCAAGAGGCAAAACATTAGGTGGAAGTTCAGCAACTAACGCCATGTTATATATCAGGGGTCAAAAGCAGGATTATGATAACTGGGCAGCCCTGGGAAATTCTGGCTGGTCATATAAAGAGATACTACCTTACTTTAAAAAATCCGAAACCAACTCCAAAGGCGGTAGTGAATTTCACGGTGATAGTGGTCCATTACAGGTAACGGATCGCCCGGTTAATTATCCGATCAGCAATACTTTCCTTGTTGCTTCTCAGCAAGCAGGGTTTCCTGTGACTGATGATTTTAATGGTGCAGAACAGGAAGGTGCAGGTCTCTATCAGTGCAATATCAAAGACGGTATACGATGCTGTTCAGCGCGTGCCTATTTAGAACCCGCGATGGCAAGAGATAACGTCACTGTTGTTGTCGATGCAATGGTTGGTAAAGTTGTCATAAAGAATAACAAGGCGGTATCGGTTGAATTTATTAAAGATGGCAAACAACAGCTGATACATGCCAACAAAGAAATTATATTAAGCGGCGGTGCAATCAATTCACCGCAACTATTATTATTATCCGGCGTAGGTCCAAAGGAGCACTTGCAGCAACATAATATTGACTGTATTCACGATTTGCCCGGTGTAGGTCAAAATCTTCAGGAGCATGCTGATTCATGTGTTCTGGTGGAAAGCAAGAAGAAGGATGGATTTACAGCTTCAATATCAGGTCTGTTGAGAATGTTTCCAGATGCCATCCGTTATATTACAAAAAAGAAAGGCAAATTGGCTAATTCTATTCTGGAAGCAGGTGCATTTCTAAAATCCAGAGAGGATGTAGAGCGTCCTGATATCCAACTTCACATGGTACCCCTACTGTTTGATGACAATGGTCGGGATATTAAATTAATGCGTAAAGATGGTTACTCCTGCCATGTTTGTGTCCTGCGTCCTGAAAGTACTGGCAGCGTTAGCCTGAAATCCAATGATCCGTCAGAAGCTCCCGAGATTGATTATAATTTTTTCTCTCATCCTGCGGATAAAAAAGTATTGGTTGACGGAGTTCGTCAAGCAAGAAAAATAATGGCTGCTCCAGCATTCGATGAATATCGTGGAGAAGAGATACATCCTGGTAAAGATGCCACAACGGATGAACAATTGTTTGAAAAAGCAAAACAACGCCTGGGAACAGTATTTCACCCTGTCGGTACATGCAAAATGGGCAATGATGATATGGCCGTTGTTGACCATCAACTCAAGGTTCATGGCATTGATGGTCTGCGCGTTGTTGATGCCTCTATCATGCCTCGGCTGGTGAGTGGTAATACCAATGCTCCGACAATGGCTATTGCAGAAAAAGCGGCTGATATGATTCTAGAGTGATACACCTCAGGATCAGAGAGCCCAACCCTCTAAATTCTGATATCGATTGATTGTATAGAAGAAGCCAGAGCCGACAATCAGCCAATCATATCGGCGAGTGTCACGATACTTATTGGTTGAGAGGATCCTGCTGCTATTATAATGAGGGCAACAATATGACCGGCTGAAGTATTCCACAACGACATGATGGAAGTGATTCAATAACATGAGTTTAATTAACCGCGCACATCTCTCCGACCTGCGAGGCGTGGTGCGCCTGGCCGTGGAGGCCACGGTCGGCGTAACCGATCTGGTCGAGAAAATGCATCATACAATCCAGCTGCGGCACCCGCCTCTGGGCGTTTCACGTGCCGACAATACCAGTGGTTTGACCGGGTTTGTGTATCGCAGCATACGCGGCACTACCCGTTTGGTGGGTAAAGGACTCGATGCTGGTATGGCCCCGGTGACTGCGTTACTTCCAGAGGAAGCCTCGACAGCCACCCGTGACGCTTTTGTCTCGGCGATCAATGGATTGTATGGTGATCACCTGGTTGAAACGGATAATCCACTCGCGGTAGAGATGGAATTGCGGGTTGAAGAACAACCAGTGGACCCTGAACGGTCACCTGTAGCCGCCACCGGGAAGGTGATGCTTTTTGTACACGGATTGTGTCTCAATGACGAGCACTGGATTCGTGATGGCCACAACCACGGGCTGGTACTCGCCACAGATCTTGGTTATACACCACTTTACCTGCGCTATAACACGGGTTTACCCATTGCGGAAAATGGCCGTGCCCTGGCCGAAATGCTAGAGAGCTCACTGCGTGACTGGCCGCAACAGCTAAGTGAATTTGTGATTGTAGGACACAGCATGGGTGGGCTGGTTGCGAGAAGCGCCTGCCATCACGGCAGCCTGGCCGGTCACGATTGGTTGCAGCATCTTAATGGTCTGGTTTCCATTGGCACACCACACCACGGCACACCGCTTGAGCGCGGTGGTAACTGGCTTGAATATGCAATGGATTTTAGCCCCTATGCCGCACCGTTCACTCGGATAAGTACGAAACGCAGCGCAGGTATTACCGATCTGAGACATGGCTGCATTACCGATACCAGGCAGGAATTTGTACCACTGCCCGAAGATATTGAGTGTTATGCAATGGCCGCCACGCTGGGTAAAAAACGGAATAAAGTAGGTGAAAAACTGATTGGTGATGGCCTGGTGCCCCTGGACAGTGCGCTTGGGCAGCATAAGGATTCTGCCCGTACCCTGTTGTTCCCGAAAGACCATCAATGGGTCGGGTTTGAAACGGGACATCTCGCGTTACTGGGCGACCCGGCAGTCTACGCTCAACTGCGCAACTGGCTGGAATAATCACTACACTGCGTTTCATGACAAGCAAAGGTATGAGCCTCACCAAACCCGGTACCCGGCATCTGACCCTCATTGCTGCCCTGTTATCAATGTTGGGGCCGTTCTCCATTGATGCGTATCTGCCTTCGTTCCCGGCTATTGAAGCGGAATTCGGTATCAGCCGTGCCATGCTTTCACAAAGCTTGGGTATTTACCTGCTGGCCTTTGCTTTTTCAACACTATTCTGGGGCCCCATTGCGGATCGTTTTGGCCGGCGCCTGGTGATCCTCATCAGCATGGCTCTATATACCCTGGGTTCTATTGGTTGTGCACTGGCGGCGAGTGTTGAGACTTTTTTCCTGTTACGTATCATGCAAGGACTGGCGGCCAGCGGTGGGTTTATCGCCAGTCGGGCCATGATCCGCGATGCACATGATGCAGAATCTGCACATCGCGCCATGTCGCAGGTGATGCTGTTATTCGCACTGGCACCGGCCATCGCACCGGTACTGGGCAGCTGGTTACATGAGCACTTTGGCTGGCGCAGCGTTTTCTGGTTTCTCAGCGCTTATGGCAGCATGATGTTTTTGATGGGGTTTTTTATCAAGGAAACGCTGGCCGATGAACACCGCCAGTCGTTACATCCGGGCAGGGTTGTCCAGGTTTATATCAGCGCTTTGCTGAACAAACGGTTTCCCGCGTTGATTTTCAGTGTGTCATTTGCCTTTGCCGGTCTGTTTCTCTACATCGCTGGTGCACCAACGGTGATTTACGATTTCCTCGGGCTTGGCAATGATGATTTTGGCTGGTTGTTTATCCCCATGGTGGCCGGCTTGATGTTGGGTGCTGCTATCTCCAGCCGCCTGGCACACCGATGGCCGGCACAACGCACCATCTCGGTCGGGTTCGTAGTGATGATTCTGGCGGCTGCACTAAACCTGCTTGATGTCAATCTGGCCAGTGCAAGTATCCTTGCAGTGATCGGTCCACTGGTGCTTTATGTGGTCGGGCTGGCTTTGATAATGCCTGCGATTACCGTGCTGGCAATGGATTGTCTGCCAACCCATCGTGGCACAGCCGCGTCAATGCAGGGTTTTTTGCAAATGATCACCAACGCGATGGTGGCCAGTTTTGCGGTGCCGTTACTACACACCAGGTGGTTGAACTTTGTGTTTGGCCAGTTTGTGTTTTTATCGCTGGCGTTGATATTGTGGATTTGGCTCAGGCGAAGTTCTGATTAATTACTGGGCATTCTCAGGCCGTTTGAACGTATCCACAGAATCAGACAGGACCACACCGCAATACTTGCCAGACTGTGGGTCTGAAAATTGCTCCTATACTTCTTATGTGGGTGAATCCCGCACAATTCCTGGTATCCCGAAAAACAGACAAAACATAGGAACAATAACCATGGCTTTTATAAACACCGTTACCCCGGATGACGCGACAGGCCCTACGCGGGAAATGTATGAACGCCAACAAGCGTCCTATGGTTATGTGCCCAACTACGCAAAGGTGTTCGGCCATCGGCCCGAGGTCATGGTGCGTTGGGGCCGGTTGCTGGCAGAGATCCGCCGGCCGATGGATGACAGGTTATTCGAACTTGCTACCTTTGCTGCCGCCTTTGAGTTGAAAAACACCGCCTGCTCGCTGGCGCATGGGCAACAACTGGCGAAGTTTATAAACGAGGAGGGTGTGCAGGCTCTCGCGGCGGGCAAGACCGATGGTGTAATTACAGAAGCCGAGACTGCAGTACTGAACTTCGCCACGAAAGTGGCCAGGGACGCGTCCACCGTTAGTCAGCAGGATGTGGACACACTCAAAGCACATGGTTATTCGGATGCAGAAGTTTTCGATATTGCTACTACCGTGGCAGGCAGGTCGTTCCTGGCTAAAATTCTCGACGCCCTGGGCGTGGAAATGGATGTAACGGCGATGGACATGAGCGAGGCGTTCAGGCAGGCGGTCACCATTGGTCGGCCGATCTGCAGGGATGCGGTTGAAGTATTGCCGGAAAAAACCTGAAATGCGTCCTATACTTTTGAACGTAGGCTTAAGCTATGAGCAACATATGGGCGCGGACTGATTCCTAACCTGATAACTGGCAAATTTAACAATCAAAAAGATGAAACTCGTGGAGAACATATTATGAATGAACGGACCAACACCGTTAATAATGGAGTAAATGTCAAAGCGCTTTTGGATGCCCGTGAGGCGCTGACCGAAGCGCCCGAAGCGGCAAAATTCAAGTGGCGGGCAACGTGCACCTGGCTCAATGGCACACATGTGAGTTCATCGGTTGAACAATTCTACGGCCTGGGTGAGGAGCAGTCTCATCGTAAGGAGTTCACCTTTGATTCCGATCACCCGGAGATCTTTGCATCAGAAGACAATGGCGCGACACCGATAGAGTTCGTTCTGGTCGGACTGGCAGGTTGCCTGACAGCTGGTATTGCCTCCATTGCTCAAAACCGCGAAATCCAGTTGAACTCGGTTAAGGCAACGCTGGAAGCAGGCATGGACATCGCCGGTATCCTGGGTATCGATTCTGATGTTCGAAACGGTTTTGATGGTGTGAAAGTTCATTTTGAAATTGACGCGGATGCCTCCAGCGAGGATATTGAGGCACTGGTCGCCCAGTCGCAGAAAAGATCTGCCGTGTACGACATTATCACCAACCCGACCAATGCCGTTGTCACGGTTAACTAGCAGTTGACACCCGGTATCAACGCGGGAAACAAACAGGTCTTAGACACGATTGTTATTGGCGCCGGGCATGCCGGCCTGGCTATCAGTTACTATCTCACAGAGCGCTCGATTGATCATTTGGTCATCGAGCGGGGTGAGGTAGCTAATTCATGGCGTAATGAGCGCTGGGATTCATTGACATTGCTTACTCCAAAATGGCAAAGTCGCTTGCCCGGCTTTGGTTATTCCGGTAACGACCCGGATGGTTACATGAGTATGCGGGAGGTCATCGAATTCATCGATAATTACGCCCGTTACTGCAAGGCACCGGTGCAAACCGGCACGAACGTAACTGCACTCAAACAAAACTCTAATGGATATCAGATTAATACCGACCGGGGGCAGTGGCACTGCCGTAGTGTTGTTATTGCCAGTGGTGCCTGCAATTTACCGTCAATCCCGAAAGTTGCCGAGGCCATTCCAGAAGATATTCAACAGGTCACATCCCTGGAATATCGTAACCCTGACCAATTGGAGGAGGGTGGTGTTATCGTTGTTGGGGCGTCAGCTACCGGGCTCCAATTGGCCGAAGAAATCCACCGGTCCGGGCGACCGGTCACCATTGCGACAGGGGAACACGTCCGCCTGCCACGCATTTACCGTGGCAGGGATATTCAGTGGTGGATGAATGCAGCCGGAATCCTGGATGAAGGTCTTGATGAAATTGATAACATCAACCGCGCAAGGCACTTGCCATCTCCCCAATTGGTTGGTTCACGTGAACACCAGATTCTCGATTTGAACGCCATGTCCGGTCTTGGCATCAAGCTGGTTGGACGCCTGATGGGTATGCAAAATGGCGCAGTGCAGTTTTCCGGCTCACTTCGAAACGTCTGTGCGCTGGCCGATTTAAAGATGAACCGCCTGCTCAAAATCATAGACGAGTGGATTGAACAGAACCCGGGTGTTTCACCATTCGAGCCAGCGGAACGTTTCGCCCGTACCGGGGTAGATGAAGATCCTTGCCTGGCTTTGGATTTGGCCAGCGAAGGAATTCGCACCATCGTCTGGGCTACCGGTTATCGGCCGGATTATTCCTGGCTGGATGTTCCGGTGCTGGACCGCAAAGGTTTGATCAAACATGACGGCGGTATAGTTGATTCGCCTGGAATGTACCTGGTCGGAATGCCTTTCCTGCGGCGTCGCAAATCCTCATTTATCCACGGTGCTGAGGATGATGCGCGGTTTATAACGCAACACCTCGCCAGGTACCTCGATCAAACTACAGCTTAATTACCCGCCAGTTCCTTAAGAATAATGCTCCAGTGATCCAAGGCATCGTAGAAGGCCTTGATGGGTAACCTTTCGTTAAGGCCATGGGCATACATCTCATCCGGATTCATAAACAGACCGCTAACGGCCCAGGTGGGAATACCGGCTTTACGAAAGTGCATACCATCAGTACCGCCGGATTCCATGTAGGCGATCACTTTGATATCCGGATAGCGCGTGTGGACGGCCTTTTTAACGGCCGCCACAACATCCGGGCGTAACCTCGATATGGGGCTCTCGGTGGCTTCTTCGGTCTGATTAAATTCGATGTCATCGTTTTCAACGACCTGTCTGAGTGCACTTTCAATTGCTGACACCGGTACGCCCGGGAATACGCGGCAATTTACGGTAGCGGTGGCAGACTGCGGTAAAGCATTTTCCGCATGTCCCGCCTGCAGCATGGTCACCACGCAGGTTGTACGGGTCGTGCCAACGTAGGATGACTCGATCGCCAGTCGGTCTGAAGCCGCTTTGTCCTTTGGATTATTGGCAAATCGAATCATGGCATCTCCCAGCTCACCACCCAGTTGCTCCCCCGTCTCCTCGAAGAACGTCTGGGTCATTTCGCTCCAGCGCACCGGGAACTGGTAGTGCTGAATTTTAGTGATGGCGTTGGCCAGGTCATAAATAGCGTTGTCCGGCCTGGGGCGGGAGCTGTGCCCACCAGGATTCCGGACCGTGATTTCCCACGTTACGTAGGTCTTCTCGGCAGCTTGCATCAGGTAAACAATGGGTTTTCCTTTTGCATCAAGGTCGCCGCCGCCGGCATCGGAGTTGAGGGCAAACTCGGCCTTGGCCAGGTCCGGCCGTTCATAAGCCAGCATGCGGGTGGTTGTCATACCAGTCTCTTCGTCACCGGAAAAGGCGATGATCAAATCCCGGTTGGGTACAAAGCCCTCCTTTTTCAGACGAATAAAAGTAGAGGTAAGTTGCGCCACTCCGAACTTGTTGTCGACACTGCCACGGGCATAAAAATTGGTATCGTCTTTGGTCAGCTCAAAAGGCGGGCGCTCCCAGTCTTTGGCAAGTGCCTCCACCACATCCATGTGGCCCAGCAAAAGAATGGGTGCTTTTCCAGAAGATCCATCCCCCCGGTATCTTGCGATCAGGGAGGCGGTTTCGCCCAGAGGAACGACTTCGATATCTTCGGCAGGAAAGCCCGCAGCGCGGAGCTCGGAGGCGAGATAGTTCGCCACCTCTGGCACATTGCCAAGATTCTTGGATGTTTCCACACCAATAATCCGGGTGAAAATTTCGAGGGTTTTTTTGGCGTGTTCGGAATCGATATCCTGTGCAGCCATCACATTTGAAGACAACAGCCCGGCGGCCAACAGCATTATTATTCTTTTCATGGCAATCTCTTATTGATGGATAAACTTTAGTTTAAGTCAAAAAAAACCAAAGGCAAGGATAGTTTGTCAGAACATACACCAGGGCTCGTGGGGCTACCAGCGCAAGCCACCAAGGATATAATTAGCACTTCATTTGAATGAGAAACAGGTAAACACAAAACATGAACAAACTAATTCTGATAGTTGTACTGGCACTGGTTCCAGCTGGTGCGTGGGCTGACTGGGCGGTCAAGGGTGAAGGGAATTTTAATTGTCCGGAGTATTTATCTGCCAAACGAAGCAATACAGCGAAGCTCTATAGCTCTGCCTCCTGGGTGCAGGGATTTATCACCGGTGTGAACTACCAGCGGGCACAGGAAAGTGGCTCCAGTTCCCTTATAGGACAGGATTTACCCGCTGCATCAATAGTGCGCTGGCTTGAAAACCACTGTCAGGAAAATCTGCAGGACGATCTGGCTGATGCTGCTGCGGCACTTGTCAAAGAATTCAGTGAGAGTGAATGACAGAGCCAAACCCGCCTTTGGTTTTCTCAACCAGGCAGGCATTGCCACCCTATCCAGAGGAATGATCAGTCATGGTTAACGAGAAACGATCTGTAGACCAACACCTGGGGGAATTATTGTCGGGTTTTGTCGATCGTGAATTGACGCAACAGGAACGCCAGCGCGTCAGACTGCATTGTGAAGAATGTGATGAATGCCGGGAAAACCTCGCCAACCTGCGCGCTTTGCGGTAACACCGTGCGTGCACTACATGTTGGCAAGGACATTCTGGCCGTACTGAATACGTTTGCAGTAACTTGCACCATCGCACGCAACCATCTAGCCTGTTACTACTCAGTAATATTGGTAAGAATTAATGACTGACCCCTGCCTGCTAATTGGCGACATCGGCGGTACTAACGCACGTTTTGCACTGGCTCATCCTGATGCGCCGGGGTTTTCCGGCGAGTTGACTTTGCACTGTGCGGATTACGAGACTGCACAACAGGGCATTGCAGATTATCTGGAGCGTAGCGGTGGTGTCTCGCCTGATGCGATATGCCTGGCCGCAGCCGGCCCCGTGGTGGATGGTCGTGTGCGTTTGACCAATAACGACTGGGTGGTTGACAGCCGGGAACTGCGGAAGAAATATCCAGTATCCGGAATTCGCTTATTGAATGATTTTGAGGCCATTGCCTACTCCATCCCGACGCTGGGCGAAAATGATACCGAGACCATCGGGCTGGTGTCATCAGAACTTGAAGAAAAATCAGAGTTTACCCTTGCCGTGATGGGTCCCGGAACCGGTTTGGGTCTTGGTGGGTTGCTCGGTCGCGATAATGGCATATATCCGGTCGTTGGTGAGGGCAGCCACGCTGGTTTTGCACCGGAAACCCGCATGCAGTCTAAAGTTTTGAAGAAGTTGCGCGAGCGCTTTGAACGCGTATCAGAAGAACTGTTGGTGTCTGGTCCCGGTCTTGAAAATATCTACTGGGCTTTGTGCAGGATTCACGGAGAACAGACTACCGAAATTACTGCAGCAGAAATATTTTCACGGGTTCTGGCCAATGAGGACGTGATAGCGGCGGAAGCTACCCATCTGTTTTTCGAGGCCCTGGGGCAGATTGCCGGTAACCTGGCGTTGGCGCTGGGTGCATATGATGGTGTTTACCTGGCAGGAGGCATTCTCAAACGTTATCCGGACCTGCTGAAAACCAGTAGTTTCCGCTCGGGTTTTGAAAACAAGGGGCGCCACCGCTCCTTGATGGAAAAGGTACCCACTTCGTTGATCTTGCATCCGCAGCCTGGTCTGCTGGGTGCCAGCCAGTGTGCTCGTCAGCTGTATAAGCAGGCGGCAGCTTGAAGGCTTAAGAATGAATTACCAACCAACAATAAATGTATCAACCATGGAAAAGCCTGCCATCTTGCCTGAGGGCAAGAAAGCTGGTGTAGGGATGCATTTTGCATCGCTTGCCGGTCCGCACGGTATCGGTGATATTGGAGACAGTGCGCAGGCTTTTGTGGACACACTGGTCAGCATGAAGATCAGTGTCTGGCAGTTTCTGCCCACTGGCCCTACTGCATACGGTGATTCGCCTTATCAGCCACTATCAGCTTTTGCCGGTAATGAAATGTTGATCGGAGTTGCGCCGCTGATCCGCCAGGGTTTGTTAACCGCGGATGAGGCGGAGGTGCTAACCGGTCTGTCATCCGAAAATGTTGATTATGGCAAGTTGATTCCAGCCAAACACGCTTTACTGGCCAGGGCCGCCGGCCGTTTTTCTTCCGTGGCAAATGATCAACTCAATTCCGCTTTTGAGGCTTTCCTGCATTTGCATGAGAGTCGCTGGTTAGGCGATTACGCGGTTTATCGTATCCTCAAAAGCCAACATGGCGAACGCCCGTGGCCAGAGTGGGACACAGCTTTTGTGCATCGTGAACCAGGCGTAATGCAAAGGGTGCGAGAGGATAACCGCGAGGCGATTGAACATATCAAGATCATCCAGTTTCTGTTTGACCAGCAATGGCACTCGCTAAAGCGATACGCCAATGAGAACGGTGTATATTTATTTGGTGATATGCCGATCTATATCGCACTGGACAGTGCAGATGCCTGGGCCCATCGGGAGATTCTGCTCATTGATGAAGATGGCAAACCGTCCCATGTTTCTGGTGTTCCTCCGGATTATTTCAGTGCTGATGGCCAGTTATGGGGAAACCCCCTGTATGACTGGAAATTCCATGAATCCAGCGGTTACCAGTGGTGGATAGAGCGGATGCAACATGCAGCAAACCAGGCCGACCTGGTCAGAATTGATCATTTTCGGGGTTTTGAATCTTTCTGGTCGGTTGAGTTCGGTGCCCGGACCGCGCGTGATGGTGAGTGGTTACCCGGCCCGCGTGATGCCTTGTTTGATTCCATGCAGGCGGCCCTGGGTAGTTTGCCTATCGTGGCCGAAGATCTTGGTGTTATTACGCCGGAAGTGGACGGCTTACGTCACCGGCACCGTCTTCCGGGCATGAAGGTGCTGCAGTTTGAAGTAGGTGATCCATCTTTCAACCTGGATGATGTTGAGGAAAACTGTGTGTGTTATACGGGCACCCATGACAATGACACCACGGCAGGCTGGTTTAACGGTGGCGATGAAGACACCCGGACCGAACAGGAACTTATCGATGAACAGCAGGCCGCACTGAAAGTTACTGGTGGCACGTCTGAGACCATCCATCTGGATATGATACGTTTGGCGTTCAACTCCAAGGCCAAACTGGCCATCGCTCCAATGCAGGATTTCCTGGGCCTGGGTTCGGATTCACGGCTGAATATCCCCGGTACGACATTAAACAACTGGCGCTGGCGTGTGAGTGAAGAACAATTGTCACCGGAATTCTGTAAATCAATTGCTGCTTTAGTAGAGGAAACATCCCGTTACTGAGTGTTTCGCGATACACTTTACCTGTTATCACCAGTGTAAAGGATGAATCGGAATGAGCACTCAGACACTCTCAGACCAGGGCCGTTATGTCAGTCGTTTAACACGCGATACGGTGGCCCTGATCCTGGCCGGCGGCCGCGGCTCCCGGCTGTATGAATTGACCGACTGGCGAGCCAAGCCGGGGGTTTATTTTGGCGGCAAGTTTCGCATCATTGATTTCCCGCTTTCCAATTGCATTAACTCCGGTATTCGTCGCATCGGCGTGGCCACGCAGTACAAGGCGCACTCGCTGATTCGACACCTGGTGCACGGCTGGACGCGTTTCCAGGCGGCCGAGCAGGAATTTGTCGAGATTTTACCGGCCTCGCAACGTGTGAGTGAAGACTGGTACCTGGGTACTGCTGATGCAGTGTTCCAGAACCTCGATATTCTCCGTACCCATCAACCCCGGTTTGTACTGATTCTGTCGGGGGATCATGTTTACAAGATGGATTATGGTGTATTCCTGGCGTTCCACGCTGAGAAGGAAGCGGATATGACGGTTTCATGTATCGAAGTTCCAGTGGCAGAGGCTGCGGGCCAGTTCGGTGTCATGACCGTGGATGATACGGGCCGTGTGATCGA
>PVMK01124823.1_pt1 | contig 15757 bp, 18 predicted proteins | sample 1853481 | NCBI WGS metagenome assembly PVMK01 (sample SAMN08533507, study PRJNA380276) | Marine sediment metagenome, whole genome shotgun sequencing project.
CACATCCTCATTCCTTTGCACATATTTAAGCAGACAGAGGCCACCTCCCAAGCCCACCAAGACACCTCGGACCCGAGAGCGCTGGATGAGGGCGTCCACCGCACTGTTGGCGTCCAGGATAAGGAGTACCTTGGCATGGTGGTTGCTGACCCCAATGACCCTTCCCATTAATCCCTCGGCACTAACTACCGCCATATCCTGTGCCACCCCGTCACTCCTGCCTTTATCGATGAGAATCGTTTGAAACCATCCCGAGGGGTCGAAGGCCACCAACTCTGCAGGCAAAAGCGGAGTGGCAATAGATTTCTTGAAGTTGAGTAACGCCCGTAAGCGTTGATTGGCGAGATCTGCTTCACGATAGCGGTTCACTTGCAGCTTGAGTTTTTGCAGCTCTCGCTTCAACTCCTCATTTTCTTTTTGCGTTCCCACCAGGTAAAAATAGCCGCGCCAAACGTTACCTATCCCCCCAAAGATCCCGCGAACCACCTTCTGTACCGGCGAAGTGATTCCCACCACCAGGGATTCAAAGAAACTCATGTTCTCACCACTATGGAGATTCGCGGAAATAAGGCTGAGGGCAAGGAGAAAAATGAGGATGGGGATAAGAAGTTTCCGTGTTTGACTAATCACCGGCACCTTGGTCCTTGACGTGGAGACCGGGATCATTCTCCACGTGTATTCGTTCTATCCACGGGAGTGGCCTATATCATGATCTCCCTGAGAATATCAAGACTATCGAGGGCCTTTCCGGATCCCAGTACTACCGTGGACAGGGGATCCTCGGTGATGGTGATGGGAAGTCCTGTTTCTTCACGGAGAAGCATATCCAGATTTTGTAGAAGCGCTCCGCCGCCGGTAAGGACAATGCCCCTATCCACGATGTCGGCGGCGAGCTCCGGCGGGGTTTGCTCGAGGGCCATCTTTACCGTCTCTAGAATGGTGTCGATCTGTTCACTTATGGACTCACGCACCTCATCTGAGTCAATCTCTAGGATCTTCGGTATTCCTGAGACGAGATCCCGTCCCTTAACCTGCATCTTATCAACTTGCTCCCCAGGGAAGGCATTGCCGATGGTGGTCTTTATAAGTTCCGCCGTTCGCTCACCGATGAGCAGGTTGTATTTTCGCTTTATCTGCTGGAGAATGGCTTCATCCATCTTATCTCCACCCACTCTCACCGACTTGCTGTAAACGATACCAGCGAGAGAAATCACCGCCACCTCAGTGGTACCACCCCCAATATCTAGTACCATGTTGCTGGTCGGCTCAGTGATGGGGAGTCCCGCACCGATGGCTGCAGCCATGGGCTCTTCGATGAGAAAAACCTCCCTGGCACCAGCTGATTCTGCAGACTCGCGCACTGCGCGTTTTTCCACCTGCGTGATTCCCGAGGGCACGCAGACGATAATGCGAGGCCTGATCAGGGAACGGCGGTTATGCACTTTTCTGATGAAATGCCGGAGCATGGTTTCGGTTATCTCAAAGTCGGCTATGACCCCATCTTTCATGGGTCGTAATGGCTACGAGGTTACCGGGAGTACGCCCAGCATCATCTTTGCTTCTTTGCCCACGGCAAGAACCTTTTTGGCACCCCGGCCGTCTTGGCGTACCGCCACAACAGAGGGCTCGCTCAGTACAATGCCCTTGCCCTTGACATAAACCAGGGTATTGGCCGTACCCAGATCAATGGCCAGATCACTGGAGAACCAGCCCAATATGGGATCCAAAATCACGGACTAAACTCCTTCAGGGCTTGTGGAAAAAGTGAAGCTAGAATCGGCTGAAAAATAGCATGAAGGCTAAATTTTATCAAATATTATCTTCAAGGTTTATGCACACAGCAAGGCGGGCGAGACGGGGATTAGAGGTCAGAAGTCAGAGGACAGACGACAAGACGACAGACGATTTCGGATTGCGGATTTCGAAAAGCGCCTATGAGCCTACCTCCGCAAGAATCTCTTCTCCCCTAGGAAACTACGTCACAATTCGCCGAACCCGTCATTCCGGACGAGTCCGCCAAAGGCGGAAGAGATCCGGAATCCAGTAAAGCTTCAATATAATCAGACTATTTCTGGATCCCGGCTCGCGTCCCGCTTTGCGGGACTTGGCCGGGATGACGAATTGCGACCCAGTCTCTAGGGCGGGAGGGATCATTTAGTTATCCTGCGGAGCTAAGTTAATAGGCCTTTTCGAAATTGGAATCGTACTTTATGCGCTCTGCGAACAAGTTGAAAGGGATAAGGGATCGTGATACGATGCAGCACTCTCCATGAGGCTACTGGTATAATCGGCCTAACTGACCAAACTGACTTAACCGCCTATAGAGGTCTTTATGTTCACTTTCGGTGTTCCCGAACTTCTAGTAATTCTTGTCATCGTTCTCGTCATTTTTGGTGGCAAGCGGTTGCCGGAAATAGGCCGCGCTTTGGGTAAGAGCATTCGAGAATTCAAGGGTGCCACCGGCAAAGATAAGGATGAAATCTCCACCTGGATAAAGGACGACACAGAAACTCCTTCGTCTGCCGAATCCAGCACCGAGAATGAAAAGGATTTTATCCAAGAGCAAGTGGAGAATATCCCCGGGGTCAAGGAAGCCCAGGAAATAAAAAAGACCGCCAGCAAGATTAAAGCGGCCAGCCGGTTTTTCTTAAAGAAGTAAACCCATTCTTACTAGGCACTATGCACTAAATCTCAGGGTGTCAGGTGTCAGGAGGTAAGCATAGGGCATAGGGCATAGAGCATGGAGTAAAAGAAGATTACTCTTTTTCCCTATGTCCTTTTTGAATTTTGGTCATTGTGATTTGTTTGATATTTGTTATTTGTGATTTGTTATTTCCATTACTCCAGCACTCCACCACTCCAATACTCCAAAACAATCCAAATCTGTGGGAGCGGCTTTCCAGCCGCGATCAGTCATTCCGCAATCCGCAATCTAAAATCTCAAAGTTTTCATGCAGGGTCCCGCCAGATTTCCAGCATGGTCAAATCATCGTTTGCCTCTGCTGTGCCTCGCCAAGCATTGACCGCAGCCAGTACCCCTTTTCCGTAGGGGGGCCCTTCTGCCGAGATGATATGCTCTGACAAGCGACGCCGGCCATACAACTCACTCCGCTCATTCTCTGCCTCAGTGACCCCGTCAGTTACAAAAAGGATCGATTCTCCAGGAGAGAGGAAAATCTCCTTTTTCTCGTACTTGGCATCCAGTGTGACGCCCAATGATATCCCTTTTAACTGCGAGACATCTCGTACTCGATCACCAACAACCCACAAGGGAGGCAAATGGCCTCCCGAGGTGAGCTGCATTCTTCCGTCGGTGGGCCAATATCTGCCGAGAATTATGGTGGCAAAAAAACCTTCTTCCACTGTCAGATCATACATGGCATTGTTGACAGTCTCGAGCAATGTGTCCACCTCATCGTGCGAAAATGCTTCGCTCCTTATTCTTGTTGATAATGCCGCCATGATCAGTGCAGCAGGAAGACCCTTATCTGATACATCGGCTACATAGACCAGCCAACTCTCATCGGGCATGCGGATCACATCGTATACGTCCCCGCCAACGAATTTTGCTGGCTTGGATACAGCCCAGACATGACTCCCTGCTCCCAACTCCGGCAGTCTAGGCCAGAAAAGCGCTTGGATATCGGCTGCGGCTTCCAGTTGAACCCGCATCCTCTCCTGGGTAAGCCGGAGTTCAAGAAATCTCGATCTCATTATGGCAGTGCTAGCCAAGTCGGCGAAGCATTCCAAGAGCTCCTCATCAAAGGAATCAAAACCCGGCTTGTCTTTGGAGTTGAGGACATTGATCACTCCAAGGAGATCGCCACCATAAAGGAGGGGAACGCAAAGGAGGGTTCGGGTGACAAAACCTGTTTCGTGGTCGGCCTGGCTGAAAAACCTTGGATCATTCTGCACGTCTTGGATGAGAACAGATTCACGGTTTTGAGCGACCCATCCCGCAATTCCCTCACCCATTTTTAATTCGACAGCACTCTTCAGGATTTCATTTGCTTTCTCGCCCAAAACCTCATCTTTGACGGCTGCGAACTCGAGAACGTCTCGTTGCTGATTGTACAGTAATAAAGAAGCGGCCTGTGCGTTCGACACATTCTTAGCAAGGTCCAATAGGCGTGGCAACAGTGCTTCGACCGATTCCGTGTCTGCCAGAATCTGGTGTGCTTCCATCAGCCTTTTCAAAGGCCTGGGAACTGTTCTGCTGCTGTCGCTGTGATTATCACCAGCCATGACAATTATCCACCGGATAGTATGTTTTGTGTGGTGTCAGGTCTCAACTCCTCATTGAACTCTAACCAATAGATCCCAGAGTGACCAGGCCCAGAGGGATTTTAGATTTGAAGAATGCAGATTTTAGATTGAAGAGCTCAGTACCTCACGGTAAGGAATGCATGCAGCCTTGAATTGCGACCAGCAGTCAGCAATCAGCGGTCAGTATCTCCTTATTTTCCTGATGGCTGAGAACTGATGGCTGATCGCGCTCGTCCGGAAACAGCCGTTTTCGGACGAGCACTAATTAACTACAGGTCCTGTAGATATGACATCCATGTTCCGCGCCGAAAACATTCGCATACAAATTGGCGATCCACTGCTTGCCGTCCTGGGTTACACGGAGATATCGTAATGCCTCCTGAATGTAAGGACTCACCACATCCCAGTAGAATTTTGCATAGCTGTCGTGCAGGTCTCCGGGCCTCTTATAGCCAAGCTCCTCGTTACCTCCTATTTCTTCAAACTCAAAGAACAGTGCCGGGGATTTGCGGGGCCGGTTCGGATCTCCGAGCTGGCCAATAAAATCCGCTGCCCGCACCAACCCCGGGTATCCCTTTGTGTCCTTGTACCAATCGTCATCGGGCACAGGAAAGCGGGTCATTTCTATGTACGAAGCGATCACCTCAGCGTCTATCTCCGCTACCATTCCCATAAGCAGCCCTTTGCCGAATCGCTCACGCACAAAGAGCTTGCTACGGTCAACATGATATGGCGAGAGCACTGCATCGCTTGCCCCGGGCGGAACCTCTACCGTCTCATTACCGATACCCGTAGCTACCATTCCGTCCTTATCATCCTTGCATATTCCTCTCACATACCCAATGTCGTGACACAGAAGCGCTATCATACAATGCACCCAGTCTCTGGGTGTAACACCTCCCTCCAGCAGGTGTTTTCCTTCTATGATTGCCTGCCCAGCCAAGGTCACCATTACAGTGTGTTCAACGTTGTGGTATAGAGCGTCAGAATTTGCAATGTTCTCGAGGGCGAGTCGCCCTGACCACACAATGATGTTTCCGAGCTGCTGCTCTATATTGCTGTAGATTCGCTCGTATGCCCTCCTGAGCTCCTCAACACTGAGGTCAATTGTGAGTTTTTGAAGATTCAGCATGGTCTAACTCCCTGCCGAGGGGTTTTTAAACTACTACGTCGATGCAACAATATTTGAGAAAGCAAATTTCCGATCAGATCAGTGGGGAAGTGTGTACAACATCCTGATGCCAAGCTTACCACAAGATGTCGGAATCGGTCAAAGGACATTCGCCGGATAAAACGATCGATACCGGGGTCTTTTTCGTCCTAGCCCGGATATTTCATGAATTGCTGTCGCGAGACCACGAAGATGGGTGTGCCACCTGGCAACCGTCCCGCGGCATCGCGGGATTGGTTCCGAGGCGTACCTGAATGGTACGTCGCAGGGGCCGACATCCGAGGACGCCAGGGAGGATGGCCATATCCGTGGTCGCAGCAAGTAATTCATGAAATATCCGGGCTAAAGCAGGCCTCCTGATGGCTGTCGATTTTGGGCGAATCAAAATTTTTGACACAGCCCTGAGTTTTGTGTCAAAATGAGCATTAACGGATTTTAGCTCAACATTGGTATGCAACATCAGGGTTTAGGCCTGCAGATTACCTACTGAGATTTCATTTTTCACTTCGATAAAAAGACGGGATCTATGAAGAGTTTCGCAATAAAACATCGAGGACTGGTAAAGGAAGATAACCAGGATCTGTTTTTTGTAAAGGAATTCGACGACGGTTCTATCCTTCTGGCGGTGGCCGATGGGCTTGGTGGAATGGTGGGAGGAAAACGAGCCGCTGAGATGGCCAAAGAAAGCCTGAATAATTTCAACCCCGAGTGCCAGGCTGTGGAGGCCCATATAGAAGAATTGATGCAGGAGGCCAACCGGAGGATAATGGAGACGGTGGAAAGGGAGCCGGACCTGGAAGGAATGGGTACCACTATGACGGCCGCCTGTGTCAGGAATGGGACTGTCTGCTGGGCCCACGTGGGAGACAGCAGACTCTATCTTTTCCGCGGAGATGAGTTGCGCCAGATAACCGAAGACGACACCATGGCGGGCTTTCTCTTCTCAGAGGGCGAGTTAACCAAAGAGGAGGCAAGAATTCACCCCGGGAATAAGTTGGTTTTTCAATGTATCGGCGGTTCTGGAGAATTTGAGGCAGATACAGGCAACTTCAAAGTACAGGCGGGGGATCTCCTCCTTTTTTCCACAGATGGTCTCCACGACGAAGTGCCTGAAGAAGAGATAGTTTCCACTCTCAGGTCCGATAAAGACCTGAAAGAAAAACTGGAAGCTCTCCTCTCTGCAGCCTTGGCCGCAGGCGGAAAAGACAACATAGCTGTGGTGGTAGTGGAGGTACCATAATTTCGAGGGTTCATCATGAACGAACAAACAGAACGCAGACTCCATCCCAGACGGGTCTTACCGACACCAGATGTTGGTATCGTCCATCCACATTATGTCGGCCAGGAGCAGGACCGTGTACCAGAAGATAGGAACGACACCTTGCTGGTTTACTTGCTCAATATGAGTGAGGGCGGCTTTCTCCTGGAATCTCTGCAAGGATTAGAGGTCAATACTGAAGTCGACCTATGGACACGACTTCCCCATAAAAAAGATTGGCAAGCATTCAGAGGGCGAGTTGTGTGGACAGAGCTGTCCCCTACGAAATCTGACTCCTACCTCTTGGGAGTGGAATTTCATGGACCAGCTTCGTTGGCAGAACAGACGACAAGTGGGGCGGAGGAAGGGAAAAGAAGGATGTACCCGTCCGACTTGGAGTTTCTCATCAATACGCCTCTCCTGAAAGTCATCCCCATGGAGGCAAAATGTCCTCTGCTGAATTTTATGACTCCACAGCGCGTGCCCACCGGAACAAGATTCATTGCCCAAGGTGAGAAAGGGGATACGTTCTACATTATTCAGGAAGGCACATGCGTGGTCAATGTAGAGAAAAACGGCACCAAACATTGGATTACGCGCCTTCGAAGCGGCGATATAGTAGGAGAGATTGCACTTTTGACAGGTGAGCCCCGAACCGCAAACGTTGATGCCGAAACAGATATGATTCTCTGGAGCTTGACCAGAGAACAATTTGACTCTATCTGCTCTAAATATTCAGATTTACTTGATTTTCTCACCGAACTTGTCACTCATCGATTTTCCACCGAAAAAGTGACGGCAAACAGAACTGTCGGGAAATACCTGATAAATGAACTTATAGGTCGTGGCGGTTGGAGCCTCGTCTACAAGGGCATACACACAAGCCTGAACATGCCGGTGGCGATCAAGATGCTGAAGCATGACATGGCTATGAACGTCGAATTTGCCGAGAAATTTCAAAACGAAGCCAGGGTCGTTGCCCTTTTGAACCACGATAATATTGTGAAAGTATATGACATTGAAGAGCTGTACAGGACAGTCTTCATTATCATGGAGTACCTCGAAGGCGTGCCCTTGGATCGCGTTTTAGAGACCATGCCAAAGCTGCCCACATTCAAGGTATTGGACATTATCCTTCAAGTCTGTAACGGATTAAATTACGCCCATGAGCAAGGTATTGTTCATCAGGATATCAAGCCGGGTAATGTTTTCATCCAGTCCGATGGTCGGGCAAGAATCGTTGACTTCGGGCTGTCATGCCCTCCAGGGACCGCAGATTGCGGTTTACCAGGGACTGTATACTATATGTCGCCAGAACAAATTAAGGGCGATCTCATTGACGAGCGCACTGATATCTATTCCCTGGGAATCATGGCCTATGAGATGACCACCGGCCAGAGGCCATACCCTGAGGATGACCTTCTCAAGTTAATGGAACTGCATGTTATCGAGGATATCCCAGATCCCCGAAGCTTGGTTCCTGATTTACCGGACGAACTACACTACTTCATCAAGCGCGCCACCAGGAGAGATCCGGCCGCGAGATTCAAATCCACCTGGGAAATCATCCGTGACCTCCAACCTGTTGCTGACAAAATGGGGGTAGAAAGGCGACCGCAGTTAGAGCAAAGGCGGAAAATGATGAGTCTGTTCTTGTTTTATCAGGAAGATCAACAGTTATTCTTAAATAGATTGGTAGAAAATTTTAACAGCGAAGTCAATAAAATGGGTGTAGAACTGAAAATAACAAACGTAGATGAAGTGTAGTTTTAAAAGAACGGCTCAAGGCCTAAGGCACAGGGCACACAGTAGTCGTTATTGGTTATCCGTTATAAGTTATACGGGAAAAGCAGGGTTCGATGATCTCAGATCTAAACTGCGACAAAGACTGCAGTGATAACATCCGAATAACGATTAACGAATAACGGATAACTTTCCCGTCTCCCCATGCTCTATGCTAACCTCCTGACACCTGAAACCTGAAACCCTGAGATTTGGTGCTTGGTTGATGAGATTTTCTCTTAAATCCTTTTTCTCCATAAATCCTGCTTCCCTGACATTCTGCACCATCCTCCTCGTTGTGGTGCTCTTTCGAACCGACGTTCCCCTCCTCAACATGATCGAGCTGAAAACCTACGATCTCCGCTTCCTGTCACGAGGCCAGGTTGAACCCACGCCGGCGGTGGTCATGGCGCTGATAGATGAAAAGAGCCTCGATACGGAAGGGCGCTGGCCTTGGCCCAGATCCAAGCTCGCTACCCTGGTGGACATCCTTTCTCAAGACGGGGCCAAGGTGATCGGCTTTGACATCGGCTTCCTGGAACCGGATGAAAACTCACAGTTGGAGCTTATTGACCAATTTGGTCAGAGAATCGATGCCCTGAATATCAAGAACAGGAAATTGGCCGACTTCATAGATGAAAGTAAGAAAAATGCCGACAATGACCTGGCCCTGGCAAAGGCCATCAAGAATTCCTCCGCCACAGTAGTTCTCGGATATTTCTTCCACATGAACGAAGCCGCCCTTGATTACCGGATCGAGCAGAAAGAAATAGACCAGCAACTGCAAGGGATCAGCGTTTCAAAATACCCTCTCATCATCTATGAAGATCAAGAAGCGACGGCCATTCCATTTATTCGAGCCTATGCCCCTGAGAGCAATCTCGACATTCTCACCAAATCAGCCGATTCCTCAGGCTATTTTAATGTGTTTCCTGCTCAGGACGGTGTGGTTCGACGGATGCCACTCATAATACAGGGCGGCGAAGATATCTTCCCTCCCTTGGCTCTATCGTGTGCCTGGCAGTACCTTGATAGACCTCAACTCATGGTCAAGGTTGACCGCTATGGGATTGAAGGGATTCAGATTGGAGAAGGATTCATCCCCACCGACGAAAATGGCCAACTCCTCATAAACTACCTTGGCCCACAGAAGACCTTTCCCCATATTTCCATCAGCGATATTCTCAGCGGCAAATTCAATAAAGGTACCTTTAAAGACAAAATAGTGCTGGTTGGGGCTACTGCTGAGGGAATCTATGATCTGAGGAGCACTCCTTTTAGCCCCGTTTATCCCGGCATGGAGATTCATGCCACTGTTATCGACAACATATTGACCCAAAACTTTTTAACCAAACCCAATTGGTCGACGACATACGACCAGTTAGCCATAGTTATATTGGGAGCTCTGATCGGGATCGCCCTCCCCCGTATGAGTGCTCTCAAAGGGACTATTCCTTGCCGCAGGGCTCTTCACCTTGCACATCTTCATCGCCCGTTGGCTTTTTGTAAATTTGAACGTCTGGCTCAATATCGTCTATCCTTTGTTGGTTGTTGCCATCACCTATACAGCTCTAACTCTCTATCATTATGTGACCGAGGAGCGGGAACGCAAAAAGATCAAAGGGGCTTTCCAACATTACGTAGCACCCATAGTGATCGAAGAAATGCTCAAAGACCCTGAGCGCTTGCAACTGGGGGGGGAGGAAAAGGTCCTTACTGTACTATTTTGCGACCTGGCCGGGTTTACTGGCTATTCGGAGCGCTTCTCCCCCCATGAGATGATTAGTATGCTGAGTGAATACTTTGAAAAAATGACAGAGCACATCTTCGCCCAACAAGGCACGCTCAAGGAGTACGTGGGCGATGAACTCATGGCCATTTTTGGTGCTCCCCTCGAACAGGCCGACCATGCCCAGAGGGCTTGTGCGGCGGCTCTGGCCATGCGGGATGGACTTCAGGCTCTGCGTTCAGACTGGGCCAAGGTGGGCCGACCCGCTTTGACAGCTCGAACTGGGGTAAATTCGGGCCCCATGCTGATCGGCAACCTCGGATCCCGATACCGTTTTGCTTATGGAGCCCTAGGGGACCAGGTGAACCTCGGCTCCCGACTGGAGGGACTCAACAAGAGCTATGGCACAGAGATCCTGCTCGGGCAGAACACGGCCGACCTGTTGGCGGGGTCCTTTCTGTTGCGCGAGGTAGACCTGGTGAGAGTGAAGGGCAGGAAGCAGCCCGTATGCATCTACGAGCTTTTGGGCAACTCTGAGGCTTCATTACCAAAAGAGAAGGAGGAATCCCTGAGACACTTGGCAGCAGGCTTGGAGACCTGCCGCCAACAGTTCTGGCAGGAGGCTCTGGGTCTTTTCAAACAATCCTTAACGCTCCTGCCTGAGGATGGACCTTCACGGGTTATGGCAGAGCGTTGCCAACTCTACCAGGAAGCACCCCCACCAGAAGAGTGGGACGGTGTCTTTGTGATGACGACGAAGTAGTAGGGAAGCAAGTAGCCAGTAGGCTAGCATGGAGTCCGGCGAGACGAGCGAGACGAGAAGTCGAGCGAGCGGGGAAAGTTATCCGTTATTCGTTAATCGTTATTCGGGTGTTCTCACTGAAGTCTTTGTCGCAGTTTAGATCTGAGATCATCGAACCCTGATTTTCCCGTATAACTAATAACGTATATCGATAACGAAGACTGTGTGCCTAGTGCTACTGACTACTTCAATAATACGCTATGCTTCCTCCACACCATCCTCCAGTAGTTCAGTAATGGCCCGATAGGTTTCATCTGCCAGGTGGTCGAGGCTTGGGTCTGAGAACTGCTTAGGGTCGATGGGGGAGCCGATTCTGAGGGTGATTGTTCCCTTTTTGGGAATCAGAGTTTCTGGTGGTAGGAGTTCTTGTGAGCCAATAATCGCTACAGGCACGATCGGCCTTTTTGTAGTGCGGGCGAGGAGGAAGGATCCTTTTTTAAAAGGAAGCATGGGCCCTCCATCCTCCCTCCAGGTACCCTCAGGGAACACCACTACCGCAGCCCCTGAGTCCAGCTTGCATGTTCCCTCTTGGATGAATCTTTTGGCGCTGCCAATACTCCCCCGTGCCAGGGGGATATGAAGCCTCCCCAGATGCCAGCCCATGAAGGGCTTTTTAAGAAGAGACGCCCTTGAAACCCAACAGATATCGAGTCGCAACCCCGCCAGAATGGCAAAGATGTCGGCTGCTGAGGTGTGATTTGCCGCGATTATGAACCCACACTCATTGTCCCCTACTGAACTGCCAATAGGCAGGTTCTCCTTACCCTCAACCTCGACTTTGATCCCGGCTACCCACAAGTTCGCCTTAGCCCAGACTCGAGCCAAAGCCCGAGCCCCTTCTTCAGACCATATACTTACCAACAGGGAGAGCAAAGTGAGCAAGGCGGTACTCACACCGTAAAACAAAAGTACCCAGATCCCACGCAGACTATCCATAGTCATTCATTGTAGGAACATAATGAGCTCTTGACAATAGATTTGAATCTGTGGGAGCGGCTTTCCCCGACCTGCCTGTCCCGGGCGTAGTCCCGGGGAGCCTGTCGAAGGTCAGCCGCGATAAACCACCCGTCATTCCGGAATCCGTCGCAGGCGGATATCCGGAATCCAGGTTTCACCGTTTCCAAAAGAAGAAAGTCTGAATTCCACGGATGTCCCCACCAAAAAAGGCTTGACTTAGTTTACTATTCAGGCTAGAAGATAGTTATGATTAAGATCAACATTCATGAGGCAAAGACTCACCTTTCACGGTATCTTGCCCGCTTAGCCAAGGGGGAATCAATCATTCTGTGCAAGAGGAATGTTCCCATTGCCGAAATACGTCCCATTCCCCAGGAAAGGAAATCGGAGCGCCCAATAGGTCTCGCTAAGGGCAAGTTCCAGGTCCCACCCGAGTTTTTCGAACCTCTGCCGCCCGAAATAATGGCAGGCTTCTATGAAGATGGACCATGAGAATCCTTCTGGACACGTGCACCTTTCTTTGGATTGTCACGGATGCTCCGGAACTTTCGGATCTCTGCCGAGAAGTCTTCGTGAATCCCGGAAACGAAGTGTACCTCAGCGCTGTGTCAACCTGGGAAATAGCAATAAAGCACGCCATTGGCCGCCTGCCCCTTCCCGAAGTGCCCGAAAAGTTCATCCCGGCCCAGCGCCAAGAGCACGGGGTGGCCAGTTTAGCCTTAGAAGAGGAAGCCACCCTGCACCTGACTCGGCTTCCTGAAATGCATAAAGACCCCTTCGACCGCATGCTTATCTGTCAGGCAATTGTGCAAGGCTTGGTCCTCCTCACCCCAGACGAGCTTATCATGCAATATCCTATTCGCTGTATTTGGTAACATTTATCCCACATCACCCGAGAACTTATAATTTTATGGACGTCCCGCTTTTCTCTCCTCGTCGGTTGCTTCCCAGAAGTATAGATCTCATTCGGTTCAATTCCAAACAGAATGATGATGGCTTGTGACAATGGCGGAGATAAAGATCAGACCACAATCGAAGTCAGGCTTCTTCCACATTCAGGGAATCGATCTCCTTTCTTCTTTCGGTGTTAGGACATTGGCTCAGTTCTGAAATTAGACGTGCTTCGTGTATGGGCATTTTTTCATCTGGATATCGACAGAGGAACATTGCATCCGTTTCCTTGGAATCGCTATCTCCTATTGGCACTTTGGGGAAGCCGGCCAGTAATTTTGCTTTCGCATAAGGACAGCGTTGATCGCTGGCAGGGAATGTACCGCCAAGGCAGTACTTCCTCACAAACTCCAGATCTTTATCCGACATCCTGGTTGTTTCCCGCATGCAATCTATCTCCTTCTAGTATTTTTCTTGGAATCGCTATCACCCATCACTGAATTATGGGCTGCGGACGATATTCAATTCTAGCAGAAGATTCAGAAAGACTCGGGCTTTTCCAAGAGATGGGGATAGTCTCTCTCTATCTTCCCCATAAGGCTTTCGTCTAATTCAGCCTCATACAGAGTCGCTGCTTTGGTAAGTTGTTTAACAAATAAACTCTTCGCCCCCCTGAGAGTCGCCCGGCGGAGATCTGCCGCGCCGAGGCGAGCCGCACTGAGGTTGGCCTGGTCGAGGAAAGCCCCACTGAGGTTTGCCTCAATGAGCACCGCCCCACTGAGGTTAGCCCTGTCCAGGAAAGCCCTGCTGAGATTCGCTCCAATAAGCTGCGCCCCAATAAGAGTGGCCTCGTCCAGCAACGCCCAGCTGAGGTTAGCTCTACTGAGATCAGCTCCTCGTAAGTCAGCTGCACGGAGGTTCGCCCGGCGGAGGTCCGTTCCACCCCCGAGGTGCTCCTCACCGCTGAGATTAGCCCAGCGGAGGTCAACCTCGCGCAGATCTGCCCACCGCAGATCTGCCCACCGCAGGTCCGTCTCCCGCAATGACGCCCCGCGCAGTGAGGCCCCGCGGAGGTCAGCTCCACTGAGGTTCGCCTCAATGAGCTCCGCCCTTTGCAGGCTTGCGTCACGGAAGTTCGTCTTGTCGAGAGACGCCCCCCGTAAATCAGCACCACCTAAGTTAGCCTCGCTGAAGTTGGTCTCACTCAAATATGCCCAGCGGAGGTTTGCGCCCCGCAGGTCAGCTTCGCTCAGATCAGCCTGGTAGCCCCGGAGGTCAACCTCGCTCAAGTTCGCCTCACTGAGGTTTGCCTCCCGAAGGTCAGCCCCGCTGAGGTCCGCGCCGCGGAAGCTCACCCCGCAGAGGTTCGTCCCCCGCAGGTCAGCCTCGCGGAGATCTGGCACTAATTCTAGATTCGCTCTCCTCCAAGCGTTCCAAGCCTCTACACCTTTCTTGAGCTCAGCGAAGTGTCCCGGGTTAGCCATGGCTCCATCACTCCTAATATGCAGAGGGTATGTAGCAGGTAGTTAAACACGCCATTTTCATTCTTCGTTTAACTTAGATTCAGATCCAAAAACTTCTGCGAGTTTCTATTGAATCATGTCGAGTTGTCTTACACAGGGAGTCCACGATTTGAGAGGTCGTATACAGCCTTTGCAGCTGTTCAGTCCTTGTCTTATTTTGCAGTAGCTATCAACAACATAATCAAAGATCTTCGCATTTTTCACTGCTAGAGCTACTTCGTCTGCAATCGCCAGGAGCATCCGCTCATCTTCTTGATCAAAGCCATCGTTACCGATCTTGTTTATGGCTTCAATAACTCCAATGACCTCTTCTCCTGATATGAGAGGGGCGGCCAAAATTGACTCAGTTTTGAAGTCATGCTCTTCGTCGATGTTTCCATAGAAATCAGGGGAATCAGAAACATCGTTTACAACAAGGGTTCTGCGTTCCCTCTAGGCGCGACCGGCAATCCCTTTATCAGCAGGAAAGCGCAGCTTCACAAGCTCCTGTCCTGTCTCGCCCACTGCAGTGAAAAATTCAAACTCGTTGTTCTCTTCGTCATGCAGGAGAACTGAGCCCTCTGCACAAGCAAGCTCTGTGGTGACAATGGTTACGATGGTGGTCAGAAGCTCTTGCAAGTCACCGATATAGCCAAGTGCAGAGCTAACTGTTTGGTATAAGTTGAGCATACGTATTTTTCTGTCCTTCTGTTCGTGCATGAAGGCATTGTCTAACAGGGCAGATATTAGAGGAACAAAGGAATGTTGTGCGGGTGTTTCGCTTGTCAAACGATGAATTTCTGCTGACTCCGCAACCAGAGCCAGAGTTCCAATGGAGCGGTGTCGGAGGAGGGCCAATGGGATGGCAAGCAGTGTTGGTTCTGATGACTTGTGATGTTCTGGTGGATTGCAGGCAATAATTTTCCCGTCCGTATGGGAAAAAAACATAATTTCATTGTGTGTTGCTTCGCTTTGATTGTGTTGAGCCAGAGTTTTCATCCAGATCTTTCAAAATGTCTTCCGAAACGTTATCCGCGTAAAAACGAGGGCGACTTAAGATCGGATCCCGAAGCAAGAATCCAATTCCCTGAAGATTATAGTGTTGCTTAAGCCAAATTGTAATTTTCCTGCATTGTCCATCTATGTCATGGGTAGTCAGCATTTCAAGCAAATTCAAATTTTGTTTGCTCTTTCTTCTGTCCCATCCGCTTCTTCTATCTACACTGCCTCGTCTATCAGTACCACCGTACTCTTGCATCACTACATCTCCCGGCTTGCTGTTTTTATGCAATTCTTGAAGAAATAAGTAACGATTCGGTGTCTGCCCTAAAATCTCCCCCAGCACCCCTTTATTAAAGACGGGGACTTGATAGAATCAGCTCAAAATCCTCCCCCTTTG
>PVMK01119900.1_pt1 | contig 15756 bp, 15 predicted proteins | sample 1853481 | NCBI WGS metagenome assembly PVMK01 (sample SAMN08533507, study PRJNA380276) | Marine sediment metagenome, whole genome shotgun sequencing project.
ATGTGAGTTTCCGGACGGGCACTAGCTAGAGTAAGTACTCAAGCGATACCGTAATGATCCGCCGTCTTGTCCAGCGCCTCGTGCAACTTGTCCACCAGGATGTCGATCTCTTCAATGCTACACACCAGCGGTGGTGCCGTAATCATCGCGTCGCCGGTCTGCCGCACCATCAGACCAGAGGCATTGGCCATATTGCGACAGTACACCGCCCCCGCCGCATCCGGCGCCAGTCGCTCGCGAGAGCCCTTGTCGCTGACCAGTTCCACCGCGGCGAACATGCCGCGCCCGCGCACCTGGCCCACAATGCGATGATCTTCCAGTTCCTGCAGGCGTGCCTGGAAATGCGGTGCGATGTCAGTTGCCGCCGTTTCAATGATGTTTGTGTCGCGCAGTATCTGCAGGGTAGCCAGGCCGGCGGCACAGGCGGCCGGGTGACCCGAGTAAGTCAAGCCGTGGGTGAATTCTCCCTCATGGCTCAATAATACGTCGGCCACCTTGCTGCCTACCATTACGCCGCCCAGTGGCTGATAGCCATTGGTAACCCCCTTGGCGAAGGTCATCAGGTCCGGCTCCAGGCCGTAGGTCTCACAACCGAACCAGTTGCCGGTGCGGCCGAAACCACAGATCACCTCATCCATGATCAGCAGAATGTCCCGCTCGTCACAAATGCGCTTGATTTCCGGCCAATAGGAATCCGGAGGGATGATGACGCCGCCGGCGCCCTGCACCGGCTCGGCAATAAAAGCGGCGACCTTGTCTTCGCCCAATTCGTCAATTTTGGCTTCCAGTTCCCGGGCCACACGAATGCCGAAAACCTCCGGGCTGTCGTCACCACCTTCCTCGAACCAGTGCGGCTGGTTGATGTGGCGTACGTAATTCAGGCCACGCGTCTGCTTGTGCATACCACTCATGCCACCCAGGGAGGCAGCGGCAATAGTCGAGCCGTGGTAGGCGTTCTTGCGGCTGATAATAAGCTCCTTATCCGGCTTGCCCAGCAGGTCGTAATAGCGGTGCACCAGCCGCAGGTTAGTGTCATTCGCCTCGGAACCCGAGTTGGTGAAAAATACGTGATTGAACTGGGCCGGCGTCACTTCCACCAGAGCCCTGGCCAGTTCCACCGCAGGCTTGTTGGAGCAGTTAAAAAAGTTGTTGTAGTAGGGAAGTTCCTGTAGTTGGGCGTAGACCGCGTCGGCAATACTCTTCTGGCTGTAACCCAGGCCGCAGCACCACAGCCCCGACATACCGTCCAGCATTTTGTTGCCGTCGGTGTCGTAGATATAGATATGCTCTGCTTTGGAAAAAATGCGGCCACCACGCTGGCTGTAGTCCTGTAGATCGGTAAAGGGATGCAGGTGGTGTGCCTGGTCGAGTTGTTGCAGGCTTGTGGTGTCAACTTGCTTATTCATTTGGTTGTTCTCCTTAGCGGAAACTTATAGAGGGCTACCCTCAAGTGTTATAGCCGATTCAGATGCAGCGTTGTTTAATAGTGTGGCATAGTCGCTACGTGATGAAATTACCCCTAAAGTGGTGTTTTGAGCGCCACCAGGTGCAGGAACCGAGGCAATGACCAACAATAATGACAGTCTGCAGGCTTTTTTAAGCAAGCATCCCGAAATCGAGATATTTGAAATCATTCTTCCGGATGTCTGAGGAGGCTTGCGTGGCAAATGGGTAACCCGGGGCAAGATACACAAAGTCATCGCCGGTGAACTCAAGCTCCCCCTCAGCTCCCTCGCATTTGATGTTTGGGGCAGGGACGGCGAGGCCTGGGTATTTGAAAGCGGCGACGGCGACGGCTTTTGTGAAGCGGACATCGACACCCTGGTGCCAGTGCCGTGGCTGGAGCGATCAACAGCGCAGCTTATCGTCTCCATGCGAGAGATAGGCGGGGAGCCCTGCAGTTACGATACCCGGCATATTCTGCGAAAACTCATGGCGCGTTTTAAGGCGCTGGGCCTTACCCCGGTGGTGGCCAGCGAAATGGAGTTTTACCTGCTGCGCGAAGAAGACGACGCGTTGGGGCGCCCCGTACACACCCAGACCGACCGTGTCGGTGGCGGGTTGCCTGGCGACCATAGAGGAGAGCATGTTGCTGTTCGCGCCCAACCTCAATTCCTACCGGCGCTTCCAGCGTGGCACTCATGCGCCGCTGGCTCCCAGTTGGGGCTACGAGAATCGCACTGTCTCGGTACGAATTCCCGCTGATTCACCCGGGGCGACCCGTATAGAGCATCGGGTAGCGGGGGCGGATGCCAACCCATACCTGGTTATCGCGGCGATTCTCGGTGGTATGCTGCACGGTATCGAGAACAAACTGGAAGCGCCCGCGCCGCTGTAGGGCAATGCCTACGAGCAGCTGCCCCCGAGCCTGCCTCGCTATTGGCCGGTTGCATTGGCGCGCTTTGAAAATTCCGATTTTATCCGCGACAATTTTGGCGAGGAGTTCCAGCGTGTTTACACTGTTCTCAAACAGCAGGAATTGGATGAGTTTGACCGCCAGGTAACGCCCCTGGAATACGATGCCTGTTTGTAATCGAGCAATAAAAAAGGCGCCCTGGTAGGCGCCTTGTGATAGTCCTTTAAGACCTAGTCCCAACTATACCCGGTGCGCACACCATAGGTGCGCGGCCGGCGTGGGCCAAAGAACGCATTGGGTTCCTTGCCGCCGAGGTTGTTCATGCCGTCCCAGGTAAACTCGTCGGCCATGTTTTCCACGTAGCCTTCCACGAACCAGTTGCTTTCCGATTCGTAGCCTATGCGCAGCGACAGTTCCTGGTAGGAATCGATTTGGATTTCGCCCAGGTCCTCCCAGCCGCGACCGCGGTCGGATTCCCAGATCACCTCGAAGTTGCTGGTGAAGGCACCGCCGTCCACCGGGAAATTGGCGTTTAGCACGAAGGAACCGGACCACTCGGGCGCCCAGAATATTTTACTGCCCTCACAGCCGTTGGGATCTTCCAGGCCACAGGCATCCTGTATATCGGTGGCCTCACTGTTCAGGTAACCCACGGTCACGTAGGCGGTGAAGTTATCCCCCAGGCCGGCGGTGAGAGATCCCTCTACACCCCATGACTCTATCGTACCAACGTTCTCGATCAGGGTGGCGCCGCTCTCGGTACCCACGGTGACCTGGAAGTCCTGGTAATCGTAATAAAAGGCCGTTAAATCAAAGTTGTCCATTCCGTCAAACAGAGTGTCTTTATAGCCGATCTCGTAGGAGTCCACGGTTTCCTCGTCAACGGGGTCCGGCAGGAAGCCATCGCCCCACATAATGTCCACATTGCCCACGGCGTCATTGGTTAGGGAAAACGTACCGAAACCACCGGATTTAAAGCCGGCGGTGTAGCTGGCGAACACCAGGGCGGTGGTCAGAGTGATTGGTCATTGTATCGCCAGGATTTTCTGTTGTTTTATAGTATTGTGGCTGCCTTGTGGCAGTCCCGCCGTCTTGCTTCTCTCCCTCACAGCGGCGGGTATGGTGCATAGCGGCTAAAGTAGTGAATTCACCACAGGAATAATATACCCCTATGGGGTAGTTCTGGGGCCATTTCGAAATTGTGACTATTTCACAATAACTCCGGCTGACTGCAGAGCCTGCACCATGGGCTGCAGTTGGTCTTCATAGCGGCGCCAGCGGCCGATGGAGCGGGTGTGGGCGGGCTCGCGCACCTGCACCGCACTGGCGGTGGAGACCGCGCCATCCTGTTGATGAAAGTCCAGGCAGGCATCTTCCCAGGGCAATTCCAGGTAATCCAGTAGCGCCCGGGCGTTGGGCTCCAGGTCGCGGGCCGTATCCTCGTAGCTGATATCGAAGATCTGCCCGGGAAATCTTTCGTGCCACACCTGCATCAGATCGCGGTAGTTACTCAGGCGTCGCAGGGCCAGGCCCAACTGCTGCAACTCCCCGGCGGAGTGCACCTGGGAGTGGCTGGTGATAATACGCTTGATCAGGGTGGTGCCGGTACGCGGCTGGCCCAGAACAAAAATGGGGGAGGCGTCCGGGTTGCCCTCTGGCAGGTGGTCAAACCAGGCGCGGGTATAGTGCTCCTTCAGGTAGTCGAACATGGCGATCTCCGCCTGTTCGTCGAACTCCACTGTGGCGCGCCGGGCTGCCGCTCCCTGGCTGAAGGCCTCGAATGCCTGGTCCCACTGCTGCAGCGCCTGCATTTTTGATATGTGCGGTGTCCGTGGCTTTGGTGGAGCTGGACAGGGCCCAGGCGGCGGCGTGGTTTTTGTCCAGCTTTACCACTGACTGAAAGGCGCTGAACGCGGTTTTGCGATTCTTGGCCTCCAGTGCAACCAGACCCACCAGGAAGTGCCCCGGCACCAGGTCCGGTTGAATTTTCAGGGCCTGCTGGCAGCACTGCCCCGCCGCGGCGGTATTGCCGCGAGAGAATTCTTCAAAACCCTGCTTTAGCAGGGCTCGCAACTCCGGGTTGGTTGCCGGGTCTGTCTTGCTGCTCATTTGTCGTTCTCTGTCAGGATTGGGGTGGCTGCATATAGGCCACCAGGGTGTCGCCGCCGTCGTAATTTCTGGCGCTCATCACCGAGTCCAGGAACAGGTAGAACAACTCTGCCTGGGAGCTTATTTCCAGTTTGGCGTAGGCGTGTTTGCGGTGCAGTTTTACGGTTTCCATGGAGATCGACAGCTTTTCCGCCAGGGTTTTGGTGCTGTGCCCGTGCAGTACCAGGTTGATCACCTGGGTCTCCCGATCAGTGAGCAGGCTGCTGCCGAATGAATCCAGTGCCGAGTGTAGTTGAGCCCGCAGGTTAACCGGGGCTGGCTCGGCGCCGGAATCTTCCCAGTGTTGCTGGCACAGGACTTCCACCGTGGGCAGTATCGCTTCGAAAATATCCAGCTCGCGCTTGGAAAAACTGGCGCGGGCCCCGGTTTTGCCCAGCGCGATATTAACGAAGCCCTCTTCCCCGATGGGAATAAGGTAGCCGCACTCGTCCTGGTAGCCGCAGTTGCGGTACCAGCTCTTATAGTACTCGCCGTCCCGAAAACCGGTGGGGGACAGGTCGCGCAGGCGAAATACGCCGAACTTGCTATCTTGGGTAGCGGCCAGGTAGTAAGGGTCCAGCAGGAACGCACCTTTGACGAACACATCCAGCGTGGAGGAGCCGCTCTCCTGGGGCACCTGGAAATACTCGATGACGGGCAGGTCGGTGCCTGGGTAAAGCAGGATAGTGGCGTCGTCACATGGCACAAGCTGTTCGAGCATGCGGATCAACAGCTCGGGAAAGTCAGGGCCGCCAACGGCTGGAATCAGCCGGGCCAGCTGTTGGCTGTATTGAGCGAGAGTGGGCATTATGCGCGGCGGCCATCGGTGATGATTAAGTAAGGGCTAATCATAACTTGAAAGCCACCCAATCCAAAAAAGCCTGGTTAGCCCTGGATATGCTGCGGCCCCGGCGCTTGGCCAGCGTCATGCCCATCTCGGTGCGTGGAGACAGTGGAACACCGACGATACCGGGTTCCTCTTCAGCCATGACTTTCAAGCCAACGGTAGTGCCCAGCCCCTGTTTTACCATACTGGTCAGCAGTGGCAGGAAATTGGTCTGCATGCGGTACTCGGGTGTTACGCCCTGTTCCAGGCAGAGTCGGTCCAGCGTACTGCGGATAAAGTAGCCGCTTTCATAGACCACCATGGGTGATTCATGCAGATCCTTGACATGGATATGTCGACGCCCGGCCCAGGGGTGGTCGGCCGCCATACAAAGCACGATTTGTTCGCTGATCAGTGGCACCAGTTCCAGCTCCGGGGTGCTGGCCGGGTCGCGGCTGGTGGTGACCCCGATTTCAATCTCATCATCCAGTAACATCTGCTCGACCCGGGTGGTGCCTGCCTGTGTCACGGAGGCCTGCAATCCCGGGTGCTTGCGGAGAAAACCACTGAGCAAATCCGGCAAAAAATAGGTGGCCAGCATGGAGGGGCAGGCGATGCTGAGCTCACCCTGTAACAGGTCCCTCATGGCGCTGGTGGACCGCTTGAGGTCCTCAACTTCCCGCAGGATCGACTGTGCCCGCTGTAGCAGGTTTTGACCCTCCGCTGTGAGCCTGGTCTGCCGCCCGTTGCGATCGAATAGCCGGGTCTCCAGCTCTTCCTCCAGTTTACGGATGGCGATACTGACCGCCGGCTGCGCCATGTGCAGGCTGGTGGCTGCCTGGCTGAAGTTTTCCAGCTGCGCCACCCGCACAAAAATTTCCAGCTTGCGCAAGTCCATAGGAAGGCCTCCAATAACAATACATATATGAGTGGTACTTACTTAAGCCGTGTAGGGCCGAATTAATGCGACCAAACGGTATTGGGCGCATTAACTCGGCCAAGGATGGCGCCAACTCCAGCATTGGTCGAATGAATTCGACCCTGCCAGCAAAGTATAGGGCGTTGTATTTCGCTTAAGTAGGTGCCATTCATATATATATTATATTAATATCATATAAAACATATATTTTATTAATGTTGCATCTTCTGTTATTTTCCGTCTCACTACATTATGTCTAATGGATATGGAGAACACTGATGGCACAGGTTAAGAGCTGGAAAAAACTGAATTGGCAGGATCCCTTCCTGCTGGAACAACAACTCAACGACGAGCAGCGCATGGTGCGTGACACCGCGCGGCAATACGCGCAGGACAAATTGCAGCCGCGGGTACAGGAGGCCTATCGCAAGGAGGAGACCGACCCGGCTATCTTCCGTGAGATGGGAGAGCTGGGGCTACTGGGCTCCACCATAGAAGGCTACGGCTGCCCGGGTGTGGATTACATTTCCTATGGCCTGGTCGCCCGGGAAGTGGAGCGGGTGGATTCCGGTTATCGCTCCATGATGAGCGTGCAGTCTTCCCTGGTAATGTATCCCATCTATGCCTATGGGACAGAACAGCAGCGGGAGAAATACCTGCCCAAACTGGCCAGCGGAGAGTGGATAGGCTGCTTCGGTCTCACCGAGCCGGACTACGGCTCCGATCCCGGTGGCATGGTGACCCGGGCTAAAAGTGTGGACGGCGGTTATAAGCTGTCCGGCACCAAGATGTGGATAAGCAACAGCCCCATCGCCGATGTGTTTGTGGTGTGGGCCAAGACCGATGACGGCAAGATCCGCGGTTTTGTCCTGGAAAAGGGCATGAAGGGACTCAGCGCGCCCAAAATTGAAGGGAAGCTGGCACTGCGCGCATCGATTACGGGAGAAATCGTAATGGATGAAGTGTTTGTATCCGAAGAGCAGTTGCTGCCCAATGTTCACGGACTGGCGGGTCCCTTTGGCTGCCTCAACAACGCCCGTTACGGTATTGCCTGGGGCGCTCTGGGTGCCGCGGAGGCCTGCTGGCATACCGCGCTGGATTACACCATGGAGCGCAAGCAGTTTGGCCGCCCGCTGGCTGCCAATCAGCTTATCCAGCTCAAACTGGCCGATATGCAGACCGAAATCAGCCTGGCGCTGCAGGGCTGTTTCCGCGCGGGGCAATTGATGGACGCCGGGCAGATCGCGCCGGAGCTGATTTCCCTGATCAAGCGCAACTCCTGTGGCAAGTCCCTGGCTATCGCGCGCCAGGCCCGGGATATGCTGGGCGCTAATGGTATCTCTGACGAGTATCCGGTGATGCGCCATATGGTGAACCTGGAGGTGGTGAACACCTATGAAGGTACCCACGATATCCACGCGCTGATACTGGGGCGCACCCAGACGGATATCCCCGCGTTCTGATGGGCGCCCTGTCCCATATCAAGGTGCTGGATCTGTCCCGGGTGTTGGCCGGGCCATGGGCCAGCCAGATCCTGGCGGACCTGGGCGCCGAGGTGATTAAAATCGAGAATCCGGCCGGGGGTGATGACACCCGCGGCTGGGGGCCTCCGTTTATGCCCGATGATGCCGGTGGGCTGACTGAGGAGTCCGCCTACTTCCTGTGCACCAATCGCGGCAAGCAGTCGGTCTGTGTGGATATGAAAACCGAGGAGGGGCAGGCAACCCTGCGCCAGTTGGCCGCGCAGTGCGACGTGGTGATCGAGAACTTCAAGGTCGGCGGCGCGGCGAAATACGGACTGGATTACGCCAGTTTGTCGGCGGAGAATCCCGCCCTGGTGTACTGCTCGATCACCGGTTTTGGCCAGGCCGGCCCCTGTAAGGATCGCCCTGGGTATGATTTTCTGGTGCAGGCCATGGGCGGTTTGATGAGCGTTACCGGGCAGCCGGACGGCGCCGAGGGCGCTGGCCCGCAGAAAGTGGGGGTGGCCCTCACCGATATTATGACCGGCCTGTACGCGACGATCGGTGTGCTCGCCGCCTTGGCGGAGAGGGATCGCTCCGGACTCGGGCAGCATGTAGACCTGGCCCTGCTGGATGTCACCGCGGCCACCTTGGCCAACCAGGCCACTAACTACCTGGTAGGCGGGCTCATCCCCACCCGCATGGGCAACGCCCACCCCAATATCGTGCCCTACCAGAGCTTTGTGGCCAGCGATGGTCACCTGATTGTCGCGGTGGGCAACGACGGGCAGTTCCGGCGTTACGTGGATGTGCTGGGTTGCCCCGAACTGGCGGACGATAAGCGCTTCGCGACAAACAGGGACCGGGTGCACAACCGTGATGCACTGGTACCCCTGCTACAGGCGAAGATGCTGCAGCGGGGTAAAGAGGAGTGGCTGCAGTTACTGGAAACCGCCCATGTGCCGGCGGGCCCCATCAATACGGTGGCCGAGGTTTTTGCGGAACCGCAGATTCAGGCGCGGGAGATGCAGGTGACCGTGCCGCATCCCCAGAATGCCAGCCTGCAACTGGTCGGCAACCCGATCAAGCTGTCGCGCACCCCGGTGGAATATCGGCGACCGCCTCCCACGCTGGGTGAACATACCGACCAGGTACTATCCGCCCTGGCTGCCGGGAAATGGCAGACCTGATTTGGTACACACAATCCTTTGCAGCCCTTTCCGAGGGCGACAGGGCGACAGGGCGAAATTTTCATAGCCCGTCGTCGCGGTCAAAGTCCGCTGCTACAGAAGATTCAGCCGCCGCTTTATCGGGTGCCGCCCACCAGTGAGCCCACAAAAAAGGCCTCGTACGAGGCCTTTTCGAATAACGCTGTGACAGCCCCTAGTCGCCGCCAGCCGGTGCGGTCAATTGCTCCATCACATGGTCCAGCGAGAAGCTGGCCGCTTTCTGGCGCGGCGGAAACTCCTTGAAGGTCGCCAGGAACCGGCCCACATAATCCTGCGCCGGCACCAACAGGTAAGCGCGATCAATCAGCCAGTCGTAATAGGTGTTGGAGGTGATCTGTGCGCGCTCGTAAGGGTCGCGTCGCAGGTTGAATATGAGGGGTATCCGCAGCGGGATAAAGGGCTCGGCCCATAACTTAAAGGTAGCCTCAATGCGCTGCTCCATGAAAATCAGCTTCCAGTCGTTGTAGCGCAGCGCTGACAGGTCGCCGTCGTCGGTGAAGTAGAAAATTTCCCTGCGCGGCCCTTCTTTTTCCTTGCCGGTCAACATTGGCAGGAAGTTATACCCGTCCAGGTGAACCTTGTACTTGCGACCGATAGCGCTGTAACCCTTCAGTAGTTTTTCCTTCACATTGGGATCACCCGCTGCCGCCAGGAAAGTCGGCATCCAGTCCATATGGTGCATAATCTCGTTGGATACCGAGCCCGCCTCTATCTTGCCGGGCCAGCGCACCATGGAAGGCACCCGCCAGCCGCCCTCCCAGTTGGTGTTTTTCTCACCGCGAAAGGGGGTCATGGCGGCATCCGGCCAGGTGTTCAGGTGGGGGCCGTTGTCGGTGGAGTAGAATACGATGGTGTTGTCGGCGATGCCCAGGTCGTCCAGTTGCTTGAGGAACTGACCGATGTGCGCATCATGCTCCAGCATGCCGGCGGTGTATTCGTCGGCCCTGGGGTAGATCTTCTTGGCTGCCGCCATCTTTTGAGGGCTGACATGGGTGCGAAAGTGCATACGCGTGCCGCTCCACCAGACGAAAAAGGGCTTGTCTCCTTTTGCGGCCTTGGCGATAAACTTCATCGCCGCGGCAGAGGTTTCGTCGTCCACCACTTCCATGCGCGCCTTGTTCAGCGGGCCGGTGTCCACGATCTTGCCGTCAGCGGATGAGCGAATCACGCCTCGCGGGCCGTACTTCTTAAGAAAAGCGGGGTCCTTGGGGTAATCCTCGTTTTCGGGTTCTTCTTCGGCGTTCAAGTGGTAGAGATTGCCGAAAAACTCATCGAAGCCATGGTTGGTGGGCAGCATGTCGTCTTTGTCGCCCAGGTGATTTTTGCCGAACTGGCCGGTAACGTAGCCCTGGTTTTTGAGCAGTCCGGCAATAGTGGGGTCTTCTTTCTTGATGCCCAGGTCAGCCCCGGGCAGACCCACTTTGCTCAGGCCGGTGCGGAACACCGATTGCCCGAGAATGAATGAGGAGCGGCCGGCGGTGCAGCTCTGCTCACCATAGTAATCGGTAAAGATCATACCTTCTTTGGCGATGCGGTCGATATTGGGTGTGCGGTAGCCCATCAGGCCCATGGTGTAGGCGCTGATGTTGGACTGGCCCACATCATCGCCCCAGATAACCAGGATGTTGGGTTTGTCGGCGGCTGTGGCTGCCACCGAGGCCAGTGCTACCAGCAAGGTAGCGGATATTCGCGGGATAGAAACAATCCCTGCTGCGATGCTGCGACAGCAGCGTGTAAAGCGTCCATTCAACATTTTTGTAGCTCCTCGATTGTAAATCCATTTGCCTGCAGGAATTACTCTACAGGTATTTCCGCAACAGCGGTTCACTCTACAGGGGAAATTCTTCTTATTCGAATTCAATTTAATATAGATCAATAATTGAAAACAGCAAGGATTGAAGCGTGTACCCGGAGGACCTGGGGACAAGGCTTTTGATAGGGGCGGTATGGTGCACCGCGTGTATTTACAAAACGGCGAGGTGGCCTATCGCCACGCTGATGAGGGCGGCTATTAACGCACAATCTCCACCGGGTACACGGCTGCCAGCTTCCCTGTGGGGTTGAGCTGGCGCATGCTTGGTATCATGGCGGCCAGAGCCGCCTCGCGATTACCCGGAGCTGGATGGGTGCTGAGGAATTCTGGTGGTTTTGAGCCACCCTGGGCTCCCATTTTCTGCCACAGAGTGACGGCCGCATCCGGGTCGTAACCGGCCATTACCGCCAGTTCCATGCCAATTTGGTCAGCCTCGGACTCGGCCGTTCGGCTGTTGGGCAGCGTCAGAGCGACTTTCGCAGCCATGGCGGCACCGCCCATGGCGACTGCGGGCCGGTCAGACATGGCGCCGATGACTACCACACCCAAAGTGGTGGCCATAGCCCGGGACATGCGCTCCGCGGTGTGATTGGCCAGGGCATGGGAAATTTCGTGTCCCATGATCTGGGCGAATTCGGCATCGGTCAGGTGCAGCTTTTCGAACAATCCGGTGTAGACCGCCATGCGGCCTCCCGCCATGCACCATGCGTTAACGGTCTCCGGGTCATCGACAATCGCCACGCTCCACTCCCAATTCCTGGAATGGGGGTACACACGAATAGCTTCTGTCACCAGTCGACCGGTAATGGTCGCTACCCGGTCAACCATCTTGGGGTCGTCTACCAGCTTGTCCTGTTTGCTCAGGTCGTCGACGGTGCTGAGATAGGCTTTTTTTGATTCAACAATGGCCGATTGCGGTGAAATCAGCATCAACTGGGAACGTCCGGTGGGGCTGGTGGCGCAGGCGGGGAGCAGGCTAAACGCCAGGATCAGTAACAGGAGTCGCTTCATTAAATAGTTCGCTTCTGGTCTGGTTCACGATATCAGTGATAATTAGACCGCGTATCTTACTGAAGATTTCCTCGGGCGTCGCGTGGGTCCCGCTGCACGGTACGGTTGGAGCCACTCTCGGTTAGAACCCCATGCCCTTCGAGTGGCTCCACCCGCACCGCGCAGCTACTAGACGTGCTATGGCTCAGCGTCTTGAATGCGACTGCAGGTAGCTGCTTCCGGGAGTTTTTGCCTTGCAAAGGCATGGGGTTCTAACTGAGCAAGGTCATTAAACTCCCGGGAGCAGCGGGACGCACTCCACTCTCTAAGAGTAAGCGCCATGTGATATTACTGGGCAGTCTCTAGAACGGCAGGCCATCATCAATGTTGTGATTGGCATCCTCGGGCTTCGCCATATCCAGGGTGTAGTGCACGCCGTTGATTTCGTCCTGCACTTCCTTGGCATCTTCTGGTGTGGCAAAGAACTGTGAATACCATTTGCGCCCCGTGCGGAAAGGTCCATCGGTTTTTAACTGCATGATTTTCAGCGCCGGGCGCTTGTATTGCCACACGTTGAAATCCGCACCAAAAGCTTCCAGTGCGCCCGCCTGGGCCGCCTTGCCGGCCGCCTTGTCTTCCTCGGTAGCCACTTCCGCACTGCCCTTGTACAGGCAGCCGTGCCAACATTTGGTCAGGCCATCATCCACCGGGGTGTTGGCGATCAACTCATAGATGACATTGCCGGCGAACACCTGCTTGGACAGCAGTATGCCGGGACCGGTGTACCAGGTGGTGGTATACAGGTATGTATCGTACAGCTGCATCTCCCCACCCTGGCGCTGGATGTAGATGTGGTCCTTGAACTCATTCTCGAAGTACTCGCTGGGACAGCCGTGGGTCGGGCCCAGATGGCGAACATCCGCCATATTGTCCAGAATCTCCTGCGAGTGGATGGGCAGTTCGCCCAGATGATCCAGCTCCCAGCGCACCCATTGAGGGGTCGTCCCACTCGGGCAGGAAGGGGTGCATCGTAATCCGGGCTCGCGCCCGTCCGGGTCGTACCAGGCCATCACGCAGCCCATGTTATCCACCACCGGGTAGGAGCGAATGGAGGCGGACTTGGGGCAGGGCCCGTCGAAATAGGGAATATCATCCACATCACCCGCGGGGTTATAGCGCCAGCCGTGGTAGGGGCAGCGGATGGAGTCGCCCCTCGATCTGCTCGCCGTTCTTGACGATCATGGCGCTGGTGCTGGCGGTAAGGTGGGTACCCATGTGGGCGCAATAGGCGTCCAGCAGCACAGGCCTGCCGCTTTCGCCCCGGTACAGGGCCAGGTCCTGACCGAAAAAGCGCACGGCCATGGGGCCGTCATCCAGTTCTTTGCTCTCTGCCACGATAAACCAACCCCGTGGGAAGGTGTTGGGGCCCAGATTGTACTCAGCGGCGGTTGCCATGATGTTTCACCTCGTCGTTATGCTGATACCAAAGTATAGACATCTCGGCGGTCGTTGCTACGGTCTGGAGGCCTCTGGTGGACAAGGAGTGCCCGGCGGCTCAATTATTCAACTTGTAGCGGGGTATCTGACGCGGAATCCGCCGGGTTCATCTCATTGAACCGCCTGCCAAGGTAGATGCCGGTACCGGCCCACAGCGCCGCTATCCCCACGCCGACCAGTGCCACCGGCGCCAGCCCGAGGCCCAGTCCCTGGGTCAGGCCGGTGAAAGCCCAGGCGTTGAGCATGTCCCCGCCCCGGTAAATCACGATGTCGATGACCGGTTTGGCCTTGAAGCGCACTTCCCTGTCCACCGCGGTGAACAGTATTTCCCGGGCGGGGCGCGATATGGCGTAGTTGCCCGCCCGGCGGATAATCTGTATCGCCACCACCACCGCAACCATGGGGGCCGCCGCCAGGACCAGCATGCCCACAACGATCAATACGGGTATTGAGGCCAGGGTGAAAGGCAGGCCCATGTGCTTCGCTATACGGCCGGTGGCGAAGGCCGCCACCAGCACGGTCAGGCTGTTGACCGCCAGGTCCATACTGGCCCAGATCTGTGAGCGGGTTTCCCTGTCGTATTCCGCGAGCAGGTTCTTCAGTTCGAAATAGATGAATGAGCTTATAGACGTATAGAAAAAGATAAACAGACCGATGCCCAGCAGGTAACGGCTCGTCATGAACTCTGAAAAGCCCGCCAGCGGATTGCCGCCAATGTTACCCAGGTCAGAGGCATCAACGGCCACACCCTGGTTGTGCAGGTCAGTCAGTTTGAGACGCTGCAGCCAGTGAACAATGGGCAGGGTCAGCACAATCAGTGTGGCGGCTATCAGCAGCAGGGGGTCCGTGCCCACATCCCCTACCAACAGGGCGGCGGTGGCCGGGCCGATAATAGCGCCGATACTGGCTCCGGCGCCGATAAACCCGAACAGCCTGGTGGCCTGGGGTTTGGAGAAGGTGTCCGCCATGAAGCTCCAGAAAACGGAGATATGGAACAGGCTGAACACGCTGATCCAGAGGTAGAAGGCCTTGTCCAGCAACACCCGGTCAGTCAGCGACTGTGTGCCGAAGTAGAACAGCACAAAGCTGGCGGCGAACAGCCCGTAGACCGAGGGCACCAGGCGCTGGAAGCGAATCCGGGTGACCGCCCCGCCATACAGTGAGACGGCGATGGTGCTGAAGAAAAAGGTAAAGGTCCACAGCCAGCTGACCTCCGCGTCGGTCCAGTCACTGGCCATGGCGTCTCGCACCGGGCGCAATATGTAATAGGAGCCCATCAACATCAGCACCAGCAGGAAGGAGGCCAGTGTGGCCCGCGTCTCCTCCGGGTGTATGTCGCAGGCCCTGGCCAGGGTGCGCTGCAGTAAGCTGGGCTGATGTGTGTTATCAGTCATTCTATAAAGACCCGAAAATCCGCAGCATTTCCTCACGCTGCGCCGCATCGGGCAGGCGGCCGAAATTGGCCTGCATATTGTCAATCATATGATGCACCCTGGCGGTGGCCGGGATTATGCAGGTTACCGCGGGATGGCCGAGGATGAACTTGAGGTAGAACTGCCCCCAGCTGCCGCAGTCCAGTTCCGCGGCGAGATCGGGCAGTTCATGCCCGCGGGATTTTCCGAACAGGACGCCGCGCTGGTAAGGGCGGTTGATCATGGTGGCGATGCCCCTGTCCTGTGCCACGGGCAGTAATGCCTGTTCCGCCACTCGATCCTGAATGTTGTAGCTGAACTGCACAAAGTCCAGGGGTTCGCTGCGCATGATCTGCAGCAGGCCTTCGTGGTCGCGTCCGTGGGAGGTGGTGATGCCGATATAGCGCACCTTGCCTTCCTTTTTCCAGTTTTTCAGCGTATCCAGGTGCGTTTTCCAATCCTGCAGGTTGTGCACCGCGATCAGGTCAAAACGCTGTACATTCATGCGCCGGGCGGATTCCTCCATCTGGGCGATGCCCTGCTCGCGTCCGGTGGTCCACACCTTGGTGGCGGCGAACAGTTTGGGTGGGTTTTCCGTCGCCCGCAGCACATCGCCGACGCGGGTCTCCGCATTGCCGTACATGGGGGAGGAGTCGATCACTGTACCGCGCCCGTCGAAGAAAGCCTGCATTACCCCGGTCAGTTTAGCCATCGACTCAGCATCCGCGGCGGTGTCAAAGGTGCGTGAGGTACCCATGCCCATAACCGGCAGTAGCTCACCTGAGCTGGGTATGGGGCGTTGAATCAGCGGTAGATTGGCAGGGGGAGAAGCGGCCTCCCCGGCCTTCAAGCCTAATGACTGGTACGCCAGCATACTGGCGCTCAACTGCAAAACCTGTCGGCGATTGATCATGGCGATGTCCCTGCGATCGTAATCGGGCCAGTGTTTCAGCCCCGATGCCGGGGGTCAAGCGAATAGAAAAGATAGATGACCGCTTGCCAGACCGTGGACGGTGATGCGTGAAGATGACAGACTTGCACAGCGCGCGCCGGACGATACCCTATGAGTAAAAAGAAAGTACTGATACCTCTGCCAACCTATG
>PVMK01121467.1_pt1 | contig 15755 bp, 16 predicted proteins | sample 1853481 | NCBI WGS metagenome assembly PVMK01 (sample SAMN08533507, study PRJNA380276) | Marine sediment metagenome, whole genome shotgun sequencing project.
TCTCGACCAGGCTGTAACGGAGTTAGATCGTTTTATTAACGGTCTTGACGTTTCCACCAAGGCTTCGAGTTATGGGGTGCAAAGTGAGGAATGGAAAGAGCTTCTTAGCTTGGCGCTTGCCGGTGAACGCGGACTTAATTTCATCGGTACGCGTGAGCGAGTAATGGAGAATTTTTCAATTTAAACACGAGTCAATTTTTACGATATCACCATTTTAGGGTGGTATTAACTTAACCAATAGAAAATGAGGAGAGTAACAATGCAAAACAAGATCTCGAAACTACCGTCGTTCATATCGAACCTGGGTAAACGAATGGCCATTGGTGTAACCGCAGTTGCTGTAACAATGGGCTTCGGAATGATGACAAGCACCAATGTGATGGCCGCATCCTGTGAAAATCCCGACAGCCTGACTTTTGCGATAATTCCAACCGAAGAAACAGTAGCGGAACTCCAGCTCTATCAGCCGATAACCGATCGAATGGAGAAGCTGACCGGCAAGAAAATCGAATTCTTCATGCCAACGTCTTATGCTTCAGTGGTTGAAGGGATGCTCAGCAAGTTTGTTGATGTCGCGGTTCTTGGCCCATATTCTTATGTGATTGCCAACAGTAAGGACTCAGATGTTGAAGTGTTTGCTACCTATGCCAAAAAACCTGGATATCTCCAGGAAGAGGGTCCTGGATATAAAGGTGTGCTAATTTCAAAAAAAGGATCCGGCCTTAAAACAATCGCTGACCTGAAAGGCACGCTTGTCGGGTTGACCGATCCCGGTAGCACGTCCGGCAACCTTGTTCCCCGGGTGGTCTTTTCAAAAGAAATTGGTATGGATATTGACGATTTCTTCAAAAAGGTTGTCTACACCGGCTCACATGAGCTTTCGACAGTTGCAGTCGATCAGGGTAAGGTGGATGCAGCTTTTGTCGCGTCACACCGATTTGATAATGTTGTTACCAAGGGTGAGGTCAAGTTTGAAGATTTTAATATCATCTGGTCTTCGCCCCCCATTCCCCAGGACCCATTTGTTTACCGAAGCCCTCTTTGTGAAGACATCAAAGAGAATATCCGTAACACGTTCCTGGGTCTTAAGGATGATCCGAATGCGCAGGCCTTTCTTGAAAATGTGAAATCGAATACATTTGTTCCCATGGCGTCTGCGGATTATGACGTGATTCGCGATCTGAAAAAGGCGAAGGATGCGAAAAAAGCGGCAAACTGAGCGATTTACCTGTGAGACGGCGTTGCATGCTCGCAAATTGGTTGCCACGCCGTTCTCATTTTAAATGGATCAGATTCTACTGACAAAGCCACATAAGTTTACCCATAGAGCGTATAAGAAATGGCGATTCTTGAAGTCGAAAATCTACGATCAAAATATAGCGCAAGCGGGCCTGAAATTCTCAAAGGGATTAGTTTTGAAGTCGAAGACAATGATTTTTTTCGCAATAATTGGTCCCAGTGGAGCGGGTAAATCAACCTTGATCAGGTGTATCAACCGTTTGATTGAACCGACTTCCGGAGATATCAGGTTTGATGGTACGGATATGTTGTCCCTTAACGCCAGATCATTGCGGCGTATGCGTCGCCATATCGGGATGATTTTCCAGGAGTTTAATCTGATTAACCGTATGTCAGTGATGGACAATGTATTGTCTGGACGGCTGGGATATGTTGGCTCGCTGCGAAGTATATTCAGGGTATTCAGCAACCGTGACATCCAGCGGGCACTTGAGCTTCTGGAACGGGTCGGTTTGCAGGATCATATTGATAAACGAGCGGATCAACTTTCAGGAGGGCAACGCCAACGGGTTGGAATTGCCCGTGCCCTGATGCAGGAACCGAACCTGCTGCTACTCGACGAACCAACCTCGGCACTCGACCCGAAAATTTCCCGGGAGGTCATGGAGTTGATTCGTACCATGGCCACCGAACTTAAAGTTCCGGTGTTGTGTAATATTCACGATGTCCAACTGGCAAAAGAGTTCTGCAATAAAATTATAGGTCTGCAAGACGGCAACAAGATGTTTGACGGTCCGACCGAGACACTTGATCAGGGTAGCCTTGACGAAATTTACGAAATGGAAATTCTGTGAGCTGAGTGATAAGACATGCAAGACTCGACCACACCATTAACACTGGATGATATTGTCAGGCTTCGCCGCAAAAACCAGGGCCTGCAATTTGGCTTCTATCTGGTATTGATTGCCCTGGTTCTGTGGAGTGTTCAGGCAACGGTAATAGATGACACCGACTGGGAAAGAATTGGATCGCTCGCCGATATCGGCAAGTCCATCTCACATTTTATCGGCATAGATTTTGGGTTGATCCCGAGTTTGTTGGGACCGACTATCGAAACATTCATGATCGCCTGCATCGGAACCTTGCTGGGGCTTGTTATCTGCATCCCGGCGATCTGGTTTGGCGCACTCAATGTAACACCCTACAAACCAGTCACCTATCCGATTGCGCGGATTGCCATGACCCTTAGCAGATCAATTCATGAAATTGTCTGGGCACTGATTTTTGTTTCGGCGGTCGGGCTCGGGGCATTCGCCGGCATTCTCGCAATTGCGGCCCGTTCCTTGGGTTTTATCGCCAAGATGTCAGCCGAAGCAATTGAAAATATCGACCCCAAACCGGTTGAAGCGATTCGGGCCATGGGCGGAAATAACCTCCAGGTTATGCTGTACGCAATTTTACCGCAGGTTATGCCGGTTATTCTGGGCATCGTACTTTTTGAGTGGGAAATAAATATTCGGCGCTCTTCTGTGTTGGGCCTGGTCGGAGCGGGTGGTCTCGGCTTGGTATTTTTTCGGCAAATGAACACGTTCAACTATCCAGGAGTAACGACCGTCATCCTTGCAATTTTTGGCTTGATCTTAATTGGTGAAGTGGTTTCACATTATGCCCGTAAGGCCATGATTTGATGGCCGATATTTATGCAGGTAGAAGCAAATGACGACGCCTGAGAAGTCACAACTTTCTACCCTGCAGGGTGACAATGTCCACCGCGAGTGGAGCAGGTTCAAATACCCCCAGTCATTGATTAACTACGGAATACTCCTGGGGATATTGTTATTTTTCACCTACTCGGTGCATTACCTCAATATTCCCCTGGAGCGGATTCTTGGAATGTTCGGCCGCCTGGGCGATGTTTTGGCTAATCGATATTATCCGCCCGATCTGGAATATATTATCGATAAGGGTTTTCTCGGAGCTATCGTTGAAACCATTCAGATGGCTTATTTGGGCGCTCTTTTCGGGTTGTTAATGGCTATCATTCTAGGTTGGTTTGCAGCCTACAACGTCAGTCCTTCCAGAAGGTATATTTATCCACTCGCACGGCTTCTTGCGATGGGCTGTCGTTCAGTTCATGAAATGATCTGGGCTATATTGTTCGTGACAATACTGGGGTTTGGTATGTTGCCTGGAGTTCTTGCTCTTACCATGTTTTCGATTGGTTTTGCCGGCAAATTGTTTGCTGAGGAGATCGAATCCATTGATATGGGTGAAGTCGAAGCCATACGTGCGATGGGCGGAACCCATTTACAGGTATTTGTATTTGGTGTTTTCCCACAGGTACGTGTTGCCTTTACCGGGATTGCCATATATACATGGGACGTAGCATTTCGAGCCGCTACGGTAGTAGGTTTTGTCGGGGCAGGGGGCATGGGGTGGTACCTTAAGCGCAACATCATGCAAATTGAGACAGAACGAACAGCGGCCATTCTGCTTTCGATAATTGTTCTTGTGGTCATCTCGGAATTCGTTTCGGCCTGGGCCAGATCGCGTGTCTCAAGGGCAAAGTAGTTGCTGCTTGATCATGACTTCAATCCCTGTTTGGGCAAACGAAATTATATGAATTGGACCGGGTACAGGTTGCAACGCTGCTAATTTAACCGAATGACATCTCCCCGGTTGGATGTTTAACCCAGCAAAGTGCTGGGTTTTTTTTGTCTTGCTTTTGCGTCGTGGTGAAAAAACGCAAAAAAGAACGCAAATAAGGGGTCGGTGACAAGGGTCAAAAGGGGTCGGTGACAAATAATTATCATTCGCATCTGTGTCGTGAGCAAAGCGAGTCCATCTATGTTGGTGTCCGGAATAAGTTGACCACTACATACACCACGAAAATTAAGGAGAATTATTGATGTTAACTATAAAATTAAACGAGACTGAAGGTATCGCGATCTTAGAGCCTGATGGAGCACTATCGAAGAAGATTTTAGATCTGCCGCTGCGATAATTGACCCATATATTGAAACTTCAGGAAAACTAAATGGCATCGTAGTTCATGTAAAGACATTTCCTGGATGGGATTCATTTTCAGCATTAATAACGCATTTAAAATTTATTAAGGAGCATCATAAAAAGGTGTCTCACGTGGCTTTTGTAACTAATTCACCAGTAGGTGCGTTTGCTGAGCATGTCGCAAGTCACTTTATCAACGCAGAAATTAAAAGTTTTTCCTTTAGTGAATTAGAAAATTCAGTTAAATGGATATCGGGTAAGGACAACAATTGAATCCCCTAACGGGGACTAGTACTAGTACATTCAGTATAAGCCCGAATTGGTGATTATTCGCTTTAATGTGCGCAATTGTTCCGAGCTTAAAGTCGGGAGGGAGCAGGTAATGGCGTTGGTATGTGCCTGCTCGTCCATTGTAAGCGGTTCCTGATTGTCGAAATTTCCCCGGCTCCATTTCATGATGATATCGATAGACCCGTATGTACTATTCGAATCAGCGCGCTCGGCAAGTGCATGGAAGTTGGCTATCAGATCGGCGATCGAATCAATGTGAGCAGGCTCCAATCGCTGTTCGGTAGCGTAAACGCTGAGCAGACAATGTTGCGGAAATTCTCGCATCTTCACCGCATATGCGATGGTTTTACCACCACCGCCCAGGCGCGGCTGCGCGGCGCTACCTTTAATTGCGATTACCTTCAAATAAAGCGCCGGTGCAAAGCGACGATTCAGACGTAGTTCCTCGGCGCAATAAAACCGACGCTTTTTGAGCGTTGAGAAATCTACAAAACCGAAATTGACCTTTTTTTGATTTTATAGGCAAAACTTCCAGTCAGCAGTACCCAGCAGATATGTGTTTCGATTACTGAAAATGATTTACCGGGTGATCGTACAAAGCAGGGTTTTGCAATGCGATTATCAACTTGTCGGTCATCGTAGATGTCGATTCCTTAAGCTTATTCAATTGTGTCGTAGCCACTTGGCAACTCGCTGACAATGATTGATATCACAAATACGGGGCATTACTAACTGTGGTATTAATTTCCCACTTGGTAGGTTCAATTTTAGTTAACTTGACAGTACCCTGGCTAGTGTCCCAGGGTACCTAGCAATAAATCTTAAAGAAACTCCGCTTTCTCTTCGCTTTCTGCTGATTTCACACCGCTATCGATATTGAATACCGCATATGCCGGACACCAGCCGACAAAACCGGTTAATATCGGAATGAGGCCTATCGCGCCCCACCAGGATTGGTAATATAATCCAGCGCCAATGATGACCGTGCCAAGCACAAATCGAATAGCTCTATCTAATGTTCCAACATTGAATTTCATGTCAAATACCTCTGTTATGTTCACAACTCAATATATTAAGAAAACACAGGGTGGATAATATTGATCTAAATCAAATTAGCCTGTAATTGCCGACTATTTTTTACTAATAAAATTTACCTAAGAGACAACTATAACCGGGCATTTAGCGCCTGGTAGGGTACTGACAAATTAACTAATGAGGGCGGGTTAATTCCTTGTATGACGCGTCAACCTTATCTGACTTAATAGCAGTTGGCATGGTAAAGCGTCTGGAAAAAGATCCACAGTAACGTTCGGTACGATGCTGTTTGCTGCCCTTGCCGGTTTCTTTTTCCACTTTCTTTTCGCCGGTAATATTCAATACGCCATTGCCCAGGCGCACGTCTATATCCTTCTTGTCAACGCCTGGTACATCAGCCCGGATCAAATAATTATTATCGTCCTCTTCGATATCCACGGTCGGTGACCATTCGGCAATACTAAAATCAGTATCGTTATTGGTGATACTGCGGCCAGTTGCCAGATTGTAGCGTTCCACCATATTTTCCATTTCCCTTAACGGGTTTCATTCAGTAATGTTAATGATTTGTCTCCTGTTGACTAACCGGAATAGTATTTCTAGCCACCTGTAATATATTGATGTGGATCAAGCAATCGGCGAGTATTTGTCCGAATTAATGATCCTGTTTGAGTAACCATCCTATAGCCCGATGCGGCAGTTCAGGTGCCGTGGATATCTTTAGCCGAACGCTGACCCGACTACAGGGGAGTGGATTGGTGGAGGTCTAAAATCGAGAACTTGAGATCCTGGATCACAATATTCTGAAGCATATTGTAAGTGAATAGCCATAGCACTAATCCTGGCATTCGGTCCTGTCACTATGTGTCGGTGAATTGACATAGATCAAATCTCCAGTCTTAACGTCGTGTTAGTTTCCATCCAGGTGGTTATTGCAAAATTACTAAGCCAGTAAGACTAATAAGGAAAATTTTTTGCAAAATGTCGAGAATTAAAATTGATTCGCTGGACAGAATTGGGTGACAAGGAGAGAAAATAAATATTCAGGTTAATAATCGCTTGCTCGACCACGATGCAATAGTCAGCGTTATCTTGCTAGGTAATAATGCTCGATTACGGCCGCGCCCTCATCTCAGAAATTCTCACTGGTCAACGCGTACTGCAGGCAGCGCACGTTTATGGGCGATTGATACCCGAAATAGCGCGAAAAATCGGTCCTACCGGTTATCTGGAAGACCTATAGAGGATCTGGGTCTGGATTACTGTGAAACACATTTTGGAGAAGTAGGATGCTGATATTGACACGGCGAGTTGGAGAGACCTTGATGATAGGCGATGAGGTAACAGTCACCGTCCTCGGGGTAAAGGGTAAGCAGGTAAGAATTGGTGTTAACGCACCGAGAGAAATTGCAGTACATCGTGAAGAGATTTACGAACGTATCAAAGCTGAGAAACTGGCACAGGAAACACAGGAAACACAGGAAACACAGGAAACACAAGAAGAGGAGCAAATAGGAAATACAGTCGAAGGCTAGTCTGCCTGGGGTAAAACATGGAGCGGCAGATCACGTCGCTTTACCAATTTCAATCATCTAATTATATGGCTGCAGCAGGGTGGGCTGGTTATTGCCACGAAGCAACGCGCTCCGCTGCTAAGGGATTAATTAAAAAATGATAACATTGGAGAGATGGCCGAGCGGCTGAAGGCGCTCCCCTGCTAAGGGAGTATACTTTAATCGCGTATCGAGGGTTCGAATCCCTCTCTCCGCCAAACAGTCTGGTTGACGTGGTCCAGCTGAAATGCGAGTTATCAATACTTTACGATTCTGGGGTGTATATGTCGATGAACTATTTTTTCTCGGAGGAATGGATAAGTCCAAAGTGTTGCGGGCATTTCGCCTCATATTTTCTTTGATGATCAAGACCTTCATCTTGAAAAAATTTCCCGTGCTTATCCCGCAGGTAAGATTCCCACTAAATCAGGTTCGCCACTGGAAAAAAAGGCCAAGACAAAGAAAAATAAACATAAACATTAACAGGTAGACCGAGTTCGTATGCGTTGGGCCGCTGAGCATTTAAGTGTTATTGTGCCTGATGGTGAAATCCAAGTGCGACACGTTGCTCTTCCCAATCCAGCGAAAAGCCTTTTTTAAAACGGTCAAGTGACAATGCAGTCGGCCCTTTAGATACAAATCATAAGCCTCAATTTTTGCTGTAGGCGAATTCCGGATAGCCTTTTGCTCTTCCGGTAAGAGTTGGACTTTCAATCTGTATTGATGTTAGAGCATCTTCTCGCCCTTTAGCCAGAGCTTCATCATGATGTGGTGGCATATGAATTCCGGGTCAACCTTATGAGCGACCATGCGGTATAATCTGCTGGATACACTGCTTCAGGGTATAACAACCGGACCGTACTTTGTTCCATTCATGACGCTGTCATAGGTCTGCACGCTAAATCCACTAGTAGAGGATCCCTCGCCACTGCCATCGCGGCACACCAGACAATTGGTTACCAGGATGGGTTTAATATCTTTATTCTCCAAATCATCGACGTGTTATGACTTACTTACTGCAACCTAAAAATGCGATGGTCATACGCCCTGAAGTGGCTCTGTATAGCAATTCAGCGCGCAACAAAAGTACGTTTTTTTGATACAGGTCAACTAGTGAAGGTACCCGAAGGCACAGACTAGTAATTAAATCCTGGATGGATCGGCCCCGTACTGGGCTGACCACCTGGGAAGTAGATGCGACAGCAAATGAGGACCAAAATGTTATATATTTATTTAAGTGTCACGAATCGCCCCAGTCAATATCTATCTAGCCCTCAATGAATATGCATCCAACCCTCGGTATTGATAAGCTTGACGGCGCCAGTAAGGCAGCGATACAGTGCCGGATTAAATCAAATTTATACCTTTAGGGAAGTTAAATGCCCGAGTGGTTGATTAACGCGCTTTTTGCCCTGGTGTTTATTTTCGCCGCTACAGGCCTGTTCTTTTTTGTACTAACCAGGGGCGCATTGCTCGTGCGCGCACTGTCATCCGGTCCCCACGATATAAAGTCGTATGTGTATCCAATCTATTCGGACATGCGGCTGATCAAATTAGTTGATTTTCAACCCCTCATTTCAGCAATATTACTGTTTCAGTATCATCATCTTGTTTCGCATATTACTTCCGGACTGAGGCAGTCGGATTTGAGAAACAAGAAGCTACTTATTAGCTCATGTGCATTTGGAAATGTAATTCCCAGGGTCGTCAAAGCAGCGCTAGAGGCAGGTGCCGAGCGCGTTCTCATCGTGGATATCATTCACAATGAACTCCTGCACGCAAAGAGCAAGCTTGGCGACTTTGCCGGAAAAGTGGAATTCATTGAAGGTGATGCGACGGATATGCAGCTGAAGGATGGCACGGTTGATGCCAATGTCGTGTTTTTTCTGCTCCATGAATTGCCTCACCACCTGAAAGAACGTGCTTTGAGTGAATCCGGGCGCATGCTCAATCCTGGGGGCAAGCTCTTTCTTGCCGCATTTCATCGACCGGAATTGTGGATACTACGCGCCTTCAGCTGGACCTATTTCAAAGTCTTTGAGCCGCTGGGTCTTGCTCTCTGGGATACGCATGATCCACTCGATATTCTGAAAAAAATGGGAGGATGGGAGTGTGAAAAGACGACGTATTTCTTCGGAAACTTCCAGATCATCACCGCAACCAGGCTATAGTACCTAGTCAGAGACAGGCATCGTAGATTTTTAGCAACGATGATTCAGCCGGTTGTATAGACCCAACCGGCAATCAAAAATAGTAGTTAGAATCCCAGGATCAATAGCCAGAAGGCAACGGCGACCGTGCACAGTAATGGCAACCCGAAGCAAATCAGTTTCGCCCCTGCGCCAGCATGAATGCCGAAATCGTGCAGCATGTGGAAAATACGCAGCGCCGCGTGCCACAGGAACAGCACGATAACCGCGAACACAATGACCTTACCGAGCCAGTGTTGCGCAAAACCCAGCATACGCTCATAGCGCATCAGGTCCCGGGCTACCACGAGTGCGAGGGGGACCCCGATCCCGCTGACGCATACGAGTGCCGCGCCGAGCAGTGCAGAAAGCATACCGCCCGCACCGCATAGTAACCAGAACATTGGATCGTTGGAGCGCTTCATGGCTTTACACCGGCAAGAATGAACAGAACAAGCAGGTTCAACACCACCCCCACCACCACGCCCGCCCAGGTAATGACCGACTGGCGTACTTTCGCACCTCCTAAATAGAGCGCCGGCAGGGTTTTGGGCATGACCTTGAACCAGCTCCAGGTGTGGTAGATAAATACCAATAGTATCAACACGTGCAAACCGATAGACATAGGGCTCTTCAATGCCCTCCCAGCCACCTGTTGTAGGCCAACTCACCCTGGCTTAGCCGAAACAGTCCGATCAGCAGTATCAGCGCATACACGGCAACCAGAACCGAAGTCGCTTCCATCGCTAAATAGCGAATGAAATACGGGTCTCTCTTCCACCAGCCAGCCATCGACCGGGTGTAGGGGCGTCGCTTATCCATAGGAGCACTCATTTGGCTGTCCCTCGTGGACTGATAAACCTTAGAAAATAATCGACCGCACTCCCCATCTTGTTTTGATTTATCGCATTGGCCGGATCGACACTCTTCGGACAGACTTCGGAACAGTAAGCCACTGCGGTGCACCCCCAGAAACCCTGTTCCGAGTGCCCCAGCTTCAGGCGTTCGTCTCGTCCATCATCCCTCGAATCCGAGTTGTAACGATGCATCAGCGCAAGTATCCCTGGTCCTGTGAAATTTGAATCCAGCCCATACTGTGGGCAAGCCGCGTAACAGAGCATGCAGTTGATGCAGGTGCTGAATTGTCTATATTTCTCCAGCTGTTCCGGCGTCTGCAGGTATTCGCCCTGCTCGAGCTTGCGAGATTGCTTCGGAATGAGGTAGGGCTTGATGTTCTCCAGCTTGGTGATGAAGTCATCGACTACCACCACAAGATCGCGCTCAATCGGGGAAGTGCTCAAGCGCCCCAACGCGCAGCTTGTTCGGATAAAAATTGCGCAGGAAGGTCCTGCAACCCAGCCTGGGGACGTCGTCGATCATCATGCCGCAACTGCCGCAGATTGCCATCCGGCACGACCATCTGAAACTCAGCGAGCTGTCCAGCTCGTCCTTGATATACTGCAATCCCTGCAGCACCGACCAGTCGTTGTCAAAGGCAACGGCATAGGTCTGATAAAAGGGTTTTTTATCCTGCTCGGGACGATAGCGCAGGATTTCCATTTCGATTGTTTTTGTGCCTTCATTCATTGCTCGCGTCCTTCATCCTTTGCTCATCAGCCGCGACACCCGCCGCACCATAGGCGCGCGTCCCGGGCCTGGACTTAGTGATGATCACGTCCTGGTATTCAATGCGGGGCGGACCGTCGCCGGTGTAATAGGCGAGCGTATGCTTAAGGTAATTGACATCGTCGCGCTGCTCATATCCGTCCAGCCGCTGATGAGCCCCGCGCGATTCGTTGCGATTCAACGCCGAGTAGGCCACTGCCTCAGCGACGTCCAGCAGGTAACCGACTTCGAGTGCGCCCAGCCAGTCACTGTTCCAGACACTCGACTTGTCTTCTACGTTCAGGTTCTTATAACGCTCCCTGAGCTCGGCGAGCTTCTCACAGGTTGCCTGCATTTCCGGGGCGGTGCGGTAAATGCCGCAGCCGTTCTCCATGCTTTTGCCCATTTCTCTGCGTAGCACGGAGTGCTTTTCTTTGCCGTCGGTCCTGGTAACTAAAGCGAGCGCCTGGTCTTCTGCAGCCCTGGCCTGCTTCTCCAGCAACCCTGGATTGGTGTTCTTCACCGACCTGGCGAATTGCGCAGCTTCGACCCCCGCCAACTTGCCAAACACGATAATGTCGACCAGAGAATTAGAGCCGAGGCGGTTGGCCCCATGGATGCCGTTGCTTGCACACTCTCCTGCGGCGTACAAGCCCGCCAGGGGCGTTTCGGTCATGAGGTTGGCGTATATGCCGCCCATGGTGTAGTGAATACCGGGCCGAACAGGTATGCATTCATGCGCCGGATCTATACCCATATACTCTTCGGCCATCTCGTAAATTAGCGGCAATCGCTCGAGCAACTTTTTCTTGCCGAGATGCCGCAGGTCCAGGTGGACAACTTCGCCATGTGGCGTGCTGATGGTCCGACCCTTCTTTTCTTCATGCCAGATCGCCTGGCTGAGACGATCGCGCGGGCCCAGCTCCATGAACTTGTTGCGTGGTTTTTCTTCAGCCGGTCCCAGGCCGTAATCTTGCAAAAACCGATAGCCATCTTTATTGAGGAGTAATCCGCCCTCGCCGCGACAGGCTTCGGTGAACAGCAGTCCGGTACCGGGCATGCAGGTCGGGTGATACTGCATGAACTCCATATCGCGAAGCGGTGCTCCGCGTCGATAAGCCATCGCCATACCATCGCCGGTGACAATACCGCCGTTGGTGTTCTCACGGAATACCCTGCCGGCCCCACCGGTACCGAATATCACTGCCTTAGCCTGTATAAACGTAAACTTGCCGGTTGCAACCTCTATCGCCACCAAACCCTGGCAACGGCCATCTTCAATGACGATGTCGACACAGAAATATTCATCGAAGCGCTTGATTGAGGGATACTTGATCGAGGTCTGAAACAGGGTATGCAGCATGTGGAAGCCGCTCGTGTCGGCGGCAAACCAGGTGCGCTCGACTTTCATGCCTCCAAATGCGCGCACATTGATACGCCCATCCGGCTTACGGCTCCACGGGCACCCCCAGTGTTCCAACTGGATTAGATTTTCGGTGCAATGGGCGACGAAATATTCGACCACATCCTGGTCGCACAGCCAGTCGCCGCCCTCCACTGTGTCGTTGAAGTGATATTCGTGGCTGTCGTCGTCGCGCACGACGCCAGCAGCACCACCCTCTGCAGCCACCGTATGGCTACGCATCGGATAGACTTTCGAAATCAGTGCTACTTTCAGGGAAGGATCGGTTTCGGCTACAGCGATCGCTGCTCGCAACCCCGTTCCACCTGCGCCCACAATCGCCACATCAGCCTTGTAAACTTCCAAAATATACTCCTACTCAAGCGTCGAGTGTACAAAGCCTCCTTTGGGCCCATAGTAATAATTTTTTTTGAATAAAATTCTCTGGCTTGAAATTAAATAACAGCTTAACTCGTATTTGTAGATTACCGGCACGCTTCTCACGATATCAGTAGTATCTCCAAACCCCACGAATCCAATTTTTGCGTCCTATACAGTGATACATAGCAGTATGATATCAAGAAGAGTCGTTTGTCGGCGAGGATATCGAATCCTCGAGTTTTTCAATTGTGTCGTAGCCACTTGGCCTCTCCCTGATAATGGTTGATATCATAAGGACGGGTCATTACCAACTTCAGCACTGACCCGTCGTGGGTCAGTGCTCCAGCGATTCCTCAATGTATCTTGATTTCAATCGATTTTGGCCTGGCATTTTCAGCCTTGGGAACCTTTACTGTCAATACACCATCCTTGTATGACGCGTCAACCTTATCTGGCCTAATAGCGGTTGGTAGGGTAAAGCGTCTGGAAAAAGATCCACAGTAACGTTCGGTACGATGCTGTTTGCTGCCCTTGCCGGTTTCTTTTTCCACTTTCTTTTCGCCGGTAATACTCAATACGCCATTGTCAAGGCGCACGTCTATATCCTTCTTATCAACGCCTGGTACATCAGCCCGGATCAAATAATTATTATCGTCCTCTTCGATATCCACGGTCGGTGACCATTCGGCAATACTAAAATCAGTATCGTTATTGGTGATACTGCGGCCAGTTGCCAGATTGTAGCGTTCCAGCATGTTTTCCATTTCTCTCAATGGGTTCCATACGGTCATGTTCATAATTAGTCTCCTGTAAAAGTAATTTTAAAATAATCTTAACGATGTGAGCGTTGCTGCAATCTGCTAGCATAATTAATTCGATTATTAGTCGGTTGCTCACATACCTAAAATAATATCTCGTGAGGTGATGCGCCAATTGATGCAGATCAAATAAATACTGTTTTCGTCATCGATTATCTCAAAAGTTATAAACTCGCGCTCTTGTGGGTAAAAAATGGTTAAAAGTGGGGCTAATAATTTTAGCGAAAGGCCGGCCAGTTTCAAAATTTGCCGTAACTCCGCCAAATCTTGAAACATTGAATTGATTTAGCGCAACACGATTGGAAATCGATGGTGCTCAAATAGGTATAATTTAAATGCTGGAGAATAATATGTTCCAATCAATTGTCGTAGCAATTGACGGTTCTATGCAGGCTAATAGGGCTTTGTCAATCGGTGCTGAACTGGCCGCAAAAACTGAGGCACAGCTGGGATTAGTCTATGTTGTTGATAGCAATCATATGGAGATGCCCGATGATTTCCGGAGAATGTCCGAATCCGAACATGTAATTAACCCTACGTTGCCAAGGATGCTAATTGATCTCGAACACGCACCCGCAAATCTAGTCAAGTCAATGGGTGAAGCCGCTGCTGAATCCCAGCGAAGCCTATACCAGTTTGCTGAATATATAGTTAAACAGGCGAAACAGGACGCCAAGGAAGTGGGCGCGAATGATATCGAAACTTCAATTGAATTCGCTAGTCCGGCAGAAAGGATAATTGCATTTGCCAAATCTCAAGCAGCAGATTTAATTATAACCGGCAGGCATGGTTATGGCTCACTAAAGAGCCTGTTGTTGGGCAGCACTTCACATAAAGTAACCCAGCTCGCCGAGTGCAGTTGCATGACGGTAACATAATGCCTGACAGGTAATTCATACCATTTTTGCCCATTGATTTTGATCCTAATGACCGAGCGAAAGCTTGATATAGAGTTCACTCGGATCTTGTGCTAATTGCTTACTCAGTGTACGAATTTCCGTACCGGAATCGAAAGGGATACAATTTCAATTGCCAGGTTCGATCAGCATACTGGAATTATTCCCACTATTCGTGGCGGTTGAAAGATCCAGTGTTGCTATCGATTCTCGAAATCCATAAAAAGTCATATTCAATCGTTATCTAAGCTATTTCCAAAACGTCGGTAAAATAAACGCAACCAAAAAGGGGTAAGCAAGGTTGTGTAAGCAATAACTATGACTAGCGTGGCGTATAATTCGTTATTGAATAACCCGGATGAACGGCCTAGCTCTGCAAAGATCAAACCAACCTCACCCCTTGGCACCATAGCCATTCCAATCACTATTTTTCGCGCTAGCTTTTCTCGAATTAGTAAAGCACCCCCTATTTTTGACAAGATCGCGAGAGCAGTGAGTGAAATAGAAAATAGCCAGAAAAACTGCGAGCTCCAGTTTATCGAGCTGAAATCTAAGGTCAGGCCGACGGAGACAAAAAATATCGGCGTGAACAAATAAATAATTGGTTTCATTTGTTCGTGAACGTGATTCGAGAATTCGGGCTCTGCTCTTAAGGCAACACCAAAGGGAATAAAAAATCGCCGTGACAATGCCAGTCCAGTAGCAAATCCACCGAGTAGTTCAGGTACGCCGATAGCGTGCGACAACCAGGCCAAAAAAAGAACCAAAGACACGATTGAAGTTGGCACGATACCTGGAATCGAACTTAGCGACTCGAAGCGGCGAATTAAATAGCTAACCGATTTTGCAAGAGTCGGTGCCACCATAAAGAAAACAATCATAAACAACAAAATTCGAGAGGTTGCTTCCAGATTAATACTGCCGTTTGTTGCAAAGTCAAAAAGAATGGCGAGTAATAAAACGCCAAGAATATCGTCAAGAACTGCAGCACCTAAAACGATTTGGCCTTCTTTGCTTTTATCCCGTCCAAGGTCTTTTAACGAGCGCATAGTGATACCGATACTGGTAGCCGTCATAGTTCCGGCTATCATTAACGAGACTAAAATTTCGAGATTAAACCAGTAATAAGCAAGGATGAAACAAAGTGTAAATGGAAATACAAATCCACCGACAGCAACCACCACAGATTTACGGCCAGCCACAACGAGATCACCGATATCTGTTTCCAGTCCGATCTGAAATAAAAGCAATATGATGCCAATTTCAGCCAGAATACGGATCATTCCGCTCGGCTCGATCACCCCCAACAGCGATGGCCCCAGCATGATACCAGCGAT
>PVMK01127790.1_pt1 | contig 15754 bp, 16 predicted proteins | sample 1853481 | NCBI WGS metagenome assembly PVMK01 (sample SAMN08533507, study PRJNA380276) | Marine sediment metagenome, whole genome shotgun sequencing project.
TTTCCCGATGACAGCGAGATTTCCGCCCTGGTCGACTCACTGCTCGGCGAGCGGGACGTCGACCAGAAATTGGTCGGACGGCTGGTGACGTCGCTCAAAGGCATGTCCCTCACTGAAGCCGAGCATCTGCTGCTGCGGCTGCTCGAAAAGCACTCCGACCTCGACGAGGAATTCTTCGGCGAGGTTCTCGACCAGAAGGAACAGATCACCCGCAAGGAGGGCATTCTCGAGTTCGTCCCTCCGGACCCAGCGCTGAGTCAGCTCGGCGGTCTCGACCAGCTCAAGGACTGGGTGAAGGAGCGATCGAGCCTTTTCCTGCCGGAAGCCCGCGCGCAGGGACTTCCCCGGCCGCGAGGCGTGCTGATGATGGGCATCTCGGGCTGCGGAAAGAGCCTCGCCGTCAAGGTGATTGCCCGCGAGTGGCGACTGCCTCTATTCCGCCTTGACATGAACCTGGTCTTTGCCGGTGTCCAGGGTTCCGCGGAGTGGATATTTCACCGCGCTCTCGAGGCCGTGGAATCGGTCGCTCGTGCGGTGCTCTGGATCGATGAGATCGAGATGGGAATCGCCGGCTACCACGAGGGAGAAACCGGGTCCAATACCCGCATATTTTCGACCTTCCTCACATGGATGCAGGAGCACCGGGCGGACGTTTTCGTCGCCGCGACCGCCAATCGCATCCACCTGCTGCCGGCGGAGATCTTGCGCAAGGGCAGGTTCGATCAGGTTTTCTTTGTCGACCTTCCCAATGACGAGGAGCGCAAGGAGATCATGTCCATCCACCTCGAACGCAACGGGATGAGCCCGTCAACGTACGACCTGATCTTGCTCGCCTCGGCCACCCGGACCTGGAACGGCGCCGAGATCGAGCAGGCGGTGGCCTCGGCGCGAATCACCGGCCACGCACGTGGCGAAGAGGTCTCGCAGAACAACCTTCTGTCCGCATTCAGCAAGATCATCCCCCTTTCGCGAACCATGGACGAGCAGCTGAAGGCCATCCGCTCATGGGCCCGCACCCGCGCCCTTCCGGCCACCAGAGTGGTCAAGCCCCAGATGTGAGTGATCCGGTCCCCAACGAGTTGACCCGGCTCTTGGTCGGCCCTGAACGGCAGGGTGAGCGTCTCGATGTGTTCCTCGCCGAGAGCACCCAACTCAGCCGTCGCGCGGCGCGACGTCTGGTGGCGGACGGGCTGGTGTGGCGAAACTCTGACCCTCTCCGGGTTCAGTCCCGGGCGCTGGAGCTAGGTGACGTTGTCGATGTTCTTCGTCCCTCTGAGGAGCTCGGGGTGCCTCCGGTGCCCGAGATCGAGACTCCCGACATTCTCTTTCACGACCAGTTTTTGCTGGTGGCGGCCAAACCAGCAGGCGTGCTCTCCCAACCGGCCGAGAACCGATCGCTGGACGACCCATCATTCGATCACCAGGTGCTGCTCGCACTCGCACTCAGCACCGGACGGCGGCCTTTTCTGCGCATGCTCCACCGTCTCGACCGCATGACCAGCGGCGCGGTGCTCTTCGCCCGCCACTCGAGCGCCTTGCAGCCCCTTACTCGGGCATGGGCCGAGGGCAGGGTCGAACGAGCGTACCTCGCGGTTGTGGAGGGCCATCCGAGGAACGACAGCTTCGAAATCGACCGGCCCATCGCCCGCGACCGCAGCCACCGGTGGCGCTTCCGCTGCCACGAGAGCGGCAAGACGGCGCGGACTCGAGTGGAAGTTATCGCGCGGCTCGATGGTGGTCTCTCGGTCGTCCAGTGCTTTCTGATCACCGGACGAACGCACCAGGTTCGAGTCCACCTCTCCGACGCCGGTCATCCGGTCCTCGGAGACTGGCTCTACGGCTCCAAACGAGCCGGCGAGACGGATCGTCCGCTGCTCCACGCCGCCTCCCTCACCCTCCCCCATCCGGACACGGGTGAGGAGCTCCGGGTCGAGTGTCCGACGCCAGGGGATCTCGCAAAGTACCTCCTTTAGCCTAGGCACAGGGCACAGGGCGCAGGGTACAGGCCGTCCCTGAACCCTGTACCCTGTACCCTGCATTCTCCCTCAGGGACGTCTATACTGCACCGGTGACTAGGGCTTTCGCCTCCATGGCCAGCGTGAACAATGGCGGCCATCCCCTCATCCTCGCCAGCTCGTCGCCCCGCCGGCGGCAACTCCTCGAGCTGATCGGATTCCCATTCCAGGTGGTTCCGCCAGGGACGGACGAGCAGCCGCGGGCAGGCGAAGAGCCGATCTCCTTTGTCCGCCGTGCCGCCCGCGAAAAGGCGCTCGAGGTTGCCAACCGGCAGCCCGGTGAACTGGTCCTCGGCGCCGACACTGTGGTGGAGATCGATAACACCATTCTCGGAAAGCCGGGTTCGCCGGACGCTGCCGAGGAGATGCTCCGCACCCTCTCCGGCCGCGAGCATCTGGTCCACACCGCGGTCGCGCTGGTCAACGACGGGAGATGCCACGATATTGTGGACACCGCGCGGGTGCGGTGCGTCGATCTGAGCGACCGATTGATCTCCTGGTATGTAGGTACCGGGGAACCGCTCGACAAGGCCGGCGCCTATGCCGTCCAGGGACTCGGAGGCCTCCTGGTCGAGAAGGTGGAAGGCTCACCGTACACGGTCATTGGCCTCCCCATCCACCGCCTGCCGGAGCTCTTCGCCGCCCACAACCTCGATTTCTGGAGCCGGCTGAACATTTGAATGCGAAGAGTCGGGGGAGCAGACCAACGAGTTTTAAGTTGTGAGTTTTGAGTGCCCGCCCAGACTCCCGGGTCAATGGGGGGCTAACTCAAAACTCAAAACTAAGAACTCAAAACTACTGTATCGCCGCACATGATCGGATCACCGAGCTCTGAGAACGAAAACCGGCTGAAGATGTGGTGGCCGTTGAAGTCGAGTACCCGGATATCCTCGGTGCGCTCGAGGTCAGCGGCGATGACTTCAAACGGAACCCCGTAAATGGATTGAACCCGTTCGAGCGGCACCTCATAGGCGATGAACTTGACGATTCCCTTGTGCAGGAGCTTTTCCAGCAACCGCTCATCGGCAAGCTCCGGATAGGTGGTGAGAATCAGTATCGGACCCGTACCCGAAAACAGGATGTAAGGACGCATAACGCTCCCCTCGATTGAATCGGCCCTCGTCACCGAGCCCGGGTCAGTGTTCGTACTGGATCTCTTGTCCGAGCTGGTCGAGCGACAGGCAGTCGAAGATGTGCTGCCCATCGAAGTCCAGGACCCGGAGGTCCTTGCCGTGCTCGAGGTCGGCCGCAATCACCTCGAATGGTACCCCGTAGAACTCGTGCACCTGCTCCACCGGAACCTCGTAGGCGATGAACTTTTCAATCCCCTTGTGGCGGAGCGATTCCAGGAGCGCCTCTTCGGTGATGCACGAACAGGAGGTCATCACGAGCAGCGGCCCATTTTCGGCCAAGACCAGATACGCTCTCATGGCGCCTCCCTTCCTTCGGAATCACAAGAGTGTCTCCCTTCAATGTGGGTCCTGACCCCACAAGATGCAAGATACAAGATGCAAGATGGGTCACTGAATCTTGCATCTTGCATCTTGGATCTTGCATCCTATTCCGCGAAGGCGGATGCCATTCCCTCGACCACCGCTCGCGCGAATTGTTCTCGCCACTCCGCCGTCAGGAGCTCGGCGCGATCCTCCGGGTTGGCCATGTTGCACACCTCGAGAAGTACAGCATTCTGGGCCGCGGTGTACCGCAGAACGGCGGGCACCCAACTCCGCCTGCCACGCAGGACCCGGTCGCGGACCGGCTCGTACGGATGAACGGCGATGTCGTTCTCAGCCAGGGTGGTCAGAATATTCTCGGCCAGATGCCTCGATGAGGCTTCGACCCTGGCTTTGAACTCCGGACCGAGACGTATCGTGGGGTGGTTGCGATACTCAGCGTACCTTTGGATGTCGCGGCGCCGGACGGTGTATGGCTTGGTCGGTCTGAGGTAGCGGGAGGGCACATAGGCCATGGCGCCCCGCACGCTGGGGTGCAGCGAGTCCGCGTGCACCGAAAGGAAAATTGTTTTCGAGCGCGGAACACTGTCTCCGATCCGGTTGAGGATGATGTCGTTGGTGAGGTACCACCGCAGATGGACCCCCAGAACCGAGTCCTGGAGGGCATACCTCGGTCTGGTCAGCAGGAATGCGTCGCGGCTCTGCGTCAGGCGGTCGGCGGCCTGTGGTTTGTTTCCAATTCGGGCGTACTCGATCGTCGTCCACACCGTCGCCTTCGTGTGTCTTTCAAGGTTCGCACGAATCCGGCTCATGATGTCGTAGGCGTAGGTTGCCTCCCAGATTCCGTTCACCGTCGCGCCGCTGTCCTTGCCCCCGTGGCCGGCGTCGAGAATGACCTGAATCCCGGAAAGATCTGCGGCGTGGACCACCTCCAGGAAATGACCGAGCTCGCGTTGCTCCTCGAGCCAGGCGAGACGCCCGGGGCTGCCCGCAGGTAGGTACTCGGGGAGCAGGAGATCGACCGGGATCTTGACCGGGTAGCCGATTGGAATGTCGGTGCGTCGTCGATTCCCGAGCGCGCCGCAATCTCCTGCGCCATCTCGTTAACCTGTTTGGCGAGCAGCTGACCGGTGAAACGCACAACGACCGCCGAGTACAGTGCCTCTCCTTTTTGCAGGCGGTACACTCCGTACTCCCCGAGTTCGTCAACTCCATATTGGAGCGGAGAAGTGGTGCGGACCGCTAACCGCGGCGGGCCGACGGTGGGGCGGGGCATCGGCGTCGCGCTCGCCCGCGGGGTCGGCGTTGCCACCGGCGGGACGGCGTCGAATACGGGAAGCAGCAGAGATTCCGGCACCAGAATCGGTTTCCCACGCCGGGGATCGTCTGCACCCCCGCTTGGGTTCGCGCCTGCGAGCGCCGACGCGCGGTCCCTTCGACCCGTAAAGAGCTCGGCCAGCCACTCCCAGCTCTCCTCGCCGCCGTGAAATGGGTCCAGCACCATGTGCCGCCACCCGAGAACCGTCCGCACATCCACCGGGAACAACCTCTTCACAGCTTTGAGCCGGATGTCGGCACGCAGGATCTCAACCGGGATGCGAACTCTGCGGTCACGCATCGGTGAACGAAGGCGCGGGTTCGCGCGCCGCAGCGCGGTGACATCTGAAGCCCCTCCCGCGTACCGCTGCGCAATCGTGATCCAGCCGTCACCGCCGCGGGGGTAGATCCCCAGTACCGGGTGCTGACCCCGATCCCAGCGGATGATGCCGTGCGGCTCGAAGGCGAAGTCGACGCTCCGTGGACCGTCTTCGGCAGCCGCCGCGGCGCCCGCGCTCAGCAGCAGGAGGGCGAAAAGGAGGGTTCCGCACCGGCAGCCGTGGCTGGTGATTGGTGAGAGATGCAGGTCAACTCCACTTCGACAATCCCCGGGCACCCCGTATACTCTCCGGGGATCCATGAGGTGGTTCGATGGTAGCACGCCGATCACAGCCCGAGTCCGTCGAAAGCGTAGACGCCGCGACGCTTAGCCTGTACTTCTCACCGGGTTTCGTGGCGAGGGCGGCGAGGTGCCGCGCCCAGCGGGGCTTTCGACCTGAGGGGCGCGGAGTCGTACTTGACAGTACGTCGAGCACCCCGAAGCGAGAAAACACCGCTGGGTGTGGTGCATCGACGGCCGCAGCAGAAAGCTGGTGAGAAATGCAGGCTAAAGATACCCTTGCTGAGCGTACGTGTGAGGTTGAGGAGCTGCGGCAACGCATCGCGGATCTCGAAGGGACAGGAGGGCGATTCCTGTCCGCCGCGGCGCACGCGACCCGCAACCACCTGACCGTGATTCAGAGCTATCTGGAGATCATTCACTCGGACCTCGCCGCCGGGTTGTCGGACGACCACATGACGTTCCTTGGCGTCGTCTACGACAACGTGGTCAGATTGCGGGAGCTGACAGATGACCTGATCGAGGTCGCCGCGCTCGAAACCAGCATCGCGGCCATCGAGCTGGAGTCAACCTCCGTGTCCGAGATTGTCGAGGAGGTTTGCGGCGAGATGCGAACCCTCGCCGAGCGCGGGGGCTTGACCGTGGGTTGCGAAACCCCGGAGCGGCCGGTGCGGGCGCGGATCGAACCAGAGAGAATGAGGGATCTCCTCCGCCGCCTCCTCGGCAATGCCGTCAGGTTTACTCCCGATGGCGGATCCATCAGCGTTCGTGTCATGGAAAGCCGGGGCTTCCTCATCATCGAGGTCCGCGACACGGGCGTCGGGATCCCGCCGGATCGGATCGACGAGGTCTTCGAGGACTTCAGCCAGCTCCACCGAAAGCCCGGCGAACAACGGCAGGGGTTCGGCCTCGGTCTGGCAATCGCGCGCCGGATCGCACGCGCCTTCGGCGGTGAGCTCGAGGTCGAGAGCGCCGTCGGTGAGGGCAGCACGTTTACGGTGCGAATTCCCATGATTACCGAATCGGAGAGTTAGATTTGAGTTTTGAGTTTTTGGTTTTGAGTTTCTGAGTGAAGAGCCTCGATTTCTTCAACCAACACCTCGACGATTACCTCGGAGAGCTGAGGGTGCTGACCGAGATCGAGGCGCCCACCGGCGATCTGGAGAATCTGGACCGCGCCGCCGCATATATCTCTGAGCTGCTCGATCCACTTGGCGACCTCACGAGCGAAAACCTCGAGGACCACGGGCAATTAGTACGTCTCGAGCGTCCGGGAACCGGGCCGCGGATCCTGCTCCTCGGCCACTACGACACCGTGTGGCCGCCGGGCGCCTGGCCATCTCCATGGCGCATCGACAACGGGCGTGCCTATGGTCCCGGGGTATTCGACATGAAGGGTGGATTGCTCTTTGTCCCCTGGCTGCTCCGATACCTCGATTTCAGCGGCCTCCCCCACCCCCATCTGGAGATTTTGCTCAACCCCGACGAGGAAATCGGCTCCCCCGCGTCGCGTGGCCACATCGAGGAGGCGGCGCTTCGTGCAGACTTTGTCCTGGTTCTCGAACCAACCAACCATGAAGGCAGCCTCAAGCTCGAACGCAAGGGGTCCGGCGAGTATGTCGTCACCATCCACGGTCGGGCCGCACACCAGGGGGTCGAGCCCGAGCACGGGGTCAACGCGGTTGTCGAGGCCGCCCACCAGGTTCTGGAGCTGCTCGCGCTGGACGACCCCGCCGTCGGGACCACCGTCGGGCCGAACATGATCGACGGCGGGCAGGCCAGCAACATGGTCCCCGACCACGCCGAGATTCGGGTCGACGTACGGGCGTGGAGTCTCTCCGAAACCGAACGGATCGATGCGGGCATGCGAAGTTTGCGACCAATGCTCGACGGCGCCCGGGTGCACGTTTTCGGAGGTTGGAACCGGCCACCAATGGAGGCGTCTGACGCGTCTTTTGCGTTGTTCGAACATGCTCGGATTCAGGGCGCCGATCTTGGGCTCGACCTCAAATGGGTCCGCTGGGGCGGGTCGTCCGACGCCAACCTTGCCGCCGCGGTCGGGGCGCCGACCGTCGACGGATTCGGGCCCGTCGGCGAGGGTGCGCACCAGCTCAACGAGTGCATCGTCATCGACGAGGTGCCGCGGCGGCTGGCGCTGCTCGCCGAGCTGGTGACCTCGCTCGCCCGGTTGCAGCCGGTTTCCCCCGAAGTGGATTTATCACCCGCCCCACCGGAGGGTGGCTAGGAGGATTGTCATGACCGCGAAAGTCATCATTGCAGGAGCAGTCCGGACGCCGGTCGGCTCGATTGGCGGCGTGCTCAGTTCGCTGCAGGCTCAGGATCTGGCGGTCATCGTGATCCGCACTCTCCTCGAAGCCTCGGGCCTCGACCCGACCCTGGTCGAATACACCTGCCTGGGCTGGGTGATGCAGGATCCTCGCTCACCCAACATCGCCAAAACCGCTGCCGAGCTGGCGGGCGTCCCGTGCAGCTCCCCGGGAACGACCTTTCACGAGAACTGCGCATCCGGCGCCGCCGCAATCCACAGTCTTGCACGCCGCATCATGCTCGGCGAGGTCTCGCTCGGGGTGGCGGGCGGCGTGGAATCCCTTTCCAACGTCCCTCGTTACCTCTTTTCCGGCCGGACAAAAGGCCAACTCTATGGCGACATGACCCTCTTCGACGGATTATTCGGGGCGCTCACCGACTTCAACGTCGGTGAGGACGGCGAGCTCATGGGTCTGCTCACCGAGCGGCTGGTCGAACGCTATGAGCTGACTCGCAAGGAGCAGGACGAGATAGCCTACCGCAGTCATCACGGCGCCCTGAAAGCATGGAAGGACGGTTTCTTCGACGGTTACGTGATTCCCGTGAGGATTCCGCAGCGTCGTGGCGAACCGGTTATCGTCGACCGCGATGAGGGACCCCGTCCCATCACCATGGAGGAGCTCGAGGCGGCGCGCCCCTACTTCAAACCCGACGGCGGCACGATCACGACGCTCAACGCGTCGAGCGTCAACGACGGTGCGGCCGCGGTTCTTCTGGCCAGCGAGGAGCGCGCCGCCGAGCTCGGTCTGCAGCAGCTCGCGGAGATCACAGCCTTCGACAACATCGGGGTGGCCCGCGAGTATCTGGGCGAGGGAGCGTTCAAGGTGATTCCACCCTTGCTCGAGCGGGCGGATCTGGCCATCGCGGATGTCGACCTCTTCGAGATCAACGAGGCTTTTGCGGCGGTTCTCGCATCGGCGTTCCACGACATCCCGGATCTGCCGCAAGACGCGACCAACCTCTGGGGAAGCGGGGTCTCCATTGGACACCCGGTCGGTTGCACCGGCGCGCGGCAAATCGTGGACATGACCCACCAGCTCCGCCGCCGAGGCGGGCGCGTGGGTCTCACGAGCAGATGCGTCGGGGGTGGGATCGGCAGCGGCGAAATCCTTACTACGATATAGCCAGTATTTGAGTGCAGGGCGGGTGGACCGGACAAACGACACCCTCCACCGTTATTTCGACGGTGCTCAGATGACGCCCCGCGTCACCACCCCCCACTCCGGTGTTGCAGTCGCCGGAAGCGGCGTCTCTACTGCTGCACGCCTTCCGGCCACTGCATGAACATCCCATTAGTCAAGACGATGTCCTCGTCAAAGAAACCGGTCGGACCGCGAGTGTATGGCAGGCTTTCGGCACCGTCCAACCCGAAGGAAAGCAGGGTGTAAACATCGCCGTTGCTGACATACTGGAGCGGCCGCATCCAACCGTCGTTGACGTTGAAGTTCGCCATGTAGGATGCGAGGGATGTTCGCAGGTTTTCGACAGTACTTTGCGACGCTTGGATCGGGTAGCCGGCGAAATCCTGGCCGTACATGCTCACCGCCTTGGCGAGGGAATTGATGTCCGCCACCGACCGTGTCTGACGGGCGCGCTGGATGGCGTTGACCAGGTTTGGAATGGCGATCGCAGCGATGAGGCCGATGACGGCAACCACGATCAACAGTTCAATCAATGAGAACCCGCGAGACGTTGTGTGGTGTTGAGTGTTCATGCCAAGGATTGTAGCAATCCACGTGCCAGCTTTTACAACGGGTAATTCCAAGACCCCCGGAAACCTTGCCGGTCGCGGATTTCGGTGTTAGAGTCAGCCTCCGCGCGGGCGGGCATAACTCAGCTGGTAGAGTGTCAGCTTCCCAAGCTGAATGTCGCGGGTTCGAGTCCCGTTGCCCGCTCCAAATGTGCAGCTAATCGGCGAAGGAACAACACATGGGCCTGTTCGGACGAGACGAGCCAGCACCGGAGATCAAGACCCCGCAACCAACCCGGAAGACCGGCGCCAGCCCCGCTGTAGGGTCTGAGAATCGAACTGTCATTGCTCGTCCGACGAGGATCGAGGGGCGGGTTCTCGGATCAGGCGAAGTACTTGTAGATGGAACGATTAAAGGCATCATAGACAGCGACGGCAAGGTCAGGGTGGCCGAGCAAGGCAGGGTCGAAGCAGACGTCCACGCCCGCCTGGTCGCGGTGGCCGGGACCGTAACCGGCAACATCACGGCCGACGAACGGATCATCCTCGAGCCCACTGCGCATGTCGACGGCAACATCACGGCGCCCCGCATCCTGATCGAGGACGGCGCCATCTTCAAGGGTCAGGTCAACATGAGGGCGCCCGAGAGGTCGGGAAGCATCCAGACATCGACCGCGCGCAAGGACCCCACCGTTCGTTAGCCGGCCGGCATCACGCCTCGCCCTGCGGTGGTCGATTCACCCCTCCATCACGTCCCATCCGAGACAGTACATGTTTCAAAATGGGTCAGTTAACACGTTACACGCGACGGTCGACCAGATAGTGGGCGAGCTCCTCGACGAACGCGTCGACGTCGGCGGCGGCCGTTGCCTCATCGACCTCGAACTCCGCCACCAACCGCCGCACCAGCCCCTCGTGGTCGTCAACCCCGTCCCGAAGCGCCTCCACCAGTGACATCCCGGTGTCGTTGACCGAAAAAACCCGCAGAGAATCCACGTCGAGAATCACCCCCGAGTGATCCGCCAGGCGGGTCTGGCTGACACCCTCTGATGACAGCAGACGCGAAAGGTCAACCGTTCGCCTCATGGCGCTCTCTTACCCAGGCTCTTTTGATAGATCACCACATGCGAATGGTACCGTAATCAACTTGGAGTAATCGTCCTGCGCCAGGATCCCGTCGGGCCCGACGGGGCGCCCTGCCACCGTCACCCACGCATGACCGTCGACCGCCGCCTCCTCAACCCCCGGCCGGAATCCGATGACGAGCGCGACATCCTGGTGATCGGCAAGCATCGAAGCCAAGACCAGCGACCGAATCAAACACGTATCGAGCCCACCAAACCACCGCGCCCAGCGCGCCGTCGCACGGGCGGTGGCCAGCGCCAGCCGATCTGCTGAATAGCGGCGGCTTCCTCCCCCGCTCCGGTTCATGGCCTCCGCCACCCGCGTGATCGGCTCAACGGAAACTCTCTGCGCACGCCGGGCACGACCCAGCGCCGTGAGGAACAGGAGCAGGTCGATCGATTGAATCCTCAATTCACCACCTCACTACCGCAGCCAGCCACATGCCGTTATCAGCGATATCATCACCACCAATTCTGCTACGCTCCGCTCATGTCGGCAACAACCGATCTTGCCACGACCTTCCGCGACCAGTTGCCGTACCTCCCGCGCGCCCTGCGATTGGTGTGGGATGCGGCCCCCAGATGGACCGCCGTCTGGGTGATTCTCCTCATCGCCCAGGCTCTGTTGCCGGTTGCGCTGGTCTACCTGACACGGATCGTCGTCGATCGCCTGACGCTGGTTGCAGGGACCGGGGTCTCGTGGGAGGCGCTGCGGGCGGTCCTCCTCCCGGGAGGGCTGATGGCGTGCCTCCTTCTCCTCACCGAGGTCCTCCGGGCCGGCAGCCGTCTCGTTCGGACCGCACAGGCCGACCGCGTGCGGGACTACGTCAGTGGGTTGATCCACGAACACATCATCGCCGCCGACCTCGCCCAGTTCGAATCACCCGAGTACCACGACCGGCTTTACCGCGCTCGCACCGATTCCCATGAACGGCCGGTGGCCCTGGTTCAAAACCTCGGCGCCCTCATGCAGAATGCTCTCACCCTGGCGGCCATGGCGGTGGTGCTTGTTCAATTCGGATGGTGGGCTCCCCTGGGCCTGGTGGCGAGCACGGCCCCCGCCCTGGCGGTGGTCGCCCGCCACGCAGTCCGCCGCCATCGCTGGTCCGTGCGCAGCACCCCCGACTCTCGTCGCACCTGGTACTACGACTGGCTCCTCTGCACTCGCGAGTCGGCGTCCGAGATCCGCATCTTCGACCTCGGGGCCCGATTCTCCGACGCGTTTCAGCAAATCCGCAACCGGCTGCGCGCGCAACGGCTCGAGCTCAGCCGGGCCGAGGCTCTATCGGAAACGGCGGCGGCGGGGTTTGCCCTCGCAACCACCGGCGCACTGCTCGTTTGGATGGTGACCCGAACCGTTGGCGGGGCCGTCACCCTCGGCGGTCTGGCCATGTTTCTTCAGGCGTTCGTACAGGGTCAGAAGTTATCCCGTTCGTTGCTCGAATCCGTGGGTCAGACCTGGGCCAACATGCTGTTTCTGGAGAACCTCTTCGGTTTTCTGGCGGTGGAGCCCGAGATCTCGGATCCCGAGCAGGCGCTGGCGCCGCCGGCGGAACGCCCGCCGTCGATCCGCCTGCAGGAGATTTGCTTCACCTATCCCGATGCCAGGGCGCCGGTCTTTTCCGACCTCGATCTCGAGGTCCCGGCCGGCTCCGTGGCTGCTTTGCTTGGAGCCAACGGCGCCGGCAAGAGCACGATCTTCAAGCTGTTGTGCCGCCTCTACGACCCTCAGAGCGGCCTCGTGGAGATCGGAGGTACGGATCTCCGCGACCTCTCGATCGCCGAGGTCCGGCGGCTGGTCACGGTCCTCTTTCAGGAACCGGTGCACTTCAGCGAGACCGTACGCAGGAACATCACCCTCGGCGAGGTGGATCTCGACCCAGGCCGCGTCGCCCTCGACACGGCGGTCGCGACGGCCGGAGCCGGTGGAATCGTAGACCGTCTTCCGGACGGCCTCGACACCATGCTCGGCACCTGGTTTGCCGGCGGCGCGGAGCTCTCGGTCGGCGAGTGGCAGCGCATCGCGCTCGCGCGGGCGCTTCTCCGCTCTGCTCCGGTGCTCCTTCTCGACGAGCCGACATCATCGATGGACTCATGGGCCGAGAGCGAGTGGGCGGGGAACCTCGGACGGCTGACCGAAAACAATCGCACCGTCATCCTCATCACCCACCGCCTGACCACCGCCATGCACGCCGATCGGATTCACATTTTGCATGAAGGCCGGATCGTCGAGTCCGGAAGTCACCGCGAGCTCCTCGAGGCTGACGGGCGCTACCGGGCTGCGTGGACAGCGCAGTTCGGTGATGAGGGGCCACGGATGAATTAGGAATTCGGAAATTGGAATTCGGATTTACTGTCCCTCCAGGTTCGCCCAGTTTTCCCCGGTACGGAAAGCCCGACTGTACTCGTCACGCATAGCCCGTCCAGCACCGTCGACAAATCACAATCAGCCTTGAAGGCCATCTATCACTCCTACCTCTCGGAAAGACGCGGTGGGCGAAGCCCAACGTGGCTTTCCGAGGGCGGGTGGGTGGGGGGTGGGGGCGGGAAAAAAGGCGCTCGACGGCGTCGGCCCCGCTCGAATCGCCCGCCGGCGCGCCAGAGGCGCGCAGCTTTGGAGGCCGAGGGATTCGACGAGAGCTTGCTCTCGGAGGAGCCTTCGGCCTCCAAAGCGTGGTCGCGGGCCCTGCCCGCGAACGGCGGGCACGGTTCGGGCACGGAAACGGAGACGGAGACGGGCGGTGGTGCGCTATACTCCGGCGCCATGAATCGAGTCTCTTGGGATCGCTACTTCATGAACCTCGCGGTGCAGGCCGCAACCCGTTCCACGTGTCCTCGGAAATCGGTGGGCGCCGTCATTGTGCGTGACAAAACGGTGCTGTCGACCGGCTACAACGGATCGATCCGGGGCGCCCCTCACTGCACCGAGGTCGGCTGCTTGATGGAAAACGACCACTGCGAGCGCACCGTGCACGCCGAGGCCAACGCACTGGTTCAGGCCGCGTGCCACGGCACCCGCCTCGAGGGCGGGCAGATCTACGTTACCGCTTCGCCCTGCTTTAACTGCTTCAAGCTCATCGTCAATTCGGGTATCAGATCCATCTACTTCGGCGAGTTCTACCGCGACGAGCGCGTGATCCAATTTGCCGATGAGCTCGGCATCGAGATGATCCATCTTGGACTGGCGGACGAAACCGACGACGAATGATCGACATCGACCTCGATCAGGTCTCGATTCCCCTTCACTGGCCGGAACTCTTCGGCCGCGACGCGCCGACTGAAATCGACCTCGGCGCCGGCAAGGGCAAGTTCCTCAACGAGCTTGCCGCCGCTCATCCGGAGCGCAACCTGCTGGCGGTGGAGCGATCCGCCAAGTACCACCGGCTCTGCTGCGACCGAGCTGCCCGCCGCGGGTTGACCAACGTACGTCTGCTGCGCACGACTGGAGAGGATTTGCTCTTCCGACTCCTCGCCGAGGCCTCGGTAGAGACCATTTACGTCCTCTTCCCCGACCCTTGGCCGAAGAAACGCCATCACAAACGCCGGTTCATCAAACCCGAGATCGTTTTAGCGATGGCCCGCGTCCTGGCGATCGGCGGCCGCCTGCTCGTGAAGTCGGACCACGACGATTACGCCGAGGTCATCGGCGGAGTACTGGCCGGCGCACCTGGCCTGACGCCGATCGACGCCGGCGAGGCCTTCGCCGGGCTGCCGCTGACGGGCTTCGAACACAAGTATGGGATTGATGGCCGCGCGATCCACGCCTTCGCTTTTGAAAAGCTCGAGTGACCACAACGTTTAAGGTTCAGGGAATTATCTCGCCGATGATCTCCGATCCGTCCGACAGGGTGAAGCGCCAACTCACCGTAACCCGCGAACGGCTCGACGGAACCCGCACCAATCCGCTGACGATTTCCTCACTCGGCGCCACGTAATGCTCATAGAACCGGACGGCGTTGACTCTGTCGAGATCCTGGCTCGCCCATTGTCCCCGCTGTACTGTCCCCAACGCCGAGTTGTCGAATGAACCCCGTCCCTCGGCGACAAGCCACCCCTCATCCACCGACACCTGCACCCAGTTGCCATGGTTTGAAACCGTTGTCGCAAATGGGCTCGGGTTGGAGATCTTGACACGCAGAGACCGTCCACTCCGATCAACTTCCACCTGAATGTCCGGCTCGGGGCCTTCCCCTCCGAGGTAGCGCAGCAGCGCCTCTCGGCTCAAACCGAGCTGGGTGTCTTCCGCCGGTAGCGGAACGAGGTCCCATCCTGCAACGTCGGGCAGGGCGACCTTGTGGATCTCGGCGAGTGCTGCGTGCAGTCGTGCGGCATCCATCCACCGGACCGCAACCGCTCCACCCGCAGTCCAGCTCCGACCGCTCCAGACGATTGGCTTTTGGAAGACGAACTTTCGATCCAGGTTTGTTTCGGTCGTCATCTTCGCTATTTGCCCCTCGGTCAGCGGATCGAGGTCGTCGCCCGATCCGACCAGCGGCGGCTCGGTGCGCGACCGCAGCACGATCGCTGCCCGAACCCGCACTCCGGATCCGGCGAGTGGGCTGAGCTTCTTCTCGAGCGGAAGCGGATCGAGCTCCCCGATTCCGCGAAGATCGGCGTCGTCGGTGCCGAATGCCGGAACGATGCAGGTCCGCGCGGCCTTCGCCACCTCGAGACCCAGCTCCGATTGCAATTGCTCGAACCCGAGCAGCGGCACCACTGCAAGACCTGAAGACTGCGACAGGTGAACGATAAAACTATCGAGACCTTCCGCCAGCCGCGGCAGGTCAAGAATCAGCTCGGCGGGAACCGACGCCCCAAACTCGGCCTCGATGGCCCGCCACACGGCCTCTGCTGCCGCCTTGTCGAGACCCGGACGAACCTCGCCAACCTCGAGGGCGATGCCGACCGGTATCGAGCCCGCCACCTCGCCCGCCGGAACGAATCGCAGCACCGGCGCACTTCCGGAAAGATCCAGATGGCCCCGCCGTAGGACGATCTCGTCCACTCCAGCGGCCTGCAGAAGGGCCGAGGTTTCCAGGTCAATCTCACCGTTCTCCAGCCAGACCACAAGACGGCGCGGCGCCGGTGCGACCTCCAGGAAGTTGGACGTCCTTCCCCCGCAGGAAGCGGCCAGGAGCACCAAAGACACCACCACACCGAAACGAGACACCCTCATCCTCTCATCGTAACAAACACAGCACCCAAAG
>PVMK01167420.1_pt1 | contig 15746 bp, 12 predicted proteins | sample 1853481 | NCBI WGS metagenome assembly PVMK01 (sample SAMN08533507, study PRJNA380276) | Marine sediment metagenome, whole genome shotgun sequencing project.
CGCCTGGTGCGAATCTGGTCCGCTCGCCAGCCAACGGCCCGCTGGCCCAAAAAGCAGGCTGCGCGGTGCAGCGCCGTGGTCCAGTTCACGCAGCAACACGCCGTCGGCAACGGACCAGATTCGCACCAGGCGATCGTTGTCGCCGATCGCGAGCTTACTGCCTCTAGAATCGATCGCGACCGGTCCCGAACGCTCGCCGACAACCAGCTCACCGACCGCCAGCAACGCATCCAGGTCCCATACGACCAGCGTGTGCTCTCCTTGTTCACGCAACACATCGACGACCAGGTAACGCCCGTTGCCGGAAAGCACCGGTTGCGGCTGCTGGGCTGTCGTCAACGGAATTTCACCAAGGCGTTTACCGGTCGTCGTCTCCCAGAGTTGCATTTGCCGTGAGTCCACGGTGACAACGGCCCGGCCGCCGAGCACAAAATACGCCCCAGCGAAATCATCGCCGCGCGGGATCCGCGTCAAAACGCCCTCGCCCGTCAGGTCCCAGACCAGGACCTCGCCACGCGCTTCGCGATCGACCGGCCATACCAGCGCCAGGTTACCGGATGGGCCAAGCACGCTGGTCAGCCGGCCGCTGGCCTGTGGTTCGGGAATTTCTGCAATCTCGGCGGCCGAATCCGCCGGGTTGTCGGCCGACTGCCCGTCGATCTGCAGGTCCCAATCGAGCAGTTGTCCGCGGACCCCTTGCTCCGTGTCGGTAAACGACGCAGTCCAGGTCCCGGTGACGTTGTCGGCGAGCAGCGCCCGAAGGTCCGAGCGGTAACGGCTATCAAAGCCAAATTCGCCTGCCCGCCCGGTGCCGGCGGCTTCGTCCAGACGCTGGGCCACCAGGCGCCCCGACGGTGCGCGCAGCAGCACTACCACCGTGCCGGGCCGCGGGTGATCCGTGTTGACCCGCAACACCAGGCGCCGCGCCGTACCCTCGGCGGTAACCATCCGGCGACGTCGCAACAGCATCCGTTGCTCTGCGACCAGTTCCAACGACTTGACCCGGCGAGGCCCGTCGGCAGCAAGCTCCCACACCTGCACCGTGTTCCGGTCGTCAAGCAGCGTCAGCAGGCCTGCTGCGGCGTCGGCCGCATGGAAGCGAATCGTGCCCGGCGTGCGAATGGTTCCCGACAAGCGGCGGTAATCGTCGCCAATCATTTCGGCCGCCAGACCGAGACGTTTGTCGGTCGGCGTTTTCAGCGCTCGCAACACGGCAATTAGCGCGCCGTCGCGATCGCCCGCATTGCTGTAGGCTGCGGCCTGCCGGTCCCAGAATTCGGCGAGCAAACCATCGGCTTTTTCGCTGCCCACGGGAATCTGCATCAACCGGCCGTGGGCCCGCATCGCCTCGTTCAAGGTCCCGGCCCGACGGCTCTGCCGTGTCAGGAAATCGGTAAACAACTGATCAGCGGTACGGCCAAAGCCGGGCAGCATATGCAGGCTTTCATAAGCATCCAGGGCTACCTGGTAGTCCTCGGTCGCCGCACTCAGAGTCCGCACGTACGGCCTGGGCAGGTACTCGGAATACCAGACGGGCACCGCCACGATAACGGCCAATACGACGGCGGCGATTCCGAAACCGCGCCAGCCGAACGGCAGATTCTGGTTCACCCACTTGGTGCTGAACACCTCTGCGTAGAGCGTGTTGCGAACCACTAAATCGCCGGAGTCGTCTTCGATCACGACACCCGAGATCAAAAGTTCCTGTTGAATGTCCGCGGACGGTTCGGCGGACACAATGGAGCCTTTGCGCACGCGGCCAAACAGATTGAGCCGCGCAACTTTGCGGGGAGAATCCGCCAGCAGGCGCTCACTTATCAGTGACAGGTGCGGCTCCTGCAACGGCGCAGTCGGATTCAGGAACGCTGCTTCGACGACATCGTCAACCGTTCGCGTCGTCAGGGTTTCGTCAATTTTCCGGGCCAATCCCCGGAAGATTTTCTGACACAAATACGGTTGGCCGTGAGCCCAAGTCCAGACCCGGTCTATGACACGTCCCGCTTCAGCATCGGAATCACCCAGCCCGGACGCCAGTTTTCCCATTTCGTCCTTGCGAAAATCTCGCAATGGGATGGCTGCGGATATCTCAAATGGCGTGTCGTGGACAGTACTGACCAACTCCTGGGCGGACGCTGCACCGAGCATCGCGAAAGTCAGGCGCTGGAATTCGGGTTCCGTTGCCCGGGCGTCATAGCAGGAACGGATAGTGCCAAACAGATCCTGCGTCAATGCGCGACCGAGCGTGGATTCCAATCGATCCAGTATCACGACAACCTGATGATCGGGATCGGCCACCACGACTTCGAGAAAAAATTCTCGCATCCGCTGCAGGTTCGTCAGCCCGCTATGATCCTTCCACCATTCCTGCATATCTGTGCGGATACGCAACTCGCGGATGATCCGATAGGCGATGCTGTAGTACCAGCGGCCAGCGTCCTCGGCCTGCTCACCGCCACCGGTTTGAGACAGGTCAACGAGTGCGACGCGCATACCCTCGTCGCGCAGTCGTCGTGCGGTTCGCGCCGCCAGGCTGGTCTTGCCTGTCTGCCGTGGTGCCAACACGTGGCAGTATTCGCCATCGTGCAAGCGCGCATATAACGCAGCGTCAGCGTCACGGACGATGTAACAGTCCCGGTCCGGCTGAACCGGACCGCCGACGACGTAATATTTGCTGTTTCGTTCGTTTTCGGTCAACTGGGCTTGAACTCTAATCGGCTTACTCCGCACCGGAGAGTGCAGACGCATTGCGACAATGGGCAATTGTCACTAAATTACGGTAGCGTCGCCAGCACCGCAGCGTGACTGGACCACTGATGGTCGCGACCAAGGCCGACAAAAAGCCAGTATAAACAACATCTTAAACGCGAAGCTAACATCCGGAATGGCCGCTGACCGGCTGTGCGCAGTATGCGCGCCTGCCCGTTGCAAATGTCCAAGCAGACTGTGGCGCTTTATACTTGCATCGCCGCACCAGGGTTTCACCGGAGAATTGTTTCATCAATGCCTGAGTACGATCAGCAATAACGAATATGGACATCTCCGCCCCGCATAACCTGATTGACCCGCTGGACGACGCTGAACGGCGCTATGGGATTCGAGTGACTATCGAGCCCACTGATCCTTTCCTGCGCCTGGTTGATCCGGAATGGGAAAAGTATCACTGGTACGAAACCGCTGAGGAGCGCGACCGCGCATTGGCGGACATGCGCGAACCGCACCTGTACTCTCGTGATGCCGACCGACCAACGTTAATTTTTGCACCGGTGGAGCACGAGTGACGCCGGGTCGACGCTGCAACACCCGCCGTGCTCTGTTTGCGATGGCAGTTACGGTCACGCCGCTCCTCGGTGCTGCCCAAGACACTGGGACGAACCCATTAAGTGAGGAAATTGTCGTCACCGCCAACCGTAGTCCGCAGCAAGCCCTGGACGTGGTCGGAAACATCGCGCGCGTCGATGAAGAACAACTGCGAATCACTAACGCCGTACACCCCTACGAAATTGCCGTTAAGCTGCCGGCGGTTTGGGTCAGCCGCGGCAGCGGCCAGGAACACCTGACGGCGATTCGTTCGCCGGTGCTGACCGGACCCGGATCCTGCGGCGCCTTCCTGATCCTCGAGGACGGCATCCCGACACGACCCGCTGGATTCTGCAACGTCAACCAGTTATTCGAACTCGACGTGGAACAAGCGCAAACCATAGAGGTTGTCCGTGGCCCGACGAATGCCATGTATGGCGGCAACGGCTTGCACGGTGCCTTCAATGTACTGATGCCGGAACCCGGCTCCGCACCGGGAATCAGCACCAGCCTTGAGGGCGGTCCGAACGACTACTGGCGCGGTAAATTTGCCTGGGACAGTGGCGCTGCGGAAAAAGGGGTGTCGCTGGGACTAATGGCCAACACCGATGACGGATTCCGCGACGATTCCGGCTATGACCAGATCAAAGGATATTTGCGCAGCAAGCGCCGGTACGACTGGGGCGATTTTAACGTTGGCTTCAGCGGTTCGTGGCTCGATCAGGAAACCGCCGGTTTTATCCAGGGTGAAAACGCGTACAAAGATCCGGTCCTGCGCACGCAGAATCTCAACCCGGAAGCTTTTCGAAAGGCCAGTAGCGCGCGCTTTCACACACAGTGGCTGCCCGACGCCGAACCTGGTGACTGGACGATGGACTACAAGGCGTTCCTGCGGTATTCCGACATGGAATTTCGGATGCATTTCGTGCCGGACAAATCGTTGGAGGAGAACGGCCAGACCAGCATCGGCACCATGATCACAGCACGGCGTCCCATGTGGAACGACGCGACCTTGACCGCGGGCATCGATCTGGAGCTGGCCGATTCGTTTCTGAAGGAAACGCAAGAAGATCCGGACGTCACGTCGAACTTCGGACCGACCCGCCCGACCGGAAAACACTACGATTATGATGTGCTAGGCCTTGTCGTCGCGCCCTATGCACAACTCGACCTGCCCTTTGCAGAGTCATGGGAATTGCAGCTCGGCCTGCGGCTCGAGTATCTGTACTACGACTACGAAAACAACATGATCGCCGGCAGCACGCGCGAGGACGGTACCGGCTGCGGCGCTCCCGGTTGCCTGTATAACCGGCCCGAGAGTGGATCCGACGACTTTTTCAATGTCGCGCCCAATATCGGCCTGCTGTATCGAATCAACGAATCGTCAACGGTTTTCACTAACCTGGTCCGTGGTTTCCGGCCACCTCAGGCGACAGAGCTATACCGACTCCAGAGAAACCAGAGCGTCGCCGATATCGATTCGGAGACGATCGACTCGCTGGAAATCGGCTACCGGTATTCGTCGCCGAAGCTCCAGGCGGAAGCCGTCGGATTCGGGATGCAGAAGCAGGACTACATCCTGCGAGACGCCAACGGATTCAATGTCAGCGACGGCAAGAGCGATCACTACGGTGTCGAGGCACAGCTGAAATGGCGGCCGTGGGAGCCGATCTATTTTGCCGCGGTCGGCAGTTATGCACGCCACACCTATGAGTTTGACCGCGACGCCGCGCTCAGAGAAACGATCATTTCGGGCAACGACGTCGATACGGCGCCGCAAGTCCTGGCCAGTGCCCGAGTCGGCTATGAACAACGCGTCGTTATGGCAGAATTGGAATGGGTGCACATGGACCCGTATTTTCTCGATGCTGCCAACACCGTGAAATATGAAGGCCACGACCTGTGGAACCTGCGGGTCATCTTCACGCCGACGCCGAACTGGTGGCTGGGCGTGCGCGTCAATAACCTGACCGACGAGCTGTATGCCGATCGCGCAGATTTTGCTTTCGGGAATCACCGGTATTTCCCCGGCCGGGAGCGCGAAGTGTACGTCCAGCTCGGCTACCGCACCCAATAGGGTGTGAGAAAAACTGTGTGCCCCGGCAGCTTAGATCAGGAGCGACGATCGTCGTCGCCGAGGCGACTATCCGTGGCTTCGAACACGATGGGTTCAGAAAGCCCGTCATCGATCCCCCGGCGGTTGAGCTGTCTGCGATCTCGATATTTCATCCAGGCGCAGTTGCACTGTTGCGTGCATCCCTTCAACGGAAACGTGGGGGCGTCCTTGGCGAGAAGCTTCTGATCGACCAGCTCCTTGGCCGCGTCGCAGCTGCCCACGCCGAGAGAAATCTCGACAGCGCTGAACGGCAGACGCGTGGCAACCTTGTTTTTGGGAGGGGCCGGACGCCGTATATAGAAAAAGAAGGCAACAGCGGCGCTGCTCAGCAAAACGATAGAGATAGTAAGTGGAAGCACGGGGCGTGACCTTCAGATCCTCATACTCCGGCAATTCTGATGCGTTTCGCCAGATCTGTCCGTGACGGACATCTCGGATGCTGCGGCTATTTACAGGATCAATCGACCAAATCCTGTCATTTCGAGCAGTCGCCCGTTCCTGGCCGATACCCGGCATTCAGACGAACTCCCCTCCGTCTGGCGGCCCAGATATAGATCCCGACGGCTTTGCTTATTGTTCGCGGCTGCCAAAGTCACGATAATAGCCGCCCTTTGACGCCCCGCCGGCGCAATCAGTGCTTGCTGCAGCGCAAAACCCCAAGTCTGAAGGAGAATACGGAGCATGTCCGAACCGATTATCACCCCACCGGAAGGGGGCGCACGAATCTCGATCGACAGCGGTACATTGAAGGTACCCGACCACCCGATCATTCCATTCATCGAAGGCGACGGAACCGGCCCGGATATCTGGCGGGCGTCCGTCCGCGTATTCGACGCCGCGGTTGCGAAAGCCTACGGCGGCAAGAAACGGATCTCCTGGCTCGAGGTATTCGCTGGCCAGAAAGCATTTGACAACTTCGAGTCCTGGCTGCCGGACGCAAGCGTCGAAGCCTGCCGTGAATATCTCGTATCGATCAAGGGACCATTGACGACCCCCATTGGCGGCGGCATTCGCTCGCTGAACGTCGCGCTCCGGCAGATGCTGGATCTGTATGTATGCCAGCGGCCAATCCGCTGGTTCGAGGGAGTGCCTTCACCAGTGCGCAATCCCAGCGCGGTGAACATGGTGATTTTTCGGGAAAATACTGAAGACATCTACGCCGGTATCGAATTCGAGGAAGGTTCCGATGATTGCCGTAGATTCCTGGAACAGTTTCAGGAAGCGTTTCCGGAACGTTATGCCAAGATCAGGTTCCCGGCGACGTCTGGCATCGGCTTGAAACCCATTTCCCGGGAGGGCACCGATCGAATAGTGCGTTCTGCGATTCGGTACGCGATCGACAACAAACGAAGCAGCGTAACTCTCGTGCACAAGGGCAACATCATGAAGTTCACTGAGGGCGCGTTCCGAGACTGGGGCTATGCGCTTGCCGAACGTGAATTTGCTGATTGGGTTTACACCTGGGACCAGTGGGAACGCACCAAGGAGTCTCATGGCGAAGATGCGGCCAATGCCGAACAGGATGAGGCTCTTGCTGCCGGCAAGATTTTGGTCAAGGACACTATTGCTGACATCACGTTGCAGCAGGTGTTGACCCGGCCGCGCGAGTTCGACGTCATCACGACGATGAACCTGAACGGCGACTACTTATCCGACGCGCTGGCAGCGCAGGTTGGCGGCATCGGCATTGCGCCCGGCGCCAACATTAACTATGTCACCGGCCACGCGATTTTTGAAGCCACGCACGGCACCGCACCGAAATATGCTGACCAGGACAAGGTCAATCCTGGCTCGCTGATCCTGTCCGGCGAAATGATGCTGCGTTACCTCGGGTGGACGAAAGCCGCCGATACGATCATCAGCGCAATGGATAAAACCATTGCTCAGAAAACCGTGACCTATGACTTCGCCCGTATGATGGACGGCGCGATACAAGTCAAGACCAGCGAGTTCGCAGACAATATGATCGCCAACATGTAGGTACGCGACATCCAAATCTGCCGCGATGAAATCGACACGCTGAGTCAGGAGCCCAACCAAATCAGTGTGGCGACGGCGCTTGTCATCGATGGTGACTCCCATCGACCCTGTGATCAAAATGGTTAGATTCAGCGTCCGTTTTTCCTGAATGAGCGCGGCACCGCACAGTTTTGGCCCGATCCGACTACCCGCGGACGTAAGCCGGATCAACGTGCTCGCGTATTTTTACGGAGCATTTTTCTCAATCAGCCTGCTGACGGTATTGAATTTTCTGCAGGCTTACATCATCACCGAGCATCTCGGCATATCGACAGAACTGCAGGGCAGTCTAACCGGCAACCTGGGTTTCCTAAACGAACTCGTTGCGCTCGTACTGGTCGTCCCTTTTGGGGTTTGGTCGGATCGTCTGGGCCGACGCCTGTTTATCGTCTCTGGCCTCCTCATACTGGGGGCCAGTTATGTTGCCCTGCCCTTGATCGGCAACGTTGCCGACTTATACGCATTTCGGGTAGTGCATTCAGTCGGCGCGGCCGGAGTGGCCGGGATGCTTGGCATCATCGTCGCTGACTACGCGCGTGAGGAATCGCGCGGCAAGTTGGTTGCATTCTCGAGCATGCTAATCGGGCTGGGCGTCGTAGTCGTAGTCCGCTTAATCGGACAACTGCCAGCTCAGTTAGCCGAGCGGGGATTCACCCCAATTGAATCGGGCAGCGGCGCGAGTTGGTGCGTCGCCTGCCTGTGCTTTGTCAGCGCCGGTGTTTTGCAAACCTGGCTCAAATCCGGAACGCCCGCTGAGGTCCGTGAAAGTCTGTCGGCTAGCCAGTTGCTCCGCCGCGGCCTGGGCGCGGCGCGGGATCTGCGAATCGCCTTCGCCTACGCCATTGCGTTCGTATCCCGCTCAGATCAGGCAGTTAGTGGACTATTCATCTCATTGTGGGCGCTGCAGACTGGAATCGCACAGGGCATGGAATCGCAGACTGCTCTGGCAAATGCGACGACGCCATTTATCATCGCTGCAATTGCCGGACTGTGCTTTGCACCGTTGGTGGGCTTTGCGTTGGATCGCATAGGGCGAATGACAGGGATGGCGATGGTCCTGGTGCTAGGCTGCGTGGGCTACACGGCCGTTGGTTTCATCAGTGACCCATTGAGCCGCGAAGCACTACCATTATTTGCGCTGCTCGGCATTGGTCAGACCAGCACACTTATCGGCGGTCAGTCGTTGATCGCCAAGATTGCCCCGGTCGACATCCGAGGATCTGTCATCGGCGTGTTCGGGTTTTTTGGCGCAATTGGCATGATGTTGACATCGTTGGCGGGCGGCCGGATGTTCGACAGCATCGGACCCTGGGCGCCGTTCGTTGCGGTCGGAATTCTGCAGGGCTTGCTGTTTGTGGTGGCGCTCTTACTTCGTGGTCGGGATAAAACTCCGGTCGCACCAGTTGTCTCGGAATGATCCGTTTACTTGGGCATCCGCAGCACCGGCGGGCTAGAGACCGGACCGATCCCGGTTTTCGAGCCTGCGTAACTTCGTTTGCAATCGTTCGATGCGATCTATCAGCTGCAGTGCCAATGCCGCACCGGCGAGATTAATATCAAGGTCTCGCTGCAAGCGCACAGCGGTGCGGACGCGGCGAATACTTGTCGCAGTAAAACGCCAGTACGTAGCGTCAGCGACGACCGGTTTCAGAATGCCTTCCTCAACCATCGCGACAACCGTCTCCGTGTGTTGCGCGCAGGCGTGGCAAAGTTGGTCCAGTGAAATCTCTTCGTCCTCGCCGAGCGTTTCGCCAGACAGCGCAGAATTTCTCTCCTTAGCCATTGTTGTACCCTCCCAAGTTCGCGCGGGGATCAAAGTCCAGTTCCCTGGCCATCTCCGCATAGACGTCTTTGGCTTTTTTATTGTCGGCCGGTGGCAAAACCACCTGCAGGTCCACATAGAAATCTCCGGGCATTTTGCCCGGCAGTCCCCGTCCTTTCAGTCGCAACTTACTGCCGTTACGTGAGTTCGCCGGAACTTTCAGTTCCACGGTACCCGACGGCGTTGGCACTTTGACAGTAGCACCCAGTGCCGCTTCCCACGGAGCGACCGGCAGACGCATATAGATATCCGAAGCGTCAATCTCGTACAGGCGGTGTGGCTTGAACTCAACCTCGAGGTAAAGGTCACCGGATTCACCCCCGCCCATGCCCGCCCCACCCTGGCCACCCAGCCGGATGCTCTGGCCCGGCCGGATGCCCTTGGGGATACCGACGTTCAGCGTGCGCTCGCGCGCGGTCAAATGACCGTCTTTGGTCAGTTCCGGGACACGCAATGAGATCGATCGAGTTGCGCCGGCATAGGAGTCCTCGACATCGACGAGGATTTTTGCGTGATGATCCTCCCCTCGACCGCGAAACCCGGCTCGCCCTGCACGCTCACCTCCGTGAAAATGTCCGCCAAACAGCTTCTCGAAAAAATCACTGAACCCGGCCTGATCGGCCTGGGAAAAATCAGCGCCGCTGAATTCGAAACCGGCGTCCCAACCCGGCGGCGGCTGAAAATCCTGCCCAGTCTTCCAGTTCTCTCCGAGCTGATTGTAGGCCGTACGTTTTTCCGGGTCTTTCAATACTTCGTATGCTTCACCGACTTCCTTAAATTTTTCTTCGGCGCCTGACTCGTCACTGACATCGGGGTGATATTTGCGGGCAAGTGTACGATACGCTTTTCTAATGTCGTCTTGAGTCGCATCGCGATGGATACCGAGAACCTCGTAATAGTCCCTGAATTCCATCGACGCTACCGCTTGCTTACTCGCCGCTGTCGTTTACACCAGCGCGCGCCACGAAGCGCCATGCACTGGTGTTTAGGTATTGTTCTGCCTGGCCATTCGGCGCCAGCATCGCACTGTGTGTGCGTTTCGTCATGGAGCTCCTTATTGTTTTTCTTGCCCCGGAAGCTGGGCCCGGCGTCTAGGTCGGGCGTACCTGACCGGCCCCGTGAACCAGGTATTTGTAACTGGTTAACTGTTCGGCGCCCACCGGTCCGCGCGCATGAACCCGCCCGGTGGCGATGCCGATTTCGGCACCCATACCGAATTCACCGCCGTCGGCAAATTGTGTTGACGCATTATGCAGCAATATCGCACTGTCCAGGTCATGGAAAAACTGCTCCACGGCCTGCTGATCCTCGGCAATGATCGCTTCGGTGTGTCCGGAACCGTAGTGGATGATGTGCTCGATCGCCTCATCGATGCCGCCGACGGTACGAATCGCCAGGATCGCATCGAGGTATTCAGTCGTCCAGTCCGACAGATCGGCTGGCGTCACCCGGGAATCGCGCGCACAAACGTCTGCATCACCGCGCAGCTCGCAACCGGCCTCAGTCAGCGCGTTCGCGATCGGAGGCAGATGACTGTCGAGAATCTCCCGATCGATTAACAGTGTTTCCGCCGCTCCGCAGATGCCGGTGCGGCGCATTTTCGCGTTCAAGACAACGTCGCGGGCCATGTCCGGGTCGGCCGAACGGTGCACGTAAACGTGGCAAATCCCTTCAAGGTGACCAATAACCGGGACGCGTGCGTCTGCCTGAACGCGCGCAATGAGGTTCTTGCCGCCACGAGGCACAATCACGTCGACGTATTGCTGCATTTCGGATAAAAGGAAACCGACTGCATCACGGCTGGTGGTTGGCACCATCTGGATTGACGCCTCGGGCAAGCCCTCCTCCGTCAATCCCTGCACCAGGCATTCGTGAATCACCGTGCTCGAATGAAAACTTTCCGAACCGCCGCGAAGAATCACGGCATTACCGGATTTCAGACACAAGGCACCGGCATCGGCCGTGACATTGGGCCGGCTTTCATAAATGATCCCGATGACGCCGAGCGGCACTCGCACCCGCTGTATTCGCAAACCATTCGGCCGGGTCCATTCGTCAATGACCTTCCCAATCGGATCCGGCAACTCGGCAACATGCACGACGCTCGCGGCCATGTCGCGAATCCGACCCGAGTCCAGTCGCAGCCGATCTAGCATCGGGGCCGACAGGCCTTTCTCACGCGCCGTCGACATATCTCGAGCGTTGGCAGCTACGATCTTGTCTTCGTTCTCGAGAATATGCCGGGCCGCTGCATTCAGCGCACGGATTTTCTGCTCCTGGCTGACGCGGGCGAGTTCTGCTGCCGCCCGCCGCGCCCGTTCACCGAGCTCACGCATCAGTTCCGGGAGGTTCTGTTCAGCCTGTTCGCTAGCTGCACTCATCGTCTGATCGTCGTCTAACTATCCAGCAGCACCAGGTTATCCCGGTGAATCATTTCGTCGCGCCCACGATACCCCAGTAGACGCTCGATATCCTGACTGCGTTGACCCAGTATGACCTGCGCGTCGTCGCTGCCGTAGGCCGCCAGACCACGGCCGAGTTCGTGGCCGTTGCTTCCCTTGATACTGACGGCATCGCCTCGGCTAAACTGGCCATCAACTGCCACTACGCCGACCGGCAGAAGACTTTTGCCCTCGCTCAGCGCGCGCTCGGCGCCTGCGTCAATAGTCAGCACGCCCCGCGTTGTCAGTGAGCCGGCGATCCATTGTTTGCGAGCCGCCAGCGGTGTCTTTTTCGGCAAAAACCAGGTGCATGGTCCACCATTCTCAACGGCGAGCAGTGGAGCGAGCTGCAGGCCATTGGCAATCACCGTGGCACAACCGGCGGACATGCATATGCGTGCCGCGGCTAACTTGGTTGCCATGCCGCCGGAACCGTACTCCGTCCGGCTGCGTCCGCATTTCGACTCGAGTTCCGGCGTAATTTCATGGACCTCCGGAATCAATGCCGCGTCCGGGTTTGTTGCCGGGTCAGACTCATGCAGGCCATCGACGTCAGACAACAGGACCAGACAATCGGCGCTGGTCATTTCGCTGACGCGCGCGGCCAGGCGATCGTTATCGCCGTAACGGATTTCCTGGGTCGCCACCGTATCGTTTTCATTGATAACCGGAACTACACCGAGCGCAAGCAAGGTCTCCAACGTACTGCGGGCGTTCAGGTAACGACGCCGGTTTTCCGTGTCATCAGGTGTCAGCAATACCTGGGCGACCTTGATGTCATGGCGGTCGAGCAGGTCCTGGTAGGCGTGGGCCAGAAGAATCTGGCCGGCCGCGGCTGCGGCCTGATGTTCTTCCAATCGCCGCTGGTCATTTGCAAAGTTTAGATAGCGGCGGCCCAGTGCGATCGCCCCGGACGAAACCAAAATGACCTGCTGGCCCCGCTTCTTAAGACGTACGACCTCGCCAGCCAAAGATTCCAGCCAAGGCCGATTCAGGGTACCGGTCGCCGAATCCACCAGCAAGGACGAGCCGACTTTGATGACGACTCGATTTCCAGCGCTGAGCTGCGACTGCCGATTCATGCCGGTAAATCCTGGTCGCCTTCAGAGTGTGGCGCTGAGGACCCTCTCCCCACGCGAGATTGCCATTGGGCCGCTTCGGACCACGGCCAGGATGTCGGCGTGCACGCCAAGCTGGTCAATGAAATCGTCGACCCGGCTTCCTGTGCCGGTCATTTCGACCGTGAAGTTTGCCGGCGTATCGTCCAGGACCCGAGCCCCCTCGGCCTTGATCAGGTCACGCACGGCACCGTCGTTGCCGTCATGCAAGCTGACCTTCAGCAGGATCAACTCGCGCTCGATGTGATCGCCCATCGTCATATCGGCGATATTGACGACGTCGACCAATTTGAACAGCTGCTTATTGATCTGTTGAATGACCTGGTCCGAACCAATGGTCACCAGCGTTAAGCGCGACAGCATAGGATCTTCAGTCGGGGCGACACTGAGGGACTCGATGTTGTAACCACGTGTGGAAAATAAGCCCGCCACGCGGGACAAAGCGCCTGCCTCATTCTGCAGCAGGATGGAAACAATGTGTCTCATGACGAGCCTCGGCCGGGTACCAACCGGGTGAAAAAGTCTTTATGTTTTAACGAATTGGCAATGTTGGCTCAGAACGTACGCTATTGCAATGCAGATACATTTGTTCGACACTCTGAGGCGGTCATCGGCCATCGCTGTACGACGTGACATAAAAACAACGAGACGGCGGCGGCTCAGAGCCATTGATCACCGCAGGCAGGAATTTCTGGAATGAACCCAAGCCCACAAGCGCTAGCATCCGAGCCGCACCCGTTGGCAGGGGCACAGATGTCCGGAGCGGAAATGATCGTTCAGGTACTGGCCGACCAGGGTGTTGAGACCATCTTTGGCTACAGCGGCGGGGCGATTCTGCCCACCTACGACGCCGTGTTCCGGTTCAACGATGAGCACCGCGACGAGGCCGGCAATCCGCCCATGCCGTTGATCGTGCCTGCCAATGAGCAAGGCGCGGGCTTTATGGCGGCCGGCTACGCTCGAGCCAGCGGCACGGTCGGCGTTGTCATGGTCACGTCGGGTCCGGGCGCTACCAACACCGTGACCCCGGTCCGGGACTGTATGGCTGACTCAACACCAATAGTGGTTATCACCGGACAGGTTCCAACCACGTCAATCGGTACGGACGCATTCCAGGAAGCGCCGGTCACGACCACTCTCGGTGCGGTCGCCAAACATGTTTTCCTGATAACGGATCCGGAGCGCCTCGAGGAAACGGTTCGCACGGCATTCGAAATCGCCCGCAGTGGACGGCCGGGCCCGGTCGTCGTCGACATTCCGAAAGACGTACAGAACTGGTCCGGGCAATATAAAGGTGCGGGGCTATTACCGGTCACGGGCTACCGGCAGCGGATGCGCGCTGTTGAAGCCAACGTATTGGACAACAGCACCTGCAAGGCTTTTTTCGCGTTTTTGACGAAGGCACGCCGGCCGCTGATCTACGCCGGCGGTGGCGTGATCAATGGCAATGCCGCGGACGCCCTGCGAACGTTTGCCAATCAATTCCAGATCCCCGTCGTCACGACGCTGATGGGCATCGGCTCATATGACACGACGGAAAATCTTTCGCTGCGCATGCTCGGTATGCATGGCACCGCGTTCGCCAATTACGCGGTGGAGGATTGCGATTTCCTGATTGCGGCGGGCGCCCGATTCGACGATCGCGTGGCCGCCGTGCCAGAGAAGTTTGCGCCTAAAGCGAAATGCGTAGCCCATTTCGATGTGGACTCATCGGAGATCAGTAAAGTCAAAACGGCCGGCTGGTACCACGTTGGCATCCTGGACCGGGATCTCAACGCGATCACCGCATACGGGCAACGGCATAAAATTGCGCCCGACTTCAGTACCTGGCATACCGAGATTGCCGCGCTGAAACACGATTTCCAGCTGAACTTTGACCGCGACAGCGATCTGATCCAGCCGCACGCGGTCATCGAGGAAATCAATCGATACACCAAGGGCGAGGCGATCATCACGACCGGCGTCGGCCAGCATCAGATGTGGGCTGCACAGTATTTTGATTTCAAGCAGCCGCGCCTGTGGTTAACCTCCGGCAGCATGGGCACGATGGGCTTTGGCCTGCCCGCCGCCATCGGGGCGCAGTTCGCCTGCCCGGACCGTCTCGTCATCGACCTGGACGGCGATGCCAGTATTCGCATGAATATCGGCGAACTCGAAACGGTGACGACCTACGGGTTGCCGATCAAGGTCATCGTGCTGAACAACTACGGCGACGGCATGGTCAAGCAGTGGCAAAAACTCTATTACAAGGGACGCCTATCGGCCAGTGACAAGTCGCTGCGCAGGAAGGACTTCGTCCGCGCGGCTGAGGCGGACGGGTTCGAGTTTGCCGCACGGCTGGACAAAAAATCCAAACTAAAGAAACTGATCCGGGAATGCATCAAGTACCCGGGGCCTGCTTTCCTCGAAGTCATCATCGATCCGGACGCATTAGTCATGCCGATGATTGGCCCGGGGCTGGGCTATGACCAGATGATCACCGGCGATTTCATCGCCGATCGCAACGACGTCGATCCGGACGAGCCCGACAGCTCAGCAATGTTCTGACGCTGGCCCGCCACTCGCGTGGCCGAAACGCGTTCCCCGCTCATCCGCAGCTCGACACCCCGGAGGGGCCGCACGCTTAATCTCGCTACGCCATCCCTGGCGCCGCTCGAATCGGCGTCCACTCGCCAGGAGAAATGCTGAGGCGCTCTTCGCATTCACCCGCCGCCTGCGGCCCGCAATAATTCGATAATTTTCGGGATATTAGTAGCTTATACGTATATTTCCGCGCCGCAGCCCGACGCGACCGTGTGCTATTCTTGGCCAGCCATCTTGACGTCCTGCCAAAAGGTCCGGACCAAGGCAACCCGGCGCGAAGAACATATCAATGTCGTCGGGAAGAGCGGTCCGGAAGTCTGCGGACTAGCCGCGACAGGGCTCGGTTCATA
>PVMK01176107.1_pt1 | contig 15746 bp, 12 predicted proteins | sample 1853481 | NCBI WGS metagenome assembly PVMK01 (sample SAMN08533507, study PRJNA380276) | Marine sediment metagenome, whole genome shotgun sequencing project.
CCATCGGCTGCGACATCACCTGCCTGCAAAAAGGTCTGCAAACAGTTAAGGGGATACCGGGTCGGCTGCAACGGGTTGTTTCTACGCCTGAAACCACAGAAGAACCTGTTGTATTCGTTGATTATGCCCACACTCCCGATGCCCTGGAAAATGTCCTGGATGCCCTGCGCCAACTACAGCCCCAAAGACTGGTCTGTGTTTTCGGTTGCGGCGGTGATCGTGACCACGGCAAAAGAGTTCTCATGGGTGAAGTTGCCGCCCGCTTGTCTGACGTTGTAATCGCCACCTCTGACAATCCCCGCTCCGAATCTCCTGAAAATATTCTTGCACAGATAGAAAAAGGCCTGGCCGGGTCCGGCCTCACGAAACAACCTGCTGAGTCAATTCTCCTGCCGGCAGATGGCCGGGGGTACGACATCATTGCCAACCGGCACAAGGCCATCCAAAAGGCTGTCCGGTTAGCTAATAACAAGGATGTAATCCTGATCAGCGGTAAAGGCCACGAAGACTACCAGATACGTTCCAGCACCAGAATATTTTTTGATGACCGGCTGGAGGCAGAGATGCATTTACAGGCCAGGGCCGGTCAGCAGCTCAACTGGACTGTTAAATCGATCCAGCAGATAACCGGTGGCCATTTGCTGGACCCGACCTCAAAAAACGTCCCATTTGATAACATATCAACCGATACCCGGACAATCAGCCCCGGCAGTCTATTCGTCGCACTTACCGGGGAAAATTTTGATGGAAAAACCTTTGCGAAGCAAGCAGTGGGTAAGGGTGCAGCCGGTCTGCTCATCAGTCACACCCCTAGACCTGACCCCCCCTCCCTCGATTTTGAACCGCAGGTGCCTGTGATCCTGGTCAATGATTCTCTCCATGCCCTTGGAGACATTGCCGCCCACCGGCGCAGCTGGAATCAAAATCTAACCGTCGTTGCCATCACCGGCAGTTCCGGCAAAACAACTGTGAAAGAAATGACCTCCTCCATAGTTGGCCGGAAATACTGTCACTTAAAGACCGAAGGCAACCTCAACAACCTGATCGGTCTGCCCCTTACCCTACTGCAATTAAAACATGAACATGAAGTAGCGATCCTGGAAATGGGCATGAACCGTCCCGGTGAGATCGCCCGCTTAACCGAAATTGGGGATCCGGACATAGCCTGCATTATCAATATCCAGCAAGCGCATCTGGAGGGACTTGGCGACATCCAGGGTGTTTCCCAGGCAAAAAATGAGCTGTACGCCGGCCTCAAACCGGGCGGCAAGGTTATCGTCAACCTGGACGACGACATGGTGCGCTCATTGGCCGACCAGCTGACCCAGGAAAAAATTACCTATGGTTTCGATTCACAGGCATTCATAAGAGCGTCCCGTGTCCAGAGCCTTGGTGACACGGGCATGGCCTTTACCCTGCATGTCGGCACAGAACAAACCCCAGTAACAATTAAAGCACTTGGCCGGCATAATGTTTCAAACAGCCTGGCAGCGGCAGCAATGGCATATGGCCTGGGAATTGGAACAAGTGATATTGCGGCAGGGCTTTCATCCTTTACACCCCATGACAAGCGGTCCTGCGTCGAAGAGCTGCCATCAGGCCTGATGGTTCTCAATGATTCCTATAATGCCAACCCCTCATCCATGCTGGCCGCCCTCCATACCATACAGGATGTAAAAAAATCCCACAGGGCAGTGGCGGTGCTGGGCGATATGCTTGAACTGGGTCCCAATAGCCCTGAGTTGCACGCTTTAATCGGCAAATCTGTAGCACAACTTGGTTTTGATTTTCTGGCAGCATTTGGTCCCCATGCAAAAGACATGGTTGATGCAGCAGTTGCGGCAGGAATGAATCAATCAAACAGCAGACCATTTAGCAGCAAAGAGGAACTGGCCGGCTGGCTCCAACAACTTGCCGACAGCGGCCATCTGGCAGCAGGAGACTGGGTCCTTATCAAAGGATCGCGAGGCATGCAGATGGAAAACGTTCTGGAACTGTTGCGGTCAAACAAGAACCATAAGCAAACAATAGGCAACTGATCTATGCTTTATCATTTTTTATATCCACTCAATACACTGTTCGCCGGATTCAATGTTTTCCGTTATATCACCTTTCGGACCATTGGCGCTTCGGTAACGGCCTTTCTTTTCTTTGCTTTTGCAGCTCCTTTTTTTATCCGCTATATCAAAAAGCTGCAGATCGGCCAGGTGATCAGGGAAGATGGCCCTGAAACCCACTTTGAAAAAGAAGGCATACCGACCATGGGTGGCCTGCTGATCCTGTTTACGATTACCGGCTCCACCCTGCTGTGGGCTGATATCACCAGCTACTATGTTTGGATTATCCTTGGAGTGACCCTCTGGTTTGGCGCCATAGGTGCAATTGATGACTTTCGGAAGATCACCAAGAACCACAGCAAAGGTCTAAGTGCCAGGATGAAACTTGCACTGCAGGTAATCGGCGCCCTCTTGGTCGGGTTTGTCTTATACAGCCATCCCAATTTCGACGGCCATCTTAGTTTCCCCTTTTTCAAAACCCTGCGGCCTGACCTGGGCTGGCTCTATATACTCTTTGCTATCCTGGTCATTGTCGGTTCCTCCAACGCGGTTAACCTGACAGACGGCCTGGACGGCCTGGCAGCCGGGCCGATCATCATTACCGGCAGCGTTTACCTGGTATTTTCATACCTGGCCGGCCACGCCCTGCTGGCGGGTTACCTGCAGATCCCCTTTGTTCCCGGGGCCGGTGAAGTTGCGGTTTTCTGCGGTGCCCTGGTCGGCAGCTGTCTCGGTTTTCTCTGGTACAACGCCTTTCCTGCCCAGATGTTCATGGGTGATGTCGGCTCCCTATCCATGGGTGGTACGTTGGGTGCTGTTGCGGTGATCACCAAGCAGGAAATTCTTCTGGCTATTGTCGGCGGCATTTTCGTCATGGAAGCCCTTTCAGTGATCATCCAGGTCGCTTTCTTTAAAATGACCGGCGGTAAAAGGGTTTTCCTGATGGCCCCGTTTCATCATCATTTTGAGAAAAAAGGCTGGTCCGAACCTAAGATTGTGGTTCGATTTTGGATAATTTCAATCATTTTAGGCCTCATGGCCCTGGCAACCTTGAAACTCAGATAATCCGAAGTGACCAGAGGCAATGTGACAAATATGGCAAGCTTGGCAGATAATTCAACGCAACAAACAATCCTCTATCCCGGCATTCATGTGCTGGTGGTCGGCCTCGGACAAACCGGGCTGGCTGCAGTGCAGTTTTTCAGTCAACACGGGGCCAGGGTCTCTGTTTCTGATGCATCGCCCACGTCTGATATCAATAAAGAAACCTTACAGATACTGGACCGGCACGGGGTTCACCTCGAATCCGGCACCCATACGGCTGAACTCTTTAAAGCAGCTGACCTGATCTTTGTCAGTCCCGGCATTCCCCTTACTCTGGAGCCGCTGGCAGCTGCCCGGCATCTTGCCATCCCGATCGTCGGGGAAATGGCCGTTGTGGCTCAGCACCTGAAAACTCCCCTGGTGGCAGTACCAGGGCCCAATGGCAAAACCACTGTAACTACCCTGTTGGGCGATATTTTCAGAACATGCGGAAAGAAAGTTTTTGTCGGCGGCAATATAGGCACCCCTCTTTTTGAGTACCTCGCCGGTCCCCAGAACGGTGATGTTGTGGTGGCGGAAATAAGCAGCTTTCAACTCGATACCGGCGGCGGCGCAAAGGGTGTGCATCCTGAAGTTGCTCTGCTTCTCAATATAAGTCCTGATCACCTGGAACGTTATGCGTCTTTTGAAGAATATGCTGCTTCAAAGTTTAAAATATTTGCCGCCCAGGATATCAATGATATTGCCATTATGAATGGTGATGACCCTGAAATTATGAACCGCAGACAGCTTTGGCCGTCCAGCCGCAAATACTTTTTCGGCAGTCAGCTTGGCAACCTTCCCGGTGCTGCTCTGCATGGAAAAACCATCCGGTTGTCCGGCGGTGGCCAGGAAGATTTGTCGAACATAGCAGCAGACGAGTCGTATGATCTGTCCGGCACCCCCCTGGAGGGCCCGCCGAACCTGCAAAACGCCGCGGCGGCAATTCTGGCTGCCCGTTTGTTGGGCTGCTCATGCCGCGATATCCGTGCGGGACTGCTGCAGTTTAAGCCCCTCCCGCATCGCATGAGTTTGTTGGCCGAGATCAGCGGCGTAAAATACTACGATGACTCAAAGGCAACCAACGTCGGCGCAGTATACAGCGCTCTGGCTGCCATTGACAAGCCGATCATCCTCATTGCCGGAGGCCGGGACAAGGGAGGAGACTATGCAATACTTAATGAACTGGTGCACCAAAAGGTAAAAAATCTGCTGCTCATCGGCGAGGCAAAGGAGAAAATGGCGGAAACTTTCGGATCTTTTACCAATGTTGAGACCCTGGACACCTTGGAAGAGGCGGTTATTTGCGCAGCAGACCTGGCAGCGCCCGGTGATGTAGTGTTGCTGTCACCGGCCTGCGCCAGCTTTGATATGTTTGAAAGTTATGGGGAACGGGGCGACTATTTTAAAAAATCAGTTTTCAAACTCAAGGGTGATGCTGTACCGACCACTGAGAATACTGTAACAAACTGAAACAATGAATGAATTGGCAAACATAAAGTTACTTATTAGCGGCGGCGGCACCGGCGGTCACCTCTTTCCCGGTATTGCACTTGCCCAGGCAGTGGAACAAACCTATGCCAATAGTAAAGTGATGTTCATCGGCACGGAACGCAAGGTTGACAAAAACGGCTTGGCCAACCTTGGATTCATAACCCGGACGATCAGATGCCAGCCCATTAAAGGCAAAAATATTTCCCAGATTCTAACCGCCCTCATTCAGTTGCCCATCGGCCTGTTCGAATCTATCAAAATCATCCGGCAGTTTAAACCGGATCTTGTTTTCGGGGTAGGCGGTTATGTTACCGGTCCGGTCATTGTCGCTGCCCGTCTGCTTGGGGTAACCACCTGTATCCATGAACAGAACACGGTGCCCGGCCTGGCCAATAAAATATTGGGCAGGATTGTCAACAAGGTCTTTGTATCCCTGCCGGGCAGCGAGAAATATTTCCCAGCTCACAAAACCATTTTAAGCGGCAATCCCGTCCGCAGCAGTCTGCTTAGCAAAGCAAAAGAAGAAAAAACAGCACAAATCGACAGACCAGCCAACCATTCTGATTCTCGGCGGCAGCCAGGGGGCCAGGCGGCTGAACAGTCTCGTTCTTGAGGCGGCAAAACGATGCCTGGTCAATCTTACGCCCATGCCGGAGATCATTCACCAGACCGGCGAGATGGATGAAGAACAGGCAAAAAAAGTATACGCCGAATTGGGGATGCATGCCCGGGTCGACGCATTTATAAGTGATATGGCCGAAGTATATTGCCGGGCTGACCTGATAGTATCGCGGGCCGGTGCCACGACGTTGGCCGAAATCATGGTATTCGGCAAACCGGCCATCCTGGTGCCTTTTCCCCTATGCTGCTGATAATCACCAGGAAAAAAACGGCCGTATTCTTGTCGACGCCGGTGGCGGTGTGATGTTTCGCAGTCTGAGTTGACCGGCGACAAACTGGGTAATGAGATCAGTCGCCTTCTCAACGACAAAAAACTGCTCCACGAAATGGCGGTCAAGTCAGCGAAACTTGCTAAACCGGAGGCCACGGCAACAATTGTTACTGCCTGCCTGGATTTACTGAAAAAGCAGGATGACTCCCGGTGCCAGGGACCATCTTACCATTTGAAATGAGGATATCGGGTTTCAACAGACATGTATCGTAAATCAAAACATATACACTTTGTGGGCATCGGGCGGCATCGGCACGAGCGGTATTGCCGAACTGCTCCTCAACCTCGGCTACCGGATCAGCGGTTCGGATATGCAGAACACGGATATCACCCGCCGCTTAACCAAACTTGGCGGTACTGTCCACATTGGCCATGACGGTGCATGGGTGAGCGATGCGGACGTGGTGGTTATTTCTTCTGCTATACCACCGGACAACCCGGAAATCCTGGCTGCCCGGGACTTACATATACCGGTCATTCCCAGGGCTGAAATGCTGGCCGAGCTTATGCGGCTCAACAAATTCGGCATTGCCATTGCCGGCAGCCACGGCAAGACCACAACCACGTCAATTGTCGGCTGGCTGTTAGCCGAGGCAGGTCTTGATCCGACCATCGTTATCGGCGGCAAGGTTGACTGTTTCGGTGGCTCCAATGCCAAGCTGGGTGAAGGTGATTTTCTGGTGGCCGAGGCAGATGAATCGGACGGCTCCTTTTTAAAACTGGCCCCTGTACTGGAAGTAGTCACAAATATCGATCTGGAGCATGTCGATTTTTATAAAAATATTGATGAGATCAAAGATATTTTTTTGCAGTTCATTGACAAGGTACCTTTTTACGGGGCTGCCATCCTCTGTCTCGATGATCCGCAGGTGGCTGCTATCTTACCGGAAATCAAAAAACGGATCATTACTTATGGACTGACCAGTCAGGCTGATGTGTATGCCAGGGGGATTACCCCGCACGGCTTGAGTTCCTCGTTCGAGGTTTGCCGGGACGACAAGGTGCTGGGCTCAATCACTCTTTCACTGGCCGGTCTGCACAATGTTTATAATTCATTAGCCGCCGTCACTGTAGGGCTGGAGCTGGATATCCCTTTTGCAACTATTGCTGCTGCATTAACAAGTTTTTCGGGGGTGCAGCGAAGGTTGCAAATCAAAGGAGAAAGGAGAGACATCATAGTAGTAGATGATTACGGACATCATCCTACCGAGATAAGGGCTACCCTCTCCGCCCTACGTGACGCGTGGCCTGATCGGCGGCTGATTGTTCTGTTTCAGCCGCATCGCTATTCGAGAACCAAGGGGCTGCTGGAAGAATTTAATACAGCCTTTCATGGGGCGGATATGCTTCTGCTTACCAAGATTTATGGGGCCGGAGAGGCGCCGATAGCCGGAATCTCAACCGAAGTTCTCATAAATGGCATAAAGAAGCATGGCCAAAGGCACGTCTATTATGAACCAACAATCCAAGGTATTGTTGATAGGACCATGGAAATTCTTGCTCCAGGTGATGTGGTTTTAACTTTAGGCGCCGGCAATATATGGCAGGCCGGTGATCAATTACTGGAAATGATGACAAAGGAAAACGAGTAAGTAATCACATGACATCACTCAATTCACATGCAGATGATCTTGCCGGTTTCTGGAAGGATGAAATACTCTGGGACAGCCCCATGTCCCGTTTTTCGAGCCTGAAAGTCGGCGGACCTGCCGAGGCAATTCTTTTTGCTAAAAGCTTAGCAGAATTAAAAAAATTAATCGGCTGGCTGCATGAGAATGATATCTGCTGGAGGGTCATAGGCCGCGGTTCTAACATCCTGGTATCGGATAACGGCCTTCCCGGAGTGGTGATCTTCCTGGATGGTGAATTCGCCCGATTCGAAACACTTGACAGTTCAGCACTGGCTGGGGACAGGGATGCTGTGAAGATCCGCGCCGGCGGCGGCGGCCTGCTGCCTAAACTTGTGCACCACTGCATAAGCAACGGACTTGCCGGCCTGGAATTTGCCATCGGCATCCCCGGCAGTGTCGGGGGGGCCGTTGTCATGAATGCCGGGGGCTGGGGCCATGAGATCGGCGAATTAATTGATAGTGCCACAGTGATGGATAATAACGGCGTTATTACAACTGTAAAACAAGAGGACCTTGGATTGGCATACCGGCAGTGGGGTATGGCTCCTGAAACCATTTTACTGTCAGCAACATTTCTCCTTGCCAGGGGCGACCAGCAGGCAATTGAGGCGGAGTCCCGGAGGTATCAGCAGTTACGAAAGCAGAAACAGCCCCTGGGCATAGCAAGCGCCGGCTCTTTTTTTAAAAATCCCCCCGGCCAACCGGCCGGCCGGTTGATTGAAGAGGTAGGGCTCAAGGGATTCAAGATCGGTGACGCGATGATCTCTGAACAGCATGCCAATTTTATTGTCAACACCGGCAAAGCATCTGCCAGTGACATTATCAGCCTCATGCAGGAAGTCCAGGCAAAGGTTTTCGAGCGCTTCGGCATCAAGCGGGAACCGGAAGTCCATATCTTAGGCATAAAGGAGAACCGGACATGATCATGCCACATGCAGAAGGTATCAAAATTAAACCGACAAACGGCCAGGTAAAAAGGAAGGGCTTCTTCTCCATGCAGTTGAATAACAAAATTCTCCTGAAACTGTTTGCCTTTCTCCTGATGATTATAGTTTTGGGTCTGGCAGGAAACCATACCTATCGAAAACTCAGCCATTCCGACTTCTTCCAGATTACCGCAATTGATATTGACGGCTGCGAGATGACCACCAAGGGACAGATAGTCTCCCTGAGCAGTGTAGACATTCACTCAAACTTACTGGCCATGAACGTCGCACAGGTCCAAGCAAAATTGGAAAACCATCCCTGGGTGGCCCAGGCAATTATCACCCGCGAATGGCCGAACAGGTTGATAATTTCCATAAAGGAGAAAAAACCGGTTGCCTTACTCAACCAGCTGACGGGCTCTTATACCTTGACCGGAGGGGCAGGGTAATTGCCCGGGCGGAGCCCTTGCAGGAACTGGACTTCCCGGTTATCACCGGCCTGGAGAAACTGTCCATCAATGCAGATGGCCTCCCCTGTTGCCTCTGCAGGATGTTTTCTCCTTGTTGAAACTGGCGGCAAGGGAAACTCCATTCTGCCAAGTCAGAATATTTCCGAAATCCATATCAACGACAAAGGTGAGATGATCCTCTTCTTACTGGACAGGGCTTTTCCCATTCACCTGGGGAGCGAAGGGAAAATATCAACCAGGTATTACCGGCTGGTCAAGGTACTCAGGAATCTCTACAAGAGCCGTGAATTTTCCAAAATTGCCTATATCCGCCTGGATTACCTGAAAGATACCATTCTGGTCGGCAAAACAACAGCATCCAAGAGTACTCACCGAGGTTAGAAACGATGGAGAAAAAGCAGCGCGGAGAACTGATAGTTGGACTTGATGTCGGCACCACCAAGATCAGTGCGGTCATCGGCGAAGTTCTGGAAGACAGGGTGGATATAATCGGCATAGGCACCCACCCTTCTATCGGCTTGAAAAAAGGGGTCGTCGTCAATATTGAGTCAACGGTGCATTCCATCCGCAATGCAGTCGAAGAAGCCGAGGAGATGGCCGGTTGTGAAATCGATACTGTCTGTGTCGGAATTGCCGGAAGCCATATCAAGGGATTCAACAGCCCGGGTATTGTCGGCATTAAAAACCGGGAAATTCGCCAGGATGATATCGACCGGGTGATAGATGCAGCACGGGCGGTCAATATTTCACAAAATCAGCAGATCATCCATGTCCTGCCCCAGGAGTTCATGGTTGACGACCATACCGGCATCCAGGACCCTTTAGGCATGACCGGTGTCCGGCTCGTTACCAATGTCCATATAGTGACCGGTGATGCCACCTCGGTCCACAACCTGGTGATGTGCTGTAATAGGGCAGACCTGAAGGTGGCGGATATCGTCCTGGAATCCCTTGCTTCAGCCAATGCTGTTTTAAGCCGTGAAGAAATGGACCTTGGCGTTGCTCTTTTGGATATTGGCGGCGGCACCTCCGACCTGGCGATCTTTTCAGGTGGCACAATTAAACACACTTACGAGCTTGGCCTTGGCGGCAACAACCTGACCAATGACCTTTCAGTCGGCTTGCGCACCCCGTTCCATGAAGCGGAACGGTTGAAAAATATTTACGGCAGTGCCCTCACCTCGATGATTGACGGTGACAATATCATAGAAGTTCCCACGGTTGGCGATCGAAAACCACGGCGCGTCAAGCAGAAAATAATGGGAGAGATCCTCGAACCACGCATCGAAGAGATGTTGATCATCCTTAACCAGGAAATGATCGATTCCTCTTACAAGGACAGGCAGAATGCCGGGGTAGTGATATGCGGCGGCACTGCCTTGCTGGACAATATTGTCGATCTGGCCGAACAGATTTTTGATCTGCCGGTGCGTATTGGGTATCCACGGGATATAGAAGAACTGCCGGAAAGCATAAATAGTCCACAGCAGGCCACTGGAGTCGGCTTGGTTTTATACGCCAGCCGTAATGTCTCAGGCAAAAAATACCGCGTTCCAGGCAAAAAGGCACTGGGCGGGGTGGTTGGCTGGATGAAAAGCTGGTTCACCAATAACATATGATGACTTTGATAGAAATGCTTAGCAGTGCTATTGAAAATAACAAGGGTTCAAAATTTAACAGACCATAAAATATTTAGAAGGGGGATCAAAATGCAATTTCGAATGGCAGAAGAAACACTGGCCAGTATCAGGGTTGTGGGTATTGGCGGCGGTGGTGGCAACGTCATTAATACCATGGTGGAAAACAATCTGCGCGGCATTGAATTTATTGCGGCCAATACGGACATGCAGGCCCTTGAAAACTCAAAGGCGGATGTCTGTTTACAGCTTGGGCCCGGTATTACCAAAGGCCTTGGCGCCGGGGCAGATCCTGAACGCGGCAAAGAGGCCGCCCTTGAAAGTCTCGAGGAAATTCGCGAGGTTCTCAAGGGAGCAGATATGGTGTTTATCACCGCCGGCCGGGGTGGTGGGACTGGTACCGGTGGTGCCCCGGTGGTTGCCAAGATCAGCAAGGAGATAGGTGCACTGACTGTAGCAGTGGTGACCAAACCTTTCTTTTTTGAAGCAAAAACGAGAATGAAAAAGGCTGATGAAGGATGGAATGAACTGAAAAAACATGTTGATACCATCATCACCATTCCCAATGACCGTTTGCTGACCATCATGCAGAAAGGCAGCAAGCTCATGGACATGATGAAAAAGGCTGATGAAGTGCTGCTGCAGGCTGTCAAGGGAATAACCGACCTGATCAACCTGCCCGGCCATATGAATGTTGACTTTGCCGATCTGCGTGCTGTCATGCAAGAGGTTGGTCCTGCGCTGATGGGTGCCGGGGTTGGAGTTGGTGAAAACCGTGCAATCGAGGCAGCCAAGCGGGCGATTGACAATCCGCTGCTCCAGGATGTCGGCATTGATGGCGCTAAAGGTGTACTGATCAATATTTCCGCCTCTGAAGATTCACTGACCATGAATGAATTCATGGAAGCATCAAGCCTTATCCAGCAAAAGGCCCATGATGATGCCAACATTATTGTCGGCGCCCTTTTTGACGACAGCCTGCAGGATGAGATGCGGGTTACGGTCATTGCCACCGGTGTTACGGGAGCGGCAGAAACGGCCACCATCAGCTGCCCGGCTCAAACTCTGGTTGACAAAAAACAGTCGCCCGGCAAAGAAAGCGGAATTGCGCCGTTTGAAATGATGGCGACCCCATCGGCTAACAAGCTTTCCAGGACAGGCTCCCGGCGTAATAGTGGAACCGGCAGGAAACAGACCCTGCCTTTGCCGAACTTTTTAGATGAGGCAGAACTGGAAACTCCGACATACTTACGAAAGGCAGCCGACTGAAAAGCTACTTGATTGTTTATTAAAGGAGAGTTTTAATGGTATATATTTCATAGAATGTATCTTGTAAACTTACCCCCGATTGGATCTTCTTTAATTTATGGGCAGAAACTCTCCTCAGGCCTCTGGTAAAACCGACAGTCGCAGATATTTTGACAAGGAAATCGGCAGTGACAAGAAAAAATGGAAGGACAAACTTCCTGTCGCCCTGATCTATCCAAACCATTACAACCTGGGCATGTCCAACCTTGGACTACAGCTTGTTTACCGGTTGTTGAACCAGGATCCCGTCCTCGTCGCAGAAAGAATCTTCCTGCCGGAATCAGGCGAAAAGCCCTTATCAATTGAATCCGGCAGGCCTCTTGCCGACTTTCCCCTGCTGCTTTTTTCGATCAGTTTTGAACAGGACTATCAGAACCTCATAGAACTGCTGTATATGGCAGGTCTCCCCCCCCTTGCTTTAGACCGCTCGGGCGACAATCAAAACATCTCAGCCCTCAGCAAAGGCGGTTTTCCCCTGGTAATAGCCGGCGGCGTCGCGACTTTCATTAACCCGGAACCGCTGGCCCCCTTTATCGACCTCTTTGTCATCGGTGAAGCGGAACCGATTCTGGGGCAGATCATGACGCAGATATCGTCTGTTATTGATAGTCTGCCGAAAAACAAACTTCTTCTGAAGCTGGCCGAAAACTATACCGGCTGCTATGTTCCTTCCTTTTATCAGGTTGAATATGGCACCACCGGGCAACTCCTGTCAATGGCCCCCAAGGCCGGCTATGGTGCAATACCGGATAGGATAAAAAAATTGACATTATCTTCGCCCGGTGAGTTTGCCGGACATTCAGAGATCATAACTCCAGAGGCTGAATTTGCCGACCTGTACATGACTGAACTGGGCCGCGGCTGCAGCCGTGGCTGCCGCTTCTGCGCTGCCGGTTTTGTTTATCGTCCGCCGCGTCTGTGGTCCGCCGATGCCATTGTCAACAGCCTTGCCGAAAGACCAGAGAGAGCAAGACGGGTCGGACTTCTGGGCATGGAAATGGCACATCCTGACAACCTGGCCAAAATAGCTGATTATTTACTTAAAGAATCCTGTTCACTCTCATTTTCCTCCCTGCGGGCTGATGCCATAAGCCCCTCACTCCTCAAGCTGTTGTCGAAAAGTGACATAAAGAGTGCAGCAATTGCACCGGATGGCGGCTCAGAACGATTGCGACGGGTTATTAATAAAGGTATAACGGAAACCGATGTACTTACTGCTGCCGAAAACCTCTTAAAATGCGGCATCAAAAACCTTAAGCTCTATTTCATGATCGGCTTGCCCACAGAAAATACAGATGATCTGGAGGAAATGGTAGGCTTGATCAAAAAAGTAAAGGAGAAAATGCTTGAACTGGGCCGTGCCAAGGGCAGACTAAGTAATTTATCCCTCAGTATAAACTGTTTTGTTCCCAAACCGTGGACACCTTTCCAGTTTTTCCCTATGCAACCGGTGTCTGCCCTGAAACAGAAACTCAAGTTTCTGCGGACCAGGCTGGCCGGCGAAGCAAACATCAAGTTCAAGAGTGAAAAACCGGACAAAGCATTTTTTCAGGCTATACTGGCCCGTGGTGACCGGCGAATCGGCAAACTGCTGCTGACCATGGTACAAAACCACTGCTCCTGGAAACAGGCCTTTAAAATGGAACGGTTAAACCCGGATGATTTTGCCCTGCGGCAACGAAGCCTGGACGAGCTTTTTCCATGGGAAATCATTGACCATGAAATAGACCGTAAATATCTCTGGGCCGAATACCGCAAAGCCCTGTCAGCCAAAACAACGGTGCCCTGCGATACTGCCAGGTGCAAACGCTGTGGAGTTTGTTGATGGTAAAAACCCCGGAAAAAATAAAACTGGATACTCTCAAACCATTCCGTTTAGTTAAGATATTTTCCTTCACTGGTTTAGGGCTGGGTCTTATTTTCACCATGGTACTTTCATGGGTCATATCCAATTATGCCAGGAATGTCATGCTCGAGAGAAGCGAGGCCTACACCCTGCTGCTCGCTGAAAATCTTAACCGTCAGGTTTTCCTGCAGTTTGTTCTGCCAACTGCCTTGCGCTATGGTGAAATTGCCCTGCGCAACCCCAGCCAGTTCAAACGACTGGATACGGTTGTCCGCAACACCACCGAAGGATTGAAAGTTGACTCCGTGACCATCTTTGATTCTGTTGAGAATATCATTTCGTACAGCACTGTGCCTGAAATGGTCGGTAAACGTAATATCGGCGGCAAGGAGTATAAACGAGCATTAAACGGCCATAACAGCTCACTATTGGTCTCTACCGCTTCGCTCGCCAGCCTGCTGCCGGGGGCTGAGCCGATTTCCTGCAAACTCAAGACCTATATTCCCTTCCGGCGGGAAAATCCGCTCAGCGAAAGAACTGATGACATTATGGGGGTTACTGAAATCGTCCAGGACCTTTCCGAAGATATGGAGGCAATCTTAAGGCTGCAGTTCATCATCATCGTCATCTCCATTTTAATCATGGGCACCCTTTTTGTCATACTGCGTTATATAGTTAAAAAAGCGGACCAGGTGAACGAGGCACGGGCTCAGGAAAGACGCAGGTTGGAGGAAAAACTGCACCACTCTGAACGGTTAGCCTCTTTGGGGGAAATGGTTGCGTCCGTATCCCACGAAATAAAAAACCCGTTGGGGATTGTTCGCAGCACCGCTGATCTCCTCAGCAAAAGGCTTAAGAAACTTGCCCCGGGCAATGAACATCTTGCCGAGATTATCGTTACTGAGACGACACGGCTCGATGATATTATCAGGGAGTTCCTTGATTTTGCCAGACCCCAATTGCCGGCATTGACCAGCACCTCCATCAATAACTTATTGCTGAAGATCACTGAATTCATGCAGCCTGAACTTGCCAAAAGAAATATCAGGCTTGAAATGCAGCTTGACAATTCACTTGCCGACATGGACCTTGATCCGAACCTGCTGTACAGAGCATTTCTCAACCTGTTCATCAATGGGTTCCAGGCCATGCCGGAAGGCGGTACGATCACACTTACCAGCACTCCTTCACCAGAAGCTAAAAATGGCGTGGTGGTCACTATACAGGATACGGGAATCGGCATTCCTGAAGAGAAGAAGGGGTTGATTTTTACCCCCTTTTACACAGACAAAAACCGTGGAACCGGCCTTGGTTTAGCCATTGCCAAAAACATCATTGAAGGGCACAACGGCACCATTACTGTTGACAGTGAAATCGGCCAGGGGTCAACTTTCACCATAACCCTGGCCGCGGGGTAGTAAAGAAAATCCGGGCTAGCCCGGGTTTCTCACAAGCCGAGACGCCGGATAGACAAAGTGTAAGGGGTTTGAACTATACTTTAGTATGTTAAAATCCTTACACTGCAGGCTATACGGATGTATCGGATTGCCTTGTGCGAACAGTTCAGCATGTTTTTCCATTACACCGTTCGTAAACACTCTGTACCTGTCAATATCCCGTATACCATCTTCTATGCCCCCGGACTGTCACCATTCAACTATTGAACGCTGAAATGTTCGTGAGAAATGCGGGCTAGATCATCAAAGCCAACATCTCCCGCACTGCCTGGTCAAGGCCGACAAATATTGCCCTGGCCATAATGGCATGGCCGATACTGAGTTCCTCAATGGTTTCCAGGGCGGCGACCCTGCTGATATTTACATAGTTGAGCCCATGCCCGGCGTTAACCCGCAGACCGCTTTCATATGCCTCCTGGGCCGCAGTAGCGATCAGGTCAAATTCCCGTTCCGTTTCCTCTTCATTCTCAGCATCCGAGTAACACCCAGTATGGATCTCAACATAGGTAGCCCCTGCCTTGCTTGATGCCTGAATCTGGCGGGAATCAGGGTCAATAAACAGACTGACAGGAATACCGGCTTTTTTCATTCTGGCTATGACACTTTTTATTTTCTTTTGCTGGCCGGCCACATTCAAGCCGCCTTCAGTGGTAAGTTCCTTTCTTTTTTCCGGCACCAGGGTAACCATATCGGGTTTCAGGTCAAGGGCAAAATCGATGATCTCCCGGGTTGCTCCCATTTCCAAGTTGAGCTTTGTCTGTACCGTCTGGCGCAGTACCCTGACATCACGATCCTGAATATGCCGCCGATCCTCACGCAGATGTACGACTATGCCTTCGGCTCCGGCCAGTTCACATATGCCTGCGGCAAGGACTGGATCAGGCT
>PVMK01157562.1_pt1 | contig 15745 bp, 13 predicted proteins | sample 1853481 | NCBI WGS metagenome assembly PVMK01 (sample SAMN08533507, study PRJNA380276) | Marine sediment metagenome, whole genome shotgun sequencing project.
GATGAAGCCGATGCCATTCGTGACTGTCTGCAGCGCGCAAACATTATCATCGAGGACACTGAAACAGGGTCCCGCTGGCGGCTAAAGTCATAGATCAGAGGTCAGAGGTCAGAGGTCAGAGAACAGAGGACAGAGAAAAGCGACTGGGACTCGATATTAACAAACTGCCATCTGTTTTCTGCACTCTGACTTCTGTCATCTGTCTTCTGACACCTGAAACCTTATTCTCAAAAATAGCGCAAATTAGAGACTTAGTGCTTATGTTTACCCATCCTTCACTATCGATTCTTGCAATTGCAGCGCAACACCATCCGGAGCTGCATCTTTTTTTTTCATATCTTCGATCCATTTCTCACCTTGAACTCAGCGTCAATTCCGAAATTCCGTCGGACTTAAGCCCCTATGACGTTATTATTACCGCCGATACCGCTGGTTTTGAAGCGGACTGCGATCATCTTAACCGATTTGTAGCCGCCGGCGGCGGCTGGCTGGGACTGGTTCAGTTATCCGATAAACCGTTGCCCGAAATTTTTGGAGCTCAAACCGGTCAGGTTGGGCCGGCGGCTGAATTACGCGTGATGTTCGATAATCCCAATCATGCCATGGCAAAACGACTGCCCGATCTCCTCTATCTGCCAGGCGTTTACCATCCTTTGGCACCTCAGGCGGATGACACCGAGCTTATTTTGTATGCCGACTGGCATTATGACCGTAGCCCGATGTTGCTTGCGCGCCCGGTTGGTGAAGGCAAAGTCGCCTGCACAACGCTTCAAGCCTATCGTGTACCTGCTTTCCAGCAGATTCTCTATCGCCTCCTGCGCTACCTGGCAGGATATAATGATGGGCATCAAACGCTGGGTGTCGGCCTTTTAGGTTATGCACCGTCAGTCGGTAAAATTCATGGTTTAGGCGCCCAGGTCACCCCCGGTTTGGAACTAAAAGCCGCCTGTGATCTAAGCCCTGGACATTTGAAACAGGCCGGGCAGGATTTCCCGGATCTGAAAACCTACGAGTCGGCTAATGCATTTGCTGCCGATCCCGGCATCGATCTTGTTATCATCGCCACCCCTCCGAATTCGCATGCAAAGCTGGCCATTGAAATGATGGCCGCCGGCAAGCACGTCGTTTGTGAAAAGCCATTGGCGATATCCCAAAAAGAAACTGCCGCCATGATCGAGATGGCCGCAAAGCAAGGGGTCCATTTAAGCTGTCATCAAAACCGGCGATGGGATGTCGATTACCTGGCAATTAAACAGGCTTTGGCTGGAGGGGCCATCGGAGACCTGTTTTATATGGAAACCTTTGTGGGCGGCTTTAACCACCCCTGCGGATTCTGGCATTCGCACGACGAAATTTCAGGCGGGCTGGCCTATGACTGGGGGGCGCACTACCTTGATTGGATCGTGGGGTTGATTCCGGAGCGGATCCAAACGGTCATCAGCACCCGCCAGAAGCGTGTCTGGCATGATGTTACCAATGCGGACCAGGAGCGGATCCAGATCCGTTTTGCCGGCGGGCAGGAAGCTGAATTTATGCATTCCGATATCGCGGCGGTGCGCAAACCCAAATGGTATTTACTGGGAACCGACGGGGCGATCATCGGTTACTGGAAAGATGTGGTCGAATACGAGATGGATGCGGTGGTCTATTTCAAGCAACACGATATTCCTGCAACCGAAATGCCGGCTGATTTAAGATTGCATCGACGGCACCCTTCGGGTCAAATCGTGACCCAAAAACTTGCGGTTCCCGAAAGGAAGCATTATCTTTTTCATCAAAACATCGCCGATCATCTGCTGACCGGAGAGCCCATTGTCGCACCGCTGGAGCACTCTGTTCGCGTGGTGGCAATTTTAGAAGCCGCCGCCAAATCTGCCGCCAATGGCGGGACAGTGGAGGTGCTGGATGGCTGAGGCGATCAAATGGGGCGTGATGGGAAATGCGACGATTGCCCGTGTGTGTGTGATTCCCGCCATCCAAAAATCATGCAACGGCAGGGTGCACGCGCTGGCAACGCGCTCACCGGCGCAGGCCCAAGAAGTGGCGGCTGTCAATCATGTGGGTCAGATTTATAACAGCTATGATGCCTTGCTGGTTGATGCGGCAATTGATGCGATTTATATTGCGCTACCCAACCATCTTCACCATGCCTGGACGATAAAGGCCCTAAAGGCCGGCAAGCACGTGTTGTGTGAAAAGCCTCTGGCGTGCAGTGCAAAAGAGGCGCTGGAAATGGCTTCTGTGTCTGAGGATTGCGGGCGATGCTTAATGGAGGCCTTCATGTATCGCTTCCATCCCCGCAGTCGGCGTGTTAAGCAGCTGGTAGCTGAAGGCCGCATCGGCGCCCCCTGTCTGGTCAGAGCGGCTTTTTGTTACCGAATGCGTGAAAAGGATTGGGCCAGTGAAAAAAACGCACGTCTAAAACCGGAAATGGGCGGGGGCGCTTTGCTGGATGTCGGATGTTACAATGTCAGTGTGGCTCGCTGGTTTCTGGGGGCTGAACCGACGCAGGTACAGGCCCAGGCCGTTTATCATCCGCGCGGAGTTGATGTGCATATGGTCGGCACACTGGGGTTTGCCGACACCGGCCTGGCGATATTTGAGGCCAGTTTTATTTCTGCTTTGCAGCAAACCTATAGCATCGCGGGCGCTGACGGTGTGATTGAACTGCCCCACAATGCATTTGTGCCCTGGGAAAATGATGCCGCCTTTTTACTCAGGGGGCAGGATCAGGAAGAGGGGCAACAACACGTTATAGCGGGGGCAGATGAGTATCAGCTTATGGTGGAGCATTTTGCGGATGTGACATTGGGGAAAACTGAATTAATGTATCCTCTGGGGGATAGTATTGGAAATATGCGGGCGCTCGATGCCCTGGCGCAGGCGGCTCGCACCGGGGAAACAATCAAATTGTAAACCATTGGAGTAATGGAGTAAAGGTGTCATGGAGTAAAGTGCGGTGTCAGTTACATCAATTGCGGATGGTCTAGATAACAGATTGCAGATATGCTATCACTATCAGTTTTTACGATCTGTCTCTGTCGTATACCTCTGAACCTGAACCTGAAACCTGCAATCTGACATCCTGGCCTGAAACCTTGATTTGCTCCAGACTCCGAGATGTTAATGGCCTTGAATAAACCATACACCATAACGAAAGAGACATTTGATTCGATCAATGCTTACTGGCTGGACTCGCAGCACCATCTGCAGTGGGATTGTCTTTTTGTATTGCCCGGCTGGCTAAAGGTATGGTGGGATACATTCGCCGGGGACCAAACTGCCCACCTGTGGGCGGTGCGGCATCAGGATGAGCTGATCGGAATTGCGCCCTTAATGGTTCAAGGAAAAACAGCCCGCCTGATTGGTGATCCGGATGTTTGCGATTTTGTGGATTTTATTGCTGCTCCCGGAAGTCGAAGGGCGTTTTTTAAAAATCTCATCCCCCATATCAAAAAACATGGGATCACCCATCTGGATATCGGTGCTGTGCGTGCGGATTCAATGGTGCTCAGAGACCTTGTTGCGATTGCCAAAGACTTGAGTTATGAAGTCACCTGCGAACCGCAAGATGTCACTATGGAATTGGACCTGCCCGCCAGCTGGGATGATTTTTTATATCAATTGACGGGAAAAGAGCGGCATGAAATAAGACGCAAGCTCAGGCGACTCAATGAAGCGGCGCATGTCAATTTTCGGGTCATCGAAAACCCGGATGAAGTCAGCAAAGGGATCGAAACGTTTTTGGCGCTTTTTAAGCTGAATCGAGCGGATAAATCGGAATTTATGACCGATCAACGCGTTTCATTTTTTCGCGCGTTGGCTGAGGAAATGGCCGCTGCCCGGATTTTAAAGCTCTTTTTTCTTGATCTTGATGATGTGCCGGCCGCGGCAGTCATGTGTTTTGATTATCATGCGACCATGTATCTTTACAATAACGGGTATGATACTCGACATAAATCCTTGAGCGTCGGATTGCTTAGCAAAGTTTTTACCATAAAAGAAAGTATTCAAAGGGGCAAAATCAAGTACGATTTTCTCAAGGGTACTGAATCCTACAAAAGACGGCTGGGGGGCAAACCGGTTCAGTTATACAGGTGCCGTATTCACATTGCGTAAACGGCAACTTGAATTATTAAACCCATATAGTGTTGCGCCCCACAAGTAATTTGCAAAACACGGTTTTATTTAAGGTGTCAGGAATAAGTAGGTTTCGGGTGTCAGGTGTCAGGTGTCAGGAAAAAGTAGGTGTCAGGTGTCGGGTGTCAGGTGTCAGAATTATGAAGGAGCTGAAACCGCAGCGGGTCGAATGCTGAACACTGAAACCTGAAACCCGGTATCTGAAAGATACCCAAAACGCTGACACCTGAACACTGACACCTGACACCATAGGCATTGTGTTATTTAATGAACTCAGATGGACTAAAATATACCACACGACTTTTGCAATATATTTGTGGGACATGCATAGGCGTGCTAAAGGGAGAACCATCATTTGAAATCAGATCAGTTGCGGATTGCAATGTTCAGCATCCATTCGAGCCCGATTGGTGAGCTGGGGACTAAGAATACAGGGGGTATGAGTGTCTATATCCGCGAACTTGCCCGTCATCTTGGTGTTTTCGGCCATCGTGTCGATATTTACACCAAACTGAATGGCAGCAAACATAATCAAATCATTGAATTGTATGATAATGTGCGCTTAATTCATTTGAGTGCCGGCAGCAACGGCTATGTCCATAAACTGGCGCTTTATTACTATCTGTCGGATTTTTTAAGGGCACTCGAAAGATTTACAAATCAGGAAGGCCTGCATTACGACCTGATTCACAGCCATTACTGGTTATCCGGGCGTCTGGGCAGCTGGGTTCAGGATCGCTGGAACATCCCCCATATCGTCATGTTTCACACCCTGGGAACCGTAAAAAACATTGCCGGTGTGGCCGACCGCGAGCCTGATCTTCGCATCGCCACCGAAAAGAAATTGGCCCGAACCTGTCAGCGAATTTTGGCCCCCACCGACAGCGAAAAAGAAAACCTCGTAAAATACTGTCATCGTCTGCTGAAAAAATCGGTGTCGTGCCCTGCGGCGTTAATCTGGATCTTTTCCGGCCCATGGATAAGGCCGCCGCCAGACAGCGCCTGGGGTTTGATGAAGATGAATCCATCGTGTTGTATGTCGGCAGATTCGACCCGATCAAAGGGATTGACAGGCTGCTTGAGGCCATGGCTTATCTGAAACATCTTCAACGGATGCGGCTGGTCATCATCGGCGGTGACGGCCCCGATACACCTGAATATCAGAACCTGCAGCAGTTGTCCGCCAAATTCGGCATTCAAAAATCAGTGCGCTTTGTCGGCCGCGTAGAGCAGAACAAATTACCGCCGTATTACAGCGCTGCGGATGCTCTGGTTGTTCCCTCCTACTATGAAAGCTTTGGACTGGTCGGGCTTGAATCATTGGCCTGTGGGACACCGGTTGTGGCCACCCCGGTGGGTGCCATGGAGCGTATTCTTGAGGATGGTAAAAGCGGTCATGTGGTGGCCGATGCAACTCCCCGCGGGCTGGCAAACAGCATAGAAAAGATCATCTCAAACTCAGCGAACCCATTGTTATCCGTCCATGCCATTCGCGCTTCGGTTCTTAAATACGGATGGTCGAATGTCGCCTCGGCGGTTGTTAACGAATATGACACTGTGTTAAGGGATTCGCTATCTGAACTTACACGAACGCCCTCCGCATTTGCGTCTTCTGGTTAATCAATTATCTTTGCCGCTTTGGAAATATTGTTTTTTGCATTTTGATTGTCCGGATCAATCTCCAGGACTTTTTGCCACAGTCCCACCGCTCTGTCGATTTCTCCCTGCATGGCGTAGGCAACACCCAGATTATTATAGGCCTCTAAATCGGCAGGGTCCAGTTCGATGACCTTGCGGTATGCATATACGGCATCTTTTCTCAATTGCAGCCGCATGTATATATTGGCGAGATTGAAATAAGCATCGGTGTATCCGGGGTTGAGTTCAACAGCTTTTTTGTAGGCATCAATGGCATTTTCGAATAATCCTTTTTCTTGATAGGCACGACCCAGGTTGTAGTGGTTCTTAGCCATATTGGGACCCAACTCAATGGCCGTTGTATATTCTCGAATCGCTTCATCCAGAAACCCGCGTTCTTGATAGGCCAAGCCAAGCCCACCATGGACAATTGGATTGTCCGGCGATTTTTCAACCGTGTTTGCCCAGACACTGAAATTGTCTTTCCATACCGGGTTTCGTGTCACCGTAACCAATGAATAAAAAATCAGAAGACCGATCAAAATAGAATATTTCAGCAGCGCTGGATTTTTTGATTTAGTTAAAGCCGATCGACGCGGTACCGCGTTGATTAATATGGATATGACCATACAAAATCCGACCAACGGCAGGTACAAATAGCGCTCAGCGATGGGGTTATGTATCTCTATCAAGTTTGAGACCGGCAGCAGCGTGATGATAAACCACCAGATACCGAAAAAGATTCCTTTTGAATTTTTATATATGAAAAAGCTGCCGACGGTGATTCCGATTATGACGATAAAAGAGAATATGTTGGAAAATCCTAAAAAGCGGTCTGGATACGCAAACGAATACTCAGCATTCAAATTAAGCGGAAACAATACCAGCTTAATATAGTCAAAGAGATGATCGGGCAGAAAAAGGATTCTTTCAAAGAGGCCGGCGCGCGAATGGGAGAAAGACCCCGCTGGATTCACCAGGATTTTAAATCTTAACGCCAGATAAAATATAGCAACCAGGGCAAATCCAATGTAATAAAATTTTTGTCTGTTAATGGTAGCGAGCGTCTGTTTGATGAAACCATTTGTTTTGGCGGTTTGCCTTAGTGTGAAATCATAAAGGAAAATGATGGCCGGCAAAGTGATCGCCATTTCTTTGGATAACAGCGCCACCAGGAAAGAAACTAACGAAAAGAAGTAAATTGGCAAATCGGATGAATTTTCTTTTGCGGTAGCTTTGATGTAAAGCACCAGGGCCAGTAGGTAAAAAAATGTAGCTAAAAGATCTTCGTTGTAAGAAATGCAATTCACGGTCTCGGTCAGGACCGGATGGCAGGCAAACACCAACGCGGCGATCAGAGAAGATTTTTTATTGTTCTGGATATAGTTTACCAGTACGTAGACCCAGATCACATTGAAACTATGTAACAGCAAACTGGTTAGATGGAAGGCCAAAGGATTTAAATTAAAAAGGGCGTATATCAGAAAGTATGACAGGGTCGCGATGGGGCGATAACTGACTTCTGCCTGGGCAATTTTAAAGTAATCCAGGTTAAAAAACGCCGGAAAGTTTTTGCTTAAATCTTTAATATGCTCATTATGCACAATCGTAGACATATCATCAAAGACAAAGCCATTTGACAGGGCGTTTATATAGACGACGATGCCCAGGGCTATCGGCAGGACGACCGGCAGGAGTTGCCTATAACGCGCTTTTGAAAACATTCCGTCTTTTTTGTTTGCAGCATCCATATCTTATCGGCAAATATCAGATATTCCCATCAGGGTAAAGGGAACAAACGTCAGTGTTGTGCCCCTTATGTAATTTTCAAAACGCGGATTGGTTTTATAAATCTTCTTTTTCAACAATACAGGTGTCGGGTGTCAGGTGTCAGAGGTCAGATTTCAGAGCGACAGAGACAGGACGAGTAAAAACTGGAAGATGAAGCACCCTTTCTGACTTCTGTTTTCTGTCCTCCGTCATCTGTTTACTGACACCTGACACCATAGACATTGTGTTGTTTAAAGAACTCAACTGGACTTAAATATACGACACGACTTTTGTAATATATTTCTGGGACATGGCACTATCGCGGTATGTGCCCTTGAAAATTCAATTGCCGTCATTATTATGTTTTCTGGTTATCCAGAAAGAACAATTTGAAACGCTCAATTTATAGGTTATAGTGTTTAACGCACAAATAGCAACCTGGCGACGAACACGCGGTCTAGAATGCATTATTTAGCCTGAAAGGCCAAAATTACATCAACACGAAAAAATCTTGATTGCTTGCCGCACTTTCCAGAGTTCGTGTTTTCGTGGTTTTTTATAATCAAATAGAATTAGCTATCATGAATTCAACAATTGAAACCAAATTATCTGCCCGTACAGATTCACAGATAGAACCGGCTGAAAGATTTTTCGACACTCCTGACGGCCGCATCCACTATTTGGACTGGGGGAGTTCCGGCGTTCAGGCTCATTTTCTGCATGGTAATGGATTTTGTGCCGGGACATATACACCGTTTATCAATTATCTGATTGATGATCTTCATCTCATTGCCAGTGATGTTCGTGGTCACGGCGGCTCCGACCCACTCTCTATCGAGCGCGTCCGCCATTGGGGAATTTTTGCTGAAGATTTAAAAACACTCATCGAACAAGAGATGTCACCACCGGTGATTGGCATGGGTCATTCTCTGGGCGCCGTGACAACCTATATTGCGGCGGCTAAATATCCGCATCTTTTTTCAGGCATTGTTTTGCTCGATCCGGTTATCTTACCGCGACGGCTGTTGTGGTTGATTGCGGCCATGAAGTTGCTGGGGTTACGGGGGAATATACCCCTGGCCAGGATGGCCAGACGGCGGCGGCGAATTTTTAAAGGAAAGCAGGAGGCCTTGAGGCTGTTTGCTGCCGGCAGGGGGATTTTTAAGAACTGGTCCGAAGAATTTGTGCATGCCTATCTGGAATGCGGCCTGTTGGAAAAAGATCCTAAAACTGCCGTTTTAAAATGCGATCCGGAACTTGAGGCCCAGATCTTTGAATCCGTTCCGCTGGATGTCTGGAAATATGCTAAAAAAATTACCTGTCCCGTGCTGGTCATACGCGGCGAGTATTCGGATACCATTTCGGCAGATTCCGCCGGGCGATTAGATTCTTTGATTGCCGATTATGAGCTGCAAACGATATCCAACGCCGGCCACTTCATTCCGATGGAAAAACCGCAGCCATGTGCCCACCATATCCTGGATTTTGTTCACCGCAAAATTAAAATTGTCAACTGACTGTCAAAGCCTGAATTACCTTCATTTGACGAAATTCGCTTATTTTAATATTGACATATCAAGAGGTCCCTGCGATTGTTAGCTGAATTTTTAGATGGTTAACGTTGTCGTAGTTGCCGCTCTCCGGCGTTTTTTTCAATTTTGAATCTCTCTACCTCAATACGGCGATGAAGGCGATCCTGCCATGGATATGAAAAGGCACTATTACGAAGACGTTCAGCTTTTCACCTCCGGTGTGATTGTCTTCTGGTTTTGTACGTTTATCATTTTCCTGGCCCTGTTTCCTTTCCTTTTTAAAAATTACTATGTTTATATGGCCAGTTACATGGCCATTAATGTGATTGTGGCCATCGGGCTCAATCTTCTGGTGGGCTATACCGGACAGATATCCCTCGGGCACGCGGGATTTTTTGCAATCGGTGCTTACGGCACGCTTGTTTTAATGAGCCAGGCCCATTTTCCGTTCATCGTGGCGTTGCCCGCTGCAGCTCTGGTGGCAGCACTGTTCGGATTCTTGCTGGGGTTGCCGGCCTTGCGGCTTGAAGGGCCCTATCTGGTGATCGCCACCCTGGGTTTCGGACTGACCATTACCCAGGTCATCGGCCGAATCGAGTTTTTCGGCGGCCGGCAAGGGCTGCACGCCCCTGAGCTGATCATCGGTCCCTGGAATTTAGATACAGACAGGAGCTTTTATTATCTTTTGATAACGATTACGGTGCTGCTGACCGTTGCCGCCCGCAATCTTATCAAAACCCGGGTGGGGCGGGCATTTATTGCCATTCGCGATGCGGATATCGCGGCTGAAACCATGGGGGTTAATCTGGTCCTCTACAAAACCCTGGCATTTGCGGTCAGCGCTTTTTATGCCGGAATTGGCGGCGGGCTGTATGCATTTGTCCTGCGGTTTATCGAGCCGGAGATCTTTACGCTTTTGATGTCGATTATGTTCCTGTCGATGGTGGTTGTTGGCGGTCTGGGTTCCATTATGGGCGCCATTGCCGGTGCCTGCCTGCTCAGCTGGCTGGATCTTCAACTGCGCAACATCCTGAGTATTCCGTATGTGGGTGAATGGCTGGAGGCTTTATCGAAAAGCTATTTTTCCATAACCGGTATTTCGAATATCCAATACATCGTGTTCGGTTCCATTCTGGTGTTGATCATGCTGTTCGAGCCCCTGGGGATATTCGGAATCTGGATTCGGACCAAGAAATACTGGAAGACGTGGCCGTTCTAGCTGGGTCCACTGGCTTCTTGCTCCTGGTGACTGGCGACTGGCTGCTGGTTGCAGAAGCGGCCCAGTTTGATCGACAAAGAAACTTTGAAGTTTCATACAAGCTACAGGGTATGGGGTGCCAGGAATTTGGCCTGCGACGAGCTCAGTCGAATCGAAGTTGGAATGCGGAAAACAAGAAAAGGCGCAGGAGGCACACCACAAATTTTTAAATAGACGTGTCATCCCGCGCTAGCGGGGGCGGATGCATGCTCGAATCTGATTCTTTTCGTACTCGTCCTCGTGCTCGTCCTCGTGGATCAGAATTTTATAGGGGCCGAGGGACGAGGACGAGTACGAGTACGAGGACGAAGGCAGGTGTCAGGTGATTTGGTGTCACAGAGGACACAGAGGTTGAATAAAGTCGAGCGGAGCTTTTATGATAGATTTTTTTCAGATGATCACCAGCGGGATTGCGGTTGGCAGCACATACGCGCTGATGGGTATCGCCATGGTCATTATTTACAAGGCCTCAGAGGTGCCCAACTTTGCCCAGGGTGAAATGGCGCTGATTTCGTCCTTCTTCGCCTTTATGCTCCTGGACCAGTACGGCCTGCCCTACCACCTGGCATTTCCGGCGGCATTGATCTTTTCGGTTTTGTTGGGGTTTTTTCTGGAATTTGCCATCCTGCGCAGAGCCAAAGAACCCAATATCCTGGGAATGATCGTTATTACCATCGGTCTTGAAATGATATTGATGGGGCTGGTTTCCTGGAAGTTTGGAGCGGACCCTAAAACCATGCCCTTTCCCATTTCTCCCTGGGACAGCGTCGCCATCGGGAGGTGTTTATCACCGGGCTTGAACTGCTGACTTTGGTCGTGGCGCTGGTCATTATGGTGATTTTATTTATCTTTCTGAGATATTCAAAACTGGGTGTGGCCATGAAAGCCACCCAGCAAAACAACATGGCGGCCCGCATCATGGGCATTCGTACCAATCGAATCCTGATGATCACCTGGGGGATCTCATCCTTTGTGGGCTGCGTGGCCGGCCTATTGATTTCACCGGTTATCATGCAGCCGTTCATGATGTGGGATCCATTGCTGAAAGGTTTTGCGGCCGCGGTGATGGGGGGCATGACCTCCCTGCCCGGTGCCGTTGTGGCGGCTTATCTGCTGGGCATTATTGAAAACTTATTTGGCGGCTACGTTTCGATCGAATTTAAATCGGCGGTGGCCTTTGCCATCATCGTGCTGGTGCTGTGCATTAAACCGAGCGGATTGTTCGCTCGTCACTACGTCAAGAAGGTCTAGTGAGCTAAACACCAAACACTAAATACCAAACAAAAAAGGAGCGAAGGTATGAAAAAGACAGGCTATTGGTTTTTGGCGGCAATGGTGGCCATGGTTTTCGGATTTACATTCAGCGCTATGGCAGAAGAGGGGATCACCGATACCGAAATCCATATCGGCCAGTGGGGCCCGCAAACCGGCCCTGCAGCACCCTGGGGATCGGTGGCCCGGGGCACCGGTGACTATTTTAAAATGATCAACGCCGCAGGCGGCATTAACGGCCGCAAGATCGTCTACCACATGTTTGACGATGCCTACAATCCGGCCAAAACAAAAGCGGGTGTAAAAGAATTGCAGGAAGGCACCGGCATATTTGCCTGGGCCTGCGGCGTGGGGACATCACCCGGTCTGGCGGTGCGCGATTATCTTAACGAACGCAAGATCCCCTGGGTCGGCCCGGCCGCAGGGTCCATGCATTGGATCGACCCCCCGAGTAAGTATCTCTTTCCTGTATACCCATTGTATTATATCGAGGCCAAGTTATTGGTTCGGTACGGGGTTGCAAACATGGGTTTCAAGCGAGTGGCCATCGCCTACCTGAACGATGATTACGGCAAAAACGGCCTTACCGCTGCCAGAAAAGAACTGCTCGCCCATGGCTTGAAACCGGTGGCCGAAGTGCCGGTGGAACTCAGGGACCAGGATGTGAAACCCCATGTCATGAAGCTGCGCCAATCCAAGGCCGATATGGTCTTACTGTGGGTCACACCCGGCCATGCGGCTAGACTTGTCGGCACCAGCAAGGCCATGAAGTTTGCGCCGCAATTCATGACCGTCAGCACCTGTTCGGACTTTCCGCTGATGATGCATATCACCAAAGGCCTGTTCAAAGGTGTCATTGCGACCACCTTCGGCGAACTGCCGGATTCCACTTCGCCGCTGATGCTGAAGTATAAAATAGATGTCCATAGTCAATTTGCTGCCAAGGGCGAAAGATGGGGGCTGTTTTATTATGCCGGTATTCTTTTTGTAGAGCCGCTGGTTGAAGGTCTCAAAAGAGCCGGGACGCAATCTGACCGGCGAAGGCCTGGTATCCGCCATGGAGTCTATAAAAGGATTTAGAGGCATCGGCGGTGAAATCAGCTATGATGTTTTTAATCCCAATGATGGCTACGGATCCCGTCAGGGGATGAAAGAGGTCTTTATGATTGAATGCCTGGAAGGGGGCAAGTCCAAGAAATTAAGCGACTGGGTCAAAGTGCAATATCCTTAATGTAAAAGCATTTAGAAAAAGATCATGGAGATTGGAGGATTGAATTCCTCCAATCTCCTGCCAGTCTATGCTCAATAAATGAATCTGCTTATCTGGAAAGTCCAAGTTGCCATTAGATAAACTCTCTGTGGGAGCGGCTTCCAGCCGCGAATTCAACACATTGCTATGGCTTTTTTCGATGTTCAAAATCTTGCGATCTCCTTCGGGGGCCTGACGGCCCTGCAGGATATTACGTTTGAGGTCAACCGCGGTGAGATTTATGCCATCATCGGTCCTAACGGCGCGGGTAAGACCACCCTGTTTAACTGTATCAACGGCATCTATAAACCGGATGAGGGGGCGATTCGATTCAAGGACCGCCCCATCAATGGTTTGAAGCCGGATCGCGTCGCCAGGCTGGGTATTGCCCGCACGTTTCAAAACATTGAACTTTTCAGCCACATGAACACCATGGAAAACATAATGCTCGGCCGCCATTTGCACATGCGGACCGGGCTTTTTAAGGGCATATGCATGTGGGGCAAACGCTCTTTTGCCGGCAAAGAAGAAATCGAACACCGACGAAAGGTTGAGGAAATTATCGATTTTCTGGATTTGCAGGCAGCGCGCAATAAACTGGTGGGCGGCCTGCCGTACGGCATCCAGAAACAAATCGAGCTGGGTCGGGCCCTGGCACTGGAACCGGAGTGTTATTGCTGGATGAGCCCTGTGCCGGCATGAACGCCGAAGAAAAGCAGGATATGATTTTCTGGGTCAAAGACATCCAGGATGAACTGGGGATCACGATCTTACTGATCGAGCATGACATGAACATGGTCATGGATATTTCCGACCGCATTCTGGCCATAAACTTCGGCAGCATGATCACCGAGGGAACACCCGAGGAGGTGCAAAAGCATCCGGAGGTGTTGAAGGCCTATTTAGGAGAGAATTGACGATTGCGGATTTCGGATTGCGGATTTCGAATGCCAGATATTTTTGATATTTCAATCTGCAATCCGCAATCAAAAATCCGCAATTAATTTTGCTCCAATACTCCGGCAAGTTATTTTGCAAACGCCAAAAGGTAACAATGGAAAAAAATAGAGCTACTTTATGACGGCGCTGCTGGAAATAAAAAATATCGAAACCTATTATGGCCTGATTTATGCCATCCGGGGTACCTCGCTGACCGTTGATGAAGGCACGATTACGGCCATCCTGGGCACCAATGGGGCCGGCAAATCAACCATCCTCAAAACGGCTATGGGGCTGATTGACGATCAGCCGGACAAAGGCACCATTGAATTTAAAGGCCGGCGCATTGACGGCAAAGATACCGAAAAAATCGTGCGCATGGGAATCTCCTATGTTCCTGAAGGGCGCGAAGTTTTTGAAGAGCTCAGCGTCAGGGAAAATTTGCTGATGGGGGCCTATACCCGCAAAGACCGCCACAACATTGCGAAAGACTTTGAGCGCGTATACAGCTACTTTCCGGTCCTCAAAGAAAGGCACAACCAGTGGGCCGGTACCCTGTCCGGCGGCGAGCAGCAGATGCTGGCCATCGGAAGAGCCCTGATGAGTCGACCGCAGCTGCTTTTTTTAGATGAACCTTCCCTGGGGCTTTCGCCCATTCTGGTTAAAGAAATTTTTGAAATCATCAAAACCATCAATAGCGAAGGCGTCACCATTTTGCTGGTGGAGCAAAATGCCCGTATGGCCCTGTCAATATCGGATGTCGGGCTTATTATTGAAAACGGCCGGTTTGTGATGAAAGGCAACGCCAAAGATTTGATGGAAGATAAGGATGTCAAAGAGTTTTATATGGGGGTGCGGTCGGAGGCGTCGGTGAAGGGGTATCAGCGCTGGAAGCGAAAGAAAGCCTGGAGATAAAACTGGTGAAACCAGTTTTATATTTCTAAGTTAAAATATTTATTATCTTTCAGGCGATGTGCTTTCGCATTTTCAAAACGATGAATATCGAATATCGAACAAGGAATGTCGAACCGCAGAAGTTTTTTAGAGCATTTATAAATCTCTTTTTACTTCGATATTCTGCGGTTCTGCGGTTCAATATAAATCCGAATGCTTTGAAATAAGCGTTTTAGAAGTTGAAGAAATGACAAATAACTCAACCGAGACCGTTCCCACTAGATTTCTTGAAGCGGTGGAGAAGTGGGGTGACCGGGTGGCCATGCGCAAAAAAGAGCATGGCCTCTGGCATGACATATCCTGGAACGATTACCAGGATCAGGTCAGATCCGTTGCCTGCGCCCTGATGTCGCTGGGCATTGAAAAAGGCGACACGGCTGCGATTATCGGCGATAACTGCCCCGAATGGCTCTTTGCCGACCTGGGCATTCAATGCTGCGGGGCGGCAACAACCGGGGTCTATGCCACCAGCGCCTGGCAGCAGGTTGAATATGTGGTTGGAAATTCGGATTCCCGGTTTTTCTTTGTGGAAAACGAAGAACAGCTGGATAAATGGCTGCGGTTTAAAGACAATGTTCCCAAACTAAAGAAGGTTATCGTCTGGGATACCGAAGGCCTGCGCCAATTTAAAGACCCCATGGTCATGACTTTTGATGAGCTGGTTGAAACCGGCCGCATGGCGGCCGCTGACCATCCGGAGATGTTTGTAAAGCGCATTGCCGAAATCGAACCGGATGACCTTTCGGCCCTCATCTACACCTCGGGAACCACCGGCCCGCCCAAAGGCGCCATGCTGACGCATACCAACTGTCTGTGGATGGGTCACGCCATTACCACGGATAATCCGATGAGCACCGAAGATGAGGTCATGTCGTTTTTGCCATTGTGCCATATTTTTGAGCAGCTGTTTAGCGTGCTGGGCCATATCACCAGCGGGTTTATCGTCAATTTCATAGAAAGCCCGGATACAGTTGCCGAAAACATGATGGAAAT
>PVMK01115680.1_pt1 | contig 15743 bp, 11 predicted proteins | sample 1853481 | NCBI WGS metagenome assembly PVMK01 (sample SAMN08533507, study PRJNA380276) | Marine sediment metagenome, whole genome shotgun sequencing project.
GGTATTCTGGTCGTGGTGACGGTGACCCACTTCTACACCGTCAGCCATCTGACGGCGGTGACCGCGCTGAAGCAGATGGACCCGGAGTTCGAATCCGTCTCGGCCTCGTTGAAGACGCCGTTTTATCGAACCTTCGGCCGCATCACGGTGCCGGTCTGCCTTCCGGCGATCCTCGAAATCTCCATGTATCTTTTCCTCAACGCCATGACCACGGTCTCGGCGGTGGTCTTTCTCTATTCGGCGGACACCACGCTGGCCTCGGTCGCAGTGCTCAACATGGACGACCAGGGCGAGCTGCCGTTCGCCGCCGCCATGGCCATGATGATCGCCTACACCTGCGCCGGCGCGCGTATTATGCACGCGCTGCTGACCCGCGGCATCAGCCGCCGCACCCAGGCCTGGCGAACCCACTAATTTTCTTTGATCTGGGTTGGCCATTTGGGCCGCTCTTGATCGCGCCTTCTACATCAGTCTAAAAGCGGACGTTCAATGGCTGGCTTGCCCCCGGGAGCAGATGCTTTCAGAGGGGACGACAGTGGTCGCCTTGTGACTCATACCGGTCATTCGATTGGCCTGCTTCTACCAAGAGCATGGGTGTTTCAGTCTGTTTCAGTAACCACCGTTCTGACATACATATTAACAAAGATTACATGCGTATTCTGCTGACACTTGGGTCCAGTTTCCAATTTGCATCATCGCCGCCGGGCAGCATCTGACCAGTATCCTCGCCAACCTCGCTTTCGATAAGTGCGTTGAGCTTGTCATTCATCGCGACAAGCAAGTCGCCGTTACGTTGGCCATCAGCGGCCAGATTGCGCATTTCCTGTGGATCAGATTCATGATCGAACAATTCGACATCGTTGCTGGCATACAACTCTTCGAGTGAGCGTGGCGTATGGTGCTCCTGCGGAGAGACGTAGCGATTGAGCTTGTAGCGGCCGTCGAACACGCTGCGAATAGCACCGCGTTTCGTCAGATCGGGTCTAAAGCCTTGATTGGGCAAATCCTCGGGTCTACCCCCCTCGCGGATGAACCGGGATACGCTCATCAATAAGTCGCTGTCTATGTAGGCAAGCATATTGTAGTTGAACAATGCTCCAGGACGAATCGCGTCGAATTGTGCGGCTTCCGGGTCGCCGAGAAGAGTGGAGATATCAGATCCCGGAAGCCCTTCCCGCGGGCGGGATGGCCCCCCAGCGATGCTGACCAGCGTAGTCGCGATATCGAGATGTGAGGTAACGGCCTTGCACCGCTTGTCGCCAGGGTATCCTGGGTGTGACAAGATAAACGGAACGTTCAGCTGTTCGCGGTATCCGGTTGCCCCTTTTCCGCTAAGGCCGTGCGCACCCGCCAACTCTCCATGGTCGGCGGTGAAGATGATGATCGTCTTGTTAGCCATTCCGAGGTCATCAAGCTCGTTGACAATATCCAGCACGTGCTGATCAACGGCCTGAGTACAATTGAGATAATAGTTGATGAGTCTTCGCCAACGCGCGTCTTCGTTCGGGACTCGACCAACGAGCCCCGCGCGGGCCATGGCATATTCCTTATGCGCAGGCGGCCGACCAGATTCCGATAGGGGTTGATTGCGCGATTGAGGGAGCTTCACGTTCCATTGACGAGCGAATTGCTCAGTATCGGGGTCATGGTTCAAACGCATAAGCGCCGTCGCCGCCTGCTTTGCCGGGCCGCCCGGTAGGTCGGTGTTGTAGTACATGACATCGTGCGGGTTCACGAGGTTCACGGCCATGAACCAAGGTTTGTTTTCCGCGCCCAAATTCGTCGCTTTGCCGCGCAACCAGCTTTTCGTCATGGCAGCGATCACGCCGTCATGGAGGAAACCGCCTTCGGTGTGGGCGATCATATCGCCGATACCGAAGTAGTCTGAAAATCCGTACTCCTCCATCTCTGCACTGAGGATTCGCGTCGGCTGGTGCAGATCATTGGCCGTTTCGAATTCATCGGTGAGGTGCCATTTGCCTTTGTAGGCAGTGTAGTAGCCTAGGCTGCGCAGCATGTCGCCGATGGTGGAGATATCGGTCGACAGATCGTTGGACCAAGGAAAGTTCGTGTTGTCGAACATGCCATTGTTCTGAATGTGCTGTCCGGTGTAGATGACCGCACGCGACGGCGTGCACACACAGGAGGCGACTTGGTGATTTTCAAAGACTACGCCCCGGGATGCGAGTTTTTCCTGCCCGGGTAGCCGATATCCATCCGGTAGATCGGCGGGCGTGAAGTAACGCTCTTGGTCCGTGACGATCATTAGTATGTTGTAGCGTCCGCCATCCTGCGCGAGCGCGTTTGGGGAACCCGGCAGACCCAGACCGGCGGCCGCTGCGAGAGCTGCTGAACCGGTAGACTTGACAAAATCTCGACGAGAAAATCCTGGGTTCTTGTCTTGCTTCATGCCTGGCCCTTTTCTTTGAATGGCCGAATCTGTCCGCAAACGACGACGCCTTACACTAGTCGAAGGTCGCTACCTTTGCACGGCAATGGATGTGAAATAGTTTTCCGACCCCGCTTGCCTGGTTTTCAGGATATTGACCGGCGGACCTTTGGCCAGAGTCTAATTTGAGTCGGTTGCGGCCTGTCTTGCCGAAACAGAGATCGTACTTCTGATTGACTACTCCCGGCTAAACCGCGACGTTCCGAAGGGTGGGCGAACAGGGCCGCATTAGCACCGAAACCGGGAACGCTCGGACTGCGAGCTTGCCGCCAGGAAGCTCGGCACCCGGATCTTGGCCTCGGGACTCATGGCTCGCGCCAGCGCGAGGGTGAGGGCCACGACGGGATCGATCTTGTTCTCCGGCCGCTCGGGGTGACGCGAGTAGCCGGGCCGGAACCTGAGCGAAGGGGGCCGGTTTCCGTGCCATCTCCTCTTGCCTTGCGGGGCGGCAGGCTCTACGCAATCGCTTCAGCGCGGCACAGAAGCAGGAGAGCCAGGGTGGTGCGGTTTGTGGTGATCGTTGCAGGACTTCTGCTGGTGGCGGCCATCGCCACCTTCGCCCGCTACCAAAGCCTGCATCCCTGCGACTGGATGGAAGAGGACCTGGCGGCCCAGTCCAGCCTGCCGCGCGTGGCGATCGAGCTTCAGGTCAGCGCGGCCTTCCTGCTCGAGGGCATCGCCGATCCTAGCGCCGGCGACTGCCTGGTGAAGTGGTGGGACTGGCGCCGCGAAGGCCTGCCGCTGGAAGAGTGAACGGCCGCTAAGCCCTGAGCCGTTCGTTCTCCGGGTCGAACGGGCTTTCGGGCACCACCGTCACCTTGTGCCGCGTGCCGAGCACGTCCATCTTCAGTTCCGTGCCCTCGGCGGCCAGTTCCGGCGGCACCATGGCGAGCACGAAGGACGTCTCCAGGCGCGGCCCGTAGTTGCCGGAGGTGGCGCGGCCGACCATCTGGCCGTCCTTGAAGATGGGGTTGTTGCCCAGCGGGTCGGCGTCGGTCACGTCGTGCACCTGGAGCGTCACCAGCTGGTTCTTGAATCCCTTCTGCTGCCACTCGACCAGGGCGTCGCGGCCGATGAAGTCGCCCTTGTTGGGATGCACGAAGCGGTGCAAGCCGGACTCGTAGGCGGCATATTCGATCGAAAGCTCGGTGCCGACCATGCGGTAGGATTTCTCGACGCGCAGCATGTCCATGGCGCGGATGCCGAAGGGCTTGAGGCCGAGGTCCTGGCCGGCCGCCATGAGGGCGTCGAAGATCAGGTTCTGGCCCTCGATCGGATGGTGCAGCTCCCAGCCCAGCTCGCCGACGAAGTTGACCCGGGCGGCCAGGGTCGGGGAGAGGCCGACGTCGATGTGCTGGCTGGTTAGCCAGGGAAAGGCGGCGCTGGAGAAGTCGGCGTCCGAGACCCGTTGCATCAGCTCGCGCGCCTTCGGGCCGGCGACCACCAGCACGCCGAGGGCAGAGGTCAGGTTCTGGAACTGCACCGAGCCGTCCTCCGGCATGTGCTTTTTGAGCCAGTCGTGGTCGAGCCGCTGGTAGGCGCCAGCCGAGACCAGATAGAAGGAGTCCGGCGCCTCGCGCACCAGGGTGAACTCGCTGTGGACGCCGCCGCGGGTGTTGAGCGCGTGGCACAGGCCGACCCGGCCGATCTTCTTGGGCAGCCGATTGGCCAGCAAGTGATCGAGGAATGCTTCGGCGCCGGGGCCGGAGATGCGGCACTTGGCAAACGCGCTCATGTCCAGCAGGCCGACATTCTCGGTCACGTTCTTGCACTCGGCCACCACCGGCTCGAACCACTTGGAGCGTCGGAACGACCAGTGGTCCTCCTGGGCCATGCCCTCGGGCGCGAACCAGTTGGCCCGCTCCCAGCCGAACTTCTGGCCGAACACGGCGCCGAGCGCCTTCAGCCGGTCGTAGCAGGGAGCGGTCCTCAGCGGCCGGCCGGCCTCGCGTTCCTCGTCGGGGTAGTGGATGGTGAAGACGCTGGCGTAAGCCTCCTCGTTCTTGACCTTGAGGTAGGCCTTGCTGGCGTAGTCGCCGAAGCGGCGCGGATCGACGCCCAACATGTCGACGGTCGGCTCGCCCTCGACGATCCACTCGGAGAGCTGCCAGCCGGCCCCGCCGGCCGCCGTGATGCCGAAGCTATGGCCCTCGCTCAGCCAGAAGTTCTTCAGATCCCAGGCCGGCCCGACGATGGGATTGCCGTCGGGCGTGTAGGCGATGGCACCGTTGAACACCTGTTTGACGCCGACCTCGCCGAAGGCGGGAACCCGGTGAATGGCGGCCTCGATGTGCGGCTCGAGGCGCTCCAGGTCCTCCTGGAACAGCTCGTACTCGCAGTCTTCGGAGGGGCCGTCGACATAGCAGCAGGGCGCGCCCTTTTCGTACGGGCCGAGGATCAGGCCGCCGGCCTCCTCGCGCAGGTACCAGGAGCCGTCGGGCTCGCGCAGCACGCCCATCTCCGGCAGGCCCTGTTCGTGGCGCGCCTTGATCTCCGGATGGGGCTCGGTGACGATGAACTGGTGCTGGACCGGGATCACCGGGATGTCGAGCCCGACCATGGCGCCGGTCTGTCGGGCGAAGTTGCCGGTCGCGGAGACCACGTGCTCGCAGGTGATGTCGCCCTTGTCGGTCTTGACCAGCCACTCGCCACCGGCAGTCCGCTCGATGCCGGTGACCAGAGTGTTGCGGTTGATCTCGGCGCCCATCTGGCGCGCGCCCTTGGCGAGCGCCTGGGTGAGGTCGGCCGGCTGGATGTAGCCATCCTCGGGGTGCTGAATCGCGCCCACCAGGCCCTCGATGTTGCACAGCGGCCAGGCCTCCTTCACCTGCTCGGGCGTGAGGAAATCGACCCGCACGCCGATGGTCGCCGCGACGCCGGCATATTGATGGTACTCGTCCATGCGCTCCTGGTTCATGGCGAGGCGGATGTTGCTGACCCGCCGGAAGCCGACCTCAAGGCCGGTTTCCTCTTCCAGGGTGGGATAGAAGTTGACCGCATACTTGTGCAGCTGGCCGACGCTGTAGCTCATGTTGAAGAGCGGCAGCAATCCCGCGGCATGCCAGGTCGACCCGGAGGTCAGCTCCTTTCGCTCGACCAGGGCGACATCGCTCCAGCCTTTCTTGGCCAGGTGATAGAGCGCGCTGACACCATTGACGCCGCCGCCGATGACGACGGCCCGGGCATGACTCCTCATCGCTTCCTCTCCATTCCCGGGCGCTTCGCCCCCGAAGGCGCTGTCCCAGTTTTGTGTAGATGAACCCTAGTTAAACAGAGCCGGAACTCAACTGCCATACGGCTTACATCTCGCCTTTCGCCGCGGTCACGACGAAACCTCCCGCACGCGGGCGCAGATTGGCTAATCCCGGCCGGGATTTATGAACAGATTGCGACACCGCGCTGACGGATTCCGACATGAACCCCCGCTGGACGGCAGACAGGGCGAGTCCAAGGGCGTAGGCTTCGGTAAGGACGCGCTTGGGCGCATCCTTGTCGCCGTCACGACAGAGCGGCCACAGGCACCGCCGATAATCGCGCCAATAGGCGCATCATTGGGGTTGGGGTCATGGGCGAGATTGAAAGCACGGCCGAACGCCGGGGGCGGCGCGCAGGCGCCGGCGGGCGCGAGGCGAGGCGTGCGGCGCGCGCCGGGGGCGGCCTTCCCAAGCGGAAGTTCATCTCCCGAAAATTGCCGCTGTACGAAACCCTCTCGGAAGAGGGGCTGGAACTCATCGAGCGCAACGCCGAGACGGTGCTGGAAGAGATCGGCATCGAGTTCCGCGAAGACGAGGAAGCGCTCGGGATTTGGAAGAACGCCGGCGCCGACGTCGACGGCGAACGGGTGCGCTTTCCCCGCGGCATGTGCCGCGAGCTGATCAAGACGGCGCCCGCCAGTTTCACCCAGCACGCCCGCAACCCGGAGCGCAGCGTCACCATCGGCGGCGACAACACGGTCTTCGCGCCGGTCTACGGCCCCCCCTTCGTGCGCGATTTGGATCAGGGACGCCGCTACGCCACGATCGAGGACTTCCGCAACTTCGTAAAGCTGGCCTATATGGCGCCACCCATTCACCATTCCGGCGGCACCGTCTGCGAGCCGGTCGACATCCCGGTGAACAAGCGCCACCTGGACATGGTTTACAGCCATCTGCGCTATTCCGACCTGCCGTTCATGGGGTCCGTCACCGCGCCCGAGCGCGCCCAGGACACGGTGGACATGGCGAAGATCGTGTTCGGCGAGGACTTCGTCGCCGAAAACACGGTCTGCGTCAGCTTGATCAACGCCAACTCGCCGATGACCTTCGACGCCACCATGCTGGGCGCGCTCAAGGTTTACGCCCGCAACAATCAGGCGACCATCGTCACCCCCTTCATCCTGTCGGGCGCCATGGCGCCGGTTACCCCGGTCGGCGTGATGACCCAGACCCTGGCCGAGGCCCTGGCGGGCATCGCCTTCACCCAGTTGGTGCGCCCCGGCGCGCCGGTGATCATGGGCAGCTTCGCCAGCTCGATCTCCATGCAGTCGGGCGCGCCGACTTTCGGTACGCCGGAACCCGCCCTGGTGCTCTACGGCATGGCGCAGCTGGCCCGGCGTCTCGGCCTGCCGTTCCGCTCCGGCGGCTCGCTCTGCGCCGGCAAGATCCCCGATGCCCAGGCGGCGCACGAGAGCACTCAGACCCTGCTGCCGACGGCGCTTGGCGGCGTCAATTTCGCGCTGCATGCCGCCGGGTGGCTGGAAGGCGGCCTGGTCTCGTCCTATGAGAAGTTCATCATGGATGTCGACCAGCTCGGCATGATGCAGGTCATGCTCGAAGGCTACGACATGAGCGAGAACGGCCAGGCCATGGACGCCATCCGCGAGGTCGGCCCGGGCAGTCACTACCTGGGCTGCGCCCATACCCAGGCCAATTTCGAAAGCGCCTTCTACCGCTCCATGGTGGCCGACAACAATTCCTTCGAGCAATGGAAGGCGGAGGGCGAGAAGGACACGGTCGAACGCGCCAACGCGATCTGGAAGAAGTGGCTCGCCGACTACGAGGCGCCGGCGATCGATCCCGGCGTCGACGAGGCGCTCCAGGCCTTCATGCGGCAGAAGAAGGAGTCCATGCCCGACGCCTTCGCGTGATCGGGCCGGGTGGCCGGCTTCGCGCGCGGCCCGGGATGTGGACATTCTTCGAACGGCTGATCCTTGGTATCAGCCCGGTACCGCGCAGATTTTGCGGGTGATTTTGCAGTCCATAATACTAGGTATTGTGGTATCTGCAATTTATCGTCAATATATGGTTTTCGAGTCGTAGGGAGTCCCGCGGGACGCCTGTGCCTGACGAAACCCTTGAGTTTGCACGATGCGCACGCGGGACGAGACGTAAGGTCTAAGGAGATCCGGGCTATGCCGTCGATCATTGGTGCAGACCTAAAAGTTGTGGGCAATCTTGTGTGTGATGGCGACATCGACGTTCAGGGCACTGTTCAAGGCGATATCGAGGCCGCGACGGTGACCGTGGACAAAGACGCCCGGATCGATGGTTCGATCCGCGCGCGTTCCTTGATCGTCAGTGGTTTGGTAGATGGCGAGATGGAAGCCACCGAAATCTCGCTGACCAGCACGGCGAGGGTCACCGGCGAATTCATCCACGAGACCCTGTCCGTCGATCCCGGGGCGAGCCTCGAGGCGCGGCTGAGCCGATTGACCAAGGAAAAGAGGATCGCCGCGCAGATCCCCAAGCCCAAGCTGAAGACCCCAGAGGTGGAACCGCCCGCTGCGAGGGCCGCCGAATCGGAGACGCCCGCGGCAGAGGCCACCGAAGAGAAACCGCTAGCGGCGGAAACCGCAGACACCGGCGAAACGGAAACGCCCGAGCTGGAGAACACGGATATTCCCGAGGTCTTCGACCGGCGCAAGAAACAGGCCACGGGCTGAAGTCGAAGCCGGAGGCTGAGGCCGAAGCCGGTACGTTCTCCGGGCGGTGGTTGGCGGGAGAGTGTGGTATCGGCTAGTCCCGCCGATATCCGAAGGCGGCCACGTACGGCGCGAGCGCCGGTTGCAGCGGCGCTAGCGCATCGCCATAAGCGCGCCAGCGGCCGATCGACTCCCTATAGATCTCGCGGGTGACCTGACGGCAGCTTGGCGTGGCCACGCTGCGCCGCTCCGCTTGCTCCCGGTAGCCCCGCGACCGCTTCGCGCCAGTCCACGCCGACGAACGCGAGGAGGCCGCGGACGACGGTCTCAAATTCCTCGACCAGGTCTTCATAGCGGAACTCGCGCCAGGCGAGGCGGCCGCGGCGATGGTCGAGGCGGGCCGATGCCAATGGCGCGGCGGATCAGGTCGGCCGCCGCCTGGGCGTCGCCCCGTTGCAGCGACCGGACGCCCAGCAAGTGCAACGCCTCCGGATTGTCGGGGCTCGGCCGCCAGGACCTGCCGGTAAAGCGCCTCGGCCTCCTTCACGCGGCCGTCTTGATGATGTTGAACCGCAGTGGCCAGGGGATCCGGCATGGTCCGGGTGTGCTCCGGCAGGGCTAGAGCTGCTTGCCAGACAGGACCTTGGCGGGATAGTGCTAGCCGGCGCCTGTCGGTGCGGCCGGCCAGACAGCGTCAGAGAAAGCCCGGCCGCGGTCGGTATCGCCATGGCGTCGCGTCGTGTCGCGCGGTTCATTCCGCGGTCACCCGCAGGCCATATTCCCGCGCAGCATCCTCGAGCCAGAGCCACAGGTACTCGGCGAAACTGTTGAGCACGTAAACGTCGTAGGCCGGACCACCACCGCTGGCGTCATTGGCGTCGGCGCTATCGTCACCATCGTCCGCCACCTGATGGAGGGTGATCATGGCTTTGGCGCAGAGGCTTTGGGCGCAGCGCCCGGCGGAGAACACCCGCGGGTGCAGATCGAGCGGGCAGCCCTTGGACAGCAGATCGCGGGCGCGGGCTCCGCGAACGTGGATGCAGGTGCGGCTTTCGCTCACGTCGGTGACGGCGGCCTTTTGTCCCGCGAGGGCGGCGCGCAACTTGTCGGCCATGGCCGGGCCGTCGCCGGGGGTCACCACCCACCATTCGTCCGGGCCCAACCAGAACACCCGCAAGTCACCTTGGCCCGCTGTGGTGTTGGGTTCGCTCGGCAGGGCGACGCCCAGCGCCTCCTGGACCGCCTTATCGAAGGCCTGATCGCCCGCCGGGCCGCGCAGGTTGACGAGGCCGCGGAACGGCCGCTCGCCCATCAGCACGCCAACCTCGAACTCGGCGACGGCCTCGGTCGCCCGCGCGGCCAGCCCCAGATGGGCCAGCGGAGAGTGTCTGAGAAAAGAGTCACCCACGGAGCCGTTCTCCCTCGGGATCGAAGAACACGGGATCGACGATGGTGCAGCGGACCTTGCGGCCGTCGAGCAGTGGCGCCGTTAGCTTCTGGCCCTTCTTGGCCAGCCCGCCCTTCACCAAGGCGAGGGCGATCGAGCGGCCCACGTTGGGGCTGTAGTAGCTCGAGGAAATGTGACCCAGCATGGTCATCGGCGGCTTGGGTTCGACGCGTTCGACCAGGTGGGCGCCTTCCGGCAGCACGGTCTCGGGATCGTCGGTGAGGATGCCGACGAGCTGCTTGCGATCAGGCTTGGCCATGTCGCTACGGGTCAGCGAGCGTTTGCCGACGAAGTCCTTTTTCTTGGAAACGATCCAGTCCATGCCCAGGTCGATCGGGTTGATCGAACCGTCGGTTTCCTGGCCGACGATGATAAAACCCTTCTCGGCGCGCAGCACGTGCATGGCCTCGGTGCCGAAAGGTGTGATGCCGTATTTTTCTCCCGCCGTCGTGATGGCTTGCCAGACCGCGAGGCCAAAGGAGGAGGGCACGTTGATCTCGTAGGCGGACTCCCCGGTGAAGGAGACCCGGAAGACGCGCGCGGCAACGCCCGCCACGGTGCCCTCGCGCAGCGCCATATGCGGAAAGGCATTGGGCGAAAGCTCAATATCGCTGGTCAGCTCGCTCAACAGGCGCCGGGCATTGGGCCCGGCAATCGAGATGGTGGCGAACTGCTCGGTGACCGAGGTGCAATAGACGTCGAGCTCGGGCCACTCGGTCTGGATGTATTCCTCGAGATGGGCCAGCACCGGCGCCGCGTTGCCGCTGGTTGTGGTCATCAGGTAGTGGTGCTCGCCGAGCCGCGCGGTCACCCCGTCGTCCATCACCATGCCGTCTTCGCCCAGCATCAGACCATAGCGGCACTTGCCGACCTCGAGCTTCTTCCAAGCGTTGGTGTAGATGCGGTTCAGGAGTTCGGAGGCGTCGCTGCCCTGGATGTCGATCTTGCCGAGGGTCGAGGCGTCCATGATGCCGAGCGAGCGGCGGACCTCGCGGACCTCGCGCTTGACCGCGGCGTGCATGTCCTCACCGTCCTTGGGGTAATACCAGGCGCGCCGCCATTGGCCGACGTCCTCGAACCGGGCCCCGGCCTGCTGATGCCAGCCATGCATCGGCGTGCGGCGGACCGGATCGAGCAATGCATCCACGTCGCGGCCGGCAAACACGCCGAAGGTGACCGGCGTGAAGGGCGGCCGGAAGGTGGTCACGCCGACGTCGGGAACCGCGCGCCCCGTGGCCTCGGCAACGATGCCGATGGCGTTCACGTTCGAGGTCTTGCCTTGATCGGTGCCCATGCCGGTGGTGGTGTAGCGCTTTACGTGCTCGATGGACCGGTAGCCTTCGCGCAGGGCCAGCTTCAGATCGGCTGCGGTGACATCGTTCTGCAGCTCGTGGAAGTGTTTTCCACCCCGCCCCAGCGGCGTGTCTGAGGGCACCAGCCACAGCCAGCGCGCCGGCAGGAAGCCGTGATCGGCGGCCTTGGGCGCGGCCGTCTTGCGGCCCTTGGCCTTGAAGCCGGCGGCGGTGGCGGCCTTTTGCCCCGCCGCGGCGCCCTCGGCGAGGCAGCTGGCCAGCCCGAAGTCGCCATTGCAGGCGCCGGCCGAACGGGCGGCCTGGTTCGCCTCGCCCGGGACGAAACAGCCGAGCTCGTCGTTCCAAACGATCTCGCCCTTGGCCTGGGAGTGCAGATGGAGTGTCGGGCTCCAACCGCCCGAGACGGCGAGCAGGTCGCAGTCGATCGGCTCGCCACTGCCGTAGACTTGCTTGCCGAAGGCGTCCATCGGCGCGGCGCGCACGCGCTTTAGGCGCCGTCCGCCTTCGGTCGCGACGATGGCATGGTCGGCCAGGATCGGCAGGCCCGCGGCCTCGGCCATCTCGCTCATGGGCCCCAGAACTTCGCGCCGCAGGTCGACGATGGCGGCGATCTCGATCCCCGCCGCGTGCATGTCGAGCGCGGCGCCGTAGGCGCTGTCGTTGTTGGTGAAAACCACCGCCGTGCTGCCAGGTTTCACGGCGTAGCGGTTGACGTAGGTGCGGCAAGCGCCCGCCAGCATGATGCCGGGCCGGTCGTTGTCGCGGAACACCGGGGGGCGTTCGATCGAACCGGTCGCGAGCACCACCTGCTTGGCCCGCAGCTTCCACAAGCGGTGGCGCGGCAGGTGTTCGGGCTTGTTGCTGAGATGGTCGGTGACCTTCTCGATCAAGGTCAGGAAGTTGTGATCGAAGTAGCCGTAGGCGGTGGTGCGTTCGAGCACCCGTACCTCGGGCAGGGCGCGCAACTCCGCCTCGGCCGCGCGCGCCCAATCCAGGGCCGGCGCGCCGTCGATGGTCGCATCCGCCAGGCCGAGCAGCGCCCCGCCCAGCAGATGGTCCTGCTCCGCCAGCACGACCCGGGCGCCGGCCCGCGCCGCGGCGAGGGCGGCCGACAGCCCGGCCGGCCCTGCGCCGACCACCAGCACGTCGCAGTGGGCCTGTGTCTTGTCATAGTGATCGGGGTCGCGCTCGCGCGGCGACTGGCCCATGCCGGCGGCATGGCGGATGAAATGCTCGTACTTCGTCCACATGGCGGCGGGCCACATGAAGGTCTTGTAGTAGAAGCCGGAGGGAAAAACCCGCGAGGCCAGATTGTTCAGCGCGCCGATGTCGTATTCCAGGCTCGGCCAACGGTTCTGGGAGCGTGCCGCGAGGCCGTCCACCAGCTCCACCAGGGTCGCCAACTGGTTGGGGTCGGTGCGCGGATCCTCGCCCAACTGCACCAGCGCGTTGGGTTCTTCGAAGCCGGCGGCGAAAATGCCGCGCGGGCGATGATACTTGAAGCTGCGGCCGACGAAGTGCACCCCGTTGGCGAGCAGGGCCGAGGCCAGGCTGTCGCCGCTGAACCCGCGGTAGTCACCGCCGTCGAAACGGAAGCCGAGAGAGCGCTCCCGGTCGATCTGCCCGCCCTCTGGCAATCGGAACGTCTGGGTCATGTACGGCGCCCCTTCCTCAGACGTAGTCCGTCTTCGGCACGCGCGGCGGCTTTTCGCCCATCTTGTAAACCGCGTGAATCTTGTAGGTGACGGTGTCCCGGGCGGCGTTGAACCAGCGCCGGCAGCCATGGGTATGAACCCAGCGTTCGAGCAGAACGCCCTTGGAATTCGGCCGCATGAAGACGTAGTCGGCCCACTCCGCGTCACTCAGTTTCTCCGGTTCCTTGGGACGCGCGATATGGGCTTCGCCGCCATAGGAGAATTCGGTCTCGTCGCGTTCGCCGCAGTAAGGGCAGGGGATCAGCAGCATCTTGGCTTCGAATCCTAATGCGCCACCGCGGCGGCGCCGTGTTCGTCGATCAGGTAGCCGGAAACGAAGCGGTTCATGTCGAAGGCTTCGTTCAGCGGGTGCGGCCGGTCCTCGGCGATGGTGTGGGCGAAGACCCAGCCGGCGCCCGGGGTCGACTTGAAGCCGCCGGTGCCCCAGCCGCCGTTGACGTAGAGACCCTCGACCGGCGTCTTGGAGACAATCGGGCTGGCGTCGGGACAGGTGTCCACGGTGCCGCCCCATTGGCGCATCATGCGCAGGCGCCGGAACATGGGAAACAGCTCGCAGACGGCGGCCAGGGTTTCCTCGGTGACCGGAAGGCTGCCGCGCTGGCCGTAGCCGATGAACTTGTCGGCGCCGGCGCCGATGACCAGTTCGCCCTTGTCCGACTGGCTGATGTAGGCGTGTATCGCGTTGGACATGACGACGCAGTCGAGGATCGGCTTGACCGGTTCGGAGACCAGCGCCTGCAAGGGCACGCTATGGACCGGCAGGCGGAAACCCGCGAGCTCAGCCAGCACGCTCGTGTGGCCGGCGACGCAGAGCGCTACTTTCTTGGCCTCGATGGCGCCCTTGCCGGTCTCCACCGCCTGGACCCGGCCGTTGGAGATGCGGAAGCCGGTGACCGGGCACTCCTGGATAATGTCCACGCCCAAGGCGTCGGCGCCGCGGGCATAGCCCCAGGCCACCGCGTCGTGGCGCGCCGTCCCGCCGCGGCGTTGCAGCGAGGCGCCCAGCACCGGGTAGCGGCCGTTCGCGCGCAAGTCGATGATCGGGCAGAACTCCTTCACCTGGCGGGCGTCCAGCAGCTCGGAATCGATGTCATTCAAGCGGTTCGCGTTGATCCGCCGGGACAGCTCGCGCAGGTCGTGCTGATTGTGGGCTAGGTTCATGACGCCGCGTTGGCTGAACATGACGTTGTAGTTGAGCTCCTGGCTCAGGGTCTCCCAGAGCTTGAGGGCGTGCTCGTAGAGGGCGGCGCTTTCGTCCCAGAGATAGTTCGAGCGCACGATGGTGGTGTTGCGCCCGGTGTTGCCACCGCCCAGCCAGCCGCGCTCGATCACCGCGACGTTGGTGATTTTGTGTTCCTTGGCGAGATAGTAAGCCGTGGCGAGGCCGTGTCCGCCGCCGCCGACGATGACCACGTCATAGGACGACTTCGGCTCCGGAGAGCGCCAGGCCTCCGGCCAGTTCTCGTGGTAAGACAAAGCATTACGCACGAGGCTGAAGATGGAATAGCGGGCGATCACTGCGCCTCATACCTCCCCACGTATCTCCCCGGGGACTGACCCTAGTGCAGCCGTCGCGGGCGGACAAGCCTGCGCCAGCCCCGCGGAGTTTCGTGCCCTCAGCAACCCGAAGGGCGAAGCCTGGGCTAGCGTGTTCACGGCATAAAACTTTCTCTTCGCGACATTGCCGCTTTGTGCGACAGTTCCAGTACGGACGGCCCGGGGCCGCGACTGGGGAGGAATGAGCCGAGACCGCCAATGTTCGGAAATCCACCGCGTGAATTGCCGCAGAGGATAGGCCTGATCCTGATCCCGCGGTTCTCGCTGATCTCCTTTACGTCGATCTTGGAGGCCATGCGCCTTGCCAACCGCATGGCCGACCGCGACCTGTACCGTTGGCGGTTCCTATCGACCGACGGCCGGCCGGTGGTGTCGTCCAGCGGTCTCACGGTCGAGGCCGACGGCGAGTTGAGTGCGGTGAGCGACATCGACTGTGCCGTGATCTGCGGCGGTATCGACATCCAGCACTTCGACGACCGGCAGATCGTCTCGTGGCTGCGCCGCATGGGCCGCCGGGGCCTCGACATCGGCGCCCTGTGCACCGGTAGCCACATCCTGGCTCGCGCCGGCCTGCTGGACGGCCATCGCTGCACGATCCATTGGGAGAACCTGGCCAGCTTTCTCGAGGATTTTCCCGATGTCGAAGTGACGGCTGAGTTGTTCGAGATCGACCGTCACCGCTTCACCTGCTCTGGCGGGACGGCGGCCATCGACCTCATGCTGAATGTGATCAGCCGGCAGCACGGCCACGAGCTGGCCGCCGCCGTGGCCGATCAGCTGATGCACGAACGCATTCGCGACGAGCACGACCACCAGCGCATGTCGCTGCCGGCCCGTCTCGGCGTGCGCCATCCCAAGCTCTTGTCGGTCATCGAGTTGATGGAGCAGAACCTCGAGGAGCCCATGTCCCGCGCCGAGCTGGCCGGGCGCGCCGGCCTCTCGACCCGCCAGCTCGAGCGCCTATTCCGCAAGTACCTCAGCCGCTCGCCGGCGCGCTATTACCTGGAGCTCCGGCTGCACAAGGCGCGGCTGCTGCTGCTGCAGACCAACATGTCGGTGATCGACGTGGCGCTGGCCTGCGGCTTCGTCTCGGCGTCCCACTTCTCGAAGTGCTACCGCGACTTCTTCGGCCGCACGCCGCGCAAGGAACGCAACATCCCTGCCTGCTCGGACGTGCCGCTGATCCCCGCCGCGGCGCAGTAGCGGATCTTCCGGTTCGCCGCGCGATCTGGCGCGTCGTCAGTCGGCGAAGCGCGGTTGGCGCGCAAAGATCCGGCGCACCATGGGCTCGAAGGTCGCGAGCGGCAGGGTGTCGTAGTCGGGGTCGAAGGCGCATTGGTCCCAGCGCTCGCAGAAGTCCGTG
>PVMK01182269.1_pt1 | contig 15742 bp, 16 predicted proteins | sample 1853481 | NCBI WGS metagenome assembly PVMK01 (sample SAMN08533507, study PRJNA380276) | Marine sediment metagenome, whole genome shotgun sequencing project.
AGACGAGCAGCAAAATCAGATCCTGGGTGCCCGCCAAGAGCGTCATGCCGAGTAGCGAGAAGAGCAGCAGCAGGTAGTACTCGCCCTGCCGCTTCGGGTAGCACCGCTCGACGTGGGCCGACGAGCCGAGCGTGGCGATGATGCCCGCGATCAAAAAGATGCGCTTGAAGAGCAGCGGCCAGGCGCCACCCACGTAGGCGCCGCCGATCGCGCTTCCACTGGTGTCGAGTGTGAACGAGGCTGCGAGCACGGCGGCGAGAATGGCCGCGGTGAGCTTGGCGCTTGCGCGGCCGAGGCGAAGATCATGTCGGCCGCCAGCAGCAGCAAGATGCCGCAGGCGAGCAGCAGGTCGAGACTCAGCGGTGAAAGTTGGTCCCAGCTCATCGTGGCTCCATCAACTGGGTGAGCACTGCGAGATAGTCCGGAGTGACGCGGTTGATGAAATCCAGGATCAATGAGGGCATGAATCCGAAGAGCACGATGCAACCGCCCAGAATGACGAGCGCGCCCCACTCCACGCCTTTGCGTCGCTCAGGTCGCGGAATTCTTCAGCCGGCCCCTCTCCCCAGAAGATCTGGCGGGCTGCGCGCAACACGTAGACGGCGGTGATGAATGCGCCGAGGATGCCCGGGATCGCCCACCAGGGGTGGAGACTCTTCCAGGCACCGATGAAGACCAGGATCTCGGCCACGAATCCCGCGGTGCCGGGCAGGCCGAGCGAGGAAAGGCAGGCGAGCGTGAAGAATGTCGCGACCCCGGGCATGCGTAGCCCGAAGCCTCCCATGGACGGCATGTGGCGGGTGTGGGAGCGGCCGTAGATGAGGCCGACGAGTGCAAAGAAGAGGCCGTCATCAAACCGTGCGCGAACATCTGATAGACGGCTCCGTTCCAGCCTTCGACCGTCAGGGTCGCCGCGCCGAGCATCACGACGCCCATGTGGCTCACGGACGAGTAGGCGACGACGTATTTCAGATCCCGCTGGCTCATCGCCGACAGCGCGCCGTAGACGATGTTGACCACCGCGACACAGCCGACGAGCGGCGCCCACGCGACTGCACCCTCGGGCAGCATGATGAATCCGACGCGCATGATCCCGAAGGCACCGAGTTTCATCAGCACGCCCGCGTGCAGCATCGACACTGCGGTGGGCGCCGATGCGTGTCCATCCGGGGACCAGGTGTGGAACGGGAAGACGCCCGCGAGCGACCCAAAGCCGAGCCAGAGCAGCGGAAAGCACCACATCTGCAGCGTTCGGTCGTAATCGAACGAGCCGAGCAACTGCATGTCGAAGCTGCCCGCACCGGTCGCCAGGTACATCGCGAGCATCACCGCGATGATGAACGCCGAACCCACCAGCAGCATCAAGGTGAGCTTCATCGCCGCGTACTCGCGACCGCCGATATCGAAGAGCCTCCATACGAACTTGAACGGGCCGGCTTCCGTCACCGCGTGGCTGCTGCCCCAGATGCCGATCAGCAGATACATGGGCAAGACGGCAATTTCGTAAAAGAGGAAGAAGACGAACAGATCCTGGGAGACAAAGACGCCGAAGACCCCAGTCACCAGAACCAGGAGCGTGATGAAGAAATTCTTCGAGCGATCGTCGAGCGTCCAGCTCGCGAGCACGCCGGCCACGATGACCAGACCGGTCAAGAGCAGAAGCGACACCCCCCAACCGTCGACGGCAAATCGAAACGCGATGCCAAACGCGGGTACGAGGGCGTGTGTTTCGGCCATCTGGAAGCCGCCTGCGGCGATGTCGTAGCGCAGCGCGACCAGGCAGCTGGCGAGGAGCGAATAGCCGGCACCGAGGAGTGCGATGATCCGCACCGCCAGGCGGTCGCGGTCGGAAACGAACAGCAGGACGACTGCCGCAATGAAGGGCATCGCCACAATGCTGCTCAGCAACAAGCCGCTCACCTCGAAAGCCCCCAGAAGACGATCACGACAGCACCCGCGACGACCGCGTACACGTAGTCACGAACATTGCCGGTCTGGGTCTTGCGCAGTCGGCGTCCCGACATGATGGTCGTCCAGCCGATCCAGTTCATCACGCCGTCGATCACGTAGCGATCGAAGAATCCCACGGCATCGGCGAAGGCGAGCGCGCCACGCCGATACGCAAACTCGAAGAATCGATCGACGAGGCCCGAGCGGGCGAGCCTCCCGATCGGCGCCACAAAGCGGAAGGCCTGTGGGCTCAGCTGGTGCGAACCGTAGATCAACCACGAGAGCAACAAGCCGGCCAGCGCAAAAGCGGTGCCCAGCATTCCCGACATGCCTACGTGAAAGTGATACGTCCCACCCGAAAGCGACGCGCAGTCAGTGCCGAAGTAACCGCTCCCGAGCGAGCCGGCGGCGAGCAGCCAGAGTGGGCCCGTCATGCTGAAGCCGCTCTCGTGGGCACCTTCGGATGCTTGCGAGGCGGAGCCGAAGATCGCGAGGAAGACTACGCGCCCCATATAAAATGCGGTCAGGAAGGCCGCGGCGATCAACATCGCCCACGGAACGAACAAGCCCGCTTCGTAAACGGCTTCGAGGATGAGGTCCTTGCTGAAGAAGCCCGCGAGCCCCGGGATTCCCGCGAGCGCGAGCGCTCCGACGATGAAAACGATCGAGGTCGACTTCATGCGGCGCGCCAGACCGCCCATGGAGGACAGCTCGTTGCTGTGGACGGCGTGGATCATGCTGCCCGCCGCCAGAAAGAGCAGCGCTTTGAAAAAGGCATGGGTGGTCAGGTGGAAGTAACCGGCCATCGATGCGCCGGCTCCGAGCGCGCAAACCATGTAGCCGAGCTGCGAGCAAGTCGAATACGCGAGCACGCGCTTGATGTCCGTCTGCACTGTCGCAAGGACGGCAGCGAAGAGCGCCGTGAAACCGCCGAGCCAGGCCATCACCAACTGAGTATTCGGGGCTTGCGAGAAGAGTGGGTCGGCCCGCACCAGCAGATAGACGCCCGCAGCCACCATGGTTGCCGCGTGCAGCAACGCCGAGACCGGTGTCGGTCCTTCCATTGCGTTGGGGAGCCAGATGTGGAGCGGGAACTGGGCCGATTTTCCGACAACGGCGAGAAACAGCAGCAGTGTGATCGTCGTCGCCCAGCCTTCCGACAGGGTCGCGGTCCATTCGAATCCACCGCTCACTGCGAACAAGCAGATCAAGCCGAGCAGCAGGCCGATGTCGGCGAACTTGGTCACCCAGATCGCTTTGACCGAGGCCTTGGCGGCGCTGGGCTTTTGAAAATAGAAGCCGATCAGCAGGTAGCTCGTCAGGCCGACCAGTTCCCAACCCGCGAAGAGCTGAAGCAAATTGGGAGCAAAGACCAACAGCAGCATCGTGAAGATAAAAAACGAGTGGTAGCCGAAATAACGCCCCCGGGCGGCGGGCGGCTCGTCGGCCATGTAGCCGAGCGAGAAGATCTGAACGCAGGCCGCGACGAGCGTCACGATCACGGACATCGAAACCGAAATGCCATCGAGATGGATGCCGACCTGAGCGAGCGAATCCGTGCCGTTCGGCAGCCAGCGCACGACTTCGTGAATGACCCGATCGGGTTGGGCGAGTTGTTGCACCAGCAGCACGAGCGACGCACCCAGCGAGACCAGCGCTGCCGCGACCGAAAGCAGGGCTGCGGGTGTGCCCGCGTGCCTCAGCGGCGCCACCACCGCAATGGCGAACGCCGCAGCGAGCGGAACAAAAAGTGCGATCAACGCGTAGTCGACGGGTGTCATCACGATAACGTCAGTGCCTGAGTTCGTTCGCAGAATCGATTGCGATTTCGCGACGCCAGCGGAAGAGCAGAATGACGATCGCCAGGCCCACGACGACTTCTGCCACGGTGAGGGCGATCGTAAATACCGCGAAGACCTGCCCGATCACTCCGCCCGCAAAGCGTGAAAATGTGACCAGGTTGATCGTCACTGCATTGAGCATCAGCTCGGCAGAGAGCAGCAATGCGATCGCGTTGCGCCGCGTGAGGAGCCCGTAGATTCCCATGCAGAACAGGCCGCTCGTCAGCAACAGGAGCCCCTGCACGGTCACGGGCGGCCATCCTTTCCGTAGAGAGTCTGGGGTTCGTCGCCGAAGTCGCGCTGCCTGCCGAGCACGATCGCTCCGATCATCGCTGCGAGGAGCAAGATGGACAGCACCTCGAAAGCCACGAGATGATCGGTCAAGAACGCGCGGCCGATCTCGATCGCGGGAACCGGAGCAGACGACGACCAGGCGGGGAGTTCCGTGCGAAAAATTGCACACGCCATCGCGCCGAAGAGTGCCGCCGAACCGAGTGCGGCGGGCAGTCGCCGCGAGCTATCGATTTCGACGCCAATCTCGCGGTGGCGGCGGGTCAGCATCACGCCGAAGAGCATCAGCGTGATCACGCCACCCGTGTAGAGCAGAAGCTGGATGCCAGCCAGAAACGGCGCACCCAGCATCACGAACATGCCTGCTGTAAGCACCAGGACGATGCCGAGCCAGAGCACGGCGCGCACGAGATCGCGAGATGCCACAACCCTCACCGCACCCAGCAAAATCAAGCCAGCGAGAACGAAAAAAAGCAACGACTCGGTCATGAGGAGCCTTCCGCGATTGGATCGGCGCCCTGGGGTGAAGCTTCTGGTTTCGGTTCGGGGGCGGGCAAGCCGCGCTTTGGATTCTGCATCTCCATCAACCGCGAGCCCGAGCCCCAGCTGTGCGCGAGCGATTCATTTGCGTAGAGGCGTTCCATCGATAGGAAGAGGCCCTCGCGGCTGAATGCCGGCTTGGTGAGTTCACGCAACATGATCAATGCATCCGTGGGGCAAACCTGGACACAGAGTTCACAGAAGATGCAGGCGTTCAGGTCGAGCGTGAGATCTTCGAGGTAGTTGCGCTTCTTGCCGGTCACGGGCGACTCGCGCTTGCCCGCCGGCTTTACCGTGATGATGCGCGAGGGGCAGATGCGCTCGCACGCCAGACACGCGATGCACGCCTCGTCACCGCCCTCATCGTGAACCAACGCAAAACTCGTCCGATAGCGTTCGGGGCGTACGCGGTCTTCCGCCGGGTACTGAACCGTGGTCGGTGGGCGAAATACGTTTCGCATGGTCACGGCCATCGCCCGCGCGGTGTCGATGAAGTAGCCCATCAAGCGCCCACCCCGCGGTAATGCACAAAGAGCGCCGAGGCCATCACGAGCAGCAAGCTGGTCGGAAGCAGGTATTTCCAACACAGCGCCATCAGTTGGTCGGAGCGAAATCGCACCAGCGACCAGCGAATCCAGAAGATCGTAAAAAAGAGTACGAACGTCTTGAGCACCATCCAGTGCAAGCCCGGAGCGAAGGGGCCGTCCCAGCCGCCGAAGAAGATGGCGGCCGCCACCGCGGATGCGATCAGCGTGTGCAGGTATTCCGCCATCTGCAGCAGTCCGAAACGCATGCCCGCGTATTCAGTGGTCACACCTGCGACCAGCTCGCTCTCGGCTTCGGGAATATCGAAGGGAATGCGGTTGGCCTCGGCGAGCGAACAGATGAAGAAGATCACAAAAGCGAACAGGCCCGGCCCCAGCGGCCAAAACACGAACCATTGGGTGTCTGCCTGGACAGAGATGATGTCGCTAAGGCGCATGGACTGTGCGAGAACCACGGGAACCATCGCCGACAATACGAGTGGGATTTCGTACGAGATGCCCTGCGCGACAGCGCGCATCGCACCCAGCAGGGCGTATTTGTTGTTGCTCGCCCAACCTGCGACCCAGACCGGAAATACGATGAGTCCGCTGACAGCCAGCAGGAAGAGCACACCGATGTCGAGGTCGGCGGCGAGCACGTTTTCATCGAAGGGGATCACCGCCGCGGCCGCGAGCGTGAAGATCACCGTGCAGGGAGGCGCCAGACGAAACAGAATCGGATCCGCTTTTTCGGGGATGAGATCTTCCTTCTGCATCATCTTCAAAGCGTCCGCAACGAGCTGCAAGATGCCGGCGGGGCCCACCAACGTCGGACCGAGGCGGCTCTGAATGCGGGCGGAGAACTTGCGCTCGAACCAGATCGAAAGCACCGCGATCGTCACCAAGACGGTGGCGATTACGAGGCCCCACACAAAGCCGTGGAGAAGCGGCGTCATCGATCCACCTCGCCCATGATCGGATCGAGTGTTCCGAGAATCGCGATCGCGTCACTCACCGTGTGACCTGGAAACAGATAGGGGATGCAGGACGCCGCGTGCAGGCTGGGAGACCGGATCTTGAGCCGATAGGCGCTTGCGCCGCGGTTGCTCCCGCCGCCAATGACATAGGTTCCGAGCTCGCCCCGAGGCGACTCGATGCACGTGTAACTCTGGCTCGGTCCGATCTTGATGTGGCCCGGCGACTTTCCGGGCTTCATGCCGAGGATGGGTCCTTCGGGCACCGAGTCGATGATCTCGCGAACGATCCGGATGCTCTCGTGCATTTCGTTCAAGCGCACCAGCGTCCGCGCGAAACAGTCCCCCGCGCTTTCGGTGAAGACATTCACGTCGAGTTCGCCGTAAATGTGGTACGGAGCGTCTCGCCGCAGGTCGTGGTCCACGCCGCTGGCCCGCGCCAGCGGGCCCGTGATCCCCAAAGAACTTGCGAGATCCCCATCGAGCACGCCGATCCCCTGGGTGCGATCGCGGTAGATCCGATTCGAGCTGAAGATCTGGACGTACTCTTCGAGGCGTTTTTCGATTACTCCGAGCGTCGCTTTCGTGTCCTGGGTGAACTTGGGTGTGATGTCGTGCCGGTTGCCGCCGACGGCGTGCGTGTTGTAGTGGAAGCGACAGCCGGTGACTTCTTCGAACAAGCCGAGAATGGTCTCGCGCTCGCGAAAGCAGTACATGAAGAGCGACGCGCCCCCGCCGAGTGCGCCTCCCAGATCCATCCCGAAGGTGCCGAGCCAGAGCAGATGCGAGGCGAGTCGCTGCAACTCGGCGAAGATGGTGCGTAGGTAGAGCGCGCGGCGCGGAACTTCGATACCGAGCATCGCTTCACAGGCCATTGCGATGGCCTGCTCGTTCATCATCGGCGAGACGTAGTCGTTCTTGTCGACGACCGGAATGATCTGCACGAAGGTCAATTCTTCACACAGCTTTTCGACGCCGCGATGCAAATACCCCGCGTAGGGGACGGCCTTTACGATGACCTCGCCATCGAGGTAGAGCTTGACGCGAAAGACACCGTGGGTGGAGGGGTGCTGTGGCCCAAGATTGAGCACCATGAGATCCGCGCTGGGATCGTAGGTCTCTATATCGAGATGGGGGTCGACCCCGGCGACACTGGTCTGCACACTATCTCCAGGGCGAGCACGCCGTTTCGATGGCGTAGTCCTTGCGGAGGGGGTGCCCCTCCCAATCCTCGGGCATCATCAGTCGGCGCAGGTCCGGGTGGCCGTCAAAGCGAACGCCCACCAGGTCGTACTGCTCGCGCTCCTGCCAATCGGCGCCCGCGAACAGCGGGAAGAGCGTCGGGATGGTCTGATCGAGTTCGATCCGCACCCGCCAGCTGGCCAGGTGCGCGGGCGCACCGACGCAGCGAACACCGGTCGCGACCTCGTAGTGCTCAGCCTCGACCTCCGCGTCCTCGTTTTTCGCATCCACTTTGGCGGGGTGGTGGCTGGCAACGACGAACGAATAGATGCGATAGCCAAATTCTTCCTTGAGTACGCGAGCGAGTTCCAAATGGTGCTTGGCGTCGACCAACGGATAGCTGTCGTCGGGAATCTCATCGACACCGAACCGCTCGTGCAGCAACGCGACAAATCGCTGTTGGGCTTCGTCTCCCGTCACGTTGCGCTCTCGCCATCGGCATCGGTTCCACGCGGAGCCGGAGGTTCGGAATCGGCTTTCTGCCGAGTCGGAGCCTCGGCGTCGGTTTGCGGCGGAGTCGAAGTCTCGTCGGAAACCCGAGTCTCCTTTTCGGGCCGGGGCCTGCGAATCTGCACCAGGTTCAGGGTGTCCCCGAGACCCAGACCGGCCGCGCTATCGGTCTGCTCTTGATCGGTGAGGGGATCGCGTTCGGCGTCCTGAAGCCGACCGATTGCTGGTCGATTCAGGTTCGGGGGCGATTCGGGCCGAACCTCTTCGCGAGTGAGGGTTCCCTCGCGCACCATCCGAATCTTTTCTTGCAGTCGCAACAGACCGTGCATCAGCGCTTCGGGGTTGGGCGGGCAACCGGGAACGTAAACATCGACGGGGACGAAGGTATCGATGCCCGGAATGACCGAATAGATGTCGCGATAGAAATCACCAGAAATTGCGCATGAACCCATGGCGACACACCACTTGGGTTCCGGCATCTGCTCCCAGAGCTTCTTGACGCGCGGCGCCATTTTGACCGTAATGGTGCCCGCGACGACCATCACATCGCATTGGCGCGGAGTGCCGCGAGGAATGGAACCCATGCGGTCGAGGTCCACGCCGCTGGCGGCCGCAGCCATGAATTCGATGCCGCAGCAACTCGTCGCCATGGGGAAGATCCACAGCGAGTTCGCCGACCCCCAGGTGAGCAGCTGATCGATGCTGCCCAGCGCGACGCTCACACCCGGCATGCGCTCGACGTGCTGATAGAGGGGGTGCTCATAGGTGCGCTCGCGCTCGTCTACTGCCACGTCAGCGCTCCCTTGCGCAGTGCGTAGCCCCACCCCAACAGCAGCACCAGCACGAAGATCAACATATCGACGATCGCCAGGCCGCCGAGTTCCTCGATGGCCAGCGCCCAGGGAAAGAGGAAGACCGCCTCGATGTCGAAGAGCACGAAGACGAGCGCAACCAGGTAGTAGCGGGGGTGGAACTGAATCCAGGCGCCGCCTTCCGGCTCCTCACCGCATTCGTAGGTCATGGTCTTGAGCCTGGAGCTGGATTTGGCGGTGACCGCGAGCAGCTTGGCCGCAACGAGCATGCTCACGGGCACGATGATCGCGACGGCGACGAACCCCGCTGCGGCAATCCACTGGTCCAAGCAACAACTCCCCAGTACTCAGTACCCGGTACCTAGTATATCAAAACCGCAAAATCACCAGACCGCCCGGCGCGGGCTTGCTCGGCAGCATCTCGCCGACCGGCACGCACTGGCGACCCGGTGACAGGACCCGGCCCGTGTCTCGCAGGTGCAACAGCGAGAGCAGAATCAGAAGTTTATCGAGTCTCGAGCCGCATTTCGAGTGAAAGCGTCGCGCTCAACTTGCCACCGGCCACCGGGGCGGGATCGCGAGGTGCCAACAGGCTCCTGGGCGCTGGTGACTGGATATAGTGTAATCCGCCAGCGGTATTTGGACAGATTGGGCCACTCGCCCTAGACAGATTGGGGCAATCCTCCAGAACAGTTTGGGGGACCTCTCCAAGACATGGTTGGGCCACTCCTCCAAGACCGATTGGGGTGATCCTCCAAGACCGATTGGGGTGATCCTCCAAGACCGATTGGGGCGATCCTCCAAGACCGATTGGGGCGATCCTCCAAGACCGATTGGGGCGATCCTCCAAGAGAGGGTTCCGGGCTTCGAAAGGGCGACGGATCCAGGCAGAAGGAGGCATCGGTCGAGAGGGCCATCCGCGAACTCCGGCGCAAGACGCAACGGCGCCCATCGGTCCAGCAGAAGCGCTTGATTCGGGGGTTTTACCACACGATCGCGCTACCAGGCGTCGGTCGACTCGTCACCCTCGTCGGCGATCTCATCGGGTGATTCGCGGGATGGTCGACCCGGGCACTGCTGCGACCGGACGGGGCGAATCGATGGCGGTCTGCAGCCAAGCCAGCCGAATGCGGAACTATCGACCCAACAGGTCGCGCTTGAGGCTCGTCTGCACGGACCGGTCCGAGATCCAGATTCCGAAGAGCGCCCTCTTGAACGGCAAGCCGCATTCGATCGTCGCGGTATGGATGCCGTTCTTGTGGACATTCAGCCCCTGTCCGGGCAGATAGGCCAGCTCGAAGACATCCTCATCATTGATCTCTTCCGCGTATACATCGATCAACGCGTCGATCTTCTCGCGAATGGGCGCCGTATTTCCGCGAGTCGATTTCTGAAACCCCTCCTCGATGGATTTCTGCATCCTATCGTTGCTGATCAGACCCGTGACGATCCGCAGCCTGATCGCCATCGGTTCGTCGGCGTCCAAGATGGCAGCCGCGTCCGCGCTTTTCTGCTTCAGATAGAGCCCCCCCACGTAGACATCGAGAAAGAACCTCGTGCGGATCCCGGCACCGTTCAGAATCAGCAGGGCTCCCCCGCTCTCCAAAGTCTCAGGAATTTCGACGCCTCCGACACGTCTGGCATCGGCGGGGAGAGCGAAGAACGCGATGATCAGGGAAAGCGAAATGAGAACTTGCTTCAGCATGATGGATCCCCCAGCCACCGAAGCCCTCGATGGCGATCTCGGAGCAGGCGGCAGTCCGGGGTAGAACTACGCCCCACGCAGCCGTCCGTCGCTACGGGGTGTACCAGATCGGCGACGTGTAGGCGCGTTCCTGTGTGATCATCGGGATTTCTTCGCCAGCCTTTGTGCCGTAGTACTTCACGTCGTAGGCGGTCCAGCGCGGCGTCGGAATCTCGATCACCCTCGCGTAGTAGAACGCGCGCTGCTTGGGGTCGAAGTCGGGGTCGGTCCAGACGCTGATCAGTTCGGAGTCGCCGATCGTATTCGTCCAGGTGGCATTCGCGACGTCGACGGTGTTTCCGACCGGCGCGACCTCACCATTGGGTCCGGGTTTTCGATCGTCGGAAAGCGCAACGTCGTAGACCTTCTCTTCGAGTTTGCCCTTCGTCGTCCGCCAGCCCTTGACGATCTGAATCCGGTCGAGGTTCGCGCCGATCGAGTCCTTCAGCGCCCCAACGAGGAACGTCGGAGACTTGCCGGCGGGTGCGGTCTTCAGATCCCCGCCCATCGGCACGCCCTTCGTGTAGCCCGTCCTTCCGGGCCAACGCGTGTTCGCATCTTCGGGAACAAAATTCCACCCCCCGTAGAAGCGCACGATGATCCGCGGGCCCGTCGTCGCGTAGGTCTCCTTGCGCATCATCGCGTCGAAGATCGACTCGCGCGTATTGTCCTTCGCCCAGACCGCCGCGTAACCCGAGGCGACCATCGCCCAGCCGTCGTACTGGCCGTTGGCGGTCTTTGCCATCGGGTGGTTGATGCGGTCCGCGTTCGGCTCGGCACCCGAATGTTTGCGGAAGAAATTGTCTTCTTCGGCCGTCGCGAGACCGGTGTGCGAATCGGTCGAGCCGAGCATTCCGAACTTGTAGGGATTGATGCCTAGCTTGTCCTCGAGTTGGAGCCCGTTCTTCAGCGCCGAGCGCGCATACTCGTACTCCAGCATGTCGTTTTGCTTGGGCACGGAGAGATCGAGATTGCCCTTCGCCCAGGTCTCGTAGTCCGCGAACTTGTCGTCCGGCGAGAGAAACGGGTGGGCCTCGCCGTCGCCCTTGATCTGCGTAACTTCGTACAGCGGTTCCCAGCGCGCGCGGGTCTTCGCGTACGTCTTGCCGATCTTCCTCTTGCTGAAGGAATCGACGACCGGAAACATGATGCCATTGCTGAGATTCCCGTTGTGGGCAATCGCGAGGATGTCACCCCCGCTCGTATCCACGTAGCCCTGCATCCACTTCCAGAGATCGACCGGGTTGTCGGAGCCCAGCGGCTTGAGGGTCGTGTACGGCTCGAGTCGACCGGCCTTGTCCGCGCCGTCCCGATAGATCAGGACGCGATGCAGGTTGTTGCCCATCGTGTTCGACGTCCATTCCCAGCCGATGAATGCGGTGAACTGACCGGGGGTGTTCGCCTCCTCGGCGGCGTCCATGGTCTGCTTCCACGCAGAGCGATACGCGGAACTACCCGGGAGTGACGCGAGGGCCTCAGGGAAGGTGCCGTCGCTGAATCGCTCGATGACCTCGACGGCGACCTTGACCCCCTCCCGACCGCCCTGCTGGATCATGTCGTACCAGCGGCGGCCGGTCTCGTCTTGCAGCAATTCGGGATCGCCGGCAAACAGGCGCGGAAAGAAACCCATGTTGTCGGAGTGGTCGGCGACGACGAGGAAGTCGAGCGGCCGCGAGAGCCGTACGCGCTGGCCCGTCGAGGAAATGATCTCCTCGCCGCGCCCGAACTTGTAGGCGTCGTCGGGCATCAGCCGAGCGCCGAAGGCTCCCGCATCCATCGAGAGGCCGGTGTGCACATGGGTATCGCCCCACAGCGGACGCGTCGGGAAATCTCGATTCGCAAAGGGGGAGTACGGTGCCTTCGGAAATACCGCACTCAGATCGTCGGCGGACGGACCGGGGTCCTGGGCCCAGGCGCTGTGACCGACGCTCAGCGCGGCGGCGATCAACAGCGGCAGCGCACCGGTTCGACGTCGGTACACGCGTACGCTGCTTCGAAAAGAACAGAGGGCGGCGCTTCGAAAAGAACTGAATTGGGGGGGCATGAGGGCTCCTCGAACGCGGTGAGGTGCAGAGAGTAGCCCGATCGATCACACGCGGAAGTGCCGGTTCGCAGATTTTGCGGGTCCGTGTCGCCCCAAGGCCGCTGCATCTCGGCGATTGTGGCATTATTTTGACACATTCCGATTGTTACAACTCAGCCTGCCCTAGTTTCCTTTTTCTGCCGGGGTTGGCTCGGAAATCTTTTCATCGATTCCCATGATCTTTTGCGCGTACTGAACATACTCTTCAAAAGGGGTCTTGAAGCGCACGACCAGCTTGGCGCCGTCGGGCGACCCCCCACCGTGCATGCAGCCGGGAACTCCACCACCGATGGTGAGCCACTCGGTCAGGCGGGCAATCTTGAATCGAGTCTCCGACGAGCACTCTCCGGCTTTGAGGCAGCGCTGCAGAAGTTCGCCGTATTCGCTGTTGGTGAAGTCTTTGTGGGAGGGCATGCAGCCCGTCTCGACGATACCGCCGCTGATGTCCTGCGCCTGCCGCTTCACTTCGTAGGGCAGTGTAGCTACCAACACCTTGTTGGAGTGGGCGGTCAGTTCGTCGGCGAAATAGGAACCCGAGGGGTGCGACTTTCCGAGCGCGCAAGCTCCTACACCCATGCCGAAGGTCGTCTGGTTCTTGACCGACATGTCGATCAGCTTGGCCATGAACGGCTTCGCGGAAAGCCCGTTGACCCTCGCCATCGCAGTGGCCGCGCCGACCATGACGTCGCCCTGCCCGGTCACGCAAGCGCCGATGCAGGCACGGTAATTGGCGGAGAAATAGCCCACGACCTTGCCCGTGTACTTGGCCTCTCCGCAGAGAAACACGCGCTCGTTGGGAACGAATACGTCTTCGAACAAGAGCCAGCCCTGGGTGACGCCGGTTTCCGGGACCTCGTACCCGGAGGGGGTATCCAGGTCGCGGCCATCGCTCGGGCCTCTCGCCTCCACCACGGTGAGTCCCTCGATGTCGCGGGGGACCACGCAAGCCAATGCACAATCTTCGTCATCGGAACCATAGGCGGTGCCGGGGAGCAGAAAGATCTCGTTCGAGGATGCCGTCCCGCAGATCATCGCCTTGGCGCCGGAGATGACGATGCCGTCCTCTCTTTTTTCCACGATGCGAACGATGGTGAAGGGGTCGGGCTGCTGCGACGGCTTCAGCTTCCGGTTGCCCTTGGCGTCGGTCAACGCCCGGCAACGGTGAGCTCTCCTGGGCGTCGATGATCCATTTTTTCAGACGAGCCTGGTAGTCGGTGCCAAACTCCTCGTCCACCTCTTGGGTAACCGCCCAGAGCGTGTTCTGCGCGTTCCACCCTACACAGACGGCACCGGTGCAGGTACCCGAGCGGCGGTAGTTCTGTCTCTTGACGTGCATGTTGCCGATCAGCGCTTCGGCACTCTGCATCATTGAGTTCCAGCGGAGGATCTTCTTCCCGCTGAAAATCGAGGTAGTCGTGTAGATGTCTTCCAACTCGGGGTCGTTTGCTGCGTCATAGGCGAGACAATGGCTTTCCACCGCACGACGTGTCGCCGGGTGGGTGGTTACGTCTTCGATCAACTCGCCGAATTTGTAGACATTTGGCCTCATGTTTCTAAGCGAGGTGAGATAATCTTCTCTCGTCTTCAAAGCCATCCCTTTCCCCTTCCGCGAGTAGAATTTCAAACCCGATATCATTTCCAAACCCGAAACCGCTTCGGCTCAGCGCATCGTCGTCGGTTGTCAGCCGACCGGACACGGGTATTGATATTGCTCAATTTTTTGAATCAATACCAATCGAAACTCACGACGATCGTCCACTGCGGGGCGGCTACAGTCCAGCTCGGCCCCAACAGTTCTTGCAGTTTCCCGCTCTCTTTCTACTCGGGTTCGTCCCGTGCGCCTGCAGATCGAGCCAACTACAGACCTGGCGATCGACCGTGTGGCAAAGCGCCCCGAGCCGACTACTCGGATGCCCGTCGTGCGTACATGCCGACGATGCGCGCGATCAGCACCGCGAGCGCGATCAGCAGCAGCCAGAAGTGGTGCGTCGGCTGCGGAGCAACAGCGGCCGACAGCTTACGGGTCTTCGCCTTGGCCATCGCGGGACTGTACACATTGATCTGGCAACGTGGGAGCGGATTCGCGCCGTCTGGACAAGATGCGGCGTCTACGAGAACGTGTACGCGAATCATCGGACGAACGGGCTGCGTTTTCGGAAATGTCCGATGAGAGACACCCGTTGAGCTGAATTAGAATGGAGGCGCGGGATCGCTTGACTCGCACGTTGTATTCATCCAGCTCGGACCGGTCGCTAGAATCAACCGGGGGGAAGGGCGAAATGGAACCTCGTACCGAACGGCTGCTCTTAATCCTGGCCGACATCAGTGGGTACACGAAGTTCATGTTGGCCAGCCAGGTGGCGCTGATTCACGGCCAGCAGGTCATCACGGCGCTCATCGAAGCCATCCTGGCCGAGGTGGCGATCCCGCTGGAGGTGAAAGAGATCGAGGGCGACGCCGTCTTCCTCTACTCGGTGCGGCCTCGAGACGACGAGGCGTGGCAAAAGGTGAGCGCGGAGGTCGGGGGAAAACTCCTGCGCTTCTTCGAGGCGTTTTCGGCCGTGCTGGTGGCGGAGTCCGAATCGACACTGTGTCCCTGCGCGATCTGCAAGCACATGCACGAGCTCAAGCTGAAGATCATCGTCCACAGCGGCGAGGCGCTGCTTCACACCATCGGCGACTTCGCCGAAGTCTCCGGCGTCGACGTGATCCTCGCCCATCGGTTGCTGAAGAACTCGGTCGATTCCGATGAGTACATCCTGATGACCGAGCCCGCCTATCGAGATCTCCGATTTCCATCCAAACTCGAGGTTCGCAAGTCGAGCGAGACGTACGAGGGTTTCGGGAGCATCGCGACCTTCGTCCACTTTCCCGGTGGAGCCTTCGAAAAGTCGCGCGAGAGCTTTTTTTCCGGCGACACCGGCCAGATGCTGGCAACGACGTTGGGCGGAGGACTGCGCGAGGTTCAGGGGCAGTTCAAGACACTCCTGCAGGGGAAGCAGCTCGCTGCCCTTCGCCACCTTCCGATGGACGAGCGCGGTCCGGTTCGAAATATCCTGGCCGGCCTGCTGCTTCTCTTGATGACGCCGATCCAGCTGCTGCTGTTTCCGCCGTTGGCGAGTATCCGCGCGGTGATCCGGCGGCGGCGGCGGCGCTAGGCGGATCACACACCTATGGAAGCGTTTTTCGCAGCGCCGGGTGGCTGAAGGAGGCATGGTGACCGAACAGCTGCGACCACCCCTGCCCGACGGCATCGTCGCCGTCGTGCCGCCAGACCTGATCCCCTGCGCG